>Ga0207712_10001181_pt1 | contig 18076 bp, 19 predicted proteins | sample KBSS44metaG_FD_184402 | JGI IMG/M metagenome (GOLD analysis project Ga0207712, IMG submission 184402) | Switchgrass rhizosphere microbial communities from Kellogg Biological Station, Michigan, USA - KBS S4-4 metaG (SPAdes) (version 2) | ecosystem: Host-associated > Plants > Roots > Rhizosphere... | reverse complement strand
TGGAAGCCCTCCGGGAGTTTCTCCCGGATGGTCTGCTCAATCACGCGCTGCCCGGCGAAGCCGATCAGCGCTCCCGGTTCGGCCAGCTGAACATCGCCCAGCATCGCGTAGGAAGCGGTCACTCCGCCGGTCGTCGGATCCGTGAGAACGACGATGTAAGGAAGGCCGGCCTCCTTAAGTTCCTGAAGCGCGACCGTCGTTCGGGGCAGCTGCATCAGCGACAGGACGGCCTCCTGCATGCGCGCCCCGCCGGAAGCGGTGAAAATTACGTACGGGCAACGGTCGGCGACTGCCGTGCGCACTCCGGCGAGGAAGGCGGCGCCCACCGCTATTCCCATGGATCCGGCCATGAACGCGAAATCCTGGACCCCCAGGATGACCTTATGCCCGTCGATCCGGCCCCGGGCGTTGATGAGCGCGTCCCGTTCATTGGTCGCCGAACGCGCGGCCTTCAGGCGCTCGGTGTAGCGCTTGCTGTCCTTGAACCGCAGCGGATCCTCGCGGACCTCGGGCGCGGGCAAGATTTCATATTTGGCGGCGTCGAACAATTGTTCGAAGCGAGCCTTCGGCCCAATCCGGTCATGGAAGTCGCAGCGCGGGCAGACGCCGTAATTTTCCTCCCATTCCTTCAAGAAAACCATGGTCCCGCATTTGGAACATTTGTGCCAGAGGTTCTCGGCGCTCTGGCGCTTGGGCAGGAACGGGATGCCGCTGCGGACTCGGCTCAGCCAGCTCATTCAGATTCTCGCATCTTCTTTGGTTTGCGTGAGGTCGGCTGCAATGTCGGCGATCGCTCGGGCCGGATCAACCGCGGCCGTGATCGGGCGTCCGATAACGAGGATCGACGCGCCGTCCGCCAAGGCTTGGCGCGGGGTGACGATCCGCTTCTGATCGGCGACATCGGCGCCCGCCGGGCGAACCCCAGGCACGACGAAGAAGCCGTCGGGCCAGTCGGCTTTTGCCGCGGCGACTTCGGCGCCCGAGCAGACGATTCCGTCGACGCCGGCTTCGCGCGCCAGCTCGGCGAGGCGCTGCACCTGTTCCGCGGGGCTGCCGATAACTCCGGCTTCAGCGAGGTCGACGGTGTCGAGGCTGGTGAGAACGGTCACCGCAACGACCTTCGTTTCCGGCGGCGCGGCCGCCTTCGCCGCGGCGAGCATGGCCCGGCCGCCGGCCGCATGGACGGTGAGAACGGCGGGGGCGAGCGGAGCCAACGCGTGCACCGCCTTTTCGACCGTGTTGGGAATGTCGTGGAGCTTGAGGTCGAGAAAGATCGGAAGTTCGTGTTCGGCAATCCGAAGCACGCCTTCATGGCCGTTGGCGCAGAAAAACTCGAGGCCGAGCTTCACTCCGCCGGCAAGGCCGAGAACCGAGCGGGCAAGCGCGGCGGCCCGGTGGACGTCGGGCGTATCGATGGCGACGTAGATCGGCTTCATGCTGCCGGCTCACCCTCGTCGGCCGGCGCCGGGTGCGATGAGTCAACGGGCGCGGACTGCTGCCGCTGATAGACGTCGATCCGCCGCCGGGCGTTCCACATGCGCGCGCGGTGGATCAGCCAGGTCGGAAGCCAGCCGAGCAGGAATGCCAACAGAAGCAGGACAGGAAGCTTGATGTCGGCCTGAAGGTTGGCCCAGAGGTTCACCGTCACCGGGTGCCAGTTCCAGCTGGCGAACAATACGGCTACGACGGCGACCAACACCCAAAAGAGGGTCTTCAAGAACTGCATTGCGGTGTCGCTCTCCTGGCGCGGGTTCTTAGGGGAGCGGAACCATGAAGGCCAGAAGCCCGTTCGTCGCAGTAGGGAATCGCCTCGTCGCAACCGCGTTAAGGCCGGAGTTGAGGCGTTGAAACCGCCGCGCCAGACAGATAGCGGGCGGGGAGAGAAGTTTTTGGAATCATCGGTCAAAATCGCGTTGGGCGCGGTCGCGTTGCTGATGGGTGCCTCGCTGCTTGCGATGCGCCCGCATGGCGATTCGGCTCACGACGCGAAGCCGACACCGGCCCACCTGCGCCTCGCGGCGCTTTCGACCGAATCCCGCCGCGACGTCGACTACGCCACGCTCGACCAAAGGCTGAAGCGGCTAATGACCAAGCCGGCCATGGTCGGCCTGGCCGTTGGAGTGGTCGAGAACGGCCGGATCACCTTCCTCCGCGGCTATGGCGAAACGCTGGCGGGTTCGGACGATCCGGTCACTCCGCAGACGGTATTCCGGTGGGCGTCGGTATCGAAGGGGGTCGCCGCGACGATGGTCGCGAAACTCTCCGAACAGGGCAAGATCGACTTGAAGGCGCCGGTGGCGAATTACGCCCCTGACCTCAAGCTTCCACAGGGCAACGAATATCGCGCCTCGGTTGCAGACCTGCTGTCGCACCGGCTCGGCCTCTATCGCAACGCTTATGACAACAAGCTCGAGGAGGGGCAGGACCCGAGCGTCCTCCGGTCGTCTTTGGCGGAGCTCAATGCCACATGCCCGCCGGGAACCTGCTGGTCCTACCAGAACGTCGCTTATGACGCGTCGAGCGAGATGGTGTCGCGGGCGACGGGCCTGCCATACGAGCAGGCGGTCAAGCGCTACCTGTTCAATCCGATCGGAATGTCCAGCGGCAGCGTGTCGCTGGCCGGCCTCGAATCTAACCGGAGCTGGGCACGGCCGCACAGCACGGGCAAGCGGCCGCTGCCGATGGTCGACACTTATTACAAGGTGCCGGGCGCCGGCGGGATCAACAGCAACGTCAAGGATATGGCGCTGTGGATGCTGGCCCAGATGGGCGAAATGCCCGACGTGCTGGACGGCCGGGTGCTCGACACGATCCATGCGCCTTATGTGAAGACTCCGACCGAGCGTGGGCGCTTGCGCAAGTTCCTCGAGCGGCTCGGCACCGCCTGGTACGGCTTCGGCTGGCGCAGCTACGATTATGCGGGCCACCACATTGTCGGCCACCGCGGCGGGATCAACGGCTATCGCTCGCTGATCCTGTTCGATCCCGGCAAGAAGAGCGGCGTGGTCGCGCTGTGGAACAGCAACACCAGCCAGCCCGGCGGGCTCGAGTTCGAGGTGATGGACATGATTTATCACCTGCCGTTCCGCGACTGGATGGAGCTGGACAAGCGAGGCCAGGAATCGAGCGTGCTCGAGACCGAGTCCGAGATCGGAAGCGGGGACAGCGCGCCCTCGCGCAGGCGCTCGAAGCAGGGCTAGCGCTGCGGCTGTCGGCCGTCCGCCATCGCCTCGGTCCGTTTGAGTTCGCGAAGCTCGTCCAGGTGGGACTTGTAGCGGAAAGCCATGCCGAGGATCGACGTCGCCATCCCCGCGACCAACGCCGGCAAATGCCAGGCGGGATCTTGTGCCTTCGGCCAGGCGATCGCGCCGAGCAAGCATACGCTCAGCATCGAGACGAGATAGCCGAGCCCCTTCCAGTCGATGCCTGGATTGCGCATGAAAGTAGGAACATCGGCAAGGGCCGGTTGGTTTCCTTTGGACAGTCTCAAAGGAGCGTACCCATGTCCGAGTCCAAGCCGCGCGACGCGATCGCGCTTCTCAAGGAAGATCACCGCAAGGTCGAGGAGCTGTTCAAGGCCTTCGAGGAGGCCAAAGGCGAGGGCCGCAAGGAGAGACTGGCGCGCGAAATCTGCCTCGAGCTTTCGGTCCACACCGCGCTCGAAGAGAAGATCTTCTATCCGGCCTGCGATGGAAAAGTGGACGAGGAGCTGTTGAACGAAAGCTATGTCGAGCACGACGCGGCGAAGGTGCTGATCGCGGAAATCGACGCCGCGATGGGCGAAAGCGACAAGTTCTTCGATTCCAAGGTGAAGGTGCTTCAGGAAGAGATCGAGCATCACGTCGAGGAAGAAGAGAAACCGAAGAGCGGCCTGTTCGCCCAGGCACGCGATGCCGACCTCGACCTGGGGGCGCTCGGTGAACGGCTCGCGGCGCGGAGGAGCGAGTTGCGCGCGGACTATGAGAAAGCCGGGATTCCCAAGCCCGAGTTGACCACCATGGACGAGGTCGCCGTCTAGCAGCTAAGCGGGGCGGATGGGGCCGGGGCCGGACATCGCCGCCTTCTTCGACGAGGCGACCAACAGCGTCAGCTATCTCGTGTCCGATCCGGCCACGCGGGCTGGGGCGGTCATCGATCCGGTGCTCGACTTCGATCCGGCGAGCGGGACCATCGGGACCCGCTCCGCCGAGCGGATCCTGTCAGCGGCAGCCGAGCAAGGGCTGCGGATTGAGTGGGTGCTCGAAACGCACGTTCATGCCGACCATTTGTCGGCCGCTGCGGTGATCCGCGAGCGAACCGGAGCGAAGGTCGGCATCGGGCGCGGGATCCATGACGTACAGGCTGTGTTCGGTCCGATGCTTGGCGCTCGAGACCTGGGCGACGGCGACTTCGACCGGCTCCTCGCGGATGGCGAGAAAATCTCGTTGGGCGAGATGGCAATCGAGGTGATGGCGACCCCGGGCCATACGCCGGCCTGCGTCAGCTATCGGGTCGGCAACGCGGTGTTTGTCGGCGATACCCTGTTCATGCCGGACTATGGGACGGCCCGGACGGATTTCCCGGGGGGCGACGCGACGCAGCTCTACCGATCGATCCAGCGCATCCTGTCGCTTCCGCGGGAGACGCGACTCTTCATGTGCCACGACTATAAGGCGCCGGGCCGCGCCGATTTCGCGTGGGAGACGACGGTCGGGGATGAGGCGGATCGCAACGTCCACATCGGCGGCGGCAAGTCCGAAGCGGACTTTGTCCAAATGCGGCATTCCCGCGACGCGACCTTGTGCGCGCCGAGGCTTCTCTATCCCGCGATCCAGGTGAACATCCGCGGCGGGCGGCTTCCGCCGGCCGAGCCGGACGGGTCGCGTTACTTGAGGATTCCGGTGACGGTCGCCGAGCGCTAGCGCAGCGCCGCCATCGTCGGCGGCGCGTCCCGGCCATAGATGTCGCTCAGCAATGTGAGCTGACCATCCTCGGCGTGGGCCGTGAGATAGGTCACGTAGACCGGAACGGGCTTCGGCAGCAGCACCTGCTGCTCCGGATCGGACGAGGTGGGCGATGGTTCGCGGCCGAGCAACCAGCGGCCGAGGCGCCCGGCGTCCTCGAGCCGGATGCAGCCGTTGCTGAGGTCCCGGCTGTCCCCCGCGAACAGCTCCTTCTTCGGGGTATCGTGGAGGTAGATTCCGCCATCGTTGGCGAATGGGAATTTCAGCTGGCCCATCGAATTGCCGGGACCCGGCAGCTGGCGGACGCGCACCATGGCGCTGCCTTCGGCGACGGCCTTCCAGTCGACGTCTTGGGGCGACACGACCTGCGGATCGTCACCGAAGTCCGACAGCAATTGGTAGCCGTGCGCCTTCAGGTAGCCGGGACCCTGGGCAAGCACATTACTGGCGATGAGCTTCCGGACCATGTCCGGCGGCACGTTCCAATAGGGGTTGAGCGTCGCATAGTGGATGACGCTCGCCAGCATCGGGGTTTGGCTGGTCGACTTTCCGACGATCACTTTCATCGAGTCGGCCACTCGGCCGTCCTCGACCATCCACAACCGAGCGGCGGCGGCATCAACGACGACATATCTCCCCTTCGCCGGGAAGATCCGAACCCGCTCCAGGGTGGCCGCCAGCCTCTGGTCGGGTGGCGTACCGGTCGACTGAAGTTGGGACCAGGCTGCGTCGCGCAGCGATGAATAGAAGGGATTCACCTGCGAAACCGAGTGCACGTACGCAGCAAGCGAGCGGGCGGCCGCCGCGAGCTGAAGATCCTCGTTCGGAGTCCGCGGAGGCGGGGCGATCCATTGCTCGGCATAAGTCATTCCGGCGGGAGGGCGGCGCAACAGCGCCACATAATGGACCCAGCCAGTCGAAAGCAGGCGGTCGGCTTCCAGCAGTGAAGAACGATCGCCGGTCTCCGCCCGAGCCAGCAGGGCTTCGGCTTGCGAAGCGATGGCCGGCCCATCCGCATAGCCCTCTACCGACGAGCGCCTGAGAATCTGGATGAGTTCGCGGGCTGCCCCGCTGTCGGGCCCGTCGGCGAGCCACAAAGGCGCGCCATTGCGGGAACCGTAGAAGGCATCGACTGCCGGGTTGCCGAACATGAGCGAAGGGCGCGCTGCGGCCAACTCTTCGGGCGTCGCCGCCGAAGCGGGCGCGCCAAGGAGTATCAGCGCCGCGCAGGCGGCGCCCGCGAGGAGCCGTGTAGCCACATCAAATCTCTTTTTTGATCAAAGTCTTGCCACCACAACGTCTATCGCAGGGGCAAGTTCAAAATCGGTGACGAGTCTTGGTAAACGGCCGTCCCGCAGTGGGGCACTCCGGGCCCTGGCGGCTTACGATCCGATGTACACGGGCGTGCCAAGGCCGGTCACGCCATAGAGCTTCTTTGCGAACGCAACCGGCAGGCGAATGCAGCCGTGCGACGCCGGATAGCCCGGGTTGTAACCTCCATGGAGCGCGACCCCATACTGATCGATCCGCTGCATCCAGGGCATCGGCGCATTGTCGAATTTCTTCGACCGATAGAACGGCTGCTTGTCGAGCACGGTGAAGATGCCCGTCGGCGTGTCGCGGCCTTCCACCCCGGTCGAAATTGTTGCGACGGCCATCAGGCTGTCGCCGCGATAGAGATAGGCGAGCTGGTCGGTGAGGCTGATCACCACGCGCTCCGGACCGGCGCTGGCCGGAACGTCGCGCCACAGATATTGACCTGGCTTCAGCTGCTTGAAGCCGAACACCTCCATCATGTCGACGAGGGCTTCGGATGCGGCGTCGCCAGCCTCGGTCTTCGCCTCCGGCGTCTCGAGTGCGGAGGCCGGCGAAATCGGAACGCCGACGCTGAACGCACAAACAGTGGTCAGCGCCAGCATGAGAGCCAAACGCTTCATTTCACACCTGAAATTCAATTTCTATTCAACGCCACAATGCACCGCGGCCGAGTCGAGTTCCCGCAAATTGCTTGTCTTCGCCAGATCTAACGACTGGGATCTCGCGCTTCATCCGGTGAAGCATTGTCTGCCCGCCGGTGCTAAGGGCGGCGCTCGATGAGATTGAGGTTCGCACCATTGGTCGCAGGCGTGGCCACCGGCATGGGTGTGTTCGCGCTCCTTCGCTGGCTCCGGCTGAGGCGCGAAGACGCCGATGCTTTCAGTGAGTTCGAGGACCGGGTTGAGGAGGCCGACCTCGAATCCTTTCCGGCGAGCGATCCGCCGAGCTGGACCCTCGGCCAGGACATCGAGCGCCGGAGCTAGTCGAGTATCTTTCGATAGGCGGGATCCAGAAGGTCCTGCTCCTCCGCATGCTTCTTGATGTAGGCCGCGAAGAAGGGGCAGATCGGGATGACTTTGAGGCCACGCTCTCGAGCGGAAGCGAGCGCGGCTCGAACCAGCAAGCTGCCGATCCCTTTCCCTTCGTGGGCCGGCGGCACTTCGGTGTGGACGAACACGATCTTGCCCGCGCGCAACCGATATTCGGCAATGGCGAACGAGCCGTCGCCAAGGTCGATTTCAAAGCGGCGTTTTTCCCTATTGTCGCGGACAACATAGGCCGGATGGGCGTCGGACATCCGAATGGACTAGCGGTTTCGGCTCTCCAGCGCACTTCCGATCGTCTAGCAGGGCGACCCGGGGCTGCTCCTGCGGCTGATCGTGGATCCAAGCGCCGAAGTGGCGAGCGTTAGCGACTTGTTAGCTCCCGAAGGAGCAAAGTTTGCGGCACACGTGTCGGGATCGCCAATGACTGAAGGCCCTTCGGTCACAACCTTTGTCGTGGGAGATCGCCTCCCCTGGCCCGAAGATGCATCGGCGTCGGGCGAGATCGGGCCATTGGACCCGGGGGTCGTCTACGATTCCGGCAAGCGCCGGGAATGCACGATCCGGAAAATATCGGCTCGAGGCGTTACCTTGAGGGGCGACCTCAAAAAGGCTCCTGGCGACCAGGTCTCGGTCGAACTGGGCACCGGCCACCGCGCCAGTGGAACCATCACCTGGGCCGAGCGCGGCGAGTTCGGCGTTTCCTTCGACGAGCCGGTGGACATGGTCGCGCTCCTCAACCGCAAGCTCGTCAGCCAGCCGGTCGAGCGCCGGGCCATGCCGCGCGTCGAAATCCGCTGCGACGCCTTCGTGAAGTTCGCTGAAAACATGTCGTCCGCGGTTGTCCGCAACATTTCCTCTGGCGGCATGCAGCTGGAAGGCGACGATCTGCCGCCGGTCGGGACCTATATCTCGGTATTCGTCGAGGGGCTGAACATTCCGCCCGGCGAAGTCATCTGGCGGCGGGGGAATCTGGCCGGAATCGAGGTGTTCGAGGAGATCAGCTGGACTTCGATCATCCCGTGGATCCGAACGGCGATCAGGAAGGATGTGCCGGCAGCGGGACCGCCGAGCGGCCGCGGCTGACCTAAACTTTCGTTTATTGCCTCTTGCTGTTCGTAGGGATTAGCTGCCCCGCGACGACACCGTCATTGCCTGCGACTGAGTGACGGCGCCGCCGCAGCAAAGGGGAGTATCCATGCACAAGACGACGATTGCGGCATTGGCCGCAGCATCATTGTTTGCGCTTTCTGCCTGCCAACAGCAGCCGGCCGCGGGAAACAACGCGACGAGCACAGCCGCTGCCGCGGATGCGATCAACGGCACCTGGAAGGCTGATATCGCCAGCGTCCAGTTCGACCAAAAGCCGGACGAATATCTTCTGAAGGACGGTCAGTATTCGTGCAAGTCCTGCTCGCCGTCATACACCGTGGCCGCTGACGGGGCCTTCCATGCGGTCAGCCTGCCCTATGCCGACAACATGTCGGTGAAGGTGGTTGACGACCACACCATTCAGCGCGCGAGCCAGAAAGGCGGTCGCGAAATCGGCGGGACCAAGGTGACTATCTCGGTGGACGGCAACACGCTGACCGGCGAATTTACCGATACCTCCGTTCCAAATGCGCCGCCGAGCAAGGGCCAATATACCGAGGCTCGCGTCGGACCTGCACCCGCAGGAGCGCACGCGGTTTCCGGTCAGTGGAAGCCCGAAAAACTTTCGAATTTTACCGAGGAACAGCTGACGGTCACCATCAATGTGGAAGGTGACACGTTCCACTTCAGCTCACCCTCCGGCTACAGCTACGACGCCAAGATCGGCGGGCCGGACGTGCCGATCAAAGGTGACATTGCTGGGACGACCGCCGGCATCACCAAGGCCGGAGACGGCTATGTCGAAACCGACAAGCGCGACGGCAAAGTGGTCGGAACGACGACTTTCACGCCCGGATCAGACGGCAAGTTGCACCTTGTCGGCGAAGACAAGCTGACGGGGTCGAAAACTTCCTGGACCGCGACCAAGTCCTGATGTGAGCGGCGGCTCGTCGCTGGCGAGCCGCCCTCACTTCACCCCGCACTGACGAAGCTGTCGAGCACCTTCTTCCGCCCGGCCTTCTCGAAGTCGATCTCAAGCTTGTTCCCTTCGATCCCGGCGATGGTGCCGTAGCCGAACTTTCCATGGAACACGCGTTGGCCGAGCGACAGGTCGTCGCGGCCTTTGTTGCCGAGGCTTACGGCGGACGCGCGCGCTTCGATGATCCGCGCGGGCTCGGGATTGTAATTGGTGCGCGTGGCCCGCTGCCAACCGGGGCCACGCGAAGGACGCGCGACGTGGGCGAACGGATCCGAACGCTCCGACCATTGGGCGCGCCACAGGCTTTCGCCGCCGGTCATCGTCGTTTCCTGATCGATATGCGCGTCGGGCAGCTCGGCGAGAAAGCGCGACGGGATCGAGCTCGTCCACTGGCCGTAGATGCGCCGGTTGGCGGCGTGCATGACGGTCGCCTTCCGGCGGGAGCGAGTGATCGCGACGTAGGCAAGACGCCGCTCCTCCTCGAGCGCGGCTAGCCCGCCTTCGTCGAGCGAGCGCTGCGACGGGAAAACGCCTTCTTCCCACCCGGGCAGGTAGACGATGTCGAACTCGAGCCCCTTGGCGGCGTGGATGGTCATGATCGTGACCCGGTCGCCGATGCGCGCTTCGTCATTGTCCATCACCAGGCTGACATGTTCGAGGAACGCCTGGAGGGATTCATATTCTTCCATCGCGCGCGTGAGCTCGGCGAGGTTCTCTAGCCGCCCCGCGCTTTCGGCCGACCGATCGGCCTGAAGCATGGCGGTGTAGCCGGACTCGTCGAGCAGGATCCGAGCGAGCTCGGGGTGGGGGAGGGAACTCGCCATCTCCCGCCACCTGGCGATGTCGGCGACGAAGTTTCCGAGGCTTCGACGGGCCTGCGGGGTCAGCTCGTCGGTGCCGAGGATCGAGGCGGCGGCAATCAGCAGCGGTTGCTGGCTCGAGCGCGCGAATTTGTGAATCGTCGCGATCGCCTTGTCACCGAGGCCGCGCTTCGGCTGGTTGACGATCCGTTCGAAGGCGAGATCGTCGGCGGGTTGCTGAATCAGGCGAAGGTAGGCGATCGCATCGCGAATCTCTGCGCGCTCGTAGAAGCGGAAGCCGCCGATGATCTGGTAATTGAGGCCGATCGCGATGAAGCGCTCCTCGAACTCGCGGGTCTGGAATTGGGCGCGAACGAGGATCGCGACGTCGTCCAGCGAGCCGCCCTTGATCTGGTGCGATTCGATCTCCTCGCCGATCCGGCGCGCTTCTTCCGGCCCGTCCCAGACTCCGATCGCCCGAACCTTCTCGCCGTCGCCCGCGTCGGTCCATAAGGTTTTGCCGAGCCGCCCCGCGTTGTGGGCAATGAGGCCGTCGGCGGCCGCGAGGATGTGGCTGGTCGAACGGTAGTTCTGTTCGAGGCGGATGATTTTTGCGCCCGGGAATTCCTTCTCGAAGCGGAGGATGTTGGCGACTTCGGCGCCGCGCCAGGAATAGATCGACTGGTCGTCATCGCCGACGCAGCACAGGTTCCGCCGCGGCTCGGCAAGGAGCTTCAGCCACTCATATTGGGCCTGGTTGGTGTCCTGATATTCGTCGACGAGGATGTAACGGAAGCGCTCGCGGTAGGTGCCGAGCACGTCCGAATGGCGGCGGAAGATCACCAGCATGTGGAGCAGCAGGTCGCCGAAGTCGCAGACGTTCAGAGTCTTCAGCCGGTCCTGGTACTGTTTGTAGAGATCGGCTCCACGCCCCGCGGCAAAGCCTTCGGACTCTCCGGCATCGACCTCAGCCGGAGTCCAGCCGCGGTTCTTCCAGCGATCGATGAGGCCGGCGAGCTGCCGGGCCGGCCAGCGTTTCTCGTCGAGGCCCGCGGCGCTGATCAACTGCTTCATCACGCGCAGCTGGTCGTCGGTGTCGAGGATATTGAAATTGGACTGGAGGCCGACGAGCTCGGCATGGCTGCGGAGCATTCGCGCCGCGACCGAGTGGAAGGTGCCGAGCCACGGCATGCCCTCGAGCGCCCCCCCGGACAGCGCGGCGACCCGCTGCTTCATTTCGCGCGCGGCCTTGTTGGTGAAGGTCACCGCCAGGATTTGGCTCGGCCAGGCCTTGCGGCTGGCGATCAGGTGAGCGAGGCGCGCGGTGAGCGCCGCGGTCTTCCCAGTGCCCGCGCCCGCGAGGACGAGCACCGGCCCTTCGGTTGTCAGCACGGCCTCGCGCTGCGGCGGGTTCAGGCCGGCGAGATAAAGTGGTTCGGGAGCTACGGCTGGCGTTTCGGGCACTTGAGCGAGGTAAGCCGGGGAGAACGGAACGGCAACCGAAGAGCGGCGCCTCCCGGACGGCGAATCGGAGCGACTCGCGGGGGTTCTGCAAAGGTTCCATCGGTTGTTACCGATATCCCCGTTATCCACAGGCCAATCACCTAATTTTTCGCTTTTGCGACTCGGAACAGATGTGCAAGGTGACTTGGTGATCGGGACGGCGGTCCCGGCCTCCCCAGGCAGCCGGCAACGGCAAGAAGGGTGCGGCAGGGACCAAAGATCCGATCTCCGCCGGCAGGCAATGCCAAAGCTCTTTCGGGAGTGGAAGCGGGGCCAGCCGGGAAGAGGCGCCGGAAGAGATGTCTTCCTGTCGTGCGACGCGGTTCCTGCGGTTCCTTGTGGATCGTGGTGAGCAAAGCGGGACGCGGTAGGGGTCATCCCAAGAAGGGCCGCGGAACATCGGACGGTTTTGGCCTTCGGGTCAGGCTGGACAGGTTGATAGGTCAGCGATCCTCCGGGTCGTCAACCAGGTAGGCCAGTCTAGCTCCTCGCAAGAGGGAGCTGTTTGATAGGAAGCGACGCCTGAGCTGGTGAGCCAGGATCGAGAGCGGGTTCTTGAGGCCTTCGGGTTACTTGAGCCAGGTTACGAACACCGGCAGATCCTTCGCTCGGCGCAGTGGGGGCTGGCAGCAATGCCGGCCCCCATTTCTATTCGCGCCTCTACATTTCTCCCTTCGGACCGGCGCGCGGACGCTGCGTCTCGGCGCCAGCGCCCCTCCGAATGCGCGCGTCGAGCTCCGCTCACAGGACACCAAATCGCGCTCACGCGTTAGGCGGGCAGGTGGCGGCGGCAATTTTGCCGCTGGAGCGGGCGCGAAGGAGATGGAGTCGTGCTCCGCTTGATCGTTTCACTGAGTCTTGTCGCACTTCCCGCCGCCGCGCTTGCAGCCGCGCCCCTACCGTCAGATGCCTGGTGGGAAAAGATCATCATCAGAATGACGGGCGCGGGCGAAGCGCAGGGTTGTCAGTACCAGACCAACCGGCCGGCCGCCTCCGGGGCCGACTGCAAGGTCGTCGGCGGAAGCATGTCGGCGCAGCCGGCATCGACCAGCGACGGCTACACGGCAATCACTTTCGAACGCAGGTTCAATCCGGGCGAGGCGCCCGGCGATTCCGCCATCCAGCAGGGCGAGAAATTGCTCGGCAAGAAGGTGTTGGCACTCGTGATCGATAATGCCGGCAAAGTCAGCGGCTGCAGAGTCGTCGACCTATCCGGGGATACGGGCCTGTCCTACGGGTGCGAGGAAGCCGCAACCGAACAGTTCGCCGCGACCGGCGCCCCGGCGACCGCTCGGGACCGCCACGGGTTCCTGACGATCCTCGCCTATGGGCACAACGAACACGTCGTCTAAAGCCCAAGGGGTCCGATCAAGCGTCCGGAGCGCAAATTTTCACGAGTAACTGCCCTTCGGTGACCTGCTGGCCCGCCGTCGCGGCGAGCTCGGCGACCGTGCCGTCGAACGGAGCGGTCAGCGCATGCTCCATCTTCATGGCTTCAAGGGTGAGCAAGCGTTGTCCTTTGACAACCTTTTCGCCGTTGGAAACTTCGACCGCCGTGACCTTCCCGGGCATCGGCGCCTCGATCTCGCCGTCGTGGACGCCATGCGAGGTGCCTGTGCCGCGAGCGGTCAGCGCGAATTCGTAGGCCTGACCTTCGTAGAAAACGACGACCCTTTCTTCATCGCGGAAACCGGCCACGGCGGCCATCGGTTGGTCGCTATCCAGGTCGATGGTCCGAAACTCGCCGGCGCGCCCGAGCGCCACTGAATGGTGAGCGGTGGAATTGAGACGAAAGCCGGCGAGGTCCGCCAGAGGTTCTTCCTCTTCCGGAATTGCGGTCGCGACGGAGGCAGCGCCTCGCCAAATGGCGTCATCCGGGTCCGGATCGGGCACCAGCTCCTCAAGGTTCCGCTCTATGAAACCGGTATCGATCCGACCCGTCCCGAAGTCGGGAAACAGCAAAGCGTTGAACAAGAAAGCTGCGTTGGTCTTGACCGGCCATACTTCCACTTCGTCGAGGATCGAGGCGAGTGCGCCGATTGCTTCCTCGCGATCGCTGCCGCTCGCGATCAGCTTGGCGATCATCGGGTCGTAGAAGGGCGAGATTGCGTCGCCTTCCTCCACTCCAGTCTCGATCCGGCCCTCTTCCCCGAGGTCAAAATGCTCGAGCCGCCCGACGCTCGGCAGGAAGCCCCTCGCCGGATCCTCGGCATAGAGCCGCGCTTCGATCGCGTGGCCGGTGATCGACAGATCGCCCTGTTTCCTGGGCAGCTTCTCGCCAGACGCGACGCGCAACTGCCATTCGACCAGGTCCTGCCCGGTGATCTCCTCGGTCACCGGATGCTCGACCTGCAGCCGCGTGTTCATTTCCATGAACCAGATGCGGTCGGCGCGGAGGCCCTTCGACGCGTCCGCGATGAACTCGACAGTCCCCGCACCCTCGTACTTCACCGCCTGCGCCGCCCGCACCGCGGCGCCGCACACCGCCTCGCGGGTCTCGGCGTCCATGCCCGGCGCCGGCGCTTCCTCGATAACCTTCTGGTGGCGTCGTTGAAGCGAGCAGTCGCGCTCGAACAGATGGACGACATTGCCGTGGCTGTCGCCGAACACCTGCACTTCGATGTGACGGGGCGAGAGGATGTATTTCTCGATCAGCACGCGGTCGTCGCCGAACGCGCTCGCCGCCTCGCGCTTCGCGCTCTCAAGCGCGTCGTCGAAGTGCGTGGCGGCATCGACGCGGCGCATGCCCTTGCCGCCGCCGCCCGCGACCGCCTTGATCAGAACCGGATAGCCGATCGCGTCGGCTTCCTTCTTGAGGCGCTTCGGATCCTGGACCTCACCGAGATAGCCGGGAGTCACCGGGACGCCGGCCTCGGCCATCAGTTTCTTCGCGGCGTCCTTCAGGCCCATCGCGCGGATGCTGGCGGGCTTGGGCCCGACCCAGATCAGCCCGGCCTTGATCACGGCCTCAGCGAAGTCGGCATTTTCGGAAAGGAAGCCGTAGCCGGGATGGATAGCCTGGACTTTCGTGGCCTTCGCTGCCTCGATGATCTTCTCGCCGACGAGATAGCTCTCCCGCGCCGGGCTCGGTCCGATGTGCACTGCTTCGTCCGTCATGCGCACGTGCAGCGCCTTGGCATCGGCGTCGGAATAGACCGCGACCGTGCGGATCCCGAGCCGCCGTGCGGTGCGGATCACGCGGCATGCGATCTCGCCGCGGTTCGCGATAAGGAGCGAGGAGATCATGCTTCTTGGATTCCGCATAGCTGGCGGACGACTGCGAAGCCCCGCTCGCGAAGCGCGTCAGGAATGCCCCAATAATCGAAGATTCCGCCATCAAGGCGGTTCGACCCGCAGGTGACGAAGACGCCGGTTCCAAGCTCGGTCTTTAGAATCGAGGCGAGCCAGCCCACGAATCCGCTATTGTCGATGCCGGCCGGAAAGTGGAAACGGAGGAGCGCGAACGCCTCGCCTTCGCCGCGATGAGGCAGCAGCTGACTCCACACATTTTCGTCCCGCACAAGCGCCAGTGCATCGCAATGCGCGCGCTCGGCGAAGTCCGACAGCGGGAATTCTTCAAAAGACCAGGAGCCGTCGTAGAATCTCACGCGCGATTCCTTGATCACTCGCCGAAGACGAGCGTCGGTCGCCACAGCATCTTCTTGCAAGATGCTAACCATGCGCCCTCACGAACCGCCGGGCGGTGCGGATCATCAGTCGACCAGGCACCGGCCGGTCTCCTCCTGCTCCTTCACGGAGGCACCCTGCACAGCGCAAAAAATCGCCTCATGCAGGTCGTCCACGCTGGGAACATTCACCTTCCTTCCTGACACGAACGGATATTCGAGCAGCATCGCCTTCCCGCTTCGGTAGATCGACGCGTCGTTCGCGTCGGGCGCGTTGAATACGTGTAACGTCTGTGGAAGCGCTCGGCCCTTGATCAGCCCTTCGGCGCAGGCCCGGGCATAGGCTTTCGAGAAATTCGCGGCCGTCTTCCGGAACCCGTCGGAGTTCCTCGCAAACTGCGAGACGAAGGTCCTCGCATTGCCAGCGATCGACAATTCGACCGGCGCGCAGTGCGTCGGCGATGCGGATGCGGCGAGGAGCGTTAGGAGCGGCCCAATCATTCCGCCCGCTCTCGCATCGGCTCTTCAGCCTCAAGCGGCTTCAGGCCGAGCTTGGTGAACAGCGCCGCGTCGGCATCATCGCCCGCGTTGGCGCTGGTGAGCAGTTTGTCGCCGGTGAATATGCTGTTCGCCCCGGCCAGGAAGCAGAGCGCCTGGGTGGACTCCGACATGCTCTCGCGGCCGGCCGACAAGCGCACCATCGACTGCCGCATGACGATCCGCGCTACCGCGACCGTGCGGACGAACTCGATGTCGTCGATCATCTTCACGCCGTCGAACATGTCGCCGAGCACCGTCCCCTTGATCGGAACCAGCGCGTTAATCGGCACGCTTTCTGGATGACGCGGCAAGGTCGCGAGGGCGTGAATGAAGCCGACGCGGTCGTCGCGGCTCTCGCCCATGCCGACGATCCCGCCGCAGCACACCGCGATTCCCACCGCGCGGACATGCTCCAGCGTGTCGAGCCGTTCCTGAAAGGTCCGTGTCGTGATGATCGCGCCGTAATGCTCGGGCGAGGTGTCGATATTGTGGTTGTAATAATCGAGCCCGGCGTCGCTGAGCGCGCGGGCTTGGTCGCCGGTCAGCATTCCGAGCGTCACGCAGGTTTCTAGCCCGAGCGCCTTCACTTCGCGGACCATGGAGCAGACCGCATCCACGTCGCGATCCTTCAGTTCGCGCCACGCCGCGCCCATGCAGAAGCGCTGCGAACCATGCGCCTTGGCCTCGCGGGCCGAGGCGAGGACCGCGTCGATCTCCAGCAATTTCTCGGCCTTGAGCCCGGTGTTGGCGTGCGCCGATTGCGAGCAATAGCCGCAGTCTTCGGGACAGCCGCCGGTCTTGATCGACAGCAAGGTGCAAAGCTGCACTTCGCCCACCGCATGGTGCGCGCGGTGAACGTCGGCCGCCCGGAGCACGAGCTCGGTGAACGGCAGGTCGAATAGGTGCGCGATTTCTTCGCGGGTCCAGTCGGTGCGGGTCATTGGGCCGGGCATCCCGTCGTGCGCGACGAGAAGGAGATGTTCATTACCTTCCACGCGCCGTTGGCGCGAACCAGGTCGAAATGATCGACGCCGCAATTGCTCACCTTGCCGTCGACCCGGACGACGAACGGCGCCCAGACCATGGCGATGTCGCCGTCGATTTCGATCGCGGGATCGGAGATGCTTTCGCTGAAGCCCTCGCCCGGCTTGAGCCGCGCGGCGAATTGCGTCCAGCTTTCCTGGCGGAGGCCAGTCCCGGAGCGGAGTGTACCCACGGCGGTGACCCGGCCGTCGGGATAAACGACGCGAAGCGCGGCCGCGGAGTCGCCCGCCTCGAAGGCCGCGAAAAGAGCGTTGATCGGCGCGAGTACCGCCTGCTCTTCGGCCGCGGGCGGCGGGAGTGCCTGAGCGGGTCGTAGTTTGCCGGCGCTGGTCTGCGCGACCAACATCAAAAGCATCTCAATCATCGTCACATCCGGAACACGCCGAACTGCGGCCGCTCGGGAATCGGCGCATTCAGCGTCACGGCAAACGCAAGCCCAAGAACGTCGCGGGTCTGCGCAGGATCGATGATCCCGTCGTCCCACAGCCGCGCTGTGGCGTGCCAGGGATTGCCCTGCGCTTCGTAATCGTCGCGGATAGGCTGTTTGAACTTCTCGGCCTGCGCAGGAGTCCATTTATCGGCGTCGCGATGAACGGTCGCGAGCACGCTCGCCGCCTGCTCGCCGCCCATCACGCTGATGCGCGAATTGGGCCAGGTGAAGAGGAAACGCGGAGAATAAGCGCGGCCGGCCATGCCGTAATTGCCGGCCCCGAAGCTCCCGCCGATCAGCACCGTGACCTTGGGTACGCTCGCGGTCGCGACGGCGGTCACCAGCTTCGCGCCATGCTTGGCGATCCCCTCGGCTTCATACTTGCCGCCGACCATGAAGCCCGAGATGTTCTGCAGGAACAGCAGCGGAATCCGGCGCTGGCAGGCGAGCTCGATGAAATGCGCGCCTTTGAGCGCGCTCTCGCTGAACAGGATCCCATTATTGGCAAGGATCGCGACCGGTATGCCCCAGATGTGCGCGAAACCGCAGACCAGGGTCGAACCGTACAGCGCCTTGAATTCGTGGAACTCAGAATCGTCCACGATGCGCGCGATGATCTCGTGCACGTCATAGGGCTCGCGAACGTCGATCGGAATGATGCCGTACAGTTCCTCCGCGTCGTATCTCGGCGGTGTGGGCGGACGCCGGCCGTAGAGGCCATCTCCAAACCGAACCGTCCCAGCTGCATCGTCGAGCGTG
>Ga0207712_10001179_pt1 | contig 18090 bp, 9 predicted proteins | sample KBSS44metaG_FD_184402 | JGI IMG/M metagenome (GOLD analysis project Ga0207712, IMG submission 184402) | Switchgrass rhizosphere microbial communities from Kellogg Biological Station, Michigan, USA - KBS S4-4 metaG (SPAdes) (version 2) | ecosystem: Host-associated > Plants > Roots > Rhizosphere >... | reverse complement strand
GCATCGTCAACAGGCGCGACGAGTCGAATCCTACGCTCACTTCCAGCACGCGATTGATGCTCTTGAGCAGCAACCCCGCACTCACGAGCAGCACGAGCGCGAGCGCGACCTCGGCGACGACGAGCGCGCCGCGCGCGCCGCGGTCGCTTCCTGCGGTGCGGGTCGAGCTTTCCTTCGTACCGCTGTGTAAATCCCGTCCGGTTGCACCGAGGGCGGGAAGAATTCCGGCGACGATCCCGACGGCGGTCGTAACGATCAGCCCGAACGCGAATACGGTACCATCGAGCCGCATTGCTGATGCGCGCGGCAGCCCGGTCGGGCTCAGTGCCACAAGTGCGTGAATCCCGGCCTCGGCTACGAACATGCCGACGATGCCGCCGGCGATCGCCAGCGTCAGGCTCTCGGTGAGCACTTGTCGCGCGAGTCGCGTGCGTCCGGCCCCGAGCGCGGCACGCATCGCGAACTCGCCGCGCCGCTGTGCACCGCGAGCGAGCATCAGATTCGTGACGTTGACGCAGACGATCGCGAGCACGAGCATCACCGCCACCAGTACCGCAATGAGCATCGGCCTGATCCCGTTCGTTACGTCCGCCTGCAATGAGGTCGCGAGCAGTCCGTTGTTGAGCGCCGCCCAGGGCACGCGTGGGAACTCCGCCATCGGCGCGCGGGCGATCTGGTTGAGCTCGAGCTCGGCGCGATCAATGCTGACGCCGGGCGCCAGGCGAGAGACCAGGCGCAGATGATGTCCCCATTCCCGACTCTCGACGCCGAACGTCAGCTCATACTGAAGAGGCGCCCAAATGTCGGCTGTGGGCGCCAGCACGTTCTCGAAGTCGCGCGGCATCACGCCGATGACTTCGAAATCGGAATCGCCGAGCCTGACCGAGCGGCCGATGATGTTGGCATCCGCGCCAAATCGGCGCCGCCACAGTCCGTTGCTCAGGATGACGACGTTCGGGCCGTGCGGAACATCGTCGTCGGCTGTGAAGTCTCGCCCCATGAACGGTGTGACGCCGAGCGTGCGAAAGAACTCCGCGCCTACCCGTTGGCCGTTGAGTCGCTCCGGCGTGCCACTTCCGATCATGGCGGGCTGCCATTCCTTGATCGGAGCCATTCGCATGAAGGAGTGGGTGCGTCGCGCGATCTCGAGAAACGATCCGAAGGTGACGGGGAGACGTTCACCTTCGGACGTGCGATCCGAGATCATGACGAGGTGTCGCGCGTCGGGATAGGGCAGCGCGGCGAAAAAAATCGGATTCACCGCGCTGAAGATCGCCGTGCTCGCGCCAATGCCGATTGCGAGCGTACTCACGGCGACGATGGTGAAGCCGGGTGACTGGCGCAGTCGCCGGAGCGCGTAATGGAGATCTCCGATCACGGAGCCGACGATGTTTTCCCAACCGTACGATCGAATGTGCTCGCGCGCGACGGTCATGTTCCCGATTTCGAGCAGTGCCTCGCGCTGCGCGCTCGCGCGCGACGATCCGCGTGCCATGCGCTCCCCAGCGGACTGCTCGACGTAGTGACTCAGCTCATCGGAGAGCTCGAGGTCGGCGGACGTGCGGTTCGTGAGCACCGCGAGGCCGCGTCTGAGCTGGCGCCAGATCGACATCGCTCAGCCGTCCGCTTTGAGGAGTCGAGCCACCGCCGCAGCGCGCCGCGTCCAATCCTTGGTTTTGATACCGAGCTCTTTCTGCCCGTCGCGCGTGAGGCTGTAGTATCGCGCACGCCTGGAGTTTTCGGTTTGTCGCCACTCCGCATCGAGCAAGCCCGCTCGCTCCATGCGCTGCAGTGCCGTGAGCAGCGAGCCCGGATTCACCTTGAACACGCCGCGCGAGATCTGTTCGACTCGGCGGCCGATGCCGAACGCATGCATGGGCCGCAAACTGAGCGTGCGCAGAATCAGCATGTCGAGCGTGCCCTGTATGACGTCGGTGTTCACTTCGTCCATCGCTCCGCTCCGATGCTCGGGGTGATGGACAGAGAATATCTTGCCACCACTTGAACGTCAAGAGGTGATGGTCAAGAGATGAGGGTCAGGAGGTGGGCCGGGTCCCGCCGGTCGCCAAGCTGCCGTGCGAGAAGGCGCACGCACTCGCGTCCGCCAAGGCTCAGTCACACCCATCTTCCGCCCCGACCACTCCGCTCGTACGTTGGCGACGGAGAGCTCGCTGTTGCCAACCGCAATCCGTGCAAGCGAGGAGTCCCATGACTTCCATGAGTGCGTTGTGGCTTCCGATCCTGCTATCGTCGGTGATCGTGTTCATCGCCAGCTCGATCATCCACATGGCTTCGCCGTGGCACAAGACCGATTATCCGAAGCTCGCGAACGAGGACCAGGTGATGGACGCGTTGCGGCCGCTCGTGACCGTGCCTGGTGACTACATGATGCCGCGGCCATCGAGCATGGCCGAGATGAAGTCGCCGGAATTCGTGGCCAAGGTGTTGCGCGGACCGAGGGTGGTAATGACGGTAATGCCCGTTCGCCAGAACATGTCCATGACGCGCGAGCTGGTGCTGTGGTTCGTGTATCTGATCGTCGTCGGCATTCTCACCGCCTACGTTGCCGCGCACGCGCTGGCACCGGGCGCGCCCTTCCGCGCCGTGTTTCGATTCACGGGGCTGGTTTCGTTCATCGCGTACGCGTCGGCGCTCTGGCAGCTCTCGATCTGGTACAGTCGTTCGTGGGGGATCACGATCAAGGCGACGATCGACTCGCTCGTCTATGGAGTGCTCACCGCGCTGACGTTTTCGTATCTCTGGCCGCATCCGTGAAGGCTGGCGCCACAACGACATCTGTTCGAGGCCTCATCGCCGCGAGCGCGGTTGCGTTCTGGGACTGGATCGCCGCTCAGCCTGCCCGCTGAGCGGCGTCGCGCGTTTCACCGCTCCACCTTGCATCGCGGTGCGCACACGAGAGTTTTGCGGCGACGTCAATTCGACAATCGATTCCGCATCGATCCCGCCGACCTCTCACTCGCCGTGGCATGTTGCACTCGTACCGCACGACGCTCGTCCTCGTACCACTGCTTCTTCTCGCCGCGTTCGGTTGCGCCGCCGGACATCACTCACCAAGTGGCGACCCGGGAATCGCCGAGCAGCGTGAGCCCATCGCGCTCGCTGGCGGCTACAAGGGGAAATTCAACAACGATGATCAGAGTCACGCTGACTTCTGCGTGAGACTGCGGGCGCCTGTTGTGATGCTGCGATATGCGACCGGCGCGCCGACGGGGTTTTCGCTTACGTCGGACATTCTCGTGCCCGAGCACGGCAACGGCGTCTCCTGCCCGGAGCGTGGCATGGCGCGGCTCGACGCGCGCGAGATCGTGATCGCCGCAGATGGCAAGCCGATGCTTTTTCATCGCGGCGGCTGGGGTTTCGCGGGGAACGATCCTGCGAGCGGCGTGCACTATGGGCACATCCTCGCGGCGGACATCGATAGCGTCGGTGTCAGATACGAGCGGGCGCCCGCAACTGCGCATCCGGACAGCTCCACACACGGTCGATGGGTCGCGGCGCCCACCCAACCGTGGTCGGGCAAGGGACAGCAGGACGGCAACGGGAGTGCGTGCGATTCGCTCTCGCCCAAGCCGTTCACGGTATCGGTGCACTCGATCCCAGCCGATATGAAATATCTGAACAGCGCGCAAACCACCTCGATCCCGTACGCCATCTACGGCAGCCCGTCCACCGATCTTGGCCCCGATGCCGATCGCCAGCGCGACATTCGCTACACGATGCTCACGTGGAGCTGGATCAACGTGCGCGGCGGGGGAGTGGCGCGCGCACTCGTGAAGAACGGCGAGAGGTTCTATCGCTGCGCGGATGTACCGGCGATCACGCTGTCATCGGTGAACGACGCGCAGCAGAAGACGCCGACGGGGTGGGTCGAAGCGGTGTACGGAGCGATCCCGAGTGGCGATGGCCACCGTCTGTACGGCTGGATCGTGTCCGCGCACCGTCATGGAAGCGATGGCGTCGTGCGGCATCTCGTGAGTTAGCGTCGCGAGGTAGAGGTCTCGCAACACAAGAGCGAACTGTGTGTGAAGCCACACTGACGGACAAAGCCGGAGAGAGACGGATACTGCGAACTGCGAGTACGAAACAAACAAAAAATATCAGATTCGAACGTGGCGCGGGCGAGCTCGGCCCGCCGAAAAGAGGTCAGCCTTACAAGACTCGATTCGTCATTTTTGGTCTGATTCGTGTACGCAGTGAGCAGTCTCCGTTCTTGTCCATCAGTTATCCGTCAGTGTGGCCTTCCCCAAGCAGTTACTGCCCGCTCACGCCCGACACCCTCACGTGCCGCGCGACCAGAAACGCCTCCGTCTCTCGCTGAATCCGTATCATCTCGGCGTCCGAGAAATTGTGGTTCGCGTGGCCGCCGCCGGGGACGGTGATCAACAGATTCGGCACGCCTACGCGGTCGAGCGCCTCGTGCAAGCGCACGGATTGCGAGTAGGGGACGGATCGGTCGGCGTCGCCGTGCACGATGACGATCGGCGGCAGCCCCGCACGCACGTACGTCATCGGCGATAGTCGACGCGCGAGCGCGTCGGCATCGGGGCGCACGCCAATCCACTCCGCCGCCCAGTGCTGTCGCCTCGGTCCAGCGATGAGCTCCTTCACATCGGTGATGCCAAAACGATCCAGGATGGCGGCGATGTGCGCCTCCGGTCCGCTCGCGCATGGCCCGTCGAGTCCATCCGATTCGCGGAGCATCCCCGCCATGAGCGCGAGATGCGCGCCGGCGGAGCCGCCCGAGAGCACGATGCGCGCAGTGTCCAGATGATAGTGATCGGCGTGCTGCACCAACCAGCGCACCGCGCATCGCGCGTCCTCCACCGCTGCCGGCGCGGGCGCTTCGCGAGTGAGCCGGTACTCCACGTTCGCCACCGCGAACCCCATCTCCAGATAGGGGAGCACCGTCGGAACGATCATCTCCTTGCTGCCGTGCTCCCATCCGCCGCCGTGAAAGTAGATCAGCAGCGCATGCGGTCCCGAGTCGGTCGGCAGATATAGATCGAGCTTGCCCACCCATCCCGGCACGGTTCGATAGACGACGCCCGCTTCGCCGTGGACGTGCGCATCGAGGACTACCGATTGGTCCGATGCGGCCACTTGGGCCTCAATCTGGGCGGCGAAAGCGGCAAACGCCGCCAGGATCGACGCGCCGCGGCGAAATGAGAGTCCCATAATGAACCTCTTGACAGCTTTTGGTCCCGGGCCTAGGGTTCCGGCAAGTCATAAGGTGACTTGTCGATAAAATGACTTGTTGACCCTCTCGGAGCAACGTGATCGACATGAATGACGTCTTCCGCCCCGTCCTGAGGCAAAGCCTCTCCGATGATCTGGCGCAACGAGTCAAACAGCTCATCCAATCCGAAAAGCATCAGCCCGGCGATCGCCTCCCCGCGATCAGCGAACTGGCGCGCCGCTTCGGTGTCGGACACCCCACGCTCCGCGAAGCACTCAAGAAGCTCGAGACTCTCGGCGTCGTCGACATTCGGCACGGATCGGGGATGTACGTGGGCAGGAACCACAACATGCTCCTCGTGTCCAATCCCATCTTCGAGGGCGCGGTCACCAAGAAGCTGCTCGTCGACTTGATCGAAGCCCGCATGGCGATCGAGCTCAAGTCGGTCGCCCTGGCTGCAGAGAACGCGACCGAAGAAGAGCTCGACGGAATGTCGGAGTCGCTCGCCAACGCCGGACAGAACTTCGGCGACGACGCCGCGCTCAACGTCGCGAACATGTCGTTCCATCGCCGAATCGCGGTGGGCTCCGGCAACACCGTGATTTGCCAGGTGCTCGAAGTGCTGTCGAACCTCTTCAAGGATGAGCAACAGCTCATCCTCGACATTCACGGCTCGCGCGCGAAGGATCACCAGGAGCACCTCGGCATTCTCGAGGCGCTCCGAAAGAAGGACGCAGCGCTCGCGATCGAGCGCATGCGTGCACACCTGGAGGGCGTGCGCGACGCGCTGCTCCGGTGGGATCCGAGCGAGACACCGGCCAAGCGGTGATGTCGTTGGTGCTGGCGTCGCGCGCATCGGTGATGCGCGCATGACGCGATACGTGCGCAGGTCACTCCTGCTCGTTCCGGCGCTCGCGGCCCTCGTCGCCTTCGCCGGAGCTGCGCCCACGACGAATGGCGCCGCCGCAATTCGCATCCGCAACAATCACGACGTCGCCTACGACGGACCTGTGCAATTCCGCACGACGCTGCCGGACGGAGCGTACCAAGCGGCCCGCGACAGCGCGGAAGGCGAGATTCGATCGAGCGTCGCGCGAGTGGTGGTCCACCTTGCGCCGCACGCCGAGCTCACGCTGTCACCCGCCGGCACGTTGGGCGAGCCTCACCTCGCGAACGGACCGCTCACCGTCACCACGAACGCGCACCGCCTCGATCTCGGCTGGAACGGCGATTCAGTGGGTGCGCTCGAGCTCGGACTCGTCGTGCTGCCTGGAAAGTCCGCCGGTCCGGATGATGTGGCGGGCGCATTCGAGCCGCTCGACATCGCATGGCAGCGGCAGCGCGATGGCTCGCTCGCGGGAACGATCGAGCGACAGGGGTACAAGCTCGATCTGACGCTCGTGCCGTACGGCGGCGGATGGGTCGACGTGAGCACGAGACTCACCCACGTCGCACCCGCAGAGGGGCCGGCGTACGTCGCGCTCGTGCGACGCGTGACATCGCGCGCGGGAATCGAGAGCGCGCGCATGCGCTTCAATGGACGCGTGCTCGACAGCGCGAGCTCACCGAACAGCTGGGCGCGCGACTTCTGGTACACGCACGGCGTCGACTGGGTCTCGTGGAAGTCGGGCGCACTTTCGTTGGCGGCGATGAGCGGGTTTACTCCGGTGCCGAGTGTGCGGCGCGACAGCGTGTGGGTGGAAGGGAGCCACTTTTATGTGTGGGACAAGACGCGCCAGTCGGGCAACCAGCTCTACCTGATCTCCGAGATCTCCGGTCCGAATCCGAATCAGAAGGGATCAGCGATTCCGTACGCGCCGATTGAGCAGGGCGACAGTCTCGAGCTCAGTTGGCGCTTGAGCATCGCGAAGCACGCGTCGTCAGGATGGGAAGAAAGCCAGCTCCTGGTCTCCACGGGATATCAGTCGGCGACTCAGGACAGCGGCATCGATGCGGTTGAGCTGGGCGTGCCGTCGGTGTCATTCGGAACGGCCTATTTCCCGTACTCCACGTTCACGGAGAACTTCGACTACTATCGCACGCCCGGTCTCGATCGGGAAACGTGGTGGCCGTTTTCGCCGACGATGTGGAACAACTGGCGCGCGTTCAAGCCGCAGATGCAGACGGACCTGCACATCATCCGCGCGATGGGCTTCGAGTGGGTGCGGCTCCATCACCTCGAGCTGCTCCAGGAGATGGACCGCGCGCAGGCGATCGCCTTTCTCGATTTCTACATGGGAGAAGCGCGAGCGCTCGGGCTCAAGGTTCTCGTGGATACCGAAGGTCCCCCCGAGTGGGTCACGCTCGTGATGGGACGATATCGCGACGTCGTGAAACGCGTCGAGATCGAGAACGAGATCTTGATCCCGCCCACGAAGCCCGCATCGCCCGCGCGCTGGACGAGCCTCTATCACGCGGCGAAGACGGCGGATCCGGATGCGCAGGTATTCCTCACCGGCGCCGGGAATGACGGCAAGTTCGAGCGGCTGCGCGCGCTCGGCGTCCCGTTCGATCGCGTCGGCCTTCACGCGTACATGCACAGCCCGGAGTGGACGGAGACGCTCTCCTCGCATGTGCTCGGAACCGCGTCCTACGCTCGCTCCATCGGCAAGTTCGTCACGATGGGAGAGTTCAACTGGAAGGGGTTGACGCGTCTCTCGCCTCCGGCGCGGCGCAAGGCATTCGCGGACGTCTACGAATCGATGCTCGAGCCTCGCGCGATTCCGGAGGTGTTCGAGTTTCATTTTCAGGAGACGATCGGCATCAGTCCGTCGATCGCGCGCACGGGCGTTCGTCACTACGAGACCATCGCGCTCGACCGCCGGCCGAAGCCGGAAGCGTTCGAGCTGATGCGACTGATCCGCAAGTACGCGCGGCCGGACGCACCGGTGCTCGAAGTGCCGGTAACGGTCGAAAGTGCGACGCTCGCGAACGGGCGCGCGAAGGCGTCGTTCTCGATCGCCAATCACACGACGCGCAAATTGACGCTGCAGCTCGACGCGCTCGCATTCGACGGAGTCGAGGCGACGCTCGCATCGCCGCATCAACTGACTCTCGCGCCGAGCGACTCGGCGCACGGTAGCATCGCCCTGCGGCTTCCTGCGGGAGCGCGGCTGGGGACGTACCACTTTTTTCTGAAGGCTGCGTACGGCGACAAGACTGCCTACGGTTGGGGCGTCGCTTCGAATCCCGGCGCGCCGCACTTCGCGAAGAATCCCGTGCTAGCGGATCTCGTCGCGTACCCGCAAGGCACTGACGTGGTGCGACAGTTCGACTGGAGTCGACCGCTGCTCGTTGCCTTCGGAGCCGATGCGCCGGTGCTCGAGATGGAGATGGCGTATCAGGTCGCGTTCACGCTCCAGTCTACGACGGGCCGGCCGGTGTGGCTCTCGAGCACAGCCGACCTTCCCGATTCACTGCTCAGCAAGGGCAGTCTGATTCTGGTGGGAACGCCCGCTGGGAATCCGCTCATCGGAGATCTCCCTTCGGCGCGCGATGCGGGTGAGAAGGGAATCGTGTGGCTGGCGAAAGGAGAGAACACGCCATCCCGGCTCATTCTCACTGGAAATACTCCGAAGGCGGTGGAGGCCTCGTCCACCGATTTCGTTTTGCGCTACTGGCTCAATTCCAAGGATGCTGCGCTTCGAATCACTGGAATGGAGAAGGGCGCGTTGCTCGGCAATCCCGCTCGTGTAACCAATCCTGATCCACCGTGAAGCAAGGGCCTGCGCGCACAGATCACCGTGCGCGCAGGCCTTCTGCTTTGACTCCACCCGCCGCACCCGCACCCGTCACCGGCCTGATTCCATGCTCTTCACCCCATCCAATCCATGAGTAGAGCCACATCGACGTGGGCCCATCTGCTCGGCGCCTGCGTCTTCGCGTTGTTCGGCGTATGCGCAGCGCTGCCCGCACAGCAGATCACGGTACACGGTACGGTCACTACCGAAACGAGCGAGCCGATTCCGCTCGCCGAAGTGACGGTGAAAGGAACGACCATCGGCGCGCGCACGAACACGAAGGGTGAGTTCACGCTCTCCGTGCCCGACGCCAATGCGACACTCGTCGTTTCGCGGCTTGGGTTTGCGCGTCGCGAGGTGCCGCTGAACGGACAGTCCGCGATCGCGGTACAGCTCGTCGCTAACGCCGTCGCGCTCGATTCGATGGTCGTCGTGGGCTACGGCTCGCAAAAGCGAAGCGATGTCACCGGGTCGGTAACCTCGATCGACAGCACAAAACTCCAACACTCCGCGAGCAACAACCTCGCGCAGTCGCTGCAAGGCGCGATGCCGGGAGTCACGGTCACCGAGAACACGTCCAGTGCATCGGGCGACAGCACGAGCATCCAGATTCGTGGTCAGCGGTCGATTCTGGCCAGCAACTCGCCGTTGATCATCGTCGATGGTATTCCGTACGGCGGAAGCCTGTCTGACATCAATCAGAGCGATGTGGCCTCGATTCAGGTGCTGAAGGACGCCTCGGCAGCCGCGATCTACGGCTCGCGCGGATCGAATGGCGTCATCCTCATCACGACGAAGAAGGGAGGCGGCGGCAAGCCTCAGATCGCGTACCAGGGAAGTGCCGGCACGCAGGAGATCGCGCACATGCCGCAGCTGATGAACGGCGCTCAGTTCGCGGCCTTCAAGTGCCAGCAGCTCAACGGCGGCACCGACTGCAACAGCGCGCTCACCGCGACGGAGCTCACGAACCTCCAGGCCGGGAACTCCACGGATTGGGTGGGGCTCGCGACACGCACCGGCGTCCAGCAGCAGCACAATCTCTCGGTCTCCGGCGGAACGAACGGCACGAGTTACTACGTGGCGGGATCGCTGCTCGACGTGCAAGGCGTTGCGAAGAATGATGACTTCAAGCGCTATGCGATTCGCGTGAATCTCGATCAGGATGTGAAGTCGTGGATCAAGTTGGGGACGAACACGCAGCTCTCCCTCACCGATCGCGGCGGCATCCCGGCGAGCTTCAGCGATGCGTTCTTCATGAATCCGCTCACCAACGCGAAGAATCCCGATGGAACTCTGACCGTCACGCCGTGGCCAGAGGATGTCTTCTGGAATAATCCGCTGCAAAATCTGCTGGCGGTGAACAGCGACATGAGTCATCAGGTATTCACCAGCAACTACCTCCAGGTCGACTTCCCCTTCCTCAAAGGGCTGTCCTACCGATTCAATGGAGGAATCAACTACAACGGTCGCGACGAAGGCACGTACTACGGACGCAACACGCTGACGGGTGCGAAGGTGGAAGGGTTGGCGACCACCATCAACACGACGAGCTACGACTGGACTGCGGAGAACATTCTCCGCTACACGCGCACATTCGGCCTGCACAGCCTCGACCTCACCACGTTGTACAGCGCGGCGGCCGACAATCTCAATGGCAACGAGCTCCAGTCGCAGGGATTCCCGAACGACGTACTGACCTACTACCAGGCCAACGTGGGCGCGCTGCTGACGCCGTCGTACGTAGTGTCGGACTCGCGGATGATCTCGCAGATGGCGCGCCTCAACTACGGCTACGCCGATCGCTATCTGCTCACGCTCACGGCGCGACGAGACGGATCCTCGGTGTTCGGGGTGAACAACAAGTACGGCACGTTCCCGTCGATCGCCGCCGGATGGAACATCACGAACGAGCCGTTCTGGCATCTCCCAACGGTGAACGCACTCAAGCTGCGCCTCTCGTATGGAAAGAACGGCAATCAGGCGATCAGTCCCTACCAGACGTTGGCCAGACTCGGAACCGACTCCTATCTCAGCGGAGGCCAGTCGGCGCCCGGGTACATCCCCGACTCGCTCGGCAATCCCAACCTGAAATGGGAGACGACGACCACGGCCAATGTCGGATTGGACTTCGGCCTCTGGCAGGATCGTGTGCACGGAAGCCTCGATCTGTATCACGCCGTCACGAGCGACCTGCTGCTCAATCGTCTGATCTCTCCCGTGGCCGGAATCACGAGTATCGCCGAGAACATCGGCAAGACTCAGAACAAGGGAATCGAGTTCGAGCTGTCGGGCGTGATTCTGCAGCACGGCTCGTTCTCGTGGAACACCGACTTCAACATCGCTGCGAACAGAAACAAGATCCTCGACCTGTACGGGAACGGGCAGAACGACGTTTTGAATCAGTGGTTCATCGGCCAGCCGATCAACGTCAATTACGGCTACAAGATGATCGGGATCTGGCAGCAGGGTGACGACATCGCGCACTCGGCCCAGCCGACGGCGCAGCCGGGGTACGTCAAGATTCTCGATGCGAATGGCGACGGGCAGATCACGCCGGCCGACATGGTGTTCATCGGCAATCCCAATCCGAGCTACACGGCGGGGCTCACGAACACCGTCCACTACAAGCGCTTCACGCTCAGCGCATTCCTGCGCAGCGTTCAGGGCGTGACTCGCGTCAACACCTTGCTCGGCACGAACCTCACGCAGGAGGGTGTGCGGCGCAACACGATCGAACGGCAATTCTGGACGCCCGAGGATCCCATCAACACGTATCCCTCGAACGTGGATCAGGATGCGAGCAACCAGCTGGGCGTGCTGTTCTATCAGGACGCCAGCTTCATCCGGCTACAGGACTTGAGCCTGTCGTACGAGCTGCCCGTGTCGTGGATCGGCCGACTTAACGCAGAGTCGCTGCGCCTCTACGTCGATGGGCGAAATCTGTGGACGCACACGGCGTGGACGGGACTCGACCCCGAGCTCAACTCGCAAACCGCCATTCCGCAAACGCGTGTAATCATCGGAGGGATCGATGTTCGGTTCTAACAGGAAAAATCATCGGTGGATCAATCGCCTGATCGCGGCCGGCGTTGTCATCGCGATGGGAATCCCGCTCTCGTCGTGCAAGAGTGATTTCCTCACGGAATCGCCGCCGCACATCATCGTCCCCGACAATCTCTACACCGATTACGCGGGATTCGAAGCCGGCCTCAATGGTCTCTACGCCCAGGTGCGCAGTGAGCGCGACGGAGACTCCGGACTCAACGGGCTTCGGAACGAGATGTGGACCGTCGGAACCGACAACGCGTTCTCGAATTATGTGTCTACCACCGAGCGGATCTTCAATACGTGGGGACCACTCAACACGTCGCTCGCGGACGCCTATCTCAGCAACTGGACCTGGTTGTACCAGACGATCAATGCGGCCAACACGATCATCGTTCGAGCCGACAACCCGAATGTGAACTGGACCCCGGATCAGAAAAACGAAGTGCTCGCGGAGGCCAAGCTGATTCGTGCGTGGTGCTACCGGCACCTCACTTATCTCTGGGGCGATGTGCCTCTGAATCTCGTCGAGTCCTCCGGTGCGACAATCCGCACGGACTGGACTCGCACGCCGAAGGCCCAGGTCTTCGCGCAAATGGAACAGGATCTTCTTTTCGCCGAGGCGAATCTGCCCGAGACCCAAAGCGATCCGGGCAAGCTCGTGAAGGCAGTCGCGCAGCACTATCTCGCCGAGTTGTATCTGCGCATGGGGGAGCCGGACAAGGCGGAGACCGAGGCGAGCGCCGTCATCAACAGCGGCCTGTACTCACTAATCACGCAGCGCTACGGCGTCACGGCCAACGCACCCGGCGTTCCGTTCATGGACCAGTTCGTGGACGGCAACGTCAACAGGAATCAGGGCAATACCGAAGTCCTCTGGGCGTTCCAACTCCAGGAGAACATTCCCGGAGGCGGCGAGAACATTATGCGGCGCTATTGGCTCAATCGCTACTATAGTGACAAGGGCATCGCCGTGTCCGCGGCGAACGGCGGGCGCGGCATCGGGCGACTCTCTCCCACCGCGTGGGCGATCAATCTTTACGAGCCATCTGACGACCGGGGCTCGATTTACGCGATTCGAAAGTTCTATCTCTACAACGATCCGACGAACCTCCCCTCCGGGAAGCAGATTGGCGACACGCTCTTCCTGCGCTGGGTGACGGAGAAGAACTCCGATCCACTCTGGCCGAGCACGCGGAAATGGGACTGGACGGATCCGCTGAACGTGAACAACGATGGCGCGTACGGTGATCAGCCATACCTCCGTCTCGCGCAAACGTATCTGCTGCTCGCCGAGGCGCAGTTCGACCGGAACGAGTTGGGAGCTGCCGCCAACACCCTCAACGTGCTCAGGGCTCGCGCCAACGCTTCGCAGATTGGCGCTGGAGATGTGACGGCGGATTTCATTCTCGATGAAGACTCGAGAGAGACGATGTGCGAGGGTGATCGTCGCTACACGTTGCTCCGCATGGGGAAGTGGCTGGAGCGGACGCGTCTTCACAATCCGATGGCTGCTGCCAACGTCGCCGCCAGGGACACGCTGTACCCAATTCCCCAGGCGGTGATCGACGCCAATCTGGGCGCGGCGATGGCACAAAACCCTGGCTATTGAGTGGCGCTTGTTGGCCGCTGATGATGAAGCGCGACAGCGCGACGGGCGCGTGTTGAGGCGCATCGCGTTCTTGCTCATGGTGCAACTCATGGCCAGCCCGGCCGTCGCCGAGCTGCGCGCTGAGCCGGCCCCCGGACCGGTGAGGCGTACGCTCGCCACCGGCGGGCAGACGTCGTACGTCATCGCGCTCGACTCCGATGCGTCCGACGCGGAGGCGTTGGCCGCGTCGGAGCTCGCGAAGTATCTGCGCCGCATCTCGGGAGCGACATTCGCGATCCGGCGAGGCGGCGCAGCGAAGGCGATCGTGCTTCGCACCCTCAGCCGCGAAGCGACGCATGGCGCGGCAGCGGATGCTTACACCATCACGGTGCGCGGCGAGTCGGTGATTCTCACAGGCGAAAGCCCTCGCGCCGTACTTTACGCCGCGTACGATCTTCTGGCGCGCCTCGGCTGCCGCTGGCTCGCGCCCGATCTCGCACTCTACGGCGGAGCCGCCGAGTATGTCCCGCACGAAGCGACGCTGGTGTACGAGTCGCGGGGCGATGTGACCGAGCGACCGGCGGTCGCCATCCGCAAGCTCGACATGGCCGAAGCGCGTTCGCACGATCTCGAGTCCCTGCGAAAGATCGTGGAGTGGATGCCGAAGCTTCGCTTCAATACGCTAATGGTTCCGATGGGAAGCGACGCAAACAGCAAGAGGACGTGGGACGACTGGCGTGTCGCGCTTACGCCTGAACTCCGTAAGCGTGGCCTTACCATTGAAGCCGGCGGACACGGCTACCAACGATTTCTTGCAGCGAACATGGAAGGCGGCGAGCTGTTCGCGCGCCACCCGAACTGGTTCGGCAAGGACAGCACGTGCGACGCCAGTCGCTCGCCGCAGGTGGTGTTCAATACCGAGAACGACAGTGCCGTCGCGTACCTCATCCACAATGTGGTGCGCTATGTGACGGAGCACCCCGAGATCGATGTGTTCGACTTCTGGCCTCCGGATGGCGCACGGTGGGACGAGTGTGCGAAGGAGCAGCCGCCCGAGAGCGTGGAGGACCGGCACGCGAAGCTCGTCTCCGCACTTCACGATACGCTCGCTCGAGTGCGTCCGCAGCTGCGGCTGGAGATGATCGCGTACGCACACGCGAAGATGCCGCCCGAGCATGTCGTGATTCCGCCGGACGTGCTCGTCGATTTCTGTCCGATCGGCGAGGACTTCGACGTGCCGCTCTACGACTCCTCGAGCACGAACAACGCGATCTACGCCCGTGCGATCCACGCCTGGCGCCGGTCGTTTCCGGGTGACATCGGCCTGTACTCCTACTATCGCAAGTACGAATGGCGATCGTTGCCGAACGTCATTCCGCACTTCATGCAGCGCGAGCTGCGATGGTACGCCGCCGTCCCGCTGCAGGGGATTTCATCGTACGCGGAGCCGGGTGACTGGTACACATACGAGCTGAATCACTACACTTTGGGCGAGCTGGCGTGGAACCCGAACGTCAATGTCGATTCGCTCGTCGCCGGGTACGCGCTCGCGCGCTACGGTCCGTCGCGCAAGTTGGCGATCGCCGCGCTCACGACGCTCGAGAACGACTTTCGCCTGCGCGGCAGCATCCCGTACTCGGCGCCCGATTCCACGACGCAAATCGCGCGGACGCTCGCGGTCGTCGGCGCGCAGCGGGACGGTGTGCGGAGAGCGGCGGCGGCGGCAGGGAATGGAGAGCTCGCGGCGAATCTCGTGCGCCTCGGACTCATGCTCGAATTCGCGGAGCGGGATCTCGCGATCGAGAAGGCGCGCAGCGAGGGTGGCGCGCCGGAAAAAATTCAGACGATGGTGCGTGAGCTCGTTGCGTTTCTGACCGCGCACAAGGCGCAGGGCGTGTTCGTCGTGTACGGCGGTGATGATTTCTCCCGCTATCTCAAACACTACACGAGGGACTGGAGCGGCCTCGGTCCAGGGGCGGGGGCTGGCGATGGTGAGTAAGTCGCGAGTCTGGCCGCTGCTCTCGCTCGCGCTGCTGGCGATTCCCGCGTCGCTGCGCGCGCAGTCCGCCCCGGCGCACGACGCGCCGACTTCGGACGTGCGCGCGCGCTACACCATCAACGCCAACTGGAAGTTCTCCTACGGCGAGAGCAACCTCGCCTGGTCACCGTCCGTCTCCGACGTTGCGTGGGAATCCGTCTCGATCCCGCACAGCTGGAACGCGCACGATGTGGCCGACGATGCGCCGGGCTATTCGCGCGGAATCGGCTGGTATCGCAAGGAGCTGCGTCTCGACAGCGCGATGGCCGGCAAGCGGATCTTTCTGTACTTCGAAGGTGCCAACCAGGTGGCCGACGTCTACGTCAACGGTGCATTCGTTGGCGAGCACAAGGGCGGCTACACGGCGTTCGCCTTCGACATCACCGACAAGGTCAAATTCGGCGACAAGGGCAGTGCGAATCTGATCGCGGTGAAGGTGGACAACAGTCAGAATCCCTTCATTCCGCCGCTGTCCGTGGGCTACGCGCTGTACGGCGGCATCTATCGCGACGTGTGGGTCGTCGCCACGAACCGCGTCCACATCGCCGTGACCGACGCGGCGTCGAGTGGTGTGGCGATCTCCACGCCGCACGTCTCGACCGACTCCGGCGACGTGCGCGTCATCGGCACCATCGTGAACGGCGCGAGCGCCAGCACTCAGCTGCGCGTCGTCAACACTGTTGTAGACCAGAAAGGTGCGCGAGTTGGAGAGGCAACATCGGATGTCGTCGCACAGCCCGGCACCAGTGTCGCGTTCACGCAGGCCGTTCCCGCCATTCGACATCCGCACCTCTGGTCGCCGGACGATCCGTATCTCTATCGCGTCTACACGGCGGTGTACGAGGGCGATTCGCTCCGCGACCGGATCGAGAATCCGCTCGGCTTTCGCTGGTTCAGCTTCGATCCGAACCACGGCTTCTCGCTGAACGGAAAGAAGCTCCAGCTCCGCGGCACCACGCGCCACCAGGACTTCGAGGGCATCGGATCGGCGCTGTCGAACGAGCAGCACCTGCGCGACATGCAGTTGATCAAGGAGATGGGCGCCAACTTCGTGCGACTGGCGCACTACCCGCAGGACCCGGCGGTGCTGGATGCTGCCGATCGCCTCGGGCTCCTGATCTGGGAAGAGATTCCGGTGGTCAACTACATCACCGTCGCGCCGGAGTTCACGCAGAACGCGCACGAGATGATGCGCGAGATGATCCGCCAGCACCGCAACCACCCGGCGGTCATTGCGTGGGGCCTGATGAACGAAGTGTTCCTCTGGAGCCCGGAGGGCGCGCGCATCGGCAAGCAGACCGACACGACATACATGCGGCACGTTCGCGACTTCGCGCTGGGGTTGGACAGTCTCGTGCATCGCGAGGACTCGTCGCGCTACATCGCGATGGCCATGCACGCCAGCGGCGACTACGACCGCGCAAGTCTCGCGGGCATTCCGCAGGTGCTCGGCCTGAACCTCTACAGCGGATGGTACGGCGGCACTTTCGCCGGCTTTGGTACCGCGCTCGACAAGAGGCACGCCACGGAGCCGCAGCAGAACATCTTCGTCTCCGAGTACGGCGCCGGCGAAGATGAGCGCATCAACTCGCTCGAGCCCGAGCGCTTCGACTTCAGCAGCAACTGGCAGCGTCTCTTCCACGAAGCGCATCTGCGGCAGATCGCCGCACGCCCGTGGCTCGCCGGCACCGCGATCTGGAACGAGTTCGACTTTTCGCAGCCGGAGACGGGCGGCTCCATGCCCTATGTGAACAACAAAGGGATGGCCACCTGGGACCGCAAGCCGAAAGACGTGTTCTACCTGTACAAGGCGAACTGGAATCCGGAACCGATGGTCCGCATCGCGAGCCGCTCGTGGATGCATCGAACCGGGACCAATCCGAGTGCGCCGTATGGAAAGGGCTCTGTGCCGGTGACGCAGCCGGTGGAGGTCTACTCGAACCTCGGCCGCGTCGAGCTTCTGCTCAACGGCCGATCGCTCGGCGCCAAGGTGCCCGACGACGTTCGCAGTGCAACGTGGCAAGTGCCCTTCGTGCAGGGTGAGAACGTGATCGAAGCTCGCGGCACGAAGAATGGACGCACCTACACCGATCGCCTGGCGATTCAATTCACCTATCGCCCGCCCAGGCTCGACGATCCATCCGTGCCATTTCACGAGCTGGCCATCAATGTCGGCTCGCGCGCGCAGTTCACCGACGGAAATGTGGTGTGGGAGGGCGATCAGCCATATCAGCCGGGCAGCTTCGGCTACGTGGGCGGCGACGCGAAAATGTTCGACAAGGATCTTCCGATCAGGTCCACAGCGCAGACGCCGCTTTACTTCACCTACCGCTCCGGTATCGACGCCTACCGAGTGGACGTGCCGAACGGTGACTACGACGTGGAGCTGCTCTTCGCCGAGCCGCTCGCGCTCGCGGCGGGGGAGCGGGTCTTTCGGGTGGCGATCAACGGAAAGACTGTTGTTCCCCGTTTAGATCTT
>Ga0207712_10001175_pt1 | contig 18148 bp, 15 predicted proteins | sample KBSS44metaG_FD_184402 | JGI IMG/M metagenome (GOLD analysis project Ga0207712, IMG submission 184402) | Switchgrass rhizosphere microbial communities from Kellogg Biological Station, Michigan, USA - KBS S4-4 metaG (SPAdes) (version 2) | ecosystem: Host-associated > Plants > Roots > Rhizosphere... | reverse complement strand
GTTCAAGCCGCGGGGCGATTCTCTCCGTGATAGCTTTCTTCGTGGTCGGAGGAGTACTGCTGCCCTTCGTGGACGTGGAACGGGGTCAGCGAGCCGCCCGGGAAGCCGAGGCGGCGCTGTCGGCCTGAGAAGAAATCGGAGGGACAAATGGAGCGACCGCTCGGTGTAACGATCCTCGCGGTTGTAGCGCTTATCTCGGGCGCGCTGGGAGTGTTGAAGGGACTGGTGGCACTGGGACTGGGCGGGGTTGCCGCGAGCTGGATGGCGACCACCTATCCCGTGGCCGGTGCGGTGGTAGGAGTGCTCGCCGTCACCTACGGCGTAGTGGCCCTGATCCTCGCGTGCTTCTCGCTTGGCTTCGGCCTCGGCGCCTGGAATCTCAAGTCGTGGGCTTGGACGCTTGGTGTCGGCACCGAGGTCGCAACGCTTATCTGGGCCTGCCTGATCGCCATCGGCCCCGGCACCCTGCGTGGTCAGATGTGGACCATCGTTCTGGCCGGGGCGATTCTCTACTACCTGACGAGACCTGATATCAAAAGCGCCTTCGGCCGGGTCTAAGGCGCCGGAACCGCCTCTTCGGCGCAGCCCTTGAGCTTCTCGCCATCCACCGTGGCGGTTGCCTCGAGATTGAAATACTCCCCCGACATTCCGTCAGCACAGCCCACGTCATCCAGCCGCAGCGACATGCGGTGGACCTCGTCCGCAGTCGCCGTGCTCCATAGCTGAGCCTTGTCTTCGGTACTGGGAGCGGCGCCCTTGAAGACGACACCCGGCCCTTCCGGCCGTTTGAGCACGAGAGAATCGGGATAGACCATGACGGCCCAGAACGGCTCGTTGCCGTGGGCCTTGACCTGCCAGGCCGGTTGGGGCACATGACACCCACCACCCTCGCCCGGACGGGCTGCTCTCAGGATTCGGGTCATCCGCAAGGCATCGCGGTAACGGGCATTGGGTCCCAGCGCAGGCGAGCGAACGTCAATCGCCCGGACCACGAGGTAGATCCGCTCTCCCGCGGCGGCGCCAAGGCCGGCGGAGGCCCGCTTGAGCTCTCCGTTGGTCTGGTCGATGACTGGGCGGGCGAGATCCTCATCGCAGCCCACGAACGTGGTGTCCGCCCCCTGAACCGCGAGCAGGCCTCGCGCGATCGTACCCACCCCCTGAGGAACCGCGGCCGAGGTATCGACGGCTTGGCCGTCGACCGGTGGTGGTTCCTTTCGGGCATCACATCCCGCCAGCACTGCAACGATCAGGCACCATCCGCAGGTCCGGACCAAGGCCATCCTCCGCTGGAGTGGATCCTTCATTGTATGAAGCACCGCCGCTTCGGGCCAGAGCGCTTGCCCACTTGTGGCGGACAGGGCGAATTCCTAGCTTCCCGTGCATGAATGAAACTTTGGAGTTGCCCATGTGCAGCAAGACCATCACGGCCACCCTCACCCACGGCGAGGGACGGTTGGTCTAGCGCACTGTTCTACCCCAGGACCACCGACCCGCCGTACAATTAGTCCGGCGGGTTTTTTCATGACTTTGACCCTGTGAGAGGGTTGTGGTTGATACCATTGAGCTGACGAGGGAATTGGTAAGCCTCGAGACGCCTTCCGGCAATGAAGGTCCGGCCGTACGGCTGCTGGCAGACCTGCTGGCCAGCATGGGGTACAATGTCGCGCGGCAGCCGGTCTCTCCCGGACGGGAGAACCTGTACGCATACCTGGAACGACCGGAGCTGGTTTTCAGTACCCACCTGGACTGCGTTCCCCCCTATGTGGCGCTCCGCGAGGACGAAACCCACCTGCACGGGCGAGGCACCTGCGACGCCAAGGGCCTGGCGGCAGCAATGGTGAGCGCAGCCGAAAAGCTCGCCTCAAAAGGGGAGCGACGAATCGGGTTGCTGTTCGTCGTGGGAGAGGAGAACGGCTCCGATGGGGCACGAGTCGCCGCCGCGCTCGAACCGAAGGGTCGGTTCATCGTGAACGGAGAGCCGACCGAGAACCGGCTGAGCGTGGGGCAGAAGGGATCCCTGAAAATGGTAATCGAGTGCGAGGGCAGGCCCGCGCATTCCGCCTACCCCCAGGACGGCCGATCAGCCATTCTGCCGTTGCTGGACGCGCTGGACCGGCTGCGGGACTTCAAGCTTCCCAGCGACCCGATGTTGGGCCACGGGACTCTGAACATCGGGGTGCTCGAGGGCGGAGTCGCGCCGAATGTGATCCCGCCCAAGGCGCGCGCGGAGATCCTGGTGCGCACCGTCGGCCCGACGACGGAGCTCCAGAAGGAACTCGCGGCGTGTGCCGGGTCGGAGGTCCAGGTGAGCTTTCCGGTCGAGCTGCCCTACTACAAAAACACCGCGGCCGCTCCGAAGGGGTGGGAAACCACCGTTGTGGGCTATGCGAGCGACCTGCCGTTTCACGCCAGCTGGGGCGCCGGCTATCAGCTCGGCCCGGGCACGATCAGAGTGGCGCACACCGCGGAAGAACGGATCTCCAAGGCGGAATTGCTTCGAGGGGTCGAGCTTTACGTGAAGCTGGCAGAGGACCTGATAGGCCAGGGTTCGGAGGAATGATGGACAGGATTCCTGTCTCCATCCTGGGCGCTACCGGTACCGTCGGGCAGAAGTTCGTGAAGCTGCTCGACGGGCATCCCTGGTTCGAAATCGTCGCTCTAGCAGCGTCGGAACAGAGCGCTGGAAAGCCCTACGGCGAAGTTGTCCGCTGGAGGGAGAGCACTCCAATACCGGAGTCGGTCGCCGGGCTGGTGATACAACGGAGCGAGCCGCCACTGCCCGGTCGCATCGTGTTCTCGGCGCTCGACGCCGATATCGCGGGGCCGTTGGAGCAGGCATTCGCCCAGAGCGGTGCCTTCGTCGTCACCAATACCCGCATCCACCGTATGGCCGCAGATGTGCCGCTCCTGGTGCCCGAGGTAAACCCGGATCATCTGTCGTTGCTCGAGCGCCAGCAGAAGGAGCGGGGGTGGAAAGGTGGCATCGTCGCGAACCCGAACTGCTCGACGGCCGGACTCGTGATGGCGCTGGCACCACTCCACGTCGCGTTCCGGCTTGAAAAGCTCTTCGTCGCGACCATGCAGGCATCATCCGGAGCGGGGTACCCCGGCGTTCCCTCGCTCGACCTGCTGGGCAACGTGATCCCGTTTATCAGCGGCGAAGAGGAAAAGATCGAGGCGGAAACCCGCAAGATCCTCGGCGACCTTACTGGTTCCGCGGTAGAGCCGGCCGCCATCGCGGTGAGCGCGCATACCAATCGCGTTGCGGTAGTTGACGGCCACACCGAAGTGGTCTCCGCTGGTTTCGCGCGGAGAGTGAGACCGGCCGAGGCCCTGGAGGTGTACCGGAACTTCGAGACTCCGGCCGCGGTGGCGAATCTCCCATCTACTCCCGCTCGTCCGATCGAAGTGGACTCTCGGCCCGACCGTCCCCAGCCTCGATTAGACGTGGATCGGGGAACCGGCATGAGCGTGACAATCGGGCGGATTCGTCCCTGTCCGCTGCTCGACCTCCGCCTGGTCCTGCTGAGTCATAACACGGTTCGCGGAGCGGCAGGGGCGGCGATTCAGAATGCGGAGTTGTTGGTGGCTGAGGGGTATGTGAAGTAATAGTCGATGGTCGATGGTCAATGGATTAGGGTCTTGGGTGTGAAACTTGGCGGAGCGGTGATTCAGCCCGGCTAGCTATCGACTATCGACTATCGACTATCGACTATCGACTATAGACCATCGACCACGCAAGATGCGACTCGCCCTCATCGGCTACGGCAAGATGGGCCACGCGCTCGCGGCGCTCGCTATCGAGCGGGGACACGAGGTCTGCACCATCGTTCGGGGTGAGGAGAATCCTGAGGGTGCAGCACTCACGGGAGACCGGCTCGGCGGTGCGGAAGTAGCGCTGGAGTTCACGAGACCGGAAGCGGCCCCGGGGAATCTGATGCGGATGGCGAGGCTCGGCCTGCCGACGGTGAGCGGTACCACCGGTTGGTCATCCAGCCTTCCCGCCATCGAGCGCGAAGTAAATGCGAACGGCGGGGCGTTGCTGCATAGTCCAAACTTCTCGGTGGGCGTCCATCTCTTTCTCCGCGCGGCGGTGGGTCTCGCCCGACAGTTCCAAGGCCGCGATTTCGACGGGTCCATCCTGGAGCAGCATCACGCCGCCAAGCGGGATGCTCCATCAGGAACGGCGCTGCAGCTGCAGGCAGCCGTTAGCGCCGCGGATCCCGACCGGCCCTTCCCGATCAGCTCGGTGCGCGCGGGATTCTCGCCGGGTATCCATCTGCTGGCCTATGATTCTCCCTTCGAGGTGATTCGGCTCGAGCACATGGCCCGGAGCCGTCAGACTTTTGCCGCGGGAGCACTGTTGGCGGCGGAATGGCTGCAGGGGCGCAAGGGGGTATACACCTTCGACGAAATGCTTTTCGGAGGAAAACGATGAGCGGACTCGCCGGGTGTGGGACCGCGCTGGTGACACCGTTCACCGCGAACGGTGCGCTGGACGAACCCGCGTTGCGCGGGCTGGTGGAGTGGCAGATCGAGAGCGGGATCGATTTCCTGGTTCCCTGCGGCAGCACCGGTGAAGCGCAGACGCTCTCTGCCGCGGAACGGGAGCGGGTCGTCTCTCTCGTGGTCGAGACGGCCAAGGGCCGCGTTCCCGTCATGGCAGGCGCCTCCCACAACGACACGCGCCAGGCGGTCGAAGAAGCCCGCAGGATGAGCGGCCTCGGGGTGCAGTGGCTGCTGGTCGCGACACCGTACTACAACAAGCCGACGCCGGAAGGCCTGTACCGGCACTTCGTCGCCGTCGCCGACGCTTCAGCGGTGCCCATCTGTCTCTACAATGTCCCGGGCCGGACGGCGGTGAATCTCAAACCGGAAACCGCTCTGCGGCTGGCCCAGCACGGGAACGTGGCAGGGATCAAGGAATCGAGTGGAGACCTGGCTCAGGCCCAGCACATTCTTGCGGGACGGTTGGAAGGTTTCGCGGTCCTCTCCGGCGAAGACTGGATGACCCTCGCCCTCATGGCCGCCGGAGGAGACGGGCTCATTTCGGTGGCATCGAACGAAATCCCCCATCACATGCGGGCGATGGTGCACATGGTCGGGCAGGGAAACCTCGAGGAAGCTCGCCAGCTCCTCTATCGGGTCCTGCCGCTGATCGAGGCCAACTTTCTGGAAACGAATCCCGCCCCGGTGAAGGCCGCACTCGCCGCGATGGGTCTGATCAAGGATGTGCTGCGTCTCCCTCTGGTGCCGCTTTCGGAGTCCCGTCGAGGCCCGCTGCTGCAGGCACTCAAGGCCGCCGGCGTGAACCTGCCGGGCCATGAAGCCTGATCATTTCACCGAGCTCCAGAACATCATCGAGCGGTTTGCCCACGGGGTCCCCGCCGGTGAAGACGCGGCCGCACGTACCGCCTTCGACCGGCTGAAAGCGGGCCTCAACGCCGGCACTATTCGCGCGGCCGAACGTGACGCGCAAGGCAACTGGCAGGTCAATCAATGGGTCAAGGCGGGGATTCTCCTCGGCTTCCGGCTGGGGAAGGTCGTGCCCGTCGCCTCAGACGGTCCAATCCCGTTCTTTGACAAGGACACCTACCCTGTTCAGCGGCTGACGCTGGACGCGGGCGTGAGGGTAGTCCCTGGTGGTTCAGCCATTCGCGACGGGTGTTACCTGGGGCGTGGCGTGGTCTGCATGCCACCCATGTACGTGAACGTCGGAGCGTACGTGGATGAAGAGACCATGATTGACTCCCACGCCCTGGTCGGCTCCTGCGCCCAGGTGGGCAAACGGGTCCATCTCTCGGCGGGAGCCCAGCTGGGAGGAGTATTGGAGCCAGTCGGCGCACTGCCAGTGATTATCGAAGACGACGTCATGGTAGGTGGCAATTGCGGGGTCTACGAAGGCACCATCGTTCGCGAAGGGGCGGTGCTCGGTGCCGGCACCATCCTCACCGCTTCTATGCTCCTCTACGACCTGGTGCGGGACCGTATTTATCGCCGAGAGGGAGACCGACCACTCGAAGTTCCGGCAGGGGCGGTTGTTGTGCCTGGCAGCCGTGCGCTGCTGTCGGGCGCGGGATTGCGGCAGGGCCTGCAGCTCTACGCGCCGGTCATCGTCAAATACCGGGACGAAAAGACCGATCTCTCGACTCGACTGGAGGAGCTACTGCGCTAAACCGTGTTGCGCCTCGAACCGGGCGCCCATATGATAGACCCGCTTCCCGACCCGCAGGAGCCACATGTCAGTCTCGCGCGTCGTTGCCGCCCTTCTCGTCGGCGGCCTGGCCGCCCTGCCGCTCCAGGCCCAGAGCGATGGTGGGCTCCGCGGCCTGATCCCCGATCTGTTTTCGTTCGGCGACTGCGGCGAGCCGCTCTGCCTCAATTCCGGCGTGAATGCCGCCACCGGGCATGGCAGCCACTACATCGGCTCGACCGTGCAGGGCACCGACAACCTGATCGGATTCCTGTCCGGCGCCATCGCGGCCGCCGTGTCGAGTGTCCCGGTCAGCACTGCTACCAGTGCTGTGGCCTTCCGGTTCGAGGGCGGCCGGCCGGTTCGCGAGGTTCGTTCCGGTGGGCCCATCTTCGGCGAGCGAGTACAGACTCTCGGGAAGGGACGGCTCCTGCTTGGGGTGAACCTGACAGCCGTCGATTTCACCTCGGTCCGCGGAGTGCCGCTGGACAACGTCGCCTTCAACTTCACCCACCAGAACACCGTGGGCTTCAACCCTCTCGACAGCGCCCTGGGGAGCCCGGCGTTCGAGAACGACGTCATCTCGGTCAACACCTCGATCGACCTCAACCTGCAGATGGCGCTGCTGTTCCTGACCTACGGACTGACCGACCGAATCGACATCGGTGTCGAGCTGCCCCTGGTCCACTCTGATCTGAGCGGCGGCAGTATTGCCCGCGTGGTGCCATTCACCAACCCGACGCCCCACTTCTTCGGTACCGCGGCGAATCCCTCGCTCAATGCCGGATCATCCATCGACGGAACGGCGACTGGAATCGGAGACGTAGGCGCACGGGTCAAGGTGAACCTGGGAGGCAGCGACCGGGGCGCCTTCGGCTTCCTGGCCGACGTCAGGTTCCCGACCGGGAACGAGGAGGATTTCCAGGGGTCCGGCGAATACGCCGTGCGCGGACTGTTCATCGTCTCGGGAAGATTCGGCAATTTCTCACCGCACCTTAATGGCGGCTACCTCTGGCGCTCGGGGGAATCCCTCACCGATGCCGTCCTGGTCACCGGCGGCTTCGATCACCTGATGGCGCCCTGGGCCACGATCGCGGTTGACGTGATAACCCAATGGCAGGTGGGCACCAGTCCGCTGGTTCTCCCCGGCACCGTCACCTTCACGGTACCCAACCTGCGGCACGTCGAACCCACCAACATTCCTGACCGGCGGGACGATCTGATCGATGGCTCTCTGGGATTCAAGTTCCTGGTGGGGAACGCTCTGACGCTGGTCACCAACGTGCTGGTGCCACTCAATAGCGGCGGAATGCGGGCCAATTGGGCTGGAACGATCGGACTCGAGCGGACCTTCTAGATCAGTTGTTGAGCGCACCCTCCTGGATCCACAACGCGATGAGGTCGTAGTTCCCCGGCTCCAGCTGCACAAAGGGGGTACCGGGCGGCATGGGACGAACGGGAGGGACGCCGTGTAGTCGCTCGAGCAACAGTCCGGTCGTCGTGTCACCCGGTACAAGATATTTGCCGCTGGTTACCAGCGAGGCATAGCTCTCCGCCGCACTGGTCATTAGCGGAGCCAGTCCCCCTGTCACGTGACAGAACGCCTGGGCACAGGAAGTCTCCAGGATCGGCTGGACCTGTTTCGAGAGGGTCGAGCTGGTCAACACTAGCACCGTTCCCTCTCCCTTGAGACCCGCAGCACTGGCCGTGATCGTGGCCGTTCCAACCGCAACACCCGAGACTTTCCCATCCGCATCCACCGTGGCGAGGTTGTCATCGCTCGACGACCAGGTCGGTGGGTGCCCGCTCAGCAGGTTCCCGTTCTTGTCGTAGACCAGTGCCACGAGTTGCAGCTCCCGGTCCAGCAACACCGAGCTGGTGTCCGGTGATACCACGACGGTCGCAGGCGGCCCGGGACAATTGGGGCAATCATCGCTGCACGCCGAACCGATGAGGCCGGTGATCAGAACGGCGCCAACGAGGCGCAGGATGACGGGGCTTCGCATGCAGGTTCCTGGGGGAGACCCGAGCCAATGTAGGTCCGCAGGGCGGCTTGTCAAACGACGGGAACTTCTGTTCCTGAGTGCTAGCGCTGGTTGAGCCTCATCAACTTCCAGGTCCCGCCGTCGGGGCGGAAGATGCCCTGATAGCGAATTCGCTGGGTCTCAGTCGGAAGCCCTGAATAAGTGAGTGCCAGCCGGAGCTGGAACTGCTCCTCGGCCGAGGTCGCTTCGATGGTTGGGGCCTGCGCGTCCTCGAGAACGGCCTCGAACTTCGTGATACTCTTTTCGTTGAGCAGCTTGCCCCAGTCGCTCTCCTCCGCAGGCGTCATTCCCGGATACGCCTGACGAAGTCGTGTCATGTCCCGGCTGTTGAGAGCCGCGACGAACGCGGCGATGCCCTTCCCCACCTGATCAACCGCGCGGGCTTTCTCTGCCGCAGGATCCACCGGGGGCGGACCGGTTACCCGGATCTTCGCCGTAGTCGCCTTCCCCTCGCTCGTAGCGGAGATCGTTGCGGTCCCGGGACTGCGCCCGATGACCAGCCCGCCCGAGACCGTCGCTACGTTGGGATCGCTCGATTCCCAGGTCGTTTGCCGGTTGGCCAGCGCACCGCCCTTCGCGTCGCGCGCGGCGGCGTTCAATCGGACGCTGTCTCCTACATTGAGATCACTCGGTGCGCCGGTCAGGCCCAGCGATGCAACCGGCACCGGGCTCACCGTGATCGTGGCACTGGCCGACCTTCCCTCACTGCTCGCTGTCACCACCACGGTTCCCGGTCCCACCGCCAGGATTTGACCGTTGGGAAACACCGAAACCGCTGAGGAGCTGGATGTCCAGGTGATGGTGCGATCCTCGAGGCGCTTGCCGCTTCCGTCTCGCAGAACGGCGGAGAGCGCCATCGTGCTACCGACGGCGAGCGGAGCGGCGTCGGGGACGACCGACATCGCTGCAATCGGCTCGCGGGCCGGTGGCTGGGTTATGGGAGGAACAACCTCGATCTTGGTCGTGGTACTGCGTCCCTCCACGGTTGCGATGATTGTTGCCTGTCCCGGCCGCAGCGCCCGGAGAGTGCCGTTCTCGGTTACCCTGGCGACACCGGGTGCGGAGCTCGACCACTCGATCCGCCGGTCGAGGAGCGGAGTACCATCTGCCGCTTCGGCCACCGCCGAGAGCTTCAGGTTCTCACCGACCTGGAACGAGGAACGGGACAGCGCCAGCGTAACCCGGTCCACCGCCTTGGGTGGAGACCCCTTGGTTACAGAATCCGTTGTGGGCGCGTTGACCGCGGCAGGCGGCGCCGGAGTCGGTGTTTCCACCACGGTTGATTCCGCTGGTGCAACCGGCGGAGACATCGAGTCTTCTCTCTCCCCGTTGCGCCGCACCACCGCGAAGGTCACCACTCCTGCGAGCAGGGCCGCCGCCGCAATCCAGGGAACCCGGGAGGACCGGCGAGGAGCACGGCCAGGCAGGTGGATCGCGGGTGCCTGGACCGCCGCACGCGGTGGAGTTATCGGGGTGTCTCCCGCCCCTGCCGGCTGGGCCATCCTCGGGTGCTGAATTGTCTCGCCAAGCGCACCCGGGACAACCGGCGTCTGCGAGTCTGGCAGAACTTCGCTCGGCACCGTGGTGCGTCCAGCACGACGGACCGCGGGCGCCGGGCTGGTCGGAGTGCTGATCCGTCTGGTGAGCCCGGCGTTCTCACTGTTCAGCGCCATCGAGATGAGCTGCTTCCGTGTCGGATCGTCGTGCGGCAGGGGAGATGCCCCTATGGCAGCGACCGCGTCATCAATCGTAGGCCACCGCTTCTCGGGCTCCTTCTCCAGCATGCGCATCACGATTTCCGCGAGCCTTGGCGGGCAATCGGTACGCGAATCCAGGATCGGCTTGGGAGTCTCCTGGAACTGCGCAAACATCACCGCCATCGCGGAGTCGGCGCTGAATGGCGGAAGGCCGGTCAACATCTCATACGCGACAATGCCGAGCGAGTACTGGTCCGATGCGCCGGACACTTCCTTGCCCAGACACTGCTCCGGGCTCATGTAGGCCGGTGTGCCGACGGTTACGCCAGTCACCGTGAGACCGGTCGCGGAAGACACCTTGGCAATACCGAAATCCGTCACGACCACCCAGCCTTCGTCGTCGATCATGACGTTGGCCGGCTTCACGTCGCGGTGGATCACCCCGCGGCGGTGAGCGTAACCCAAGGCACTGCCCGCCTGGGACAGGATGGTCTGGACCATCGGGATCGGGAGTCCGCCGGCGGTCTTGAGGATGGGGTCCAGCGACTGCCCAGCGATGAACTTCATCGCGAAGAACAGGAGCGGGTAGCGATCCCGCACCGCGTAGATCGGAATGATGTGCGGATGGTTGAGCGCGGCCGCCGTCCTGGCTTCGCGCCGGAAGCGCTCCGCCATGCCCTCGTCCACGATGGCCGAGGACATCACTTTGATAGCCACCTTGCGATCGAGGGCGATATCGTGCGCCAGGTAGACCGTTGCCATACCGCCACGGCCCACCTCTGTCAGAATCTCGTAGTCTCCCAAGGTCTCGGCCTTGAGTCGCTCGAGCAGCGCGTCCTGGATTGACTTGGGAATTACCGCGGACGAGGCGAAGCCAGTGCCCAACGCCCCCTGCGAGACGTCTATGCCACAGTGCTGACAGAACCGGGCATCCGGGGTTATTGGCCGGCCGCAGTTGCGGCAGGCGGCTTCGGTGGTCATGTGGTGATCACGGTCCGGCGCATACGGTCCTGCGATTCTTTCTGGGCTCAAAAAGGCACCGAATCGGTACCCTTCGATCAATCTACATAACGCCCCCCGAAACAAAACCCTCGGGGCTCGGCAACCTGAGCTAACTCTTTGACTGGCGAGGATCTCCACAATGTTTCATACCCATTACCTCTGGTTCCAGACCAGGCAGCGCCAGGAGATCCTCGATATCACCGACGAGGTGGCCGAGCAGGTCGGGAAGAGCGGGGTAAAGGAAGGCATGGTCCTCGTCTCTGCCATGCATATCAGCGCCTCGGTGTTCGTCAACGACCATGAGTCAGGACTGTGGCACGACATCCTGCATTGGCTGGAGAACACCGTGGCGCCGTGGGATCCCAAACGCTACCGGCACAATGAGACGGGGGAGGACAATGCGGCCGCACACCTGAGGAGCCTGACGTTAGGGCACGAGGTGATCGTACCGATCACGGCCGGAAAACTCGACCTGGGACCCTGGCAGCGGGTGTTCTACGGCGAATGGGACGGTCAGCGGCGCAAACGGGTCATCATCAAGGTGTTGGGGGAGGCTTGACCGCTTTCACGGTCAGCTTGGCCTTCACCTCGCTGTCTTTCACCGCGGCGGCGAGGGTCTGAACACCCGGCTTCTCTCCCAAAGTCCACTTGGTCGCCGCCACGCCATGCGCATCGGTCACCACGCGCGCGGGACTGACCTTGCCACCCACTGGCAAGAAGGTGACGGTGCGATTCGCGATCGGATTTCCGTAGGTGTCCTTGAGGACCACCTTGAGCGGCTGGGGGAGCGATCGTCCTACCGAGCCCTGCGCGGGAGGACTGGTGAAGCCGAGACTCGCGGGGCTGCGGGGAAGGCCCTTGGCGGTGACGACCAGCTCCTTCTCGATTGGCGACGCGAGCACCGTGAGGCGCTGCGTCCCTGCGGCGCTGCCGAGGGTCCAGCGCCCATAGGCAATTCCGGCGGAGTCGGTGGTGACGGTGCTGTCTCCCACGCTTCCCGATTCCGGCCGCAGCACGACTGGAGCGCTGGAGATCCGATTGCCGAACCGGTCAGAAACCCGAACCGCGATCGGCGCCTTGAGCGAGCTGCTTACTCCGCCGGACTGACCAGCACCACTTACCAGAGAAAGCGAGTAGGGACGGCCCGGCTCGGCCTTGCTCTTGATCGTAAGCGCGGGAATCTCGCGGGAGTCTCCGACCTGAACTCGAAGCCGCTGGCTCCCCGCCTTGGATCCCAGCTTCCATGTCGCACGAGCGTGACCGAGTGAGTCGGTTCGTTCGGCGATGGCGCCGGCTTTGCCGCCGTCGAGCGCGAGCCAGTCTACCGGAATGTCGGCGAGTGGCGCACCAGTGGAATCGGTCACACTCACGACCACCGGACTCGCGAGCGAGTCTCCCGCGGGGGCACCCCCCACCGGACTGGCAAGCACCAGACGGGTGTTGGCCGGAACCGGATCGGCTTCGGCGGTGACCGTGACGACACTGTCCAGGCCCGCGACTACCACGGTCAGTCGCTGCCGCCCGGGCCGGTCCGCCAGCGTCCAGGTGGATCGGGCTCGGCCTGCTGCGTCGGTCAGCGCCGTTTCTTCGGTCGAAGCCGGCTCGGCGGCGAATCGCACCGGAACGCCATCCATCGGACGCCCGCCCCGAGAGAGAACCTGTACTATCACCGGCTGCGCCAGAGCGCGGCCAGCCTGGGCGCGCTGCCCCTTTCCTGCCACAACCGCGACAGAGGCGGCAACCGGCACCACGGCGATCTCGATTCGCGCCGAGATACCCTGGACCCGGGCCTCGAGCATCGTGCGACCGGGGGTGACCCCGGTAATTGCACCGGCGCTGTCGATCCTGGCGATGCTGGAGTCACTGGCAGCCCACTGTACCGGCCACCCCGCGAGCGCGTGACCACGGGCGTCGAGAGTCACGGCGGCCGCCGGGCGGCGCTCGCCCTCGGGAACCCGGAAGCTGCTGTCGAACTGGATCTGCACCGCCGCCACCACGGGACGCACGGCTACCCGGGCACGGGCAACTCTTTCGCCCGCCGCGGCGACGATCGTGGTGATCCCCTCTTTGAGCGCGACCACCGTCCCCGCGCTGTCCACACTCGCCACCGTCGGGTCATCGACGCTCCAGGACGGCGCGCCGGAAACGAGGGAGCCGTGATCGTCCTTGAGGGTCGCAGTGAGCTGAATCGTGTCGCCGATCGATCGCGCAGTGTCTGCCTGGGGCATGATCCCGACCCAAACCACGTTCCCATGAGTCGGCCTGGAAGGCTTCGTATCCTCGAAGATCCCCGTCGCTCGGGCGAAGGTCAGAATCGAAATCGTCGCCGCGCCGGCCGAGAGTGTCCCGGCTGCAACCTTGAGGGCGTGCATGGTGCCGCGCGTTAGCGGGTGAGACGCCAAGAAAGAGCGCGGGGTGGTCATTGGTTTTCCCCTTGTTCACCCCGTCCGTCTTGTCCGCCCTGTCCGCCGCTTTCAGTTTGGCGCATGAACCCCATTCCCTCCGTAATTCCGATCAGCCCCAAATGCCTGCGACTCCAGCGGGAACGGTCGAGTGTTGTCCACCTTGGCCAGGAACTGCTTCACAGATCCGGGGAATGGCGACGGGCTCGCGTGACCGCCGAAGGGATCGGAGTACCAGACCTTGGGCCCCGCGGCGTTGTTGATGACCGTTTGATTGAAGTAGACCTCACGAGTGAGCCCGTTGAGCTGGGAACGCGGATCGTCCCATGTGACGTCCTGCACCTGACCGTTTGAAGTCGATGCGTCACAGGCTCCGCCATGAGCCTGATCACCGTTGGAGTCCTTCTCATAACACGCCGCAAGCGAGCGGCCGGTCAGATCACTCCGATTTCCGTCGAAGAACCGGCTCGGTGCAAACACCGCGAAGTGGGGATCGAAATAAGCGAGCTGAGTGCCATCCACTTTCCGGATGTAATTGCCGCTGACCCAGTCCTCGTAGAGTCCCTGGCTGAACTGGGAGAACTCGCCGCTGGGAACCAGGATGAACTGATCAACGCAGCTCCGGTCGGGGATGAACCGCACCCCGTTGCCCATCGGAGAATTCGCCGGGGTGGCGGCGCCGGCCTGGATGTGGGTGCTCTTGTCGCAGGAGCGGACGAACTCGCCGGGAGCGCCGAAAGCCACCATCAGGGTCGCGTGAATCTCGGTGCCGTCGTCGCAACGGACGTGGTATGCCAGCTCGTGAAGGTTGTTGGTGAAAGCATCCTTCGAGTGGGTGCCCTGGTGAACCTTGGTGAGGAAGTCACAGGTGACTCCCACATCCACCCGGCCGTTGCCCACGATTTTCTGCAGGTGGACTCCATTCTCCCACTCGATCTTGTGGCCGACATGGTCCTCGTGCCGCTGACCCTCAGGATCCCACGTGTCGAGCGCCTCGTTGGCGACGCCAAAGGGGATCGGACCGGTGGTCGAGTAGAGATTGCTGCCGCCTGGGTCGCGGCCGTGTTCGTGGCCGAACCGGCAACCGGTTTGGGGATCGATCGGAGGATGCCAGGTTGGATACAGCTTGCCGTCGGGACCCACCACCGAATACCGGTCGTGGATCTCCCTGGAGCAGGTGTCCCAGTGGCTTGGGGTCCATTGGCCGTAGGCGTGGCTTAACGCCGGAGTCGGGCCCAGCCCGGACGAGGAAGCGCTATCGGCGGTGCAGGCTCCCCAGAGCCCGCCCGCGATCAATGCGATCCCCAGCATGGCCCCGTAACGTGCCGTAGCGCCTGCCATTGGCACCTCGCGCCCCGCACCGCCCCAACCGTGCCCTCCCCGCCCCACCCTCCTTGGGTAGGTGGACTATCTGCAGGACTCCTGCCGCCTACAAGGCGATAGAAATCATACAGATGAGAAGTTTGACAGCGGAAAAATCAGGCGCTGGCGATCAGTCCCGGAGGGGGTCCGACAACCCGGTTTCGGCCCGCTTCTTTGGCGGCGAAAAGCCGGTTGTCGGCCGTGTCGAGCAGGTCTTCCGCGCTGGTACCGTCGGCGCCGTACACCGCGATTCCAGCGCTGATGGTGAGGTGGAGAGCCTCGAGCCTGCGAGGCAGGAGAATGGGAACTGCTGCTATTCTGTTGCGGATCGCCTCGACGCGCTCGAATGCAGCCGCCGGGTCCATGCCGGGGAACACCGCGACGAACTCCTCGCCACCGTAGCGGACGATAAGATCGCTCTGGCGGATCGACTCGAGAATCGATCGGGCCACCATACGCAGAGCGACATCTCCCGCGGCATGCCCATAGGTGTCATTGAACCGCTTGAAGAAATCCACGTCGATCATCGCCATGGTGAGCGGCTGACCGTAGCGGCGTGCCCGGCTCAGCTCGATGGTGACCCGCTCGTCGAAATAGCTCCGGTTGGGAAGCCCGGTAAGACGGTCGCTGCGAGAAAGCCTCCGCAGGCTCTGAGAGCGGAGGACGATCGCTGCGGCGAGAATCGAGGCCACGCCGAGGAGGATGAGACGGGAGATCTGGGTGGACCAGTCGAACAGGCCGTAGGGGAACGGAGCGTAGCGCGGGTCGTTGAGGTCCCAGAGCGTAGTGGCGACGAGGACCAGCGCCGTGTATTCGACGATCGCCAGGAGTCCCGCGGCGAGGGAGACTCGCGAGTCGTAGCGGAGACTGGTTGCCCCGATCGCGAGGAAATACACCTCGAAGGTGGGGCGGCTGTTGACGGTGGTGTGCGGCTCGCCCAGCAGGAGGAAGACCCCCAGCGCGGCACTGACGAACGTGACGTCCATCAGGCTGCTGGCAAAGCCCAGCCAGGGCCGGTAGAAACCGCGTCCCAGGACGTAGTACAGGATTCCCGCGAAGAGGAGAGCCGAAAGATTGGTCGAGATCCCGACCGCGGACTCGGCGACGTTGTTGCCGAACACAATGCTGCTGAGCGGAATCGGAAGGAGCAGCAGGATCAACAGCAGACGGACCCGGGCCACGAGAAGCTCGCCTTGCGCGCCGGCGTCTACCTGGAGCGGATCGGGTGGAGAGAGGAGTCGCTTGAAGATCCCCGGTTCCGGCGGAGACGGCACCCCTGGCCCGGGAATGGCCATCGCACGCGAGGTCCGTCTCGTGTGGCGGTAGGGGGTGGTCACGAGGAGTTGGTCATTGGCCGTCGCGCCTTGAGCCGTACGCCATAGGCTGTAAGCTAAGCTATTAGCCGTTAGCGCCTTGCCAGCAGCCATCAGAGCTTACGGCTACGGCTTAAGGCTTACGGCTCCTCCCTTACATACCCCGATATTTGGGACCGCTCCCCCCCTCGCGCGGGGTCCAGCGGGGGCCCAGCACATCAGTGGCTTTGCAGTCAACGCAGTTCGGCGCGTTGATGCGGAGCTCGTCTCCCGACCGCTCGTAGACACCAGCGGGACATACGTGGGAGTAGAAGTCAGCCACCTCCGGGCCGATGTCGGGACCGACCAGAAGGTGTGTGGGGATCGTATCTCGCGTCGCGTTTCCCGATTTGAAGACTGCGTCGACCTTGCTGAAGGTGAGGACGCCGTCGGGGACAAAAGGCGGCTCGGCGACTCGGCGGCTCGGCGGCTGGCGCGGCGCCTCGGCGTCCTCCGGCATAGCGATCCGACCGCCAGGCAGCTTGCCGCCGGTCAGGGTCATCAATCCCGCCTTGACCCCGCCCAGGTAGAACCCGTCCTTGAAGGCCAGCCTCATGTTGCGGGTGCGGTAGAGGTCCCCGGAGATGAAGCTGCCGTCCACGGTGCGATCGTAGGCTGAAAGCCCCGCTGCGGAGGTGTCGCCCGACTTGAGTGCCGCGAATGCGGCTCGAGCGGCATAGATCCCGGACTGCATGGCGTAGTGAATCCCCTTGAGAGACGGCACATCTACGAATCCCGCCGCGTCTCCTACGATCAGCACTCCGTTACCCGATCGCCGTTCCGGGAGCGCGTAGTATCCCCCCTCGGGAATCGTCTTCGCTCCCCACTCCACCAGTTGCCCACCTTCGAAGTAGGGCTTGAAGTGCGGATGCAGCTTGAGCCGCTGCACCAGAACGTGGATGTCGAGATCCGCCTGATGATAGTCGAGCCCGACGACCATGCCCACCACGATCATCCCCGGCCCCATCGGATACATGAAGCTGCCACCGAACGCATCGGTTGGAAGCGGCCAACCGAGAGTGTGGATCACGCGGTCGAGCGGGCGCTTCGTCTCCCAGAGTTCTTTTACTCCGAGCGCGAAGATCTGGGGGTTGAGCGATTGAATGTCTTGCCACTGCTGGTAGGCCTGGGAGAGCGTGCCCCGAGTACCCTCCGAGAGCACGGTGATTTTCGCCGAAAGGTCGGTGGGTTCCTGATAAGAACTTCCCGGCTCGCCGTCACGGTCGAGACCGGAGGGCGTGGTGCGCACCCCTTTGACCGTCCGCTCATCGACCAGGAGGGCGCCGGCGGGGAAGCCGGTGAAGACATTCACCCCCAATTCTTCGGCCTTCGCCCCGAGCCAGCGGACAATTTCACACAGGGACGCCGTGTAGAACCCGTGATTGTACATCGTGGGTGGCGTAGGGATCCGGACAGCCTTCCCCGCGGTGAGCAGGAGAACCGACTCCCGATTCACCGAATCCTTGAATGGGAAATCGCTGTCGGATAGCTCCGGGAACAGCTCGCGGAAGGCACGCGGGTTGACCACCGCACCAGACAAGCTGTGCTCGCCCAAGGCACCAGCCTTTTCGAGCACACCAATGTTGAGGTCGGGAAGTCCCCCACCCTGCTCCTGGTCCTTCCTGGCGAGCCGAGCCAGCTCGATCGCGCCGGCGAGACCCGCGGGCCCCGCCCCGACGAACAGCACATCCATCTCGATCGCCTCGGCGCCCGGCGGCTGATCGAGAATCAATTGGTCAAGAGGCAGGCCGAGTTGGTGTCGCTTGGGAAGGATCGGCGTCACGTGCTGGGTGGTCCGGAGGTTGGGGTTGAGGGTGAGAGAATATAGCCAATGGCGGAATGGCGGAATGGTGAATGACTGGTCCGGAGGGGCCAGGGGCGCCATCAGCGGCCCGCTGTCAGATTGGCAATTGGTAATTGGTAATTGGCAATTGGGCCGCCGTTCCTACCATTCCGCCATTCCGCCATTCCGCCATTCGCCATTCGCCATTCGCCATTCCGCCATTCCGCCATTCCGCCATTCCGCCATTCCGCCATTCACCATTCCGCCATTCACCATTCCGCCATTGTTAGATTCCCGCCACCATGCACACTC
>Ga0207712_10001174_pt1 | contig 18148 bp, 14 predicted proteins | sample KBSS44metaG_FD_184402 | JGI IMG/M metagenome (GOLD analysis project Ga0207712, IMG submission 184402) | Switchgrass rhizosphere microbial communities from Kellogg Biological Station, Michigan, USA - KBS S4-4 metaG (SPAdes) (version 2) | ecosystem: Host-associated > Plants > Roots > Rhizosphere... | reverse complement strand
TCCTGATAAGTTCGGCCTCTCTTGAAGAGTGGAAACATGATACCAACAAGGAAATAATAAATAACTTTTGAATAGATCTTTCAATCAGCAGGCTTTCGTTATTAAAAAATACTTCCATTCCCCAAAAACCAAGGCAAATTATTAGTGCAACAAGGACCGAATAATACGGTTGCTTATTACTGTAGGCAGATAAAAGGAATATTATTGCTGCAAGACCTATATAAAGAAGAATGTCATTTGTTGTAAATATGGCACCAGGTAAGAACCAAAAAATAGCTGCGCCCAATACAAAGGCAACACCGCAGGCCAGTAAAATATTGCGGGTTTTGCGAAGCCGTTTATTTAGTTGAATTGTTTCCTGAGTGCGGTACATTTCGGAATAATCAATATGATTATTTGTGTTGATCTGCATAAGGGTAGGGTTTTTATTTAACTGATTTATGAAATTTTCGTAGACAATTTCGTACAGCTAAATAAGTAAAAATTTTTCTTTTTTTCTAAGTAAATATACCAATTCTTAAAAAGCGGACCCCAGCGGCATATCTCTTTTCAGCATCTCCTCCCGGTTTGCCATTTCCATTGCTGTGTAAAAAACCAGTTTGGCCCGCTTTTCCATCAGATCGTATTTTATCTTATCAGGGGTATCAGTAGGTCTGTGATAATCGGGGTGAACACCATTAAAGTAAAAAATGATCGGAACTCCTTTTTCGGCAAAATTGTAATGATCGCTGCGATAATAAAAACGATTGGGGTCTTTGGGATCATTGTATTTTCTGTCAAGCTTCAGTTTAGTATAAGTACCATTGATGGCTTCTGTTATCGGCGTAAGTTCCGAACTGAGTTTATTATCACCAATTACATACACATAATTAGCAGAATCTTTATCCTTCATGTAATCATTTCCTATACGGCCGATCATATCAATGTTCAGGTCAACGGTGGTTTTTTCCAAAGGATAAACTGGATGATTTGCATAATAAGCAGAACCCCAAAGGCCATGTTCTTCACCGCTCACCGTCATAAATACAATACTGCGGCGGGGACCATTTCCTTCAGCCTTTGCTTTTGCAAATGCTTCGGCCAATTCAAGAACACTTACGGTACCACTGCCATCATCATCAGCGCCATAAAAAATAGCAGTATCTCTTTTACCTACATGATCGTAATGCGCTGTAATAAACACATACTCATCTTTTTTATCAGTGCCTTCAAGCAATCCAATCACATTACTTACCTGTGTTTTTATTGTTGTTTTTTGAAAAGTAAGATCAATGTTTGCTTTATACGTCTTTCCAGGCAATGAATTAGCAATCATTTTATCAAACACTCCTTTACCATCTTCTCCCATAATTTCAGCAGCTACTTTTTCAGAAATATAAAATAACAACGGATTAAAACTGGATTTATAGCCATTAAGACTCCATCCTCCGCGATTATTTGCAGGTCTGTTTGATGAACCAAAAGATTTTGAAACCAACAATATGGCAACTGCTCCTTTCTTTGATGCGCTTTGTAATTTTCCAAATGTTTGGCCAGGACTCATGCCTCCAGTTTGTGCAGATTTATAATCAGTTGGTGTGCCTTCTATAATTAAAACAGCTTTGCCACGTACATCAAGATCTTTATAGCTATCCATTTTTTCGTCAACAATACCGTACCCCGCGAAAACAACCTCTGAAAATGGAAGCTCGGCTGAATAATTAGAATTATTATTTAAATAGTCTTTAGTTAATTCAAAAGATTTGCCATTTACACTAAATGATGAAGAAACCACAGAATCTTTATAAAGCGGATAAGTCAAACGATAGCTATCGCCATTTCCCGGCTTCAACCCGATCGATCTGAAATGTTGTTCGATATAATTAGCGGCTTTTTCCAAACCAGGTGAAGGAGTATCTCTTCCTTCATTCTCAGCACTGGCAACTATATAAAGATGTTTTTTAAGATCAGCAGCAGTGATAGAATTACCGATTTTTTCCATCGCCTTATTTTTCTTTTGTGCAAAAAGAGAAATAATTGGAAGCAAAGCAATCAGCAGTAACGTAGTTTTTTTCATGTGATTTATTAAGTTTTTATTTAAGTCATAGCCAAATTTATATAAACATAAATTTTAGCAAGCTCAAATATAAGCCTGATAGATTTTAAAGAAACCATAAATGGATGAAAGGTATCCGATAGCTATCGGATCAGCAGCCTTCAGCAATTTTTTCTACGCGGAGCTGATGACGGCCGCCCTCAAATGGGGTGTTTATAAAAAGCTGTACCATTTTTTCTGCGTCACCTTCACGTACAAAGCGGGCAGGGATACAAAGAATGTTTGCATTATTATGTTCTCTTGCCAGTTTAGCAAGTTCTTCGCCCCAGCAAATAGCAGCACGAATTCCTTTGTGTTTATTTGCTGTGATAGCAACTCCGTTAGCGCTGCCGCAAAGAAGTATGCCAAATGATGCTTCTCCTTTTTCAACTGCATTGGCTACAGGATGAGCAAAATCAGGATAATCAACAGAATCCTTAGAGTGAGTACCAAAATCGTGGTATGTAAGATCCTTAGCTTCTAAAAGAGAGATTAACTCTTCTTTGAAATCATATCCTGCATGATCACTGCCAATAGCAACTGGTTTACTCAGGTCAAATGATGAAGACATAAAAAATAATTAATAATTAGTAATTAAAAATTATCAAAGCAAAGTTAGGTTAATGCTTTATCAACTCCATTCTTCTTTTTCCTGAATAGCTTTTTCTCTTTCCACTTTTGCAGTAAGCCAAATACTTATTTCATACAACAACCAAAGTGGGATAGTGCAGATAATCTGGCTGATAACATCAGGCGGAGTAATAATTCCGGCTAAAATCAAAATGATAACAATGGCATATTTGCGGTTACGACGTAGAAAATCAGGGCTCATTAAACCAACTTTTGCAAGAAAAAACATAACAAGCGGCAATTGGAAAGCCAGGCCGGTTCCAAGTATTAATGGAACAAGTGTATCAATATAGCTCGTTATTGTCCAGCGGTTCTCAATATTATCATCCAATTGAAAGTTGGCAAAGAAATTTACTGTGTAAGGAGCAATGACAAAGTAGCCGAATAATATCCCTAGGAAAAATAAAAAGGAGACCCAGAAAATAACACCTCTTGTTTTTGATAATTCTTTTTTTGTCAATGCAGGTCTTATGAAACGCCAGAACTCCCAGAATATGTAAGGAAAAGCAACGATGATGCCGCCCACAAATATCAATGTGAAATACATGCTGAATTGGCCGCTTACAGAAGTGCTTTGCATTTTAAGCCCAATATCTTTCATACACATCTTATCGCCAAGCCCGATAGCATGCCCAAGTTTGCAAAGCCATTTATAAGTTGGGAAATCAGCATGAGTGGGTCCCATCAGCACATCGCGAACAAAAAATGTATTATAAATTATAAATACGATTGCTCCAGCAGCAATGGCCAGTACAGAACGAAATAAATGCCCACGCAGCACTTCCAAATGTTCAATAAAAGACATTTCAGCCTTTTCTTCGTTATTCTTTTTTCTCCATCCAAATAAACTCAATGCCATCTGTATTAATTAGAATCGCAAATATAAGTAGCAGAGACGGGCTATTGTCAACCCATTTTCATAAAATGAAAAACCCCGGCAAAATACCGGGGTTTATTAATGGAAAAACATTTTTTATTTAACAGATAAAGCCTTGTCTATTAAGAATGCAAGATTTGCTCTGTGTGCACGGGTTTGTTCGTCTGTAGAAACTGCTGTTGCCAGCATTCCTTTTATTTTCTTCAGCGTATTGTACATCGCTGCTTTTGAAGCATTATCATAAGGGCTGATTGGCGCTGATGTTATTGCTGAAAGACCTTTTACATACTCAGTCTGAAGATTGAGTCTATACAAGTTCACATTTGTTTTTAGATCAGCTGCAAACACTGCGTTGGTTAAGTCACTCATCATATCAGCAGTAGTGTAAGTATTGCCATACAATGTGCTGTTATTGATCCTACTCATTGTATTAGGGCTGAGCAGGTGTGTGAATAATTGAACCTGCATAAAAAGTACTGTTGATTGAGGCTTTATGTCTTCGCCAGCGCCAAAGAAATTAAAACCACGACGCTGCATTTGCAAATAAGGGAACAAAGTAGCATCACCTTTAAATGCATCAGGAGCCAAAATGTATTTAGCCAACAGCGCCATTGCTTTTTTCTGATAAGCTACAGACACCGGAGTGAAAGGTTTAGTGGTTGTTTCCTGTCCAACAAAACTTCTGTCAACCATTACACCACCGATAAAGCGGCTTACAGATTGTGCCATTGAAAATCGTTGGCCCATCAGAGTGCCATAACGGCTTCTCAGTTCAGCATATGATTTTCCGGGCTTGCTGTATTTTTCTTTCAGTTTACCCATCAGGTTATTGACCAGTATAAATCTATCCTCTGCATAAGCCACCATATCACTACTCATGTCATTGATCATAACACGAGGATCAATACCACCGCCACCCGGGCTACGCATATCGTCAGCATCATTACCAAATGCAAGACCAGGTTCAGTGCTGCGACTAAGTATCTTTTTCAAACCAGCTGCTTCTTCCGCAGGGCTAAACGGTGTATACCCAAATTCAATTGCCCACAGATCATAAGGACCTGCTTTGGTTGTATAATAATCACCTTGCTTGCTACGATCTGTTGAAACATTCACGGCAGGATAATCCATTACTGATCCCTGTAACCCTTTTGTATGAGTAATATCTTTATTATTTACTTCTGCAGGGCTCAGCATCTGGCTTGCCTTCATGTTATGGTTCAATCCCATTGTATGCCCCATTTCATGCAAAATGAGGTAATACAAAAATTGCTTATGCAATTCTTTGATTTCAGCAGGTGATGCATCACCTGCTTCCAATGTTGTAAGGCCAGCAGTGAACTGAGCTTTTAACTCTTGGCCTAATGTGCAAACCATCCACTTGTTTTTTAAAGCTGATGGGTTTACATCTTCATTTTTACCCAAGCTTAAAAGTGATGAAGGCAGATCAGTATTCATTGATTTTACATCATATAATTCTTCTGCTATTGGGCTTGAGCTGCCACTCATCCATTCAACGGTAATATCAGCACCAAGTATTTGACCTGTTTTTGGATTTACAAAACTGGGTCCGATAGCTCCGTAAGGAGGATAGGGTGAAGACACCCAGCGAATAACATTGTAACGAATATCAGCAGGATCCCATGTTGCATCATCAGGCATGATCTTCATTACAACTGCATTTTTAAAACCTGCTTTTTCAAAAGCTTCATTCCATTTCAAGCCTGCTTCTACAATTGTTTGACGATATTCAACAGGTGTTGTATTTTCAACCCACCATACAATTGGTTCAACTGGCTCGCTGACTGCAGCAGAAGGATCTTTTTTTACCAGGTTCCAACGATTGATCACATCTTTATAATCTGCCACTTTAATGCTGGTAAGGTTATCGACTTCCTGTGTAAAGAAGCCAACTCTTGGATCATCAAACCGTGGACGAAAATCATTATTTGGCATTTCCAAAAAGCTATGCTGGAAACGAATACGGTTATAACGGGCATCAGTAATATCTTTTCCACCTTGATTAAAAGGAGCAGGATTATCATATGCCAATTCAACAATTACATCAGTATTGTTAGGATATGAACGTACTGATTTATAACCAGACTTGGCTGCATTCAGATTACCAAGGTTGAATACAAAAGCAGCAGCAGGACCGGGAGCAACCAATGGTTTTATCGGGTCAAGCTTTTCACTTAAAAACAATCCATCACCAGCGACAATAAATCCCGTTGAATCTTCACCATCAATTTTTGCAGAATAAAAAACTGCTTCTGTTACATCCACATTGGCTGATTTACTTACAGCATTTTCAGGGTCATACCAGAAATTAGTATTCACCTGCGAAAACTCCAGCTTGTCAAATGTCTTTCTAATCTTAAAGATCCATGTTGTGCGGATCATATTCTGGTGTAAGAATAAACTAGTAGGACCACCCATTGAAAAACTCTGGTAGATATATTCTTTACCCAACTGGTTTTTCTTTACATACATCTGCACACTTCCGTTTGCCGTATCCTGGTATACAGTAAAAAGACCATCCATTTTTTTACTGCTCTTCACTTTTTCTGCCACCGTAGGTTTAGGCGGTGTCGATGGCGTTTTTTTTGTTGAGTCTGATTTTGCGGCTTGGTTATTAGCGGGGGTGTTTTGCGAAAAACTACAAATGCCCACAAACATACCGGCTGCCAGCAAAAGCAGCGACTTTTTTGCTTGTATCATATTATTATTAATTTTTTTGGAAAACGAAAGATAAATCTCTGGAAGGACTCGCAGAAAAATAAATTGATAAACGGGTTAAGGTAAGTATAAATAGGGAGTAGGGTCGCTTTATTTCAGTTTTTTGATCTTCACCATCTCAATACGGGTGTCGCTTACGTTCATAATGTCAAATTCGTAGTCGGCAATAATGATCCTTTCTTTTTGCTTAGGTATGGTTTCATGATAGTTTATAATGAAACCGGAAAGGGTTTCTGTCTCATCAACAGGAAAATCAAAACCATATTTTTCATTGATATAATCAAGCTCGAGACGGCCTGAAAAAATATATTCGTTCTCGGCAATTTGTTTTTCAACAAACTCTTCCACATCATATTCATCCTGTATTTCACCAAAAATTTCTTCCAGCACATCTTCCATAGTGATAATTCCGGCTGTACCACCAAATTCATCTACTACCCAGGCAATGCTTTTTCTCTCACGGGTAAATTTATTGATGAGATCAGTAGCACTCATACTTTCTGGCACAGCTGGAATAGGCAATAACACAGACTGAATATTTTCCGGTCGCTTGAACATATCCAATTGGTGAACATAACCGATGATATGATCGATGTTGCCTTCAAAAACAACTATCCTTGATAATTTTGTTTCAATTAAAAGACGTCGTAAAGCATCAACGGATTCTTTTATATCGATACCAACAATTTCTTTACGGGGCACCAGGCTTTGCCGTATCCTGATCTTTGGCAGCTCAAGGGCATTCTCAAAAAATTCGGTGTTCAGCGGTTGTTTTTCTTCCTCCGCTTCTTTTGCCTGGCGAAAAAGATGTTCAAGGTCTGTACGACCAAATACTTCTTTCTTTTCATCAACTCTTACATTGAAAACATATTTAAGCAACCAATTTGCCAATGCAATACATGCTGCAGCAATGGGATAAAACATCTGGTAAAATATATCGATCAGTTGCGCCATCCGACTAAGCAGCACATTGGCTCTTGCTCGAAAAATAGCACGGGGAAGAAATTCTGCAAATACCAGAACAAGAAATGTTGATAAGAGTATTTCTATTAATATGCGAAGAGAATCCGATCCTACATCAAGCCTGATCCAAAGAGGCTCCATCACCTTGCTTATTTGTAATCCGAAGAACACAAGGAAAACATTGAAGCCAATTAATGTAGTTCCCAAAAAATAGACCGGGTGGTCAATGAACTGATCTAAAATTTGACCGCTGGCTCTTCCTTGCTTCTTTTTTAATTCAATACTCATCCGGTTGGCGCTGTAAAATGCCATTTCAATGCCTGCAAAAAAACCCATCAGCAGGATGGTAAGAATGAACCATATAATAATGCGAATCTCAAACATGGGACAGTAAAGATAGAAAAAGCAACCAGATGTTATAGGAAGTAAATACTAAGTAATTATTACAGTAGATAAGTATAAAAGGTATATAAGTATAAAAAGTGAATAGCTTCAAAGTAACGGCTCGATAAGTAGAAGATATCTTATAATACCTTTTATACTTATTCACCACTTCATCCTTCTATAAAAGACCTTACAATCATTTCCGCTTCCTTGCAAGCTTTTTCGAGATCATTATTTACGATCACTTTATCGAAATGATCTTTAAATGAAAGCTCATACGTGGCCTTATTTACACGGGTGGCAAGACTTTCAGGAGTTTCAGTGCCTCGGCTGCCCAGCCTTCTTTTTAATTCATCCACCGAAGGCGGCTCAATAAAAATGGAAAGACATTGTTCCCGGTGTTCCTGTTGTACATGCACAGCTCCCTGCACATCTATATCCAGCAAAGGAACTTTTTCTTCTTTCCAGATGCGATGGATCTCTGATTTCAATGTACCATAATATTTTCCTTCATAAACCATTTCCCATTCTACAAAAGCATTGTCCTGAATTTTTTCTTTGAAATCATCCACACTCATAAAATGATAATCGACCCCGTCTTTCTCATAACTTCTTTTTTGCCTTGTAGTGGCAGAAATAGAAAAGGCTAATTTATCCGGAAACGTTTTTAATAAATGTTTAGTGATGGAAGTTTTACCGGCGCCAGAAGGTGCCGTGATGATGATGATCTTGGGAGAGGAAGTAGTCATGACGTCAAAAGTATAATCTAATAAACTTCATTAGATATTATTTTCTTGCAATAAATATTTTCCATCCAGGCATTGTCATGGGAGCAACTGGCTTTTCAATTTTTAACCCGGCATTTTTCTGCCATGCTTCTATTTCAGGTACTGACCATGTGCCCGATGAACTCGTCAATGAAAAATAAAGTCCCGAAGTGGCACCGACCACACCGCCTTCGCCGGGTTTTGATGCTTTCACGAATTCACCAATGGCATAAATGCCGCCGGACTTTAATGCAGTGGCAATTTTTTTTGCTAGTGAAAAATTTTGTTCATTGGTAAAATGATGAACAACATTATTGATCATTATCATATCATATTTCTCAGTTCCAAGATCATCATTCAGCGCATTTCCTTCAGCATAAGTCACCCGGTTTGTTGTATCATACCTTTTTGCAATAGCACTGGCAGCTTCAATTGCACCCGGCAGCTCTAATATTGTGCTGGATAAACCGGCATGTTTTTTACAAAGCTCAATAGAAAATAACCCGTGTGATCCGCCAATGTCAAGCATGTTCGTTGCATTCTTTGGAACAGGAATTTTTGAAGCAAGCTCTTTTGCAGCATTGACGGAAAGATCTCTCATGCCTTCCTGGTAAAGTTGCCATTCTTTTGGCGAAGCTGTGCCATGCAGATCGAGTGTTTTGCCGGTGCGAACATATTCTTCCAATTTTCCCATCCATTCCCACTCGATAAGTTGAAAACGAAGTTTACCTATTAAATTCGATTCACTTTCTTTTAGCAGCCATTTATGATACTTAGGCCTTATTGAATATTTGTCATTGCTCCATTGCAGGTAACCAATACCCACGAGGCAATCAAGCAAATGTTTTGTTGCTTCAGGATGAGTTTTACATTCAGTTGCTAACTCATCAGCTGTTTTTGAATTCTTTCCGATCGCTTCATAGATGCCAAGCTCTGCGGCAGCCATAATAGAGCGGGCAGCATTAAACGCAACTTGCGTATCTATAAGTGGAGTAGGAGCAAGGTTTGCTCTTAAAGCAACCCACTCTATTAGATTTTCTGGTTGATTTTTTATTTTCATATAAAAACTTTCGTGGCAGTTTCAGTGATCAAAAAAATAATAATTAAAAGATGTTTGAAGTCTAACCAAATAAATATATGAAGTTCCATTTACTTTAATGCTTATTCACACCCGTGAATATTACGGGTAAAGAAAAATATCTACCTTAGCCGCTCAAAAGAAAACCAATTGAAAAAGGCATTAGCTGCTTCACTTCTTACAATACTATTTACCAGCCAGGTTGGTTATTATTTTATTTACACTATACATCAATATATTATTAAAGAGAAAATAGAAAAAGAATTGCTGGCTAATATTCCTGAATCCTCACTTGAAGTATTTGTGGCCGAAGAATTGGGAAATAAAATTGTATGGGAAGAAGACGACAAAGAATTTTCAATTGATGGTGTTTTATATGATGTTGCCCGTATTGAAAAAGATAATGGAAAAACTTTTCTGTATTGCATCAATGATAAACAAGAAAAAGAGTTGCTTGATGGCCTGGCAAAAGCTGTAAATGCAAATCATGGCAATAAGCAGGAAAAAAATAATATAAAGTCCTTATTGCTCGACCTGGTTTGTATGAATGATGAACAAGAATCACGATCTTTTTCTGTCCCTTCAGCATATTCATATTTTAATGTCACTCTTGTTTCTTCATTCGAAGAAATAAATAGCCCTCCCCCAAAGGCATAGTTTTTATTCCATTTTATTTTTTAAGAAGCAAGTATGATTTCGCCAAGGTGGAATGATATTATGTTTCATGCTACTATTAATAAACAATAATTGATATCAACTTACATAATGAAAAATATAATTCTATTTGCTTTATTATTTATTATATCAATAACTGGTTTTGCACAGCAGGCACTTCGCGGAAAAGTAACAGATAAAGAAACTGGAAAACCGTTGGCCGGAGCATCAGTAACATTTGCCGGTAACGGAGGCACTACAACTGATCAGGATGGTAACTTTTCAATTGACTGTAACAAAACAAAAAAAATCACTATTAGTTTTGTTGGATATGAACCTTATTCTGTAACTATAAAGAATTGTGACGCTGAATTAAAAATTTCACTTGAATCTTCAGGGAGAACCCTTGACAATGTTGAAATAAGCGCTACTTCATCCTTAAACAAAAAGCTTTTATATCAACCCGCATCGATCACTAAACTTACACCTGTTGAATTAAAAAGAGGGCAAGGAATATTCTTCGATGATGTTATTCAAACAAGTGTGCCCGGTGTTATCATGAACAGGCGAACCGTCTCAGGTGGTCAGCAATTCAACATCAGGGGTTATGGTAATGGATCAAGAGGTACAAGAGGTATCAGCAGTAATTTTGACGGTCAGGGTTACAAAGTATATCTGAATGGTATCCCAATTACAGATGCAGAGGGAATAACAACACTCGATGATGTTGATTATGCATCCATAGGTAATGCAGAAATTGTAAAGGGTCCTTCTGGTACATTATACGGGCAGGCTATTTCAGGGGCAATCAATTTAAAAGTTGTTGCACCTGAAAGAGGAAAAACCTCACTGGAGCAGCAAACGATGTTTGGTAACTATGGTTTGCAACGCTACACTACCATTTTGCGAACAGGAACTGACAGAAGCGGCATATTATTATCTTATGGAAAACAAAAATCTGATGGATTTTCCATTCACAATAGTTCACACAAAGACTTTGTGAATTTTGTTGGTGATTTTCAACCAAACGAAAAGCAAACCATTACCACTTATATAGGATATACTGATAGTTATGATGAAAGATTAGGAGAACTAACCCTTGCACAGTGGGCAGCTAAAGATTATTCAGGCAACCCTGAGTACATCAAAAGGAATGCACATAGTCATGTCAGCACTTTCCGTGCAGGATTAGCACACACTTATAATTTCAGTAAAGCAATTTCCAATACTACCTCAATATTCGGTATGGGCTTCAGAAGTGATGCAAGCTCTGCCGGAGGTTGGACAGATAAAACATCGGTGAACTATGGTTTCCGTACTTCATTTGACACTAAGTTTTCTGTTGGAAATGGTTCTACATTAAGTGGAATAACAGGTATGGAAGTTCAACGCCAGGATGCACAGATAACCGGGTATAACATGAAAGCTGATCCATCTGATCCAAATCCCGGAGGCCCCTGGGTCTATGGTACAAGCCCTTATTGGATAGTAAATGCTGTTACTTCTAATAATACTTTTTTAACTACTCCTACTTCATATTTCACAGAGTGGACACTCGGATTACAACATGATCTTTCCATCACTGCTGGCATAGGCTTAAGTACACAAAGAATAATATTGGATGATAGGTTTAACTCACCAAATGCTACTGTTGCAAGACCAGCTCATTTTGATACAAGCTATAATGGTATGTGGTCTCCACATGTAGCTATTAACAAAGTTTTCAACAAGAATGTTTCGGTATACGCTTCTTATAGCAGGGGATATAAAGCACCGGTAAGTTCTTACTTCTTTATTGCTACACCACAGATCGGCACTCCCCCAAATCCAGGTTCAGCACCTGCAACAGCCAGAGTGAATGATGTTTTAAAACCAGAAATAGGAGACCAGTTTGAGATCGGCGCAAAGGGCAGCATACTTAACAACAAGTTAGTTTACCAGCTTGCAATATTCTCATTGAAGTTCAAAGATAAAATGACAGCTGTTGCCGTACCGGTTCCTACCACTACGCCTCCTGCTACAGCTACTGCATATAGTTATATGATAAACGGAGGACAACAAGATCACAAAGGTCTTGAGGCATCGGTAAAATATTCTATTCTCAAAGATGGTAGCGGAGTGTTCACTAATATTACTCCTTTTATCAATTTCACTTATTCTGATTTTAAATATGCAGATAATTTTATTTACAAAACAGGTACGACTACTGCTGCCGGAGGAATTGACACAGTTAATTATAGCGGCCTTAATGTTTTTGGTGTACCAAAAGTGATGGTTGCATGGGGATTTGATGTTTCAACCAAGTGTGGAGTTTATGCAAACTTCTCTCATTTGTATAAAGCCCCCCAGAACATTGCACTTGAAAGAGTAACTAATAATCCTGAAAGTTATGCTTTGCGAATAGCTTCCAGCTACAATTTGCTAAATACTAAAATTGGTTTCAGAAGAAGCCTGTCTTCTCATTTCGATCTGGATGCATATTTCGGTATAAACAATATAACAGGAGTGCAATACCCGATAATGATCTTCGTAAATCAATTACCGGATGCCTATATACCGGCTCCGCCAAAAGCTGTGTATTATGGTGGAATTAATTTAAAATATAGCCTTTAGCCTTGTACCTATGGGATCAAGTGGGGCAGTTGCTTTTGGACTGCCCCTTATTTTTAAAATTATTATTATGAGAAAAATTATTTTGTTGATACTAGTATCTGTTGCATTGTTTTCATGCTATAGATTCAGGAATAAGGAAACAGATGCCAAAAAAGATCTGCGTATAGTCTCTCTTTCAAAACATTTAACTGAAATGGTTTTTGCATTGGGCAAAGGACATGATCTTATAGCGGTTGATCTTAGCAGTACCTTTCCAGATAGCGCTAAATTGTTAAAGACTGTCGGTTATCATCGTGCATTGAGTCCTGAAAGTATTATAGCGATGAATCCTGAACTAGTGATTCACAGCAATGATATTGGACCGGAAAATGTATTACCCCAGATCACCAGCGCTGGTTTAAATATAAAAGTGTTTGGTGGCGCCAATACGATAGACAGCGCCAAGCTATTACTAAAAGATCTCGGCAATTTTTTTGGTGAGGAAACAAAAGCAGATTCTATCATTAAAAAGATGGATAATGATCTTGCGATCGCTGCTGATTCATTAAAAGCGTTGAATCTTGTAGATACACCTAAAGTAATGATCATTCATTTTGGAAGAGCCAATAACGTTTATTTTGTAATGAGTGGAAGAAATGGTGTTGGTGATAAAATGATCGCGTTAGCCGGAGGTAAAACTGCGATCTATGATGCAAAGGGTGCAAGACAAATAAGCGCTGAAGCGGTGGCTACTGCAAACCCTGATATTATTATTGCTACTGATTTTGGTTTTGATCAGATGGGAAGCATGGATAAATTCATTGACGGTGTTCCCGGTGTATCATTAACAAATGCAGGAAAGAATAAACGTATCGTTCGCTTTGAAGAACATGATCTTGTTTATTTCGGTCCAAGAAGCGGGGAAAATATTCTTAAATTGATGAAATTATTACATCCTACAGGTGTTCAGGCAAAATAAATTTTTCTTTCCCGTATTGATTGCTTTGTTGGTAATTGTAATGCTATGTGCTATTGCATTTGGCGCCGTAAAAATTTTGCCTTCCGAAATGTTTTCTTCCATCAAACATTTTTTTGCAGGAGAAAAACCAGCAAATATTTATGAGGGTGTTTTTATTCAACTCCGTTTACCAAGAGTTTTATTATGCGCCATTACCGGGGCAATATTAGCAGTAAGTGGTGTGTTGATGCAAGGGTTGTTTCGTAACCCGATCGTTGAACCTGGGTTGATTGGCGTGAGCAGCGGTGCTGCATTTGGCGCATCTATCGTTTTTGTTCTGGCTGCAAAATGGACACCGCAATTAAAAAGCCAGCTCGGTCCATTCATGACCCCATTGTTTGCATTTGCTGGTGCATTACTGGCCACTTTTTTAGTTTATACACTGGCAAAAAATGCTAAACGGGTTTCCATTATTTCATTATTGTTGATCGGTATTGCTGTAAATGCAATGGGATTAAGCGGCACTGGTTTTATGAGTTATATCGCAAGGGATCCTCAAGCAAGAAGCATTACATTCTGGAATCTTGGAACTTTTTCAGGCGCAAGTTGGTTACAGGTTATTATTGTCGGAACAGTTGCGGCTATCATGTTTGTTATTTCTTTTCGTTATTCAAAGCAACTAAATGCTTTGCTGCTTGGTGAAGAAGAAGCAACTTATCTTGGCGTTGATACAGAAAAATTAAAAACAAGGATCATGATCCTTAACACAGCGATGGTGTCTGTAGCTACTGCGTTTGCTGGTGTTATTAGTTTTATGGGATTGATTGTTCCTCATATTCTGCGTTTATTAATTGGCAGTGATAATAAAAAATTGTTGCCAGCGTCTATGATTGTCGGTGCTACATTGCTCTTGCTTGCTGATCTATGTGCAAGATTGTTACTGGCGCCTGCAGAAATTCCGATCGGTATCATTACATCTCTTGTTGGCGCACCAGTATTCATCATTTTGCTGAAGCGATTTAATTTATTGCAACAGAAAGGAGGTTACGATGCTTAAAACCGAGAACATAAGTTTTAGCGTTGGTAAAAAGCAGATATTAAAAAATGTCAGCGCATCTTTTCTACCGGGTGAATTCAATATGATACTTGGTCCTAATGGTTCTGGTAAATCATCTTTCTTGAAAATATTCAGTGGCGAGATAAATAAATTCCAGGGAACTGTTTTATATGATAATAAAAAAATAAAAGAGCTGCGCAAAGAAGAGCTGGCAAAAAAAAGAGCGGTTATGAGTCAGCAAGCTGATTTGAGTTTCCCTTTATTGGTAGAAGAAGTGGTAATGATGGGCCGTTATCCTCATTTCACTTTTAATCCCAATAAAAAAGATATAACGATCTGCAACGAGGTGATCGAACGAATGAATCTTGCTGAATTTACAAACAGAAATTACCTAACGCTTAGTGGTGGCGAAAAACAACGGGTTCAATATGCCCGTGTATTAGCACAGGTTTGGGAAAAACCATTAAATGGGTATCGTTATCTTTTTCTCGATGAACCGCTGAATAGCCTTGACATTAGTTACCAGCATGAATTTTTACAGTCAGCGGTTGAATTAATGAAAGAGCACACTGTTTTGATCGCCGTAATGCATGACATCAATCTTGCCGCTCATTATGCAGACAATTTATTTTTTCTAAAAGAAGGAGAATTGGTAGTGCATGGCAGACCGAAAGACATTTTAACTGAAAATATTATTGAAAAGGTATTTAATATAAAAACTACCGTGATTGAAAACCCTGTTACTGGTAAGCCGTTAGTTATTTATAATTAAGACAAATGCTCATGGCTTAGTGTATCATGTAAATAATTTTCGATCTCTTTATATTTTTTCTTTTTTACCTCATCCGGTTCCTCGGTTTGCATGTAAATAGCCCATCCTAACGGAGTGCCTTCATAATTTCGGTCTTTTGCATTGAGATCAGCGCCGGCATTTACAAGTATCTTCACTGATTCAAGCGAGCCAGAAAACACCGCCTGATGAAGAGCCGTTGCATGAGAATGAAATCCACATGAGCGATCTATATAGACATTCACATCTACACCTAATCCAATCAAAAATTTAATCATTTCTGGTTTTCCATAAAAAGCAGCCATCATCAATGCTACTTCCAAATCAGTTTTCGATGCCTTTTTTGCTAATCGATCAATATCATCTTGCATATCAAGACCGATGGCAGTTGCCAATGCAAGATTGCCACCTCTTTTAATTAGATGTTTAGCAGCAGCAATATTACCATGAGCAAGTGCGCCAATGCCATTACCAGGTGTTGCACCATTATCAATAAGCAGATCTATCCATTCATTTTGCATACCGGATTCTCTTGGTATGCGGCCAGTGGCAACCAGGCCAAGTGTATAATCTATTTGTTCTTTAAAAGTATTTGCATCGTTATTATTGCGAACAGCATCGATAAGTATTTTAGTAATTTCAATAATATTTGCCGGTAATTTTTCATTACGAATTGGATTGTCTGCAACAAACCAAAGCAAATAGGGATGCTTGAAATAACCCTCGGTCGGAGATTCGAGACGCTTGCTAACGAGTTTTGGATTTGCCGTTACTATCTTTTGAAGAGATGATATATTACCAGCATCGATCGCTTTAACAGCTTGACGAAACAATGGATCATTAATGTCAGGATTATTCATGGCTTCTGGCTCTGTAAAGTTAACATTTAGTTGTGTTGCTGCATTCATTAACCAATTGTTTATCCATTTAGTTATTGAATTTTCTCCAGTGTATTAAGTATAAATCGTTTTTTTATATTTACTAAATGAAGGAAAACGCAATGCTGGAATTGTCGAATTATGCCGGGCTTGCATCTGCAGTAGTATTAACGATCAATTTCTTTTTTGGAATGTTACTGGCAACTGCTTATCGTGCAAATCCATATTGGAAGAAATTGCCGCAGAATATCCAGCGATTAGATATAAACGACATTCATAACTACACGGCTTATATTGCCTGGGGATTAATAATGCTGCATGTTTTATTACTGCTTCTTGATAAAGCGTCAAAATTTACTTTCATTGATGCACTATTTCCGTTAAATGCCCCGAATCAGGATCTTGTTATTGCTTTTGGGACATTGAGTTTTTATGCATTGACAGTAGTGATCATTACAACTCAAAAACTGATAAAAAAGAAAATGTCATTTCGTTCATGGAAGAATATTCATTTAATAAGTTATGGAACGGCGGTATTATTTGTTTTGCATGGAATTTTTATGGATCCGCATTTGAAAAATGATCAACCCGATTTTTTTGATGGGGAGAAATTATTACTGGAATGTTGTGGGCTGCTTTTAATAGTTGCATCTGTTTTGCGATACAGATATCATATTAAAAAGGAAAAGGTCGTATAAGATTGATCATATTCTTTCCACCTTCATTTGTATGGTCTTTTTGTCGGTCACAGTTTTTGCAAGCTGCAAGGCTTTTTGAAATTTTTCTTTCGCTTTTTTATTATCAATACCTGTGTAAAGCTCACCGAGTAGTGCGAAGTAAAAATGATTATCCGATAAATTCAATTTTTCAGCTTCTATAATTGCTTCTTGTTTGCTGTTTGCCTTTGAAAGTGCATAAGTCCTATTAAGCGCAGCAATTGGGGAGTATTCTATTTGCAGCAATTTATTATAAAGCTGCAAAATATTTTCCCATTTTTCTTTTGTGTCAGATTTTATAGTATGCCAGTAAGCAATACTTGCTTCAATATGATATTTTGAAATTTCATTTCCTTTTGAAGCTTCATGTAGAAAATAGATCCCTTTTATGATCAGCTCCTGGTTCCAAAGTGTTTCGTCTTGTTTGTCATATAAAATCATTTCGCCTTTTTCATTTTTTCTTGCAGCAAATCTTGAAGAATGAAAACACATTAAAGAATACAAAGCATTTACTTTAGATTGATTGGTTTGTTCGTTTTCAATAAGCATGTAAGTTAATCGCATAGCTTCATCACAAAGATCTTCACGCAATATAGTATCATCGCTTTCAGAATAATAACCTTCACTAAAGAGTAAATACAAAGTTGTAAGAACTGTTTCCAGACGATCATTGATTTCTGTTTTACCAGGGAATTCGATCTTAATTTTTTCAGTTCTCAGTTTTTCTTTTGCCCTGAATAACCGCTTGTTGATTGTTTCGTTATTAGTCAAAAAAGCATTGGCAATTTCATTTATTCCAAATCCGCAAAGAATACGAAGCGCCAATCCTATTTGCGCTTCAGTTGGAATTGAAGGATGACAAATGGCAAACAACATTTGCAATTGGCTGTCTGTAATATTTTCTTCAGATAAATTAATTTCGATTTCTTCATTGGCAGGTGCAGATTTCTTTATTTCGGCAACTATCTTCTCAGAAAATATATTACTGCGA
>Ga0207712_10001173_pt1 | contig 18154 bp, 16 predicted proteins | sample KBSS44metaG_FD_184402 | JGI IMG/M metagenome (GOLD analysis project Ga0207712, IMG submission 184402) | Switchgrass rhizosphere microbial communities from Kellogg Biological Station, Michigan, USA - KBS S4-4 metaG (SPAdes) (version 2) | ecosystem: Host-associated > Plants > Roots > Rhizosphere... | reverse complement strand
GCCGGCGGCGGCGGCGGCGAGTCCCGCCGCCGCCGAGTTCGAGGCCGAGCACCGCGTCTACCGGCCGGCGGGCGAGGGCGGCTACTGGGTCGAGCGCGAGGACGACGGCGGCTTCCGGGTGCTCGGCCGCGGCGTCGAGCTGCTGTTCGAGCGCCACGACACCGGCAACGAGGAAGCGCTCGCCTATCTCGAGCAGCGCCTGACCGAGATCGGCGTGATCGCGGCGCTGACCAAGGCGGGCTTCGAACCCGGCGACGACGTGCGGATCGGCGACCAGGAGTTCGAGCTGCACGTCTGACCGGCTCGGCTGCGGTCAGAGGATGTAGGGCGCCAGTCCCTCGCGGACCCAGGCCGGAATCTCGGTTTTCTCCCAGCGCTCGGTGTCGACGAAGACGTAGCGCATCCGCACCTCGATCAGCAGCTCCTCGCCGCGCAGGAAATCGAGCCGCAGCACCGCGCTGGTCCGGCCCAGCGGCTCGAAGCCGCCGGCGATCGTCAACAGGTCGTCGAACCGCGCCGAGGCGCGGAACAGCAGGTTGGATTCGTGGACGACCGTGTCGACGCCGCACTCGACCATCGTCGCGTAGGAGCCGAAGGCCTCGCGCCACAGCTCGGTCAGGGCGACGTCGACGTAGGCGAGGTAATTGGCGTTGAAGACGATGCCCTGCGCGTCGCACTCGCCGTACCGCACGCGGAGCTGATGGCTGAAGGGAGGCGCTGCGCTCCTAGACTTGCCGGTCATGACGCTGGTAGTAAAGCTGGGCTCCTCGATCGTTGCCGCCGACGACGGAGAGCTGCGCAGTGACGTGCTCGACTCGGTCTGCGCGCAGGTCGCCGCGATCAAGGAGCGCGGCGAGGACGTGGTGCTGGTCACCTCGGGGGCGATCGCGCGCGGCATCCGGCTGCTCGGGCTGAACGGCCGCCCGGCGAACATGGACGCGCTGCAGGCGGCCTCGGCGGTCGGCCAGGGCGACCTCTTCCGCGCCTACGAGGAGCGGCTCGGGCGCCACGAGGTGCGGGCGGCGCAGGTGCTGCTCACCCTCTCCGACGTCTCCGAACGGGCCCATTACCTCAACGCCCGCCAGACCCTGCAGCGACTGCTGCGTTGGAACGTCGTGCCGATCATCAACGAGAACGACACCACTTCGACCGACGAGATCACCTTCGGCGACAACGACTTCCTGGCGGCGCTGGTCGCCGGCCTGCTGAAGGCGCGGCTGCTGGTGCTGCTGACCAACACCGAGGGCGTGTTCACTGCCGACCCGCGCCAGGACCCGGCCGCCGAGCTGATCGGCGAGATCAACGAGACACGCGAAATCGAGACGATCGAGATCGGCGAGACCTCGCAGTTCGGGCGTGGCGGGATGAAGAGCAAGATCACCGCGGCGCGGATCGCCAGCGAGTCGGGGGTGGCGGTGGTGATCTGCAACGGCACCACGCCGGGGACGCTGGAAGCGGCGGTTGGCGAGGGAGCCGTGGGGACGCGGGTCGGCGCCAGCCGCGGCGGCGGCACCCCGCCCTACAAGCTCTGGCTCAAATACGCGAAGCAGCCCGCCGGCCGATTGGTCGTCGACGAGGGGGCGGCGCGGGTGCTACGCGAGCGCGGCTCGAGCCTGCTGGCGGTGGGGATCGTCGACAGCGAAGGCTCGTTCAATCCTGGCGATGCGGTGCTGGTCCTCGACGGCGCCGGGCGCGAGCCGATCGGGAAGGGGATCAGCGAGTTCGGCTCGCTCGACGTGGCGCAGATCAAGGGCCGCAAGAGCGAGTACCTGCGCGAGCACTTCCCCGACTCCCCCGACGAGGTCATTCACCGCGACCGCTTCGTCCTGCTCTGAGCGTCCTGAGCGAAGCGGGCGGCGCCAGCTACCCTTCACCGATGGCCGTCACGACCAGCACCGTCGCCGAGAGCTGCGCCGCCGCGAAGCGGGCGGCGCGGACGCTGGCGAGCGCGCCGACGGCGGCGAAGAACGCCGCCCTTGAGGCGACCGCGCGGCTGCTGGAAGAGCGCGCCGAGGAGATCCTCGCTGCCAACGAGGGCGATCTCGCCGATGACCGCGCCGCCGGCCTGACCGAGGCGCTGCGAGATCGGCTGACGCTGACCACGGCGCGGGTCACAGCGATGGCCGAGGGCGTGCGGGCGGTGGCGGCGCTGGCGGACCCGGTCGGTGAGGAGCTCGAACGGAAAACGTTGGAGAACGGTCTCGATCTGCAAAAGGTTCGTGTGCCGCTCGGGGTGATCGCCGTCGTCTATGAGGCGCGGCCGAACGTGACGATCGATTGCGCGGCGCTGACGATCAAGAGCGGCAACGCGATCGTGCTGCGCGGCTCGCACTACGCGGAGCGCTCGAACGCGGCGCTGGCGGCGGTGGTGCGCGAGGCGCTCGGCGAGGCGGGGTTGCCCGAGGACTCGGTGACGCTGCTGCCGGCCGGCAGCCACGACGATCTGGCCGAGCTGGCGACCCAGGAGGGCCTGGTCGATCTGCTGATCCCGCGCGGGGGAGAGGGTTTGAAGCAGGCGATCAAGGCGGTTGCGACGGTGCCGGTGATGTACGCGGCGGCGGGCAACTGCCACGTCTACGTCCACGCCGAGGCCGACCTCGAGATGGCGCGGCGGATCGTCTTCAACGCCAAGACGCAGCGGCCGGGCGTCTGCAACTCGGCCGAGACGCTGCTGATCGATGCCGCGGTGGCCGACGAGTTCGCGCCGGCGGCGCTGGCCGAGCTGGTGGCGGCCGGGGTCGAACTGGTCGGCGACGAGCGGGCCCGAGCGGCGGCCGGCGAGGTCGCGGTGGCTCCGGCGAGCGACGACGACTGGGACACCGAGTTCCTTGGGTTGAAGCTGGCGGTCGCGGTCGTCGACTCGGTCGACGAGGCGATCGAGCACGTCAACGCGCATGGCACCGGTCATTCGGAGGCGATCGTCACCTCTGCGGATCAGGCGGCCGACGCCTTCACCGCCGGGGTCGACGCCGCTGCGGTGTACGTCAACGCCTCGACCCGCTTCACCGATGGCTTCGAGTACGGGATGGGGGCCGAGATCGGCAACTCGACCCAGAAGCTGCATGCCCGCGGCCCGATCGGGATGCGCGAGCTGACCACGTTCAAGTACGTCGTCCACGGCGACGGCCAGGTGCGTGAGTAGCGTCGCGGACGGCGAGGCCGGTTCAGGCATCGGCGTGCTCGGATCGGCGTTCAACCCGCCGCACCTCGGCCACCTGGCGCTGGCACAGGAGGCGCTGTGGCAGCTCGGTCTGGCCGAGGTGGTGCTGGTCCCGACCGGTCAGGCTCCGCACAAGCGGATCGCCGACGACCCCGGCAAGGAGCTGCGGCTGGCGATGACGCGCCTCGCCGCTGCCGATGACTCGCGCTTCTCGGTCTCCTCGCTGGAGGTCGAGCGCGAAGGGCCGTCCTACACGTATGAGACCTTGGAGCTGCTTGCCAAGGAACGTGGGGACAGCGAGTTGGTGTTCGTGATGGGGGCGGACGCTGCCGTGGGCCTCGAGAGCTGGCGCGAGCCGGAGCGGGTGGTCGAGCTGGCGCGGATCGCGGTGGCGCGGCGGGCCGGCGTCTCCGACTCGGAGGTGGCGGCGGTGATGCGCAGCCTCGGCGCGGGGGAGCGGGCGACGATGCTGGAGATGCCGCAGTTCGGGGTCTCCTCCTCGGCGGTGCGCGAGCGCGCGGCGGCGGGGCGGCCGCTGCGCTATCTGGTGCCCGAGCCGGTCGCCCGCTTCATCGAGGAGAAGGGGATCTACCGGTGACCGGAATCGACGCCGAAGCACTGGCGCATCGCCTGATCGCGCTCGCCGACTCGAAAAAAGCCGAGGACCCGGTTGTCCTGGACATGCGCGAGCTGGTCGCCTACACCGACTTCCTGGCGATCGTCACGGCCCGCAACGAGCGCCAGGCGCGCGCGATCGTCGACGAGGTTCGGCTGGTCGTCAAGCGCGAGTCAGGCCTCCTGCCGGGCGGAGTCGACGGCGGCGGCGACGCCGGCTGGACGATCCTCGACTACCTCGACGTCGTCCTCCACGTCTTCACGCCGGAGGCCCGCGACCGCTACCAGCTGGAGGAGCTGTGGCGCGATGCGCCGCGGCTCGAGCTGGCGCTCGACGAGCCCGAGGCGCCCTCCGCGGCGACCGGCTGACGCTCGCAATTTGCGGCTTCGCTTGACCCGCGGCGCCCCGCCGCGGACGTTCGGTCCTTCTGTGACGAATTGCCGTCCGAAGGTGACCGTACTTTCCCGCCCATGGCCCCGTTCAAGCGTGCCCTCTTCGGCTACCGCCGCAGCGAGGTCGACGCCGCACTCGCTTCCCGCGACGGCCGGATCGGCGCCCTCGAAGCGGATCTCGCCGCCGGTGGCGAGACCCTCGCCGAGATCGAGTCCGAGACGATGGCGCTGTCGGGGATGGTGATCGAACGCGACCGCGAACTGCACGTCCTCGACGCCCGCCTGCGCGAGGCACAGGAGTGCCACGAGCGCAGCATCGCCCGTCTCGACGCGGTCACCGCGCGACTGGAGGAGATCGACGCCCAGGCCCGCGGCCAGGCGACCCGGATCCGGATGAAAGCGCTGCGCGAGGCGGTCGAGGTGAGCCGGCGGGTGCAGGCACTGACCGACGCGCACGAGAACGGGGCGGAGGCCAACGGGGCCCCGGCGAACGGCGCGGCGGCCAACGGGGCCGACCCAATCGACTTCGACGGCCTCTACGAGGGCCGGATCAAGCTCGAGATCGGTCCCCTCGGCGACTTCTCGCAGCTGGTCGGCGTCGAGGACGCGGTCGGCGAGCTCGGCGCCTCCGAGATCTCGGTCGAGCGCTTCTCCGAGGGCCGCGCGACCCTCTCGATGCACCTCGACGAGCCCGTCGACCTCCTCCGCGAGCTCGAAGACCACTCCGCCCTCGACTTCAAGGTCCGCCACACCGCCCCCGACAACCTCGTCCTCGACCTCGACGACGAGGCCGACCCCGAGCGCGACGCGGCGTAGTCGGTTCAGCGCCTCGCGGTAAACTGCATGCCCCGTCTGGGGCTGTAGCTCAGCTGGAAGAGCGCGACACTGGCAGTGTCGAGGTCACGGGTTCGAGCCCCGTCAGCTCCACTCCCTCGTTCCTGCTCAAAGAGCGGGTCGGAAGGGACGAGTTCTATGCGCGGCTCGCTCACTATGTGCGCCATGCCGAGGCGGGCGGCAATGTTGTCGGACTCGTTGGGGCAAACCGGTGGCCACACTCGGACCGGTTGCGCAGTTGGTTCAGGCAGCGCTCGTCGCTGCCGATGAATAGTCCCGATGCGCACCGCCGACGAGCACGTGTTCTCGCATGGCCTGCAGGACACGCGGGAGACGATCGACGCCTGGAGCGGGCGGCCGTGGGCCGTGTTGCGCGGCTGGGTGGCGCTGAGCCTGGCGATCGCGCTGACCCTGCTGGCCGCCGTCTGGTTCGTCTCCGGGCTGCTGACGCCGGATCTGACGCCGTTGCACCTGCCGGGCCTGACCTCGCCCTCGGAGCCGGCCGACCTGCTGCCGATCCTCTACCGCAACTCGCTCGTCCTGGCGCTGCATGCCACCGCCTGCGTCGCTGGTTTCATCGCGGGCGCCTCGATGCCACTCGCCGCCGCGCAGCGCACCGGGGTCTCGCGCTGGATCCACGTCAAGGCGGGCGAGCTGGCGATCCTCTTCGTCGCCGCGGTGACGATCTTCTCGCTCGGCACCCAGGCGCTCTACCTCGGCTTCCAGGGCTCGACCCTCGCCTACCAGCTCGACATCTCGCGGCTGGAACTGATTCTCAGCGTGCTGCCGCATGCGATCCCGGAGCTGACCGCGCTTTTCCTCCCGCTCGCCGCCTGGCTGATCGCCAGCCGCCGCGGCGAGTGGAACCAGCTGCTCGCCGCGACCTTCGTCACCGTCGCGATCGCGATCCCCGTACTCGTCGTCGCGGCGCTCGTCGAGGTCTACGTCTGGCCCCACATCCTCCGCGCCCTCTCCGACTCGCACTACACGCTGCAGACCTGGACGCCGCCGCCCGGCTGGCGCTGACCGTCGCGCCCGCCGCCTCCATAAGATCGCTCTCGGAGCAACCGATGAGCGCGTACGAACCGACAGCGATCGAGGCGAAGTGGCAGGCCGTCTGGGCCGAGGAGCGCACCTGGGAGGTCGCCAACCCCGGCCAGCCCGGTTACGAGGCCGAGAAGCCGAAGGCCTACGTGCTCGAGATGCTGCCCTACCCCTCGGGCGAGCCCCACGTCGGGCACCTCAAGACCTACGCCGTCGGCGACGCGGTCGCCCACTTCCGCCGCCGCCACGGCTTCGAGGTGATCCACCCGATGGGCTACGACTCCTTCGGCCTGCCGGCCGAGAACAACGCGATCAAAACCGGCGAACCGCCACGGGTCGCGACCGAGCGTTCGATCGACTCCTTCCGCAGCCAGTTCCGCTCCTGGGGCATCTCGATCGACTGGTCGCGCGAACTCGCCACCCACACCCCCGAGTACTACCGCTGGACCCAGTGGATCTTCCTGCAACTGTTCGAAAACGGGCTCGCCTACCGGACCGAGGCGCCAGTCCAGTGGTGCCCGAAAGACCAGACGGTGCTCGCCAACGAGCAGGTCGTCGACGGCCGCTGCGAGCGCTGCGGCACGCCGGTCGTGCAGCGCAACCTCGCGCAGTGGTTCTTCCGTATCACCGACTACGCCGACCGCCTGCTCGAGGACTTCGACTCGCTCGAGTCGTGGCCCGAGCACGTGGTGACGATGCAGCGCAACTGGATCGGCCGCTCCGAGGGCGCCGAGGTCGTCTTCCGCTGCGATGAAGTCGACCTCGACTTCCCCGTCTTCACCACCCGCCCCGACACCCTCTTCGGCGCCACCTTCTTCGTCCTCGCCCCCGAGCACCCCGAGCTCGAGCGCCTGGTCGCCGGCACCGAGGCCGAGGCGGCGGTGCGCGAGTACGTCGACCGGGTCGGCCGCGAGTCGGTGGAGGAACGCGGTGCCGAGGACCGCGAGAAGACCGGCGTGCCGCTAGGCCGCAGCGTCGTCAACCCCGTCAACGGCGAGCGCATCCCGATGTACGTGGCCGACTACGTGTTGATGGAGTACGGCACCGGGGCGATCATGGCGGTGCCAGCCCACGACTCGCGCGACTACGAATTCGCCCGCTCCTTCGACCTACCGACGCGCCGGGTAATCGACGGCATCGACCCCGAGGCGGAGCGCGACGACGAGGGCCTGCCCTATCCGGGCGATGGCCCGATGGTCAACTCCGGCCGCTTCGATGGCAAGCACAACCGCGAGGCCTACGACGAGATCGTCGCCTGGCTCGGCGAGGAAGGGCGCGGCAAGCCGTCCGTCAACTTCCGCCTGCGCGACTGGCTGGTCTCGCGCCAGCGCTACTGGGGTGCCCCGATTCCGGTCGTCTACTGCGAGAGCTGCGGCTCCGGTGGCGAGCCGGCGATCGTTCCCGTGCCGGCCGAGCAGCTACCGGTCGAGCTACCCGAGGTCGAGGACTACGCGCCGCAGGGCCGCAGCCCGCTTGCCGCCGCCGAGGGGTGGGTCGCGACCGAGTGTCCGCGCTGCGGCGGCCCGGCCCGCCGCGAGACCGACACGATGGACACCTTCGTCGATTCCTCCTGGTACTTCCTGCGCTACCTCGACCCGCGCAACGACCAGGCACCGTGGGACCGCGCCGCGTCCGACCACTGGTTCCCCGTCGACCAGTACATCGGCGGCGTCGAGCACGCGATCCTGCACCTGATGTACGCGCGCTTCTTCACCAAGGCGCTAGCCGACCTCGGCCACGTCGGCGCCGGCGAGCCCTTCGCCAACCTCTTCACCCAGGGGATGATCACCCGCGACGGCGCCAAGATGTCGAAGTCACGCGGCAACGTCGTCAGCCCCGGCGAGTTCGTCGAACGCTACGGCGCCGACACCGCCCGCACCTACATCTGCTTCATGGGACCGCCGGAGCGCGGCGGCGACTGGACCGACGAGGGGGTGGAGGGCGTCAACCGCTTCCTGGCCCGTCTCTGGCGGCTCTGCGAGGAGGTCGAGGGGCGGACCGAGGCGGGGGAGTGGGATGCCGGCGCCGCCGGCGAGGAGTCGCGGCAGCTGATGGCGAAGGCGCACTGGGCGATCGACAAGGCGACGCGCGACTTCTCCCGCGGCTTCCAGTTCAACACTGCGATCGCCGCGGTGATGGAGCTCGTCAACGACTGCTACCGGCTCAAGGACGCCCTCTTCGGGGCGCCCGATGGCGCCGCCGCGCTGCGCTTCGCGACCGCCACTGCCGGCTCGCTGATCTTCCCCTTCGCCCCGCACCTCGGCAGCGAGGTGTTCGAGCAGCTGCGCGGCGAGCGGGTCTGGGAGCAGCCCTGGCCCGAGGCCGATCCGGCGCTGCTGGCCGCCGACACCGTCACCCTCGTCGTCCAGGTCAACGGCAAGCTCCGCGACCGGATCGAGGCGGCGGCCGAGGCTGATCGCGATGAGCTGCTGCAGTTGGCACGCGGCAGCGAGAAGGTCGGCCGCCACCTCGACGGCAGGGAAGTGGTCAAGGAGGTTGTCGTTCCCGGCAAGCTGGTCAACTTCGTCGTGCGCTGATCTGGTACAAAGCCGCCGATGCTCGTCAGGCGTCTCGGAGAAGCACCAGTCGAGGAATGGCACAAGCTCCGCGCCCATCTGCTGATGGACGCGGGCGAACTCGGTGCCCGCAATCTCACGGTCAGCTGGCTCACCGTCCCGGTCGGGGCGGAGCAGACGCTGCGCTCGCACGGCGAGGCCGAGCAGGCCTACGTCGTCGTCCGCGGCCGCGGCGCGATGTCGGTGGCCGGCGACACCCAGCAGGTCGAGGAGGGCGACCTGATCCTCGTGCCGCCCGCCACCGAGCACTCGATCTCCAACGACGGTGAGGCCGAGCTGGCCTGTATCTCGATCCAGTCGCCGCAGGTCGCCGCCTCGGAGCTCTACAGCGACCAATTGGCCGAGGTTGCGGGATACGACTACGACGACGACGATCTCTAGACGGAGACGCGACGAAGTCGTTTGATTGAGCGCACCACCCGTGCGCCCGTTCCGGCCAGGATCGGCCGGTGCCAGAGCTCAGCCGCACCCAGGTAGTCGTCTACGGCGCGATCGCCGTGGCGCTGCTGCTGGTCGGCGCGCAGGCGATCCGCGGCGAGGGCGGCGGCTCCGCCGGCGCCGAGGAGACGACCTGGAGCGATTCGGGCGACGAAGGCGCCGAATTCGAGCTGAGCGGCGAGGCCGGCGACGTCGTCGTCGACGTGACCGGCGCGGTGCAGAGCCCCGGCGTCTACCGGCTGCCGGCCGGGAGCCGGGTCACCGACGCTGTGCAGCGGGCCGGCGGCGCCGCGCCGAAGGCGCAGCTGGAAGCGGTCAACCTGGCCGCCCGGCTCGCCGACGGCCAGCAGGTGGTGGTCCCCGAACGCGGCCCGGGCGGCGGCGCCACCACGGCCGGTGCGGTCAGCGAAGACGGCCCGATCAGCCTCGGCACCGCCAGTGTCGAGCAGCTCGACACGATCGACGGCATCGGCCCGGTTACCGCCGAAGACATCGTCCAGTTTCGCGACGAACACGGCGGCCTCGCCTCGGTCGAGCAGCTCAACCAGATCTCCGGGATCGGGCCGGCGACGATGGAGGCGCTGCGGGCTCGTCTGCAGCCCTAGGCGTCGGCCGAGTCGATGCGGACCGCGCGGATCTCGCTGCCGGTGCTGGTCGCCATCGGCGCCCTGCTCGCCGTCGCCCTCGCCCGCAGCGATGAGATCCGCGCCCGCGCCGAGGCCGGTCTCGGCGTCGCCATGCCGACGCGCGAGGCGGCGCTCGCCCGCGGCTTCGTGCTCGGCCAGGACGAGGGGGTCGACGCCGAGACGAAGGAAGACTTCACTCGCGCCGGCCTCAGCCACCTGCTCGCGGTCAGCGGCTCCAACGTCACCCTGCTCGGGCTGTTGGCGATGGCCCTGCTCGGCGCGCTCGGGGTGCCGCTGCGCGAGCGCCTGCTCTGGGTCCTGGCGCTGATCGCCCTGTACGTTCCGCTCGCCGGCTCGGGTCCATCGATCCAACGGGCCGGCGTGATGGGTGCGGCGGGGATCCTCGCCACCCTCGCAGGCCGCCGCGCCTCGACCCTCTACGCGCTCGCCCTAGCGCTGGTCGTCACCCTCGCGATCGACCCCGGCGTCGCCGCCGATGTCGGCTGGCAGCTCAGCTTCGCCGCGGTGCTCGGCATCTACCTGCTGGCGGGGCGGATCCGCGACGCGCTGCTCGGCCTCAGCGGTGGCCGCGGGGCGGCGCGTGGCTGGCGCCGCGCCCTCGCCGAGGGAACCGGCGTCACCGTCGCGGCGACCCTGGCGACGGCGCCGCTGATCGCCTTCTACTTCGAAGAAGCCTCGCTGACCACGCTCGTCGCCAACCTGCTGGCGATGCCGGCGGTGGCACCCGCGATGTGGCTCGGCATGGTCAGCGCCGCCGCCGCCCAGGTGCCTGGCCTGCCGCTGGCGCCACTGAACGGCCTCGATGCCCTGGCGCTCGCCTACATCGCCCAGGTGGCCGCCTGGTGCGGCCGTCCGAGCTGGGCGGTCGTCCACCTGCACCCCGGTGTCGGGGGCGTGGCGGCGACCTACGCCGCGCTGGCGGTAGCGATCGTCGCCGCAATCCGCCTCGGCCGCCACCGCCGCCTCGCGACCGCCCGCCGCGCGTTCGTCGCTTATCCCGCCAGACGGGACAGAGGACGAACGCGCCGCCGCCGGGCCCTCATCGCGGTCGGGCTGGCGGCGCTCACCGCGGTAGCCCTCGGAACGGCGCTCGGGGGCGGCGCCGCGCCCGACCCACCCTACGGCCTGCGCGTCGAGGTTCTCGACGTCGGCCAGGGCGACGCGATCCTCCTGCAGCCGGCGGCGGCGCCCGCCGTCCTCGTCGACGGCGGACCGCGGGGCGGCGGGCTGCGGTCGAAGCTTGCCGCGGTCGGCGTCGAGCGCCTCGGCGCCGCCGTCGTCACCCACGACCAGGCCGACCATGCCGGCGGCCTCCAAGAGCTACTCGGCGAGATGCCGGTCGAGCGCCTGCTCTACGGCGCCGCCGCGCCGCGGCTTGCCGCCGAGGCGCGTGCCGCCGGCGCCCGCCCTCTACGTGTCTCCCAGGGCGACGTCCTGCGCTTCGGCACTCTGCGGCTCGAAGTGCTGTGGCCGCCGCCGGAGCTCGCCGCCGCACCGGCTCCCGGCACCGACCCAAACCAGCTGGCGCTCGTCCTGCTCGTGCGCTGGCGCGATTTCTCGATGTTGCTCACCGCCGACGCCGAGGCCGAGGCGGTGCCGCTCGAACCCGGGACGGTCGACGTGCTCAAGGTCGCCCATCACGGTTCCGACGACGCCGGCCTGGGCGAGCTGCTGGAGCGGACCCGGCCGCGCCTGGCGGTGATCTCGGTCGGCGCCGGCAACCCCTTCGGGCACCCGACCCCGGGCACCATCGCGACCCTCGCCCGGCGCAGGATTCCCACTCTGCGCACGGATCTTGCCGGGACGATCGAATTCTATGTAGGGCCGGGCTCAGCGGTTGTACGATCGGGTGAAGGCAGTGAAGGGGGAACTCGGGTGGGAACCGTGAATTCTGGACGTATGTCCACCTCAATAGTTGGAGATTTCGATCCATAGGCTCGCAGGGGCGGTCGCAGGACCGATGATTAACACGTGAGGTCCAAGCGCAGAGAGCTTGAGTCGAGGTGGCCGAAGTTGCCGACCTTCGCCGGCGACGGCCTGATCGAACGCCTGCGCACCACCAGCTTCGCGATCCTCGGCGTCACCGCGATCGGCGGGATGGCCACCGTCGGGCTGCTTGCCAGCGCCGGCTACCCCGACCTGCCGCCCGGCCCGCCGCCGACCGGCCCGCAGCAGGCGATCGGCTCGGCGCAGGCGCTGGGAGGCCCCGCTGGAACGCTTATCGCTGCCGACGATGGGGGCGCTGGGGGCGTCGCGTCCGGCACCTCGATTGCGCCGACGCTGATCGTCGCCGCGACGCTCCCGGGGACGAACCCCGGCGGGCCCAACTCGGCGACCGGTCCTGACTTCGGCGGCGGCACCGAGGGAATCGATCTGGGCAGCGCGACCCTGCCCGAGGGCGCGGGGTCGAACTCGCACGGTTCGAACAAACCGGGTCCCGTCGTTCCGACGCCGACGACGACGTCGCCAGAGGGTGAAGCACCCGAATCCGGACCGACCGTACTGGCGACCGCGCCGCCCGCGTCGAGCGAAAGCTCCGGCACCGAATCCGGGTCGAACGGCGCGGACGGCGGCGAACTTCCCAATAGCGGCGGCGAAACTCCTGGGCGCGGCACCGCAGGCTCGGGCGGCCCGAGTCCCGAAGAAGGGGAAGAAGAAGCAGAAACGCCGGGAGAGGGCGGCGAAGGCGAAGCTCCGGAAGGCAAAGGCCCCGAAGTCGAAGAACCCGAAGTCGAAGCGCCGGAAGGCAAACAGCCGCAGGTGCCCGGCGAACCGCCGGTGGAAGAAACGCCCGAAGAACCGGCGCCCGAACCGGAACCAGAATTGCCGGCCACTGAACCCGAACCGGAACCAGAAGTCCCGGCGGAAGTGGCACCCGAACCGGAACCGGCGCCTGCGCCCGAACCGGAACCGGCTCCCGAACCGGAACCGGCCCCGCCGCCCGCCGAAGGCTAGGCGCGCCTCGCCGACACCCCCGGATGGCTCGCCGGGGGTGGTCTCTAGACTCGGCATGTGCCCGACGAGATGCGAGCCCTCTACCTGTTCTCCGGCACCGACGGGGCAAAGATCGACGCGACCAGGGCACGACTGCGGGCCCGTGCTGAGCGTGAGGCGGGCGTCGACGCACTGACAGTGTTCGAGTCGGGGGAGGGGCGGACGATGCCTGACCACGAGGCGCTCCTCGCCGCGCTGCCAGCCCTCTCGCTGACCCAGACCCGCCGCTACCTGCTCGCCGACGGCGTCGAGAAATGGCGCGACAAGCAGCTCGAGGCCGTCTGCGGCGCGGTTGGCGCCCTGCCGCCCGACCTCACCCTGGTCCTGATCGCCCGTGCCAAAGCGCCGCCGAAGTTGCTGAAAGCGGTCAAAGCGGCCCATGGCGAGGTCCACCACTTCGAGGCACCGAAAGCGCGCGACCTGCCGCGGGCGCTGGTCGCCGACGCCCAGTCGCTCGGTTTCCGGCTCGACCCGCGCGCCGCCCGAATGCTGGTCGAGCGGATGGGCGCCAACCCGGTGCGCCTGCGCAACGAGCTCGAGCGGCTGGCTCTCTGGGCCGGGGAGGGCGGCGAGGTCGCTGCGGAGGACCTCGAAGAGATGGTCGCCGACACCTCGGAGGCGGCGGTCTGGTCGCTCTCCGACGCGCTGCTGGAAGGTGACGAGGTCGCCGCCCAGCGCCTAGCCGAGCAGCTGATCGCCCAGGGAGAGAACGTCACCGGCCTGATCTACGGCCTCGCCTCGCGCCTGCGCAACGCGTGCGCGGCCGCCGCTCAACTCGAGGAGGGAGTGCCACCGAAGCAGGTCGAATCGTCACTGAAGATGCACCCCTACGCCGCCAAGCAACTCGTCGGCCGCCTCCGCGACGCCGATCTCGACGATCTGCGCCGCTCCACCGAGGCGCTGGCCGAACTGGAGTTGTGGTGCCGGGGTGGGCGGGACTACGGCGATCCGCTGGCGTTCACGCTTGCGATCCGCCGCATGGCAAACCCCGCCGCAATCGCTTAGAGAAGGCGCCTTACTCGGCGGAGCCGGCCGCGATACGAGCGGCTTTGGCCTTCTTGCGAGCGCCCGTATTGCGGTGCAGGGCGCCTTTCTGCACGGCCTTGTCGATCTTTGAGATCAGCGAACGGTGCTCGCTGGCGATCGCCTCGGCGTCGCCGCCATCGACCGCGCTCTCGAGGCGGCGGAAGTGCGTCTTAACCGTGCTGGTCAACAGCCGGTTCTCGGTGCGCTCGCGCTCGCTGCGTAGGATCCGCTTCTTCTGTGAGGCTATGTTGGCCATGGTCGAGTGCCCTCGCAGGCTCGGTGCCGGCTTCGGGCGGCCGCCGACTATAGCGACTGAGGGCTTCTGGGGCCCCTCTCCGACTGAGGACTTCCCACTCCGCTCCCGAATCCAACCCTGATGCGAAGCCCAAAGGCGCCAGCGCCCCGCGAATTCGGCGATCAGCCGATCAACGCCGAAATGGATATCTGGGCCGAAGTCGCGCTGCGCCGCGCCGAGGCCTTCGACCCGGGCGAGGAACCGACGGTCGAGGCCTCGCCGCGCCGCCAGGCGGGGCGGATCGCCCGCTCGACCGCTTTCTTCTCCGCCGCCACCGCGGCCAGCCGTGTCGCCGGCCTGGCCCGCGAAGTCGTTGCCGCCGGTTACTACGGGATCAGCGGGCCGATGTCGGCCTTCACGATCGCCTTCCAGGTCCCCAACCTGATCCGGGCGCTGTTCGCCGACGCCGCCCTGCAGCCGGCCTTCGTCCCGGTCTTCACCGAACTGATCGGCCGCAAGCAGTACCGCGAGGCCTTCCGCCTCGCCTCGACCCTGCTGCTGCTGATCACGATGGTGCTGGGCGTCATCACGGCGCTCTTCGTCCTCCTCGCCCCGGTCGTGATACCGGTCTTCGCGCCCGGCTTCGAAGGCGAGATCCTCGACCTCACGGTCTCGCTCTCGCGCGTCCTCTTCCCGATCCTGATCATGCTCGGGGTCAGCGGCGTCGTCGTCGGCATCCTCAACAGCTACGACCGCTTCGGCGCCTTCGCGATCTCGCCGCTGTTCTGGAACCTGACGATCATCATCGTCCTCGTCCTCATCGAGCCGCTGTTCCAAGGCCAGGACCGGATCTACGCCTACGCGATCGGCATCCTCGTCGGCACCGCGGTGCAGCTGGCGATCCCGGCGTGGGACTTGCGTAACACGCCGTTCCGCTTCAGTTTCAGTTTCGACTGGCGCCACCCGGGCGTGCGACGGGTGCTGTTGCTGATGCTGCCGGTGACGATCAGCCTCGGCCTGATCAACTTCAACCTGCTGATCAACAGCTTCTTCGGCAGCCTCGTCTCCGATGAGGCACCGGCGGCGATCGACAAAGCGTTCCGGATCTACCAGCTGCCGCAGGGCATCTTCTCGGTGGCGATCGCGACCGTCCTCTTTCCGACCCTGGCCCGCTTCGCGAATGCCGGCGAGATCGACAACCTGCGGGCGACGATGGCGAACGGGATGCGCCAGATCCTCTTCGTTCTGCTGCCCGCCGCCGCCGCGATCCTCGCCCTCTCGGACCCGATGATCCGGCTCGTCTACCAGCGCGGGGAATTCGATCCGGCGGAGACCACGGTCGTCGCCACCGCTCTCTTCTGGTTCGCCTTCTCGCTGCCGACGAACGGCCTCTACCTCCTCCAGACGCGGACCTTCTTCAGCCTGCAGCGGCCCTGGCAGGCGACCGCCCTGGCGACGATCGACCTCATCGTCTCGGCCCTGGCAGCGCTGGCCCTCTACAAGCCGTTCGGGGTCGGCGGGATCGTCGCCGGCACCGGGATCGGCACCTCAACCGCCGTGGTCGCCCAGGCGATCATCCTGCGGCGCGAGTTCAGCGGCCTCGAGCTGGGGCGGCTGCTCTCTGCCTCAGTCCGGATCTCGGTCGCTTCGGCGGGCTTGGCCGGGGCGAGCTGGCTGGTCTGGAAGGCGCTCGACGAGGTGCTCGGCAGGGGTCTCGTGGGCCAGATCGTCTCGCTCGGCGGTGGCCTGCTGATCGGCGCTGCCGTCTATTTCCTGATCGCCAAGCTGCTGCGGATCGCCGAGCTCGAGCAGATCACGCGGCTGCTGCGGCGCGGGCGCTAGGGCGGGGAGATGCTCGGGCCTGGTCGCTACCTGCTCGGCGTGGTCGAGGTCCTGCTCTGGGCCGGGTTCGCGGGGATGGCCGCGTGGCGGCTGCGGCTGTGGCTGGTGCCGCGGTTGCGGGGGACCGCCGGGGCCCTGGCGACGGCGCTGATCTTGGTGGCAATCCTGGTCTGGTGTGCGGAGGCGCTGGGGAGCTTCGGGGTTTGGAGCCCGCTGCCGTATCTCGTCCTGCTGGGGGTTGTGGCTGCGGCGGTGTGGATGTGGGCGCCGCGTCCCGCCGTCGACCTCCCCTCGGCGGGTGGCGGCGCCTCGTGGGGTTCGGTGGTGGTGTGGGGAGCGCTGCTGCTGGCCCTGATCGCCACCGTCCATTTCGCCGGTGGGGTGAAGGACAAGTTGGGCACGGGGATGACCGGGTTCGACTCGACCTGGTACCACGGGCCGTTCGCGGCGGGGTTCTTCCAGAGCGGCGACACCTGGGACCTGCACTTCATCGCGCCGCAGTTCCTCGCCTGGTTCTACCCGGCGAACAGCGAAGTGCTGCACGCGGCGGGGATGCTGGCCTTCGGGCGCGACGTGCTGTCGCCGCTGCTGAACCTCGGCTGGTTCGTCGGCAGCCTTGTGGCCTGCTGGGCGATTGGCCGGCCGTACCGGGTCGCGCCCTGGTCGCTGGCGCTGGGCGCGATCGCGCTGAGCGTCCCGGCCCTGTCGGATCAGGCCGGCGAGGCCCGCAACGACATCGTCGGCATCTTCTTCCTGCTGGCGGCGGTGGCGGTTGCGCTGAATTCCTGGTCAGTGGGGGGTGACCGAGAGGTCGATTCAGGGCCAAGCGACGAGGGGTCGGACTTCGACGTCGGGGCCCTGATCGTGGTCGGCCTTGGCGCCGGCCTCGCCGCCGGCACAAAGCTCAACTTCCTTCTCCCGGCCGCGGTGCTCGTCCTCGGCCTCGTCGCACTGGCGCCGCGCGGCGCCCGTTGGCGTGCTCTCGCGGCGGCTGGTCTGCCGGCCCTGGCCGGTGGCGGCTACTGGTACCTGCGCAATCTCGTCCACAGCGGCAACCCGCTGCCCTGGATGCACCACCTCGGCCCAGTCGACCTGCCGGCACCGTCGCAGGCCCTCGGCGGCCGCGAAGCCCACAGCGTCTTCAGCTACCTGACCGACGGCTCCGTCTGGTCCGACTGGTTCTTCCCAGGCCTCCACCACGCCCTCTGGATCATCTGGCCCCTCCTAGCCCTCGCCGCCCTAGCCGGCCTCATCCTCCCGCTCCGCCAATGGGCCGATTCCGCGAGACATAGGCCCGAAATCGGCCAATCGGCGGGGGTTCGCGGGGTGCTGGCGCTCGCGGGGCTGGTGGGGTTGGCGACGGCGCTCGCCTGGCTCGTCGCCCCGACCTCGGCCTCGGGCCCCGAGGGCATGCCCCGCGGCTTCGAGTCCGGCCTTCGCTACCTCGCCCCGGCGCTGGTCCTCGGCCTCGCCCTACTCCCCGCCGCTCCGCCAATCCGAGATCGCCTCGCGTCTCTCGCTACCACCCGCGCGTCGGCGTGGCGAGGCTCGCAGGGGCGGTGGGGGGTGGCGGCGCTCGCTCTCGTCCTTCTCACGGCGATCGTGGTCGGGTATCCAGTCGAGCGCCACTATTTGGCGAACCGGTACAAGGACCCGTCGTTCACGACGCCCGGGCTGAACGCGGCGTTCGCCTGGGCTCGGGACGTCTCCCGGGCGAGGATTGCGACGACGAGCACGCGTCAATACCCGCTGTTCGGAAATGACCTCTCAAACCGGGTTCAGTTCGTCGGCGAGGAGACGGCCCATGGCGGTTTCGAGGCGGCGCCGAACTGCCGCGATTTCATCCGCCTGGTCGACGAGGGCGACTACGACTACCTGGTCGCCTCCCGCGACCGGATCGAAGCCGCCAAGCCGCCCTTCCCGCCGGAGGCGCGGTGGGTCGAAGCGGCCGGTGGCGAAGCGGTGCTGCGCGAGCCGCCGACCGTCGTCTTCCGCCTCGAGCGGCCGCTCGATCCCGCGGCCTGTCCCTGATCGGCTTCGTGCGGAGGCGTCCGCGCCCGCCCCTCGCCATACTCATCGTCCGCCCATGGACCGGATCCGCAACTTCTCGATCATCGCCCACATCGACCACGGCAAGTCGACGCTTGCCGACCGCATCCTCGAGCTGACCGGCGCCGTCGATCCAAAGAAAATGCAGGCGCAGCTGCTCGACTCGATGGACCTCGAGCGCGAGAGGGGGATCACGATCAAGGCGCAGGCGGTGCGGGTCGAGTACCGCGCCGACGACGGCCAGACCTACCACCTGCACCTGATCAACACGCCCGGCCACGTCGACTTCTCCTACGAGGTC
>Ga0207712_10001172_pt1 | contig 18188 bp, 12 predicted proteins | sample KBSS44metaG_FD_184402 | JGI IMG/M metagenome (GOLD analysis project Ga0207712, IMG submission 184402) | Switchgrass rhizosphere microbial communities from Kellogg Biological Station, Michigan, USA - KBS S4-4 metaG (SPAdes) (version 2) | ecosystem: Host-associated > Plants > Roots > Rhizosphere... | reverse complement strand
ACTACCCGCAGAAAACCTGGAAACAGCATTTTGGTTAGAGAGTGACCGTATGCTCTCTCTTGCATTTGGTGAAAAAAGCCTGGATGTGCAACGTAAAGTTGTTTGCGAAGAGTTTAAAGAACATTATCTCAATAAACCTTATGGCGACGTTTGGCATAAGATGAGAGAGCTTGCTTATAAGGTCCATCCTTATCGCTGGATGACGATCGGTAAAGAACTTTCTCATATTGAAAATGCAAAGCTTGATGATGTAAAGAATTTCTTTTTTAAACATTATCGTCCAAATAATGCCATACTGGTAGTAGCGGGAAATATAACTGTTGAAAAAGTAAAAGAGCTTGCAGAAAAATGGTTTGCTGATATTCCTGCGGGAGAAAAACATGTTCGTAAGCTTCCGCAAGAGCCGCCGCAAAACGAAGCAAGAAAGCTGGAAGTAAAAGCTGAAGTGCCACTCGATGCATTTTATAAATGCTGGCATATTTATCCGCGTAATGATAAACGATACTATATAGCCGATCTTATCACAGAGGTTTTAAGCGGGGGTGGTTCATCGAGATTATTTCAATCGTTGGTAAAAGAAAAGAAAATGTTCAGTGCCGTTGAATGTTATCATAGCGGAAGCTTGGATGCAGGCACATTGGTGATCGAAGGCAAGCTGGTAAAAGGAATTAAAATGGAAGATGCGGAAAAAGCGGTGGAAACTGAGTTAGAAAAAATGAGGACAGAAAAAGTAACAACTACTGAATTGCAAAAAGTAAAAAATAAAGTAGAGAGCCTTATCGCCTTTGAAGATATGAGTCTTACAAATCGTGCCAATAGCCTTGCGTTCTATGAATTGCTGGGTGATGCAGAGCAAATGAATCACGAACTGGAAAAATATAATGTAGTTACTGCAGAAGATATTTTAAATGAAAGCCGGATAATTTTCAGACCGGAGAACAGCAATACGCTTTATTATTATTCAAAGAATTGACAATGGAATTACTTACTGTTGATAGAAAGATTGCGCCACTCATCGTTGATGCAGTCAACCTCCATCTTGAACTGAAGCCCTATGAAAAGTTCACACTTGATAATGGTGTGCCTGTTTATGCCATCAATGCAGGTGCTGAAGAAGTGATGAGTGTAGAAATTATTTTTTTTGCCGGCAATAGCTTTGAAGAAAAAAATGTTGTTGCTGCCGCTACTAATTTTCTTTTGAAAAATGGTACTTCAAAAAAGAAAGCATTCCAGATCAATGAACATTTTGAATATTACGGTTCATTTCTAAATCGTGCCTGTTATAATGAAACTTCAACGCTTACTCTTCATTGCCTTAATAAACATATTGGGGAACTTTTGCCAGTGGTGGAAGAATTAATTACCGATTCTATTTTCCCGGAAGAAGAACTGGCAATTTTTAAGCAAAACCAGAAACAACGATTAAGCGTCAGTTTGAAAAAAAGTGAATTTGTTGCCAGCAGACTAATTGACTCCTACCTATATGGAGAAAAACATCCTTATGGAAAATACACCAGTCATGCAGAATATGATGCGTTGAACAGGGAAGAACTGATCTCCTTCTATAATAAATATTATAAGAATGGCAGCTGTGTCATCTTTACGGCGGGTAAACTTCCTCCGGGACTTTTTGAACTATTGAATAAACATTTTGGAAAACTTCCATTCGGAAATAATTTTCAAAAACCGCTTCATCAAATTTCATCAACAAAAAAACCGGGTGAAAAATTCAGGATCACCAATGATGAAAATGGTGTACAGGGTTCGATCCGTATTGCCAGAGAATTCCCGAATCGTCATCATCCGGATTTTTTAAAAGTAATGGTGCTGAATAATATTTTCGGCGGCTACTTTGGATCAAGACTAATGGCGAATATCAGGGAAGATAAAGGGTATACATATGGTATTCATAGTTTCCTGCAGGATCATATTCAGCAATCTGGATGGCTGGTAAGCACAGAAGCCGGGAAAGATGTTTGCGATGCGGCGATCCGTGAGGTTTATAAAGAAATGAAAAAGCTACAGGATGAACCGGTGGGTGAAGATGAAATGCAATTAGTGAGAAATTATATGATGGGCAGTATCCTGGGCGACCTCGACGGTCCGTTTCATATCATAGCAAGATGGAAGAACTATGTTTTGAATGATCTTAATGGAGATTATTTTTATAATGCAATCAATACGATCAGAACAGTTTCACCCGAAGAATTACAACAACTCGCAAAGAAATATTTAAATCCCGATGAGTTCTATGAGTTAGTAGTTGTATAACTTCACTTAAATTATTATCGCATGAATTTTCTTATTCGTGTTTTGGTTGTTGCAGCCGTTTCCTTTGGGCTGGCTCATTTATTAAGCGGAGTGCATGTTACTGATTTCTGGACTGCCTTCGTCTTTGCAATTGTGCTTGCGCTTTTAAATATGTTTGTTCGCCCAATTTTGATCCTGGTCACTCTTCCGGTTACTTTTATAACTCTTGGACTTTTTTTATTCGTTGTCAATACACTTATTATTATGCTGGCCAGCAAGTTTGTTGATGGTTTTAGCATTGATAATTTCTGGTGGGCCTTGCTGTTCAGTATTATTTTATCGATCATAACTTCTGCGATCGATAAAAAAGAGAAACAAGATCGGCAGCGGGTTTAGCTAATTTCTTATTCGATCTTCATATTAAATCTTGTTGCTTGTTCCCGAATGATCTTTTCAACTTCACTTTCTAAAGTTTTTGAATTATTGCCGACTTTGGCTTTTTTAATTTTTTCTGCGGCTATATATGTTTCTCTTTTCTTACTTATATCCTGAATTTCTTTTTGTATTCCTGACCTCTCATTGCTTTTTTGATTTACGATCACTTCAAGTTGCTGTTTATTTTTGTTTTTTAAACTATCGGGCAATGTTTTGGGATCAATTTTTTCTAAAATATTTTTATCCTCGTTTTTTGCATCTACAAGATCCCAACTGCTATTATTATAGGTTTTTGAAGAAGCTTTTGATACGGCCCTGTTTACGCCTGCATATTTATTGACTGACAAATTAGCCTCATCCATTGAACCTTGTAATTCTTTTTTACCCCGGCCGGCCACACCATAATAAATATAGGTGCCATTCAATTTATTGTTTAATGTAATTAAAGTACTGTCGTAAGGAGTCGGAATATCTTCAGGCTTTGCATCCGAATTAATATTTGTAAAACTTCCGTTACCACATTCACCTAAAAGATTCCAATGTTCTTTTATTCCTTGCAAACGATCGCCGCAATAAATAGTATTTACTATCACTCCTTTCTTTTTTGCTTCTGTGCAAGCAAGAGTATAGGAAATGTTTCCCTGCAAAAAATCTTCATTGCCTGATATAAAAATTACTTTGTAATTAGAAGATGCCGTATCCCAGTTCAACTCATTCAACGAAGTATGAATTACATAACCACAATATTCTTCACCACCATTTGTAGTAAGTTGAAATAATTTTTGTGAAAGATTGTCAAGATCAGAAGTAAAAGGAGCTATTTGTCTTACATATCCTTTCCGCAGATCATTATTATCTCTTCCATATTCATAAAGCGCTATTTCAATTTTTGGTGTCTCACCATTACATTTTGCTTTGCCCATTACATTCACCATTGTCCATAATTGCGCTTTAGCCTGTTCTATAAGACCGTCCATGCTATTACTTACATCCAGCAATATAGCAGCCTGGATCTTTGGATTGTTCTTTATTTTTTTTGGAGTCTCAATTTCCGTTCTATGATCTACGGGTGAAGAAAAACTAAGAACGAGGTAAGAAGAAAAAAAGGCAATGGCTGGTTTAAAAAGCAGGTTCATGTTAAAAAGTTTTTTATAAGATGCGCCGGCTTTTTTATTTGCATAAGCAGTCCGGTCTTTTATTCTTGTTTTAACATTTTAAGTTCCATACAGCTTTATTTAATAGGTTTGCAGCATGACTTTCGACCGCAAGGATCTGTCTAACGAACAGCTTATAAGTTTTTATCGTTCATTGCTTTGGCCACGAATGATCGAAGAAAAAATGTTGGTCTTGTTGCGCCAGGGGAAGATCTCAAAATGGTTCAGTGGCATTGGGCAGGAAGCCATTGCTGTAGGAGCAACCTTAGCATTACAGAAAGATGAATGGGTAATGCCGCTGCACCGCAACCTCGGAGTTTTTACTACACGAAATATGCCGCTGCATAAATTAATTATGCAATGGCAGGGGGCTCAAGAAGGTTACAGTAAAGGAAGGGAAAGGAGTTTTCATTTTGGAAATGCTTCGCATCATATCTGCGGTATGATCTCACATCTCGGTCCGCAGTTAGCAATTGCAGATGGTGTAGCATTAGCACATAAACTAAGAAAAGAAAATAAAGTTTCATTAGCTTTTACCGGTGAAGGCGGAACAAGTGAAGGGGATTTTCATGAAGCATTGAATGTTGCCGCTGTTTGGGATCTGCCCGTGATCTTTATTATTGAAAATAATGGATATGGTTTAAGTACTCCTGTGAGTGAACAGTACCGCTGCATCAGTCTTGTAGATAAAGCAAAAGGCTATGGTATAGAAGGAGTGATGATCGATGGAAATAATATTTTAAATGTTTATGATACCATAAAAGGTGTTAGAGAATACTGCATCAAATATCAAAAGCCATATCTGATCGAATGCATGACTTTCAGAATGCGGGGACATGAAGAAGCAAGCGGAACTAAATATGTTCCCCCTGAATTATTTAAAATATGGGAACTGAGAGACCCAGTGAAAAATTTTGAAGAGTATTTAAAGTTATCTGGTGTTGCAGATGAAATAACGATCGATAAAATAAAAAATGAGTTTAAAGAGAAAATAGAAAGCGAGTTAGCGATTGGTTTTAATACAGATCATATCAACCTTGATGCTGAAGAAGAACTGGAAGACGTCTATGCCGTGAAACGTCAAACGTCAAACGTCAAAGTAATTGACAACTCAAAACCTTTTCACGTTTCGCCTTTCACGTCTCATGATAAACGAATAATTGACGCCATTAGTGAAGGGCTAAAACAATCCATGCATAAACATCCCAATCTTATATTGATGGGGCAGGATATTGCAGATTACGGAGGCGCCTTTAAAATAACAGAAGGTTTTTTAAAAGAATTTGGAAAAGAAAGAGTGAGAAATACACCGCTATGTGAAAGTGCAATTGTTGGTGCTGCCCTTGGTTTATCTCTCGAAGGTTTTAAAAGTATGATGGAAATGCAGTTTGCAGATTTTGTTTCAGTTGGTTTTAACCAGATCGTAAATAACCTGGCAAAGATCCATTACAGATGGGGACAAAATGCAGATGTCGTGATCCGAATGCCAACAGGTGGCGGAGTTGGTGCAGGTCCGTTTCATAGTCAAAGCAATGAAGCATGGTTTACAAAAGTGCCGGGATTAAAAGTTGTTTATCCTTCCACACCAATTGATGCAAAAGGTTTATTGATCACAGCGATCAATGATCCAAACCCTGTAATGTATTTTGAGCATAAAGCCTTGTATCGTTCAGTAAGCGGACCCGTGCCTGAAGATTATTATGAAATAGAAATTGGTAAAGCAAGACATGTAAGGGAAGGTGATGAAATTTCTATAATCACATACGGAGCAGGAGTTCATTGGGCCGAAGATTATGCAGCCGAGCATCCTGAAATTTCTATTGATATTTTAGACTTAAGAACTCTTGCACCGCTTGATTATTTATCTATTCGTGAAGCTGTGCATCGAACCGGCAGAGTTTTGATCTTGCACGAAGACACTTTGATCGGAGGTATCGGCGGAGAAATTGCAGCATGGATCGCTGAAAATTGTTTTGCAATACTTGATGCACCTGTGATGCGTTGCGCATCTTTGGACACACCTGTTCCTTTTAATATTGAGTTGGAAAAAAATTTTATGGCAGAAAGCCGCATTCATGACTCAGTAAAAAAACTTATCGAGTATTGATAAAAATCGAAGACCATAAAAGTAAAATGCCACTTGAGGTGTTGGCTTTTTTCGATGCCAATTACAAAACCAGGCACATACTGAAGAAAAATCATCGTTTTTGCAGAAATTACTGATGTCCTTGGAGAAATCACTTTTTTTCCTATCCGCTGTATAGTAAATGTCACATTGATTACGGTTAATGACCTTTTGACTCTCCTAATACTTAGATATTTATATATAAGTATTTATACTATCCCAGCTCATTTGTAACAGGTTGAATGAGTTTACTCTTTCCAAATAATGTACTAACGTCTATTTTTAAACCGTTATACGCTAAATCTTCTAGTGGTTTTAACTGAGCGTATAATGTATAAAGTCCATTTTTATGAAGAAACCAATTACTATAGTTATTCTATTTTTCTTTTTCTATTGTAGCAATGCCCAAAGTGTCGCGCCATCTGTTTTTAATGCTGCAGGTGGTTCTTTTAAACAAGATTACTATCAATTTGAATGGAGCGTTGGAGAGTTATCACTAATTGGTGAAATGACCAGCTCCAATAATTCTTTTGTTATCACGAATGGTTTTATTCAGCCATTTATTCAATACCCTGCAAGAGACAACAACAATAATGTTTTCGGCACTGATGAGATAAAAATTTTTCCTAACCCAGCATCAAGCTATGTTGAAATAAATTTTTTGACCAAACAAAAGGGTCGTATTACTCTCAGCTTTTATGATGGTTCCGGAAAAAAAATCTATAATACCACTGACTGGTATTACGGTGTTGGTATGATCAAACGAATTGCTGTTAGCAAGCTGCCAAATGAAGTATATATGCTTCATGTAGATCTTGATCCTGACCCGGGATCTGTCCCAAAAAAAGGAGTTTATAAAATCATAAAAATAAAATAAACAATAGACCAAGATTCTTAGAATAAAATCCACTTCCAATGAAAAAACTTTTACTAATTGCAGGAATCATAACATCCTTCTTAGCCTATGGCCAGGTTCCCAACCAAATCAATTACCAGGGTGTTGCCCGTAATTCTGTTGGAAATGTATTGCCAAACAGGAAGATTGCGATCCGCTTAAGCATCCATGATGAGAGTGCTGCCGGAACTGTTATTTATAAAGAAACAAGAACGATCACTACAAATAATTTCGGTTTATTCAATATTGCCATTGGCAGCGCAGGTGCCGATAACACTAGCGGAACGATTGGAGCAATTGACTGGGGTTCTGCAGCAAAATTTATACAGGTGGAAATTGATCCTGATGGTTCATCCAATTTTATAAATATGGGTGTTGCCCAGTTACTGTCGGTTCCATATGCATTATATGCCGGACGTTCTTCTACGGGAGTTCCAACAGGTGCTGCCGGAGGTGTGTTAACCGGATCATTCCCTAATCCATCAATAGCAAATGGTGTCATTACACAATCAATGATCGCAAGTGGAGTAATACCAACGGCGTTACCACCAAATGGAAATGCCGGTGGAGATCTGACCGGAACATATCCTGACCCCACTATCAATAACGGTGCAATTACTTCAAACAAGATGGGAGATAATTCGGTAACAACATCAAAGCTTGTTGACGCTTCTGTTACAAGTGCAAAACTTGCAGCTGGTGTTATTCCAACTTCATTGCCGCCAAACGGAACTGCTGACGGCGATCTTACCGGAACTTACCCTAACCCGATTATTAAAAATGGGGTGATCACTTCAAATAAAATTTCTGACAATGCGATCACAACTTCAAAAGTTGTTGACGGATCAATCACAATGGCGAAGCTTGGTCCTGATGTAATTTTTGGTTCAGGTGGTGCACCTTCGGGACCAGCGGGTGGCGATCTTTCTGGAATCTATCCAAATCCAACTGTAAATAATGGAGCGATCACTTCAACAAAACTTGCAAATAATTCTGTAACGACATCAAAAATAGTTGATGCTTCTGTTACCAGTGCAAAACTTGCTGCCGGTGTTATTCCAACTTCTTTACCTCCAAATGGAACTGCTGGTGGTGATCTGACAGGTTCTTATCCAAATCCAACAATTAATAACGGAGTAATTACTACAGCAAAACTTGCGGACAATTCTATAACAACTTTAAAAATTGTTGACGCTTCTGTTACAAGTGCAAAACTTGCTGCTGGAGTTATTCCAACTTCATTACCTCCAAATGGAATTGCTGGTGGTGACTTGAACGGAACTTATCCTAACCCAATTATTAATAATGGAGCGATCACTACAACAAAGCTTGCTGATAATTCTGTAACAACTTTAAAAATTGTTGACGCTTCTGTTACAAGTGCAAAACTTGCTGCTGGAGTTATTCCAACTTCATTACCTCCAAATGGAACTGCTGGTGGTGACTTGAACGGAACTTATCCTAACCCAATTATTAATAATGGAGTGATCACTACAACTAAACTTGCTGATAATTCTGTAACAACTTTAAAAATTGTTGACGCTTCTGTTACAAGTGCAAAACTTGCGGCTGGAGTTATTCCAACTTCATTACCTCCAAATGGAACTGCTGGTGGTGACTTGACAGGTTCCTATCCTAATCCTTTGGTAAATAAAATTCAAAATATTGCAGTTAGTAATACTGCTCCTATAAATGGACAGGTTTTAAAATTCAATGGAACACAATGGGTTCCTGCTACTGATGATATCGGCAGCGGTGGCGGTAGCAATCCAACAGGTCCCGCAGGTGGTGATCTTTCTGGAACCTATCCTAATCCAAACCTTGCATCCGGTTCTGTTTCAACTCCAAAAATTGAAAATGGTGCTGTAATTACTCCTAAACTTGCAGATGGTGCAGTGAATTCAAATAAACTTGCAGATCTTTCTGTAACAACCGAAAAAGTCGTCGATGGTGCTATTACAAGTGCAAAACTTGCGGCTGGAGTTATTCCGACATCATTGCCTCCAACTGGAACTGCAGGTGGTGACCTGACCGGAACTTACCCTAATCCATCTGTAAATAAAATCCTGGGAGTAAACGTAACTACGACAGGTGCCACAAATGGCCAGGTTTTGAAATTTAACGGTACAAGCTGGATACCCGGAACTGATAATACTGGTAGTGGGGGTGCGACTGGACCTGCCGGTGGTGACCTAACCGGAACTTACCCTAACCCAACAATTAACAATGCAGCAATTACTTCAATCAAGCTCGCTGATAATTCTGTAATAACTTCAAAAATTCTTGATGCGTCTGTTACAAGTGTAAAGCTTGCAGCTGGTGTTATTCCAACTTCATTACCGCCTAATGGAACTGCTGGTGGTGATCTGACTGGTTCTTATCCTAACCCAACTATTAATACTGGTGCAGTTACAACAACCAAACTTGCAGATAATTCTGTAACTACGGCAAAGATCCTTGATGCATCTGTCACAAGTTCAAAATTGGCTGCAGGTCTTATCCCAACTTCATTGCCTCCAAGTGGAGGTGCTGGTGGTGATCTCGGTGGTTCATACCCTAGTCCAACCGTAAACAAAATTCTTGGTGTTGCTGTCAACAATACCGGCCTTGCTGCTGGAATGGTATTAAAATATAACGGAACACAATGGGCTCCCGCTACTGACAATACCGGAGTTTTTTCATTACCATACAGCTCATCGGCTTTTTCAGCATCAGATTTATTTTCACTTACAAATACAGGTACAGGAGCGGCAATGACAGGAATTAATTCAAATGCTGACATGAACAGTATCGGCGTATATGGAAAGAGTACACAAGGCAAAGCTGTTGTCGGTGAAAGTACTATAGGCAACGCAGCATCCTTTAGTGTTACAAGTGCGGCCAGTATGGTAGACGCAGTTTTTGTCGATAATTTAGGACAAGGAAGTGGAATTTATGCACAGAGTCAGGCTGGCAATGGCATTTCAGCTACTACAAATAGTGCGTTCGCATCTGGGGTCTATGCAATTAATAATGGCGGCGGCATAGGAGTTTGGGGAATATCAACGACAGCTGCAGGAGGAGCCGGTGTAAAGGCATCAAGTAATGCTGAAGGGGGCACAGCTTTTGAAAGTGAACTTGTGACTGTAACCTCAGGTAATCTTGCAGTGTTTAAAGTGGATGGAACAAATGTAGCCAGGATAAATCAAGCTGGTAGAGGATTTTTTAATGGCGGTACGCAAAACAGCGGGGCAGACGTGGCAGAAGCATTTGATGTAACCGGTAATATAAAAGAATATGAAGCAGGTGATGTACTTGCTATTTCAACAAATAAAGACAGGGCGGTTGAAAAATCCAGCGAACCTTATTCAACTTTGGTTGCAGGTGTATATGCAACAAAGCCTGGTGTTTTACTTACTGAAGAAAACATAAATAATGACCTTACTGGTAAAGTTCCAATGGGAGTTATTGGAGTTATTCCAACAAAAGTTTGCCTGCAGGGCGGTTCTATAAAAAGAGGTGACCTGCTTGTTACTTCTTCAATACCTGGTGTTGCAATGAAAGCAGATCCTGAAAAAGTAAGAGTGGGCCAGGTTATCGGTAAAGCTTTGGAAGATTATTCAACAGGTAGCATCGGAAAAATTAAAGTACTTGTAAGCATCAAATAAAAATTGAAATTCATTTTTAATATCAATTTGTTATAACTAACTATTACCGTCAGGAGCTAATAATATCCGGTATTTCTTCATATTTTACTGAAAATTGAAAACCGTGAAATGTAAAAGCCACCTGACGGTATTTCTTCTTTTACTTACAACACAGTTATTCTCACAGGATCTTACACAAACGATAAAAGGGATCGTAATAGATAAAGATAGCAGGCGTCCATTGGAAGCTGCCACTATTTTAATTGCTGATGATAGTGTACAAAAGAGTGTGATCACCAAAGCAGATGGAAGTTTTATCCTGTTACAAGTACCTGTGGGCCGCCGCCGCATTCAATGCAGTTTTATCGGTTATGAAAATTATATCACAGACAATATCATCCTGAGCAGTGCGAAAGAACTGGAACTAGTTATTGAAATGGAACTACTGTATCAACAACAGGAAGCAGTAGTATTGAAAGCAAAACGAAATCCCAAACTACCGGTGAATAAATTATCAGTTGTCAGTACCCGGTCATTTACAGCCGAGGAAACCAGTCGTTATGCAGCAAGTGTGAATGATCCAAGCCGTATGGCAATGAGTTTTCCCGGCGTGCAGCCCGTAAGAGATGCACGAAGCGATATTATTATAAGAGGTAATTCAGCAGCAGGAATGTTGTGGCGCCTGGAAGGAGTTGATATTCCCAACCCTAATCATTTTGCTCGTAAAGGTTCCAGTGGAGGTGGCATTACGATCTTCAGTAGTAACATGCTTGATAACTCAGACTTTTCATCAGGCGCATTTGCTGCAGAGTATGGCGATGCATTATCCGGGGTATTTGATATGCATTTTCGCAAAGGAAACAATCAGAAAAATCAATACAGTTTTGGAGCCGGTTTGATCGGTATTGATTTTTCAGCCGAAGGTCCGATAGAAAAAAACAGAAGTTCTTTTCTTGTCAACTATCGCTATTCTACCTTAGGTATCTTGAATGCGATCGGTTTTCATCTTACTGGCGAAAGAGAAAATAACACTTTCCAGGACCTTGCATTCAACTTGAACTTTCCATCTAAAAATAGCAGATCCGTTATTAATTTCTGGGGAGTTGGAGGAGTAAGCAAAGAAGATTATTCTGAAGTGGAAGATCCGGCTGAATGGGATGAATATGATGATTATGCCATTTATGATTTTAAAACTAATACCGGTGCTATCGGCATTGGGCATAGCTTACAAGTCGGCAAAAAGAGTTTGCTAAAGACATCACTCGCTTACATGAACCAGAAAATAACATTTGTTGATGATACTTTGAATACACAAAAGATCGCATATACAGTTAATGATGAATTGTATAAAAATAAGCGGGTTTCGCTTGCATCTTATTTCAATACCCGGCTTCATTCATCGTTGGTATGGAAGACTGGCATATTCATTACAAGTGTTGGCTATGTTTTTAAGCAAAGCCTGTATGATTTTGAAGCAGCTGTTTCCAAACCGAATATCATTGATGGCGATGGAAGCTCCTGGTTGATCCAACCGTATACACAGTTTAATTGGAAGCTTAGTAAAAAATTTACGCTGAATGCGGGACTGCATTTTCTGTACCTGGCTCTCAATAAAACAAATTCGGTGGAGCCGCGTTTCAGCTTGCAGTACCGTGTAAATGCAAATCATTCGCTGAGTATTGCCGCGGGAAAACATGGAAAGATCTTACCACTTGGTTCTTATTTCTATAAAGCTCCTAACGGTTCATTTCCTAATATGAATCTTGATATTATGAGATCGAACCACTATGTAGTAGCATGGGATTGGTTGATGAATAAAAATTGGCGCTTGCACCTGGAAGGTTATTTACAACAATTATCTGAGATCCCAATTGCCAACGATGTCAGCCGCACTTTCTGGTTATTGAATATGCAGGACGGTTATGCTAACGAAGCACTTGTTAGCAACGGCAAAGGACAGAACATCGGTACTGATATAACACTGGAAAAATTTTTCTCCAAAGGATGGTTCTTGCTTACAGGGTTTTCAATTTTCAATTCCACCTACGAGCCATTGAACGGCAGATCGTACAATACCCAATATAATAGCATCACAACAGGAAACGTTACTGCAGGCAGAGAATGGAAATGGAAAAAGAACAAGACATTCACGGCTGGTAGTAAGATCTTGTATAATGGAGGAATGCCAATTACACCCTTGCTTGCTGGTGCGCCGGTCAATTCAAGAGATCCTGTACTCGATGAATCAAAACCCTACAGCCAGCATGTGCCTGCTTATTTCAGAATGGATATACGCCTTGCTTTGCGTACGGATAAAAAGAAAACTTCTTCGACACTGTCATTGGATATACAGAATTTGTTGGGAATAAAAAACACTGATGCCCTCAGTTATGATTATGACCCCGACACACATCAATGGGGATATAAAAAGCTTTCTGGTTTTGTGCCAGTGATAAGTTACCAGTTGAATTTTTAAACCGCTGTTTATTCATAGTAATTTATTTAAGGTGATATTCATTTTTTAAAGTTTCGATCAACTGCGAAGCTTCTTTTTCTAACTCAGTGATAAAATTTTGCGAGTATAAAAGAATAGATAAAACATAATGAATTCGAACTGACAATTCGTTTAAAGTTTGTTTATCCTCAGTTATGAAAGCAGGATATCCTTCTGGTTGAGTGATTTCAAAATTTTTTATATTGATCATTTGCTGGAAAACTGCTCCGTCAAAAACCTTTCCCTGGATCTCGATCAATGACTGCAATCGTAAAAGTGTCTGGTCGGTATTTAAAGAGAATCCTTTTATATTAAAATAATAATGAGTGATCTTATCGGAAATTTCCTTTTCATGTATAAGTCGAAGGTTTCCGGAGCTTTTCATTTGTTCATACGTTCTGTCATTAAGTCTCGCAAAGGGAGACAATCGAAGACTCATTCTTGCTAAATAATAAATACGCTGTTGTTCAAATTGGGATCTCTCTTTTTTACGCAACAATGTAATTACAGAATCATACATCACTGCCGCCGTTTTTCTTGTATTATTATCAGAGGCAAGCCCGGCAGTATCAAGCTTGAGATCTTCTATCATTGAAAGGATATATTCCTTTTCTCTTTTTCGTTCAACAATATGTTCTCTCCAGTTCTCGGCAAGAAAACCGGCAAATACAGCAAGAAACAACATTAAAAATTCAAAAAAATAATGTGTCCATTTTTTTCTTTCTGTATGTGGGTGGTGGTGTACTTCCATAAATTTTTATTCAAGATGATATTCTTTTCCAAGCAACGCTAATAGATTTTGAGCTTGTTGCAAAAGTGATCTTAGGTCTCTTCGGTTTGCCTTGTTAATTGATTGCACCGCGAAAATCCTATAGTTCCATTCATAAAGTTCCTGTTTATTATACAACTGCAATGCGGGGTTGTTGACAGGTCTACGAATCACGTTGGCGTCGTCATCAAGCATCTGTTTAAATGCAAGTGCATCGAAGATTTTTGTAGCTGCGTCGCGGTAATGATCAATAAGGTTTTCTTCCACCGCCCACTGCCCGATCATATTTCTTACGTTCACATCATATTTTGAAATACTGTCAACAACTGTCCGTTTTCGGATCAAACGGAATGCACCTGAATTTTTTAATTGTTGGATCGTACCATCGTTCGGAATAAACCGATAGGGAAGAGTTCGGGCTATGCTGACCGCATAAAAATATATTTGTTTTGTAAAATATTTTGAAGAATCGTTGTTCATCAAAAAAGAAAGTGAATCCAGTGCATATTCCTTTTTTGTTCTTGAACTAATGATCCTTTCCAGGTTTGCCGTATCGGCTTTAATATCGTTATACAGCGATTGAACAAATTGCTTTTCTCTTTGATGCTCTACAAGATGCTCCCGTTGATTCTCAACAAAAAATCCAAGCGTGACGGCCAGGAACAACATCAGGAACTCCCACAGGTAATGAGTCCATTTTTTTCTTTCTGTATGTGCATGATGATGGACTTCCATAAAGTTTATTTCAGATGATATTCTTTTTGAAGAAATACGATGAGACGTCCGGCTATATGTTGTAAATTTTCCTGTCGGAGTCTGATCGCATTTATAACTGATCTTAAATATTGAGCCGCAGAAATAACTTTATTTATAGATTCCCGATTTTCGGTAATTAGAACCGGGTTTCCGTTTGGCCGATTAAAGACGAGAGGGGCAAACATAGAATACATGACCTTGCCATCGAAAACACTTCCTGTAATATCCCGGAACGATTCCCTGATTATCCGCTCATCTTCATATACAAACATCAAGGACCTTAGTTGCTGGTCGTAGTACATAATACTGTCTGACGCAGACAGATTTCGGATCATGCGTAAACCTCCCGAATTTTTAAGCTGTTGCAGTGTTCTGTCATTCGGAAAAAAATACCTGGGACGAGTAAGACTGCGTGCATAAAAATATATCTCACTTCCAAATTTTTTATGATCACTACTGGAAAGCAGTTCAATCAGTGAGTCTACCATAATTTCCCGACGATACTCATATGAAATTATTTCGGCAATCTGAGTGGTATCACTTTTAAGATCCGCTACCATAGTTTGAATAAATTGTTTCTCCCTGTCTTTTTCAATTTTATGTTCCAAAGCATACTCTGCTAAAAAACCGCAAAACACTGCTAGGAACAACATCAGGAACTCCCACAAATAATGCGTCCATTTTTTTCGCGGGGTGTGAGTATGAGCATGTACTTCCATATAATTTAGTTCAGGTGATACTCTTTTTTTATTAAGAATATAAGCTCTTTTGCGATTGTTAGCTGATTTTGAATAAGGTTTTGAATAGATCTTAACATGTCTCCGGCAGCAGCAACGACATTAGCATATTCTTTAACCAGTAGTGGATCTGGATTTATTAACCTGATCGCATTGTTAACATCTACCGGGCTTTTGTTTTTGAGATATAATTCAGCCGTATTAAAAATTCTTGTTTCCATATCTCTTCCCTTAGTTCGATACGCCGTATGACGATCATGTGCCTGGTTTATTTTTTCAATCTCATTCCAATAACTAATGATCCCATCATTCACTTTCTGGTTCCTGATAATCCGCATATTACCAGAATTTTTAAGCTGTGTGACAGTCCTGTCGTTAAATTTAAATGTGAGATTGTTAAGCACTGGATATGTGTAGTGATAAGCCCTGATAATATTTTCTTGCAGGAGTGGCTGAGTTGTAAGAAAGACAAGCAAAGAATCTACTTTCTGCAATCTTTTATCAATTTCGTTCGAAATGGAACGAATTTCCAGGGTATCGCTTTCAAGGTCTGCAATCATTAATTTCATGAACTGCTTTTCTCTTTGATTTTCTATCACATGTTCGAGCTGATATTCTGCTAAAAAACCAGAGAACACAGCGAGAAACAGCATAAGAAATTCCCAGAAATAATGCGTCCATTTTTTTCTTTCGGTATGTGAATGTGTATGCACTTCCATAAACAGCTAAATAAGGCGTAAAATGTATATACTAATCTAAGATTTATTCTTATTAATTGACGGCTTGTTTATTCCCATCACTTTCTTAACTTGTAAATCTTCTTACTGTCCATTATTCTCTCACTCTGGATTCTTTTTATTGACTATAAAATAATTTTTATGAAACAGAGATCACTGCTTATCATTTTTACTCTTTTTACAACTATCATTTTTGCACAAACCAAAACAAACTGGAGCCCCGAACAATGTTTAAAGCTTAAAAATATTTCTGCTGTTGCCCCATCGCCAGATGGCAGCAAAGTTTTATATACAGTTCGTGAAGCGTTAATGACTGATGACCGTAGCGAGTATGTGAACCAGGTCTTCCTTTGCAATGCAGATGGCAGCAGTACTATCCAGTTAACAAAGGGCGATAAGAATTCCGCGAATCCTAAATGGAGCCCTGATGGTAAATGGATCGCTTTTACTTCTTCAAGAGATGGAAAAAATAATTTGTATGTGCTTCCTGTTGGTGGTGGCGAAGCTGAAAAAGTAACTGATGTAAAATCAGGAGTTGGAAATTTTGACTGGAGCTATGATTGGAGCCCCAATGGGAATATGATCGCATTTGTTATGATAGATGCTGTCGCCGATAAAGAAGAAAAGAGTAAAAAATCAAAGAACGACTGGTATTTCATGGATGAAGAAGTAAAACAAAATCGTCTTTTTGTTCTATGGCTGAATAAAAAAGATACGGCAGGTAAAAGAATACAAAAACAGATCACCAAAGAAAATTATAATATAAATGCATTCGACTGGAGTCCCGATGGGAAAACTATTGCTTACAGCCATGGTAGATCTCCCGAACAAAACGATAATGTATACAGCGATATTTCATTAATTGATATTGAAAGCGAAACACAAAACCAATTGCAGCGACAGGTGCAGGCGAAACAAATCCATTATTCAGCCCCGATGGAAAATTGATCGCTTATTATTCTACCGAAGACCCGGTAGACTGGTCAGGTCCCCGTCATGCAAAAATTTATTCTGTCGCTGATGGAAAATCCTGGAAACTCAAAGCGACACCTGATGAAAACGGCGCCATTGTTGGCTGGACAGCTGACGGAAAAAACATTTTATTGTCTGAAGCAAATAAAACGCTGAATGGTATTTATGTTCTGAGTGTCGATGGAAAAAATATTACTGAATGGAATAAAGGAACAACAGATCTTCTTGGCGCTGCTTCAATTAATTCAACAGGTACATATATTGCTTTCACTTTACAAAATCCATCAAAATTTCCTGAAGCATATATCAGCTCGTTAAATAATTATTCGCCTGTAAAGATCACAAACATTAATGCAGACAATGCAAGCAAGTCTTTACCAAAAACAGAAGTAATAAAATGGAAAGGCGCTGATGGAAAAGAGATCGAAGGCCTGCTTACTTATCCCATCAACTACAAACCCGGTACAAAAGTTTCTTTTATATTAAATGTACACGGCGGACCTGCGGGTGTGTTTCAGCAAACTTGTGTTGCTGGTAATTCGGGTACTTATCCAATAGCGGCATTTGCTGAAATGGGTTATGCAGTTCTTCGCCCCAATCCAAGAGGTTCTTCTGGTTATGGCACTGAGTTTCGCACAGCGAACCGCAGTGACTGGGGCGGAAAAGATTTCATTGACCTGATGGCTGGTGTTGACGAAGTAATAAAAATGGGAGTTGCTGATGAAAATAAAATGGGAGTGATGGGTTGGAGCTATGGTGGATTTATGAGCAGTTGGATCGTTGGTCATACAGATCGTTTCAAAGCAGCATCCATCGGTGCGCCGGTTGTTGATCTGGGTTTTCAAAATCTTACCGATGATATTGAAGGCTTTCTTCCTTCTTATTTCAAAACAGATCCATGGAATGACTGGAGTTTATATGATGCACATTCACCATTACGTTTTGTTCAGAATGTAAAAACGCCTGTGATGTTGCAGCATTGCGAAGGCGATCAACGTGTGCCGATCAGTAATGGCATTATGTTTTATAATGCACTTCGTCGCCGCAATGTTCCTGTTCGGATGTTTGTCATGCCACGGCAGGCACACGGACCTGTAGAACCAACCATGATCTTAAAAACAATGCAGACAAATGTAGAGTGGTTTGAAAAACATATTGGAAATAAAAAAAGTTTTTAGTTTAAAAAATATAATTGTGTAGCCAGCAACAGAATTACTATTAAACTTTTGTTGCGACGC
>Ga0207712_10001168_pt1 | contig 18230 bp, 13 predicted proteins | sample KBSS44metaG_FD_184402 | JGI IMG/M metagenome (GOLD analysis project Ga0207712, IMG submission 184402) | Switchgrass rhizosphere microbial communities from Kellogg Biological Station, Michigan, USA - KBS S4-4 metaG (SPAdes) (version 2) | ecosystem: Host-associated > Plants > Roots > Rhizosphere... | reverse complement strand
GCGGCGCGCTCCCGGCGCCGCACCGGCGCCTGGTCGAGGCATGCAGGGCCCGCCTGCGCGCCGAAGGGCCGGACGGAACGACCACCTGGTGGGAGCTCGCCGAGCAGGACGCCGACCTCTTCGGCTGCCTGGCAGGTCAGCTCGTCCGCCACCTTCTCGGCGCGAGCCTGCGCGAGGAGGCGTCCGCCCTCGCGCGCGACCCCCGGTGGATCGCGGCGACCCTGCGCCGCACCGGCTCCACCCTTCCCGCCGAACGCGACCTCGCCAGCGTCGCCGTGGGCGACGGCATCCCGCAGGTGCTCGCCCGCGTGCTCGCCCGCGACGCCCACGTACTGACCGGTCCGGCACTGCCCGGTGGCCTCGGCCCCATGCTCGCGGCGGCCCTCGCCGCCTACCCGGAGCTCGCCGCCATCGCGGCCAGCTACGGCGCGACGCTCGCCACGCCCCGTCTCGACCTCGTATGGTCGACCCATTCCGCCTGCCAGGCGCACCTGCGCACCGTGGCCAGCGAGCCGGTGAACGCCCTCGCGTTCACGTCCGATGACGGGGCGCCCGCTGTCGCCGGCGGCGACCAGGTCCTCGCCATCGCCGCCGGCGACGACGGGACCGTGCGGTGGCTGGACCCGGCGACCGGCGCCGACCGTCCGAGAGGTCGTCGCGCCCCCGGCGGCGCACCCGCGGACAAGGTGAACGCCGTCGCGTTCGCCCCGGTCGGGTCACTGGTCGCGCTCGGGGGCGCCGACGGTGCGGTACGGCTGTGGGACCCGGTCGGTGGCGAGCCGCCGCGGGCCCTGTCGCCGGCGCATGAACGAGGCGTGAGCGCCGTGGTGTTCGCTCCCGCGCGAGACGGCCGCGGCCTGCTGGCGACGGCCAGCTACGACGGGACCGCGCACCTGTGGGACCCGACCAGTGACACGCGGCTCACAACCCTCCCAGTCGGCTCGGACGTCTCGGTGAACGCGGTGGCGTTCTCGCCCGAAGGGCGGCTGATCATTACCGCCGCTTCGGACGGCCTGGCACTGCTGTGGGATCTCGTCGGCCCGGCGCCCGTCCTCGAACAGCGGGCGGCCACCACCGACGCGCCGATGGGTGTCAATGCCGTGGCGTTCGATCCCGCCCGCCAGCTGGTCGCCCTCGGCTGCGGCGACGGGCGGGTGCTGCTGTGGGATCCGGAAACCAGTGAACGCCATGAGCTGCCTGCGCACGACGAGCTCGGTGTCGTCGCACTGGCGTTCTCCTCCGGTCCCCGCGGCGGCGTGCTCGCCACCGCGGGTGGCGACCGGACCGTGCGGCTGTGGGACCCGGCCACCCGCACGCCGCTGGCCACGCTGACCGGCCACGGCCAGCCCGTCACCGCGATGGTGTTCTCCGACGATGGCAGCTTGCTCGCCACCGGCGACACCGAGGGGACGGTGCGGCTGTGGGATCCGGGAGCGCGGCCACCCGCGCAGCAGCCTGACCACGGCTACAGCGGCCCGATGAGCGCGGTGGCGTTCTCGCCCGACGGCCGGCGGCTGGCCGCCTGCCGCGACGACGGGACGGTGCGGCTGTGGGACCTGCCAGCGACGGACCTACGACCACCGGGCCTGGGAAACGACCTGCCCGCAGCGAAGCCCGGCAATGGCCATGAACCGCGGGTGACGGCGCTCGCGTTCTCCCCACGACTCGACCACCCTCTCCTGGCCACCGCCGGCACCGACTGGAACGTGAGGCTGTGGAACCCGGCGACGCGCACGGCGGCTCGCCGGCCGCTACGCCATCCCGCGCAGGTGACCGCGCTCGCGTTCTCCGCCGACGGCCGGATGCTGGCCACCGCGGACGCCGACCGGCAGGTGCGCCTGTGGAACCCGGCGAGAGGCACCCGCATCGGCGCCCCGCTGGCCGGGCACCGTGAGCCCGTCGGCGCGGTCGCGTTCTCGCCCAGCGGCGGCCTGCTCGTCACCGCCGACAAGCAGGTACGTCTGTGGGACCTCGGGAGCGGCAAGCAGTGCGGCGGCCGGTTCGGCCATGACGTCCGCGTCACCGCGATGGCCTTCTCCCCCGGCGGCGGGCTCCTCGCGACCGCCAGCCAGGACGGGACAGCGCGGCTGTGGGACCCGGTGGGTGACAACCGCCTGCTGGGCAAGCTGACAGGTCACTCCGGTCCGGTGACCGCCGTCGCCTTCTGCCCCGACGACGACAGCCTGCTCGCCACCGGGGGCGCGGACCAGACGGTGCGGCTGTGGCGGTGGGCGCACGCCACGTCCGCAGCCACGGCCGTAACCGCGGTACGGCTCGGGGCGGAGGTCACGGGCCTCTCCTGGAACGGCGATCTGCTCTGCTGCGCGACGGGTCTCGGGCTGCGGCTCCTACGATGCCGGCGCTGACGGCCTGACGGCGCCACAGCGCCCAGCCACGGCCGGGCCGGCCCGGGCCCGGGCCCCGGGCCCCGGGCACCGTTCAGCGGGATCCGGCCCGCCCATGCGGTGCAGCGTGGAAGCCGAAGCGGCGCACGTCTGCCAGCCACCGCTGGTAGACAACCGTCTGGAGCAGTACGGCGTTCGGCCCCCCATAGTCGAGGGAGAGCGCGTCCAGCAGGCTGGCGAGCTCGCCCCGGAGCATGCCTAGGCTCTTCCAGGTCTCCACGCTGCTCGTCCACGCCTGCGGGCTGGTCGCCGCGCCGGGGAGCCCGGGCTTCTCCAGGTCGAGCACCGCCGACAGGGTCAGGCCGGAGCCGTCGATCGCGGCCAGGATGTCGAAGAGCCGGTGAGCCTCGTCCGCGTCGCGGACCAGGAGGGCCAGCAGGATCGCCACCACCTGGTACTCACCGCCGGTACCCCGGTAGCCGGGCAGGCCAGCCGCGCCGGGCGCCTTGTAGCCCAGGAAAACGGGCCCGTTTGTCGGAACGGCCCCGATACGTATCAACTGGTAGAGATTGACCAGACGCTTGCCGGCGCGCGGCGTCGGGACCAGTGGGTAGAGCTTCGGCAGGAACTCCTTCTCCACGAACGTCAGCTGGCCCAGGCCGCCGGCCTCCGGCGGACGGGAACGCGTCGGCGTGTCGCCTGCCGCCGGTCGCGTCGCCTCCTCCCGTTGCGCGCTGTCCTCCAGCTCACGCATCAGCGCACGCAGATAGTCGCGGCCGCGTGTTCCCATCTGGGGGATCGGGAAGGAGAGCTGGAAGATCTTCTGCAGGTAGTCGGCCGTGGTCCAGAACTCCTCACCGGGCGTGCCGTCGAACAGCCTGCTGCGGTTGGTGTCCACCGCGTGGCTCAACCAGTCGGGGTCGACCGCGACGACGACGACGAACAGCGGCATCGCGAGCAGCAGGTGCACCGCCGCGAGCATGTCGGCCACGACGCTCGGCGCACACCGGTCGAGGTCGTCGACATAGAGCACGATCCGCTCCAGCGGCCGGCGCACCGGCAGGGTCTCCCGCGCCCAGGCGCGGGCCCGTTCCGCCCTTCTGTCCGCCCGCCCGGCCCACCAGGTCGCGAGCCTGGCATGCCAGGTCGTGGGTTTCGGCCCGGGGGTGGGCCTGGTGTTCTCTTCCTCCTTCACCCAGGTCTCGCGGGCGTCGGCGAGCCTGCTGGACAGCTGGTCGAGGTCGTCGCGCACCCGTCCGACGAGGCCGCGGTAGCCGGCGTACGCCCGCTGGTCGGAGACCTCCTGCAGGAAGGACCCGAGCCCCGCCGCCGCATCGGCGACGATCAGCTGGCGGTCCAGCTCGTGGATGTTCTGGCGGACGCCGGCCAGCGTCCCCTCCAGGCGAGGCCTTATCCGGCGGTAAAGCGACCGCAGACCCAGGTAGGCCCACCGTCCCGGGTAGTAAATGCTCAGCGCCACCGCGACCAACGCGAGCGCCACGGCCAACCCGGCGTCCTGTCCCGCCGCGCGGGACCGTGTCTCGTCCACCGCCCAGTTGACGATCTCCGTCGCCGTATGGGCGCCGTACTTCCAGGCCAGCCCGGTGAGCAGCACGAAGGCGGCGACCCACGCGAGCACCCGTCGGCTCGCCCGCAGATCCGCGGCCACGTCCTGGATCCAGTACCAGGGGGCCAGCAACAACGATCTTGGGGCGATGACCTCGCTGAAGGCTCCTCGCCCCCGCGGCTGATCGTCAATCTTCTGGAGGCCGCCGGTGAGGCGCCGCTCCCGGCGAAGCTCGCGGGCCAGGGCGACGCGCAGCCGGTCGCGCTCCGCGCGGGCCTCGCCCGCCGATCGGACCGGTTCGCGCCCGTCCTGGTGGGCCGCCGCGAGCTCCCGGAACAGGCGGTCGACGAGCCCGGTCCAGACCTGGTCGTCGCTGTAGTGCCAGGCGTTGAAGTCGACCTGCAGCACCCGCTCGACGTATGGCCCCCTGGGCCGCGTGCCAGTACTACCAGCGCTGCCCTTGCCGTCAGCGCTGCCCTTGCCGTCGCTGCTGCCAGTGCTGCCCCCGCCGGCAGTACTGGCAGCGCTGTCGGTACTGCCAGTACCGTCGGCCCGCGGGCCACGGCGCCACCAGCGGCGAGCGGGCTGCGCTGGGAGCGGGCCCTCGCGGTCGTCGCCGGAGAGCTGCCTCTTGACGATCTCCGCCACCTCGGCGCGTATCTGCGTCATGAGGGTGGACTTGCCCGAGCCCCAGGGACCGAGCAGCGCGACCGCCAGTGGCGGCCCCGGCTCGCGCGCCGCGGCAAGCCGGGCGAGCATAGCCACGTCGCCCTCGTTGCCAAGCAGGTCCCGGGCCGGCGGGCCGTCGCTGATCGGCGCGGGTCTGCCCGAGCCTGAGGTGTAACGCGCGAGCGGTTCCAGAGACGCCGGCCGGCCGGGCCCGCGGCGCGTGAACCCGGGGAACGCGGGCTCGGCCGCGTCGCCGCGCCCCTGGCCGGCACCACCGGTGGGACCTGTCCCGCCAGGGTCTCGCAGGTCGGCATCCACGTGGCATCTCCCCGCAGGCAGCCATCCATCGGTCGCTCAATGGCCGACGGCCGCCCTCAGAAAAGACTCGCCACAGGCCTAGACGCCGCAACCTACTGCATCCACGGTCCGACGAGAGTCGTCCAAGGCTGACCGCGGGGCCGGGTCCCGGCGGGCCGCAGCCTCGTCCGCCATGCGCCGCAGCGCGCCTCACGCAGCCTGCGATGGTCGTAGCCTGCGACTATCGCAGGCTACGACCATCGCAGGTACGATCACGCCATTGATGCACTACTGAAGGTAGGCAAGTGGGCGCGCCGAGAGGACCGGTCCTGCGCGGCCCCAGAAGGTATGACATGCGAGTTCGAGCAGGCGCTCGCGTGCTTTCTTCTTCGGCGCGCTGCAGCAGTTCTACTACGACGGCAACAAGCGCACCGCGCGGTACATGACGAACGGTCACCTCACGTCCCGGGGCTTGGACGCCATCAGCGTCCCGGCCGCGCTTCGCCAGGAGTTCGACGGCGAGATGGTGGACTTCTTCCGCCACAAGGACGGCACCGGCATGTTCGGCTTCCTGACATCGCGCCGACTCGCCGCCGACGACGGGGTCCTGCCGACAGACGGTAGCTAAAACCGCCTCATCGAAGGATCACCTCGGCCAGCCCCCCGGCCACCACGGCTCGCCCCAAGATCGCCACTTGATGATCGCCACGACAGTCGCGCCGTGCACGCCAAACCGCCCTCCTGGTGTACCGGACGCGACTCGACCGGCGATCAAGCACGGCGAGGTGACCGCCAGGGCCGACGTTGCCGCCACCCGCGCCGCCCTGCCTGCCGAGTCCTGCGCAACCGGCGCGGCATCGCCGACTCGACCCGACGCGGCTACGGCAGGCCGCGGTGAGCCGCGGTGAGCCACCCATGCTGCATCATGAAAAAATCAAGGTCGACTTCTTGAAAATTAATTTCGATCAAGATAGAACTTGAGATATGACCGGACGAGCGATGGATTGGCAGGAGCTTACGAACCTGACCCGAGGCCAGCCGTTCGCCGTCGAGCGGGTGCGCCTGGCAGGCACCGGCATCGCGATCGAGGGCGAGTTCGAGCTGCCGCAGCTGGCTCAGCTCGGCGTCGAGGACCAGGTCTTCGTCACGGCGTTCGTGCGGTGCCACGGCTCCATCAAGGAGATGGAAAGGATCTTCGGAGTGAGCTACCCGACGATCAAGGCTCGGCTGAACCGGATCACCCAGATGCTCGACTTCGTCGAGACCGATCCGGCACCGTCCCGGGCCGACGTCATCGACCGGCTGCGCCGCGGCGAGATCACCGCGCAGCAGGCGTTGTCCGAACTGGAGGGCCGCACATGATGCCGCAGCTGGTGACCGTCCGGTTCAACCGCCCGGACGGTCATCCCATCTGGATCTGGGTGCCGGTACTCCCCGCGGTGCTCGTGTTCTCGCCAATTCTGGTCCTGGCCGCGGTGGCGGCGATCGTGGCCTGCCGCGTGTACCGCGTCGACGCAGTGCGGGCGCTCGGCGTGGGCTGGCGCATCGTCTCCGCGCTGCCCGGCACCCGGTTCGACATCGAGCAGGGCCGCACGGCCGTGCTCGTCACCATCCGATAGGAGAGGTTCCGATGAACGAACAACGCAAGGACATCCTCGACATGCTGGCCGAGGGCAAGATCACCGCGGAGGAGGCGGAGCAGCTGATCGCCGCGCTCGAGCAGGACCAGCCGCCGGCCGTGTCGAGTCTTGGCACTCCGTCGAGAAGCAGGGCGAAGTACCTGCGGGTGGTCGTCGACGGCGGCGACAACGGCGAGACGGGGCGCGTCAACGTGCGGGTGCCGCTGCAGCTGCTGCGGGCCGGCGTACGGCTCGCAGCCCTGATCCCGCCGCGGGCACTCGACCACGTCAACGCGCAGCTGGACAAGTCGGGGGTGCCGCTCGACCTGAAGCAGCTCAAGCCCGAACAGCTCGAGGCACTCGTCGAGCACCTCGACGAGATGAGCGTGGAGGTCGACCAGGCCGATGCCAAGGTGCGCGTGTTCTGCGAGTAGGCGCCCGTCCACCTGGACGGGCCCTCGAGAGAGTGCTGCAACACCCTCCCGAGGCCGCGCCCGCACCAGCAGTACACGGTTGAACCAACTGCCTGAAGTCTAGCCGTGACCCTCGATCTTTCGCGACGCGCCAGTCGTCGGGTGGGGTGCCGCCGATCCGGCCGCACCCCACCCGACGACCCGGAAATCGCTCTCATAGACACCGAGCGCGCCCAGCCAGCGGGGGACGAGACTCCGGATTGATCGCAAAGAGGGCCAAAAACGGCCTGCGTAGTCTGCTCGGCAGTAGCGTTGCCAGTGGCACGCGTACTCATCGGCAAGAAGGGCCAAGACCCGTGGATGAGCCAGCCGGTCAGACGATCATCGCACGACCGGATGCGGTGGCCGTGGCCGTTCCCGCCGCTCTCCCCGAGCGCTCGTTCCCCGAACGGTTCCATGCCGCCATGGAGAGCGTCAGCGGGTGGCTTCCGTTCGGGTTGTCGCGGATCGTCACTCCCAGCATTCTCGGCTTCGCCGTCATCAACGGGTTCACGTTCGCCGTCGACCTCATTCTGCTGACGGCATTCCACTCCGGGCTGCGGTGGCCGCTGCCCGTCGCGATCACGCTCGCTTACCTGGCGGCCTTCGGGCTGAGCTTCCTGCTTAACCGCAGCTTCAACTTCCGTTCCCACGGCCCGATCGGCGGGCAGGCGACTATCTACCTCGTCGCCATCGGTATCAACTACGCGGTGTTCATCCTGGGCGTCACTGACGGCCTTGCCCGCCTCGGCGTCGAGTACCACATATCCCGGCTCACCGGCGGCGCGTGCGAAGCGATCTACATGTACAGCGTCATGCGCTGGGTCGTCTTCGCGGACCGGGGACGCCGGAAGCAGGAGCAACAGCTAGCAGGAACCTCGACGCTCCAGCCAGGAACCCATGACGTCCAGATCGACGTCGCGGAGGCATGACGTCCATAGGCACGCCTGCCGCCCACCTCACGGAATGCCTCCTTTGCCGCTGGAACACCCGCAGGTTCATCAGATGCGCCAGGTCCGTGTCACACTCGGCAGGGGCGGTGTGGTGCCGGAGGATCGATGCCGGCGTCGGTGGTCGCCGGACCCGGGCGTGTCGAACGTCGCCGGAGGCCGCATGGACCTGCCGTTGTTCCCCACCGACCCCTCGGACGGCCGCCGATGAGGCGCCACGTCGCTCGGCCGGCACCGCCGGTCCCGGCGCCGATCAGGGACCGCCCACCGGCCCACACCGCCGGGCTGGCCGGCAGGCCCGGCCCGCTCGGAAGGGGCAGGGACCTGCTCCGGCTCCAGCGCACCTACGGCAACCGGCATGTCCAGCGTCTCGTCCGTGCCGGCGTCCCGCGGCTGACGGTCCGCCCGCCGGGTGACCGTCACGAGCGCGAGGCCGACGAGGTCGCCGGCCGGGTGGCCGAGGGGGGCCATACCCCGGTCCCGGCCCCGATCCGCCGTGTCGGCGGGACTGGTGGCGAGGCGGCGCACCCGTTCGTCGAGTGGGCGATCGAGGGCACTCGTGGCTCCGGTCAGCCGCTGCCCGACGCGCTGCGCCGGCCGTTCGAACAGCGGCTCGGTGCCGATCTGGGCGATGTCCGCCTCCACACCGACGCCGCGGCCGACGGCCTGAGCCGGCTGCTGCAGGCCCGCGCCTTCACGACGGGCGGCGACATCTACTTCCGCCGCGGCGAGTACGACCCCGCGACCACGACCGGCCGCCGCATGCTCGCCCACGAACTCACTCACACGGTCCAGCAGACCGGCATCGACGGCGCACCCGCACCCTCGGCCAGCACCCCCATCCAACGCATCTGGACCCACGAGGGGGTGCCTCTGACGGACCCGCAGCTGAAGGGCCTGATCGTCGCGCTCCTGCCGATAACCCGCCCGGATAAGCAGGGCGCGCTGAAGAACCTTATTGGGCTCGGGCGCGACGACGAGGAGCATCATGACGTGCAGCTCGAGCTCCTCGATAAGTACGGGTACAAGGGCGTCGACCTCGACAACATCTTCGACGACGGCTCGAAGAAGCGAAAGAAGGTCGACTCCAACGAATCAATCGGCGGCTCGAAGAAGCAAAAGAAGGTCGACCCCGAAAAAATCCCCGACGTCCCGAACAAACGAGGTGAGGCCTTCTCGGCTTTCACCAGGTCGTTGAGTGACCGAGCCGCCAAGCCACAACGGAAGGCGAGCCCGCCGGCGGCTGTCCGGAACCTCGGGGCGTACTGGCCCGCGGCGTCTCTCAACGAAGTTCTGGGCATCTACGGCAAGGACGTCGTCACCGCCGTCCTTCAGGCGACCACGTTGCAAGATCTGAAAGATGTGGCCGAGAAAATCCAGGTGAACGTCGCAACGATGGACGAGCGGCAGCCTGGCTACCGCAATAGCCTGCGAAAGGGCAAGCCCTCGCTGTTCTGGAAAGCCACGAACCCCACGAACGAGCGGCTCGGCGAGCTGGCATCGTACGAGGCCACGGGCACGATCGGCGAGCTCCTGGACTTAACCCGGCTCCGGCGACGGCATTCGGCCGAGGACCCACGACGCACGTGGTTCATCCGCCACGAGGGTGGGTCGGGTGCTGCAGGGCCGGATGTGATCATCATCAAGCAAATACCGAGCGAGCAAGACCCGACGTCGTACACGTGGCGGATCGTCTGCCACGAGGTGAAGCTGTCCCTCCTCGAAGGTGGCTGGACGTACGGCTACGGCGATGGCGATGAGTCCGGATTCCCGTCGATCTACCGCGCCAACTACGACTCCAAAAACCAGCGGATCTGGCCCCGCACGATGAGCGCGGAAGAGTCCCTCTGGTCCGCGGGCTCCCAGGCCGAGCCAGTCCTCGAGCTCTATCTCGCGAACGTCATCACTGCCGACAGGGAAATCCCGCGGGACGTCAGGTCGGAGGTGGCCGGGGCGCTGCGGAAGCAAGCGAAGACCTTGCGGCATCCGAAGACCTTGCAGCATCCGGAGGGTCAGAAGCTCAGTCCGGGCGTGCGGAACGACGACCAGATCATCCATATCGATCTTGACGAATTCGTCGACATCGAATGGAAGTTCACCTCCTTCGGTCGCTCCGAGCTCGAGAACACCACGGTACGAACGTCGAACGTGAGTGACATCATCAACCAGTCCAGCTACGACGACGCCCTCCAGGTGTGGTTCGACTACATGGACCGCCCGGACCAGTCGGAAGAGGGGTCGGCCGGCAGCCTGGTCCACTCCCCGGAGCCGCGGATCATCGCCACACCGTCGGCCACGCTCCCGAAGGTCCCGAAGATTCCGCTGCTGACCAACAACAACGTGCCGCCGCCGAAGCCACGCGAGACCGAGCCGCCCAGGCAGCCGATCAACAACCCGTGGAAGGCGCAGACGCAGAAGGCCGGGCCGGCGATCACCGCGGTGAACGGGAAGAAGACGACGACGGTGGCCGAGGTCCGCAATGATTTCGTAGAGAGGACAGGCAGGTCGCCCGGCAGAGTCGAATACACCAAGTTTCTGGAAGAGGCCTACGACAAGTACGGCAGTCAGCCATACAGCCTGTTCGGGCAGGAATTGAAACATCGCATGCTCGTGGAGGCATTGAAGAAATTCCCGACACTGAGCGAGTGGGTCGAAGAAGACTGACACTCAAAAGACGGCAGTGTCCAGCGACGGACCCTGCCGCACTTTCGACTTGAGCAGGATGACGGCGAGGTCGGCGGCGCGACCGATGGCGGCGTCGACGCCGTGGCGGTGAATGGCGTGGGCGAAGGAGCGCAACCGCGCAGCAGCGACGGAACTGGCCGAGTGGCGTTGTTCGAACCGTGCGGTATTCCGTTCGAATGGAGATCTTGAGAGCTTCCGGGCGGATCGCGCGGACGAGACTGGGTGAGCTGGCTCGGCCGGGGCCGTCTCGCCCCCGGCCTCGCGACGATGACCAGCCGCAGTCCAACTGACGCGCTCAGTCCGGCGGTCGCATCCCGACCGTGGGCCCTCGTCGACCGGCACGCCGCCACTCCGGGCGGCGAGCCGGTGACGCTTCGAGCACCTTCGGCCGACACGTCCAGACGAAGGAGATCCTCAAACCGCGAGGCGGGCAGCGACAGATCCATTGCAGGAGACCGGTCAGATCCGTGACAGAACCACCGTGAAATCCGTGGCAGAAGATCCGACAGATTCGTAGTTGATGTACGGTGTAGCCCGTGAGCAGCCCCTCGCAACGCCTGGTACCACGCCGACTCGAACCCATCATCGCCGCCCGGATGACCGAGGAGCCGGTCATCCTCCTGCAGGGGCCACGCACAGTCGGCAAATCGACCCTGCTGCGCGGCTTGGCGGCTCGGGCCAGTGGCGAGATCGTCGACCTCGACGATCTCGCCACCCGGGACGCGGCCGAGCGAGATCCCGGGCTGTTCGCCAGCGGTCCCAGCCCGGTGTTCGTCGACGAGTACCAGCATGTCCCAGCGATCCTGGACGCGATCAAGGCAGAACTCAATCGCGACGCCCGGCCTGGTCGGTTCGTCCTGACCGGCTCGGCCCGCCACGAGGCGCTGCCCCGCGCCGCCCAGGCCTTGACTGGCCGGTTGCACCGCATCCCGGTCTTCCCTCTGTCCCAGGGCGAGCTCATGGAAGTCCATGAGCATCTCGTTGATGACCTGTTCACCGACCCCACAGCCGCGGTTGCGGTGGCGACCACCTCCCGCACCACGCGCGACGAGTACATCGATCGGGTCGTACGGGGGGGTCTCCCCGCAGCGCTCGCGCGCCCTTCGGCGGCCTCCCGCAACCGTTGGTTCGACGACTTCGTCAGCCTCACTCTCGAACGCGACGTCCAGGAACTCGCCAAGATCCGCCAGGCGGCCACGATGCCGGCCTTCCTCGCCCGGCTCGCCAGCCAGTCGGGGCAAATCCTCAACGTCACCCGAGCGGCCTCAGACGTCGGACTGGACGAAGCCACCGCACGCAACTACCTGCGTCTCCTCGAAGCCGTCTTCCTGCTCGCCCGGCTGCCCGCCTGGGGCGTCGCGTTGACCGCCCGCGCCACCAAGGCGCCAAAGCTGCACCTCGTCGACTCCGGGGTAGCCGCCCGGCTGATGCGTCTCACGCCAGCGAAGCTGGCCGCCCGCAGTGCCAGCGCGCTGACCGATTTCGGCCACCTGCTCGAGACGTTCGTCGTCGGCGAACTGCTCAAGCAGGCCTCCTGGACGGAGTGGGTCATCGACTCCGGCCACTGGCGCACACAGGACGGCGACGAAGTCGACCTCGTGCTCGAACGCGACGACGGCATGATCGTCGCATTCGAAGTCAAGGCATCCGGGCGCGTGCCGGGCCCAGACCTGGCTCCCCTGCGCAAGCTCCGTGATTCCGCCGGCGACAGGTTCCTCGCCGGCGTCGCCCTCTATCTCGGTGCCCGCTCCTACACCTACGAAGACCGCCTGCACGTCATGCCCGTCGATCAGATCTGGACTCCCTGACGAGAACCCGCGGCGATCACGTTGCGTGCCGACCACCGAGGCCCCAGTCGGTTGCAAAGGCTGCAACAACCCTCTCAGAAGGGAGAGTCAGCTTCACTCCGTCCCTGTTCGGCCAACAGATCCGCCAGCCGCGGGACTGTAAAACCAACGGTGTAACTCACCTCTCGTGCCGCTGGCGTAGCGCACTTATTCGCTGCCTGCGCTATTCCTCTCAACCTGCGGTCATGGCGCTACGGCCGCCGCCAGGCCGGATGTCAGCCTACGACCCACAGCCCGGCCATGACTACCATATCGACGTCACCGCGCTTGACTACACTATAGTAGTCATGGAGCATGACGACGATATCGGAGTCAGCGAGGTCCGACATGGCGTACACCGGGAAGGTCAGGAGCGCCGAGTCATTGGGGCGCATCCTGCAGCAGGCGCGTCTGCTCTCAGGGCTCAGCCAGCGTGAACTCGCCCGCCGGCTGGGGACGACGCAGAGGTACATCTGGGAGTTGGAGGCAGGCAAGCCCTCTCTCCTGATGGATCGCCTCTTCGCGGCCATGCGGGCGACCGGCATGGAACTGACCGCGACGATCACGCCGCCGGGTGAGGACCATGGCTGACCTGGTTGTCGAACTGTACGGGACCCAGGTGGGCGTGCTCACCGGCCCGTGGCGCACCTTCGACTTCGTCACTGATCCCGCGGCGGTCACTGCCTTCGGCATCGACAGCACCATCTTGTCGGCGGCGATCCCGCTCACCGCGGTGCAGACCCGGGCACGCAAGGACCGGCGACAGAACTTCTTCCGCGAGTTGCTCCCCGAGGCCCGGATGCTCTCCCGCCTCGCACAGCAGGCCGGCGTCTCCGAAGTAGATGTCATCGGCCTGCTCCGCTGGTACGGCCGCGACGTTGCCGGAGCACTTCAGATCTGGGATCCCGACGTCCCCGGCGAACCCAAGCAACCCACGCTCGAACCGCTGTCCACCGCAGGCGTCGCCGACATGCTCAACCACGTGCAGCGTGATCCGCTCGGGAACAAGCCGGCCACCGGCAAGACCTCGCTCGCCGGCGTCCAGGACAAGATCGTGCTCGCCCGGACCGGCGATGGCTGGAACCGGGTGATCGATGGCTGGCCGTCGACCCACATCCTCAAGCCGCAATCGCGTGACTACCCGACCACGATCTACGACGAGGAGTTCGGCGCCCGCATCGCCCGAGCCCTCGGGCTGACCGCGTACTCGACGTGGATCGAGGAGTTCGAGGGCACGCCCGCCGTGGTCATCGAACGCTACGACCGCTCCCCCGACGCCCCGCAAGGACGCATCCATCAAGAGGACTTCAACCAGGTCCTCGGCACCACCGGCAATCAGAAGTACCAGAGGTACGGCGGCCGAGTCAGCCTCGAACGCATCGCCCGCGTCTTCTCGAACGCCGGCGACGACGACTCGCTCCGACGCCTGTTCACCCTCGTCGTCGTCTCCGTCGCCATCGGCAACCTTGACCTACACGCAAAGAACATCTCGATCGTGCACCGCCCCGACGGATCGATGACCCTCAGTCCGGCCTACGACCTCGTCCCCCAAGCGCACCTACCCAACGACGGCGAGGTCGCTCTGGCTGTCGCCGGCGAGTACCGCCACGCAGCCCTCACCCTCCAACACCTCACCGGGGAAGGCCACACCTGGGGGCTGGCCAACGCGGCAGAACTCGCCGAGGAAACGCTGACAACGGTGCTCGACCTAGCGAGGACCCAGAGCCCTCACCCAAACGCCCAGCCCGGCCTCGACAAGGACATCACCCGGTTCACGTCTAACTTGCTCTCGGAACGCACGATCGGCGGCATGTGACCCCAGCGGACCGGCGCGCCCAGCGGGGACCAGCAGGGACCAGCTATGACCGAGTGGTCAGCGGTCGCAACGGATACAACAGGAGCGTTCGGGATCAGCACCCCGGGCGGGGTGCGACCTCCCGCCGCACCCCGCCTGATCTGGTCTTTCTGCCCAGAACCACGCCGCTTCTGCTGGCGGAGCGTACTTATTCGCGACCTGCGGTATTCCTCCCGATCGGGCAAGCCGCTGTGACGCAGCCGCTCCGGCAACGAGGCGCGGACCGGGCCGTCACGCCTGATCCAGTCGACGGACGCAGGCTCGCTGTTCTAAAATCGCACACGTGGCAGAGGTCGATCCTGTGGCGCTCGGTCAACGCATCGCCGAGGCGCGGCAGCGCGCTGGGCTGACACAGGCGGACCTAGCAGCGGCAGTGTCGGTAGACCGGTCCGCGATCGCCAAGATCGAGACTGCGGGGCGCCGCGTGACGGCGCTGGAACTGGCACAGATCGCGGATGTGGTCGACGAGCGGATCGAGTGGTTCGTGACCGATCCGCCACCGACCGTTGTTTCCTATCGCAATCTGCACGAGCCAGGAGCCGCGAACTCGACGATCGACCGGATCATCGAGCGGGTTGCCCGCAACGTCGAGTTCGTGCTCGCCCAAGACGAACGCTGGAGCCTGGTAGCCGCGGAGACACTACGTCGGCCAGACTCGGGCGAGGAGGCGGAGTCGTCCGCGGCTCACGTGCGTCAAACTCTCGGGCTCGCAGGCCAAGATCCGGCGCTTGAGATCGCCCGCAACGCGGAGCGACTCGGCCTTCTCGTGTTCTCCTTCGATCTTGGACCGGACGGCGCCGATGCCGCCTCGATCCTGCTGCCTCAGGGCGGAATCGCGGTCACCAACGGCAATCTCCGCGTCGGACGCCGCAGGTTGGCCTGCGTTCACGAGCTTGGTCACTACGTCTTCGCGGATCCTTACACGGTGGACTGGCGCGTCGCCGAGCAGGAAGACAACGCAGCCTGGGAGACACGCCTAGACCGGTTTGCCCGCGCGTTTCTCCTGCCCGGGTCGGGGCTGAGGCGGTACTGGACCGAGGCGGCACATGCCGATGCCGATCTGCGCACCGCGGCTGTCGTGGCCGCGAGCCGATTCCGTGTCGACATGTCGACGCTGGCTCGTCGACTGGTCGAGCTCGGCCTCGCGAGCGCGGATGATGCAGCGCGGATCCGTACCGTGCGGACGACGAAGGCGGACATCGTCGAACTCGGCCTAGTTGTCCAAGACGAGCTTGCCGCCCCCGAGCTACCGCGCTCCTACATCCAGGCCGTTCTGCGCCTCTACCGCAACGAGATCATCTCCGCAGCCCGCGCAACCGACTTGCTCTTCGACACCTGGACAGAAGAGGACCTGCCCCCGCTACCGCCGCTGCCCGACAGCGCCATCTGGACGTTCGTTTCATAACTGATGGACGCGCCCGAGATCCTCGTCTTCGACACCGGACCACTGAGCCACTTCGCCCGCCAACAGTGGCTCGGCGCGCTCAAGGCCGTCGTCGGAGCACGAACCGCGCTGATACCGGACGTCGTCCTGGACGAACTACGCATCGGCGCAGCTCAGGATGGCCGGATACAGGCCGTCCTGGACGCTGACTGGCTCGAGAGGCGCGACCTGTCGAGCGGGGTCGAGATCCTCGCCTTCGCCCAGTTCTCCTCACTTCTCGTCCGCGGCGACCGCAACCGCGGGGAGGCTGGCGTCCTGGCACTCGCCGCCACGACGGGCGGCACCGCCATCATCGACGACGGTGCAGCCCGTCACGCAGCCCAAGCTCACGGAGTCAGCCACCGCGGCACTCTCGCGCTGCTCTGCGAGGCCGTGCGGCTTGGACTACTCACGGTTCCACTGGTATCCGCACTCGCCGACGACCTGATCTCCGGCGAGTATCGCCTCCCTTTCAAGCCGGGGGGCTTCGCCAAGTGGGCCGCAGAGGCCGGCCTTCTCAGCTGAGACGAGGGATCTTGCTAGAACGATCAACCTGGCAAAGTCGGATCTAACGGGCGGCGCGGCACCGACGTCTCCTCGCTAGTGAGGCTGACTGTGGTGTGGTCGCCGCCTGCTTCTGCCTCGGCTGTCGGGTAGTTCATGCTGGACCACGCCGCGACATAGCCAGCCCAGTCGTGGCACGCGATCTTGGCCCAGCGCTCCGCCGTGGCTATGTGTACTCCGAGCAATGTGGCGAAGACAACCGGAGGAAGATCTTCGGCCAAGGCCAGCAGGGCGGCGTGTCTTGTTGGTCTTGCCACGATGTCGTGCTCCCGAAGCCTGTTGCTGAGGCTGCTGACTGAGAGCGGGCGCCCGGGTACGCCGCCCGGGAAGATCCAGGGCGTCGGAATGGCACGACCCACAGCGGCTCGTGGCGTCGATGTCGACGCTAGCGTGCGGAGCACGGCCGCCAACCGGGGCGGCAGTGTAAACGGGCTCTTGTCGAGGGTCAGACGCACCTCGTCCCCCCGCGCGTCGAGGTCGTTAATCGTCAGCCGCACGATTTTGGACAGGGGCACGCCGAAGATCGCGACAAGCGCACCGGCGGCCCGGACGTCGAGAGGAAGGCTGTCGTCGACGAGGCACCGTTTGAGACATCGCCAGCGCTCGTCCTCGGTCGATAGATCACTCAGGGTCATCACTGGGGCAGAGTCGACGCGTAGACGACGGCACAGGTTCCGGTCAGCGGCCCAGGCCAGGAAGTAGCGCACGTCGCGACGCTCGTTGGGCCCGGCGAGAAGCCACTGATCGAGGTCGGCCTGAGTGAGTTCGGCCAGCGAACCATCCTCGCCGTCAAGCCATGTCGGTAGCCGGAGGACGTTTCTGATCTGCCGACGCGCGAACCGGGATGAGCCTGTGGTGAACTCCCTGCGCTGTGCGCGCCGGCGCGCCCTTCGCAGGAGGTGCCAGTGCATGAAGGTTCGTACGAGGCGGGCGCGTTCAGCTGGCTCGTCTGCGAGTTCGTGCTCGAGCCACGCGGCCAGTCCTTCGAGGTGCTCGTTGCGTTCCTCGAGCACTCCGGTGTGGGTCAGCGCGGCCCGCAGGTAGAGCAGGCTCTTGTGGGGAGGCAGGGCATCCAACGACTCGTGGGTGATCGGCTGCTTCGTCCGTGCCATCTCGGCCAGAGCCTTGGCCGCCACGCTCTTACGAAGCCACCCCAGGATCGTGACTGGATGCTCGACCTCGGCCAGGGCCTGCAGGAACGGGCCAAGTTGCGGGTGAGGCAGGCCGTCGTCGTCGGTCAGCAGATCGTTAAGCCGCTGGGCGAGCACGCAGCGTACGCATTCTCCTTCGGCGTACAGCCGCCCGCCCTGCCCGCAGCGCCGGCAGAAGTAGTCGACCTGGGCCCCTGAGCAGGGCCCGCAGATCCCGCGACCCGCCTCGTTGGTGGCGATCAGCGGCTGACTGATCTCGCAGCTCGCGCACGTGCTCGGGTTGTTACGAATCGCCTCGTAGCAGGTAGAGCACACCGGCCCGATAGGCCATTCCGCGTTGACAGGTCGGGTCCGGCCGCAACGGCAACACTGCCTCGGCTTGCGCGGGAGACAGCTCACACAGATGGGCGAACCGGAACGGACCTGGTGGCACGGTCGGAGCCGGCCGCAGACGCGGCAGATCGCCGGCCTGCCCTGATAGCAGCCCCCGCAGAGATCGGGAGCGCCGTCCTTGCCTCGCAGGCGACGCGCGCTTCCGGCCGCACCGACCGCACGTCCGTAACGGATGCTGGTAACACCCCTGGCAGACGGGCCCGGACGGTGTGTGGGCCTTGACCCGGGCAAGTTCGCCGCACGAACTACAGGTCTGCAGCGGCGGCTCGTAGCAGCGTTCACAGAGGGATGCGCCGTCCGGCAAGCGCTGCGCAGGTCGCCCGACTCGACCGCATTGTCCGCATTCGACCAGCCTGGACGAATCGCGTGCATAGCAGTGGTAACAGATCACACCCTCGTCGCGGCGTGCGGCGACACGCCCGGGCTGACCGCAA
>Ga0207712_10001166_pt1 | contig 18236 bp, 5 predicted proteins | sample KBSS44metaG_FD_184402 | JGI IMG/M metagenome (GOLD analysis project Ga0207712, IMG submission 184402) | Switchgrass rhizosphere microbial communities from Kellogg Biological Station, Michigan, USA - KBS S4-4 metaG (SPAdes) (version 2) | ecosystem: Host-associated > Plants > Roots > Rhizosphere >... | reverse complement strand
ACTTGAGTATCACACAGTGAACAGGTTTGAAGATGCGCTTGCCGATTACAGCAAGGCGATCAGACTGAACTCTAGAGAGTCGGTCTATTATTTCGACCGCGGACTTGTACATGACGACTTAGCTAAACCGGAGCAGGCGATATCTGATTACACAAAGGCCATAAGACTTGATCCGAAGGACAAGGATCCGCTCATTAACAGAGGAATATTGTACGATGACCGGGGTGAGTACGATCGTGCAATTGCAGATTACACACGGGCGATCGGAATCGATCCCACGGATAGCGACCTGTTTTACAACCGAGCCTACTCTTACAATAATGCGAAGTTGTATTCAAAGGCGATTCAGGATTACTCAAAGGCGATCGAGCTTAGCCCGGATGACAGTGATGCCTATTTTAACCGCGCAGATACCTATTTCAGTATGGGCGACTATAAACGGTCGATACTGGACTATTCCCGGGTGATCGAGCTCGACCCTGCTGACGCTCAAGCATATAAGAACCGGAGCGACAACTATCTGAAGATCGGTGAAAAGGAAAAGGCCGCCGCTGATCTCGCAAAATTCGACGAGCTTAATGCGAAGTAAGCCGTAGTAATTCGCACATGGGACACTGTCAATTCAGACAGGAAATCTGGGGTCACGCCGGATAGAAATCTGGGGTCACGCTGCGATTCTGCGATATTGGTTGATTTGATAGAATGTCGCGGGTATGGCGAGAAAGCTACGCGTGGAAGTTGAAGGAGGTCTTTACCACGCGATCACGCGTGGGAACGACCGGCAAGACATTTTTCACTCCGCTGACAACTATCTAAAGTTTCTCACTCTTCTGATAAAACAAAGGCGCGCAGGCGTCGCAGAACTTTCGCTGATTGCCGGCCTCGATATTTCCAATATTAGTCGCAGATACGACGCTACACAGCAAAAGCCAAAGAATGACCGAAAACTCGCCTATGCAAAAGATCTGGTTGAAAAAAAATATCAAGCTAAAATCGCAGAATCGCAACGCGTGACCCCGGTTCTTTGTGACCCCGGTTCTTTGCAAACGGATATTCTTTCCCGCGTTTTGCGGGCACCTGGCCACGACCGCTCAGGACGCAGCTATTTGTTGTCAGGCCAATTCTAAAACGGATATCCTTTCCCGCGTTTCGATCTACAAGGTGTCTGCGCGATTTAGCCGGAGACTTACCGTAGCGAGAGTTACGGGCGCACTACCATCTGCATCAATTTCCCAGGAACTTCCTCGGTGACCATTTGAACGCCAGCGTCGAATGCCGCCGGCGATTCCGCTGTCGCGACGCGAACCATACCCTCCTTGAAGGCCTCGGCGGCAACCCGAACCTGGGGCGACACCGCCGTGGCGGAGGTGCCTGCGGAAGTTGTTGCCACACCGCCAACCGCCACGGCTTGAAAGCTAAATACCGCGACGGCGGTCAGCGCGACCGCCGCTGCGGTTACGCCGATGATTACTTGAGCCCTGCGCCCGGCGAGTTCGGTCCCTTCTCTGAACGCCGTCAACTGTTCGTCGGCCTTCACGAAGCTCGCGAGGCCGACGGCGAGATGGGCAAGAGCCATAGAGGGTTTTCGCGCCTGCAGAGCAGCGTCGGCGGCACTCAAGGCGTCCTGAGTCGGCTTCCAGATCGCCATGGTGTGCTTGGCCGGATTCAGTGTCTGGACAGCAGCTCCGACGACAGGCCTCATCGCGGGGTTGACCGCGATGTTGACCAATGTCGGCAGAGCGGTTAGGGGATTCGCGAGGCCGACGATGGTCGTGGCCTTCTGGAGTGTGGAGGGAGCTGCCTGATTAAGAAGTGTCTGGTGCAGATTCATCTCCTGTGCTAGATTTCTCCTCAGTTGGTCGAGCTGGTTTCGGATTATGTCGAAGGCGGTCTGCAGGGCACGGGTGGCCGAGGCAGCCAGGTTCGCCGCGGGAACAGCCGCCTGGACGCCTAGCTTCACGACGCAGGTGGCGAGTTCCTGCATCGGAAAGTTCCTTGGGGCGGGATCGTTAATTTCGGCGGTAACCTTGGCTCGGTACACTAGCAACCCAGGTTCGGGCCTTTCCCACTGCAGGAACAGCCTGATCTTGCGCAGACCAAACATCGTTTGCAAAGCCTCAATCTCCGACTGGAACCCTGCGTTGTTCCCGAGCAGTTCGGCTTCATGGACTTGATCGCCGCTCAGATAGCTGTCGCCCCGGCGGTACGGCAGCTGAAACCGCGTGATGAAACTATCGATCTTCGGGAACTTCTTCTGGCCCCCATCCCAGCTGGAGAAAGACTCGGGCTTGATCTCGTAATACTCGCGGGCCGTTGAACTGTGAACGAGAGCGTCCGGCCGGGCCCAATCCCCTGACGAATTCGCTCGATAGTTCTTCATCTCGGTTACGCGTTCCGTCGGCAGGCTGTTGCGAAGTGCGATGAAGACAAACATGTTATCGTCGGAACTATTGTTCCCAGCGTCTTCAAACAGCCCGAAATCCCCTGGGGAGCCAAGGGCCGCGTCTTTTTTCATTCGATCGAAGATCGGCGCCTCGGCGGCATTTTGGCCGAATTGACGTGCTATATCGCTACTCTGAACGGCTATGCTGATCGGAACTCTAAATTCTAGCTGTGCCATGAAATCGCCTCCTCGGTACCACATCCGTGGCCCGAACTGCCGAACTATCCATTAAAACCATGCATTTGCCAAGCTACGCTGAATTTGGCGTTTTATATCAAATCAAGACCAATACTGCCAACTCTCCGCATTGCTTGAACCAGCGCGGAAGCCTCGAGTTTGAAGCACCTCAGTTTACTTCTAAGACTAGACCTATTTATTTAGAGGTTTTGCCATAAAAATTTGGGTGAGGCCTACTTTCTTGATGATTCGCGTTGTAAAGAATTGTGTAAAGAATTGGGGTCACGCCTGCGATTCCGTGATATTGGTTGATTTGATAGAATGTCGCGGGTATGGCGAGAAAGCTACGCATGGAAGTTGAAGGAGGCCTTTACCACGTGATCATGCATGGGAACGACCGGCAAGACATTTTACACTCCGCTGACGGATATCTAAAAGTTTCTCACTTTTCTGGTAAAACAAAAGGCGCGCCGGCGTGGCAGAACGTTCGCTGATCGCCGGTCTCGATACTTCCAACATTAGTCGCAGATACGACGCTGCGCAGCAAAAGCTAAAGACCGATAGAAAACTCGCCTATGCAAAGATCTGGTCGAAAAGAAATATCAAGCTGAAATCGCAAAATCGTAGGGCGTGACCCCGGTTCTAGGTTGCTGCCACCGACCGAAGAAGGCGGAAACACGACCGGTAGGAGTGTGCCCATCGCAAGCACGTTTCGGATCTCACGGCAGTCCCACCGTCCAGTCCTATGCCGCTTGTGAACAACGTTTACTGACAAACGCACAGTATTTGTGCGCCAGCAAACACAAGAAACGCGAGCATTTATCGCGATAAGAAAGGGCTCTTGACAACGTCAGAATTTCCTGTGTATTATTTTCGCCAAGCTCACACGATCTTTCTCTTTCGAAACAAAAAAAATTGAACAACCCACGGATCGCTTTATCACGCGGGTTGTAAGGAGATCTCCACATGTCTCTGTTCGCGCCTCTGCCAGCGGAAAAGCGCCGTAAAGTAATTTACGGAGTTTCCGCCGTGGCTATTTGTGTGTCTATCGGCCTCGGGGTTTTTGCAAAGAATGGTTGGCTGCCATCGACCGATCCGTTGACGGGAAAGAAGACCGGATGGTTCGGGAAAGACCTCCCAAAGAATGCCGGAAGCACCTGGAACCCCCTTGCCGCACCGCTCCCGACCGCAACTCCGCAGCTCTCGAAAGAGTACATCTATGCTGGGCAAAGATTGCTTGCCGTCGAGGACGCGAACGCCAACGCCGCACCTCCCGCGGACCTTGCAATTTGGCGGCCGTCGAATGGGCTCTGGTGTATTCTCGGTGGTCCAGGCTCCCAGCAAACAATCGCGCAGTGGGGAGCGAACGGCGACATTCCGATTCAGGGTGATTTCGACGGCGACGGCAAGACTGACTTTACGGTATATCGCCCGACGGATGGCAATTGGTACACCTATCGAAGCTCGGACGGTCAGGTGAATATCACCAACTGGGGCGCGAGTGGTGACATCCCGGTCGCGGCGGATTTCGATGGCGACGGCAAGACGGACTTCACGGTATATCGACCGACGGACGGAAATTGGTACACCTATCGAAGCTCGGACGGTCAGGTAAACATCTCTCAGTGGGGCATTTCCACCGACATTCTCACTCCGGCTGATTACGACGGCGACGGCAAAGCCGATTTGGCAATCTGGCGTCCAAGCACCACCAGCTTTTACGTCTACCGGAGTTCTGACGGCCAAGTCCAGGTCTCGAGCTTCGGCACCTCAACCGACAAACCCGTCTGTGCCGACTACGACGGTGACGGCAAAGCGAATTTTGCCCTTCGCTCGGGCGCAAGCTGGATAATCGCCAATGCCGCCGGTACACCCGGCACGCCGATAACTCCTTCAGGAGATCAGGCGACCGACATCCCAGTTCAAAACGACTACGACGGCGACGGCAAAGTCGACATAGCAGTCTGGCGGCCATCGAATGGTCATTGGTACATCCGCAAAAGCGGTTCCTCCGGTGACCTCCGTGAAGAAAGCTGGGGCACGGCCGGCGACATTCCCGTCCCAGCGTATTACAGGAGGTAGGCCGTCGATTCGCAAATTACTTTCAGAATAACGAAAACCATAGATCGCCTCTAACGCATATGAACAGCCTCATTAAAAAACAGAGTCTCGTGGAGATCCACTTGCAGAATACTCGATCGCTAATAATGAGATTTACAACATTGCTATTGCCTGTGTTGTTATCCCTGGTAGCGGGAAAGGTCGAAGGGCAGCAAGTCCACAGCGAAAATTCGGTTGCCAACGCAACGCCAATTGGCACTTATTCGATAAGTGACATTGAGCACATAGATATCGCTAAGGGCAAATTGGGTGTCAGTGTGCCGCTTATGAGGGTTGGCGGCCGGGGAGCGGCCGGGTACACAATGACCCTGCCGATAAAATGGCCGTGGCATCTCGAACATCGGTACTTTCCAACTCTGGGCATATGGCAAGATCATTATTTCCCGGTTTCCAGCTGGACTAACGAGCCGCCTTTTGCGGCCTACAGCCCAGGATATATGCGAATAATACGCGCCAGCGACTTCAACAACATGTGTGAGAATCCCGGAGGGAAGCAGGGAAAGGTGCTGTCGAAAATGGTCTTTGTCGGAGCGGACGGATCTACGATGGAACTTATTGATCAGCGAACCAAGGCTACGCCTGCGTATTTTGATGGCTGCTTGGCCACGCCTGATGCGATGAATCGTGGAAACATATGGATCTCCAGCAACGGCTCAGGTGTGACGTTCGTCAGCGATAGTAATTATGTCGAAACCCCGGGCTTAGCGGACGACTATGACCGATTCCCTGGTGGGGGCGTTTTATTGTTTCCCGACGGGACCAGGTATCGGATAGAGAGCGGCAGAGTAACTTATATACAGGACCGAAACGGAAATCGAGTGTCATTTACGTATCAGGTGTATGGACCCAACAACTACGGCCCGTTAATATCGATCACGGACTCATTGAACCGCGAGATCGTTATTGCCTCGAACGGAGTGATTTCCTTCAAAGGCTCGAATGGGGCCGATCGAACGATCGTCGTGGCAAGCGACACTTTAAGCAATTTGCTTGCTACTGGACAGACGCTTCAAAGCGATCATGATCTTTTCTCTTCTTTGGGTAGCGACGCGGGAACAGGTACCTATCAGAATCCAAGCATGCCCGCATACGTCCAACTGCCTGATGGCCGACGATACAATATTAAGTATAACAGCCATGCGGACGTTGCCAGGATCGAGCTGCCAACCGGAGGAGCGTATGAGTATGAATGGAGCGGAACGTCTACTCCGCCACATCTCGACCGATTCATGTACGAAAGACGGGAATATCCTGATGGCGGTTCAGGAAACTCGTACTTAGCAAAGACCAAGTACGAGACTGAGAACGTCTCTCCTTACCCAAGAAAAGTTACTATTCTCGCCAATACGCCGAGCGGGGACCAAGCAGTTGCTCTCAGCAAGCATTATTATTCCAACTCGAGCCAATTATGCACCGGTTCTTGGTCGGACGACCCTTTTAATTGTGTTGATGCAGGTGACACAGCTCGCGAGTCTAAGACTGAGCTTTATGACGCATCGGGAACGACATTGCTGCAAAAAACGGAGACCGACTTTGAATATCGCGAATCCGTGGTCGTGACCGATGCCCGGGTTGGCTGGCCATATAATACTTACACTAGAAACGCCGATTACCGGCCGATTCGGGTTACGACCACCCTCGCCGACGTTTCTCCAGCTTTGGTTTCAAAAAAAGAATTCGGTTATGACTTAAACGTCAATTTTACTCGTCAGACAGACATTTTTGAATACGATTTCGGATCAGGGCAAGCCGGATCGTTTCTCCGAAGAATGCATACCGATTTCCTGTCAACAAATCCAGTTCAGGGTAATACAGATTATCTCTCAAACAGCATCAATCTGAAGATGTTGCCCACCCAGAAATGGATTTCATCCGATTACGCCGGAAGTAACAAAATCTCCTTGACCACTTTTGAATACGATAACTATTCCGCCGATACGGTTCATGCGGGACTAGTCGCCAGAAATAACGTCAGCGGTTTTAATTCAACTAACTACGGAGGAGGCAATACGATTCGGGGCAATGTCACCGGAGCCACGACCTATGCTAATGCCTCGAGTCAAACTGGGGCCATTCACGCTTATTCACAGTTCGACATATTAGGGAATGTTGTGAAAACGATCGACGGCAATGGCAATCCTTCAACCCTAAGCTACACGGATAATTTCGGAGCACCTGACGATGATGTAGTTACCCCGTCGACAATAGCGTCGCTCGGCGGGCTAAACACCTTCGCATATCCAACCAGCGCAACAAATGTGTTCGGTTGGACGGCTTATGCTCAGTACGACTATTACACCGGGGAGCCTGTGAATGCTCAGGATTTTAACGTCGTTATCTCGAAGATGGTTTATAACGATCCGCTTGATAGACCGACGCAGAACGTTACCGCTGTGGGTACGCTTCTGGAGGCTCAATCGACGATCCTTTATGATGATGCGAATCATCGTATTCAGACAACCAGCGATCTCAATCGGCTCAATGATAATTTACTCAGGTCCGAAGCTTTTTATGATGGATTAGGTCGGACGGTAGAGACGCGAAAGTATGAGGCAAACGGAGGATATGTGGCCGTGCAGGCGGTTCCGTTGCTGACAGTCCAGGATCCACTGACGAATCTATGGCGAGCCGCAAGCAAAACGTCCAATCCATTTCGCCCCGGAGCGGGGGAAACTCCGGTTTGGACAACTTCCTTGACTGACGAGCTTGGCCGTTCGATCAAAGTCATTACGCCTGACAATGCCAGAGTAAAAACCGACTACAGTGGAAATGCCACGACCGTTACGGATCAGGCAGGAAAAATGCGTCGGTCGATTACTAATGCTCTTGGACAATTAATCCGGGTTGACGAGCCAAACTCCAGCGGTCAACTCGGAACAGTTGCCAGCCCGAATCAGCCGACGACTTACACTTATGACATTCTGAATAATCTTCTTACAGTTACGCAAATCGGCAGCGGAACTGAGCAATGCGGTCCCGCTGGGGGAAATTGTTCACAAACGCGTACATTTACCTACAATAATCTTTCTAGATTGCTCACCGCGACGAATCCAGAATCGGGAACTATCAGTTATGCGTATGATGCGAACGGTAATCTTACGAGCAAGGTGGATGCTCGGAGCGTTACGACCACGTATGCTTACGACGCACTGAATAGGGTCACATCGAGAAGCTATTCCGGCGGATCCGTCGCGACTCCTACTGTAAGCTACATCTACGACGACCTAACCCACGCTAAAGGCAAATTGACTAAGGTTTCATCGAGCGTTTCGACGACTGAATACACCGCGTTCGACGTCTTAGGACGTGTGACGGCGAGCAAACAGACAACGGATGGTGTAGAGTATGGCGGCGGCTCGGACCCGACTCACTGGATGACCTACACATACAATCTATCTGGAGCCCTCATCGAGCAGCAATACCCATCAGGCCGCGTCGTAAGGAACGACCTGAACAACGACGGCACGCTGTCGGCGGTTGTCAGTAGCCCACGCGTAAGCACGGGCTTTATGACCTATGCGCATCATTTTATTTACAACGCGGCGGGAGCGGTTACCTCGATGCAGCTTGGGAATAATAGGTGGGAAAGCACGGTGTTCAATTCCCGCTTGCAGCCGACGCAGATCGCTTTGGGCACTGTTCAGAACGGATACGATCAGTTAAAGCTTCAGTATGGCTATGGGACGACGCAAAACAATGGCAACGTCCAGACGCAGACGATCACCGTTCCAACTGTCGGAGTGAGTAATGGATTTACCGCGGTTCAGGCGTACAGTAATGACGCCTTAAATCGTCTAAAGGACGCGACCGAGAATGTCACCCCCAGCGGTGGTTCCGCCTCGCAGTCCTGGAAGCAGACGTTTTCTTACGACCGTTTCGGCAATCGCAACTTTGACGAGGCGAATACGACCACGCTTCCACAGAACTGCACAAGCGGCGGTGTTCCGGTTGTCTGTGCGGCGGATAAGAAGATATTCGACCCGGCGATCAATACTGCAAACAACCGCCTCAGCACCAGCGACAACTACGCTTTCGACAACGCGGGAAATACGACCGTTGATGCCCAAGGGCGGACATTTACTTATGACGGCGAGAATAAGCAGACGGAAGTAAAGAATTCCAGTAATGTTACGATCGGTCAGTACACCTATGATGGCGACGGAAAGCGGGTCAAGAAGTACGTTCCTTCCACGGGCGAAACAACCGTTTTTGTTTACGACGCATCAGGAAAACTGGTGGCGGAGTATTCGACCATTGTCGCAAGCTCGACGGACGCCAAGGTCAGCTATTTGACAAGCGATCACCTCGGCTCTCCGCGGATAAATACCGACCGAAACGGAGCCATCATCGCCCGCCACGACTACATGCCCTTCGGCGAAGAGATCGCCGGCACCGGCGGAAGAACGACTGGCGTTGGCTACGGCGACGATACAATTAGGAAACAGTTCACAGGCTATGAAAGGGATAACGAAACCGATCTGGATTTTGCGGAGGCTAGATACTTTAATTTTGGATTTGGACGTTTCTCAAGTCCAGACCCGATAGGTGGGGCAAAAAATTCTCCTCAATCCCTTAATCGATATTCGTATGTCTATAACAATCCACTTAATTTCGTTGATCCATCCGGATATTGCGGATTGACGGCAGGAAGTGACGACAAAACGCCCTGCATATGGTTGAAAAATAGCGAGGGGAAATATCAATCTGTTTCCCAAGCCCAATACGATAAAAGCAAAGATTCAACGTACAAGGATTGGACGGTTTTGACTGAAAAAGAACGGCAGGACACGACATTTAATTTGACGAGTCTTTACGGCGACTATAACAGTGACACTGAATATCAGTCATTAGCCAACAACAACGCCTTAGTTGGCTTGGGAAGTAACGGAAGGTTTATCGACCAAAGCAATGCCGTTACGGTTCTGGGGGAAGACCCGGATAATTCGACTCAAGTTGTTCCGGGAAGCGGATATTGGGATATTGGCTTGTCAGGTGGACATTATGGTTTTGGGGTGACCGGTGGACTAATAGTTGAAAGTCAAAGCTGGAACCCTCATCTCTATGTGGGCGGCGGACTGATGACTCCCGGTATAAGTGGCAACGTTAACTATAGCCCGGATAAGGTTACGCCCGGATGGAATATACAAGCCCAAGTGTTGCCAGGTGGGGCGATTGGTCTAGACAGAAAAAAACAAACTTTCACCGAATTTGGCGCTGGGTTGCCCCCATCCGCTTCGGTTATGTTAATTTGGATTTATGGAAAGGATGATGGCACTAAGCCCCTACCGCCTTCGGGGCCAAATGCTGCGGTAAATAGTCCGATTGACTATGAGCGGGCTAGAAATAGGTCGCAAAATTGTTCGTGCAACACGACAGTGCCTAGATAGGATGAACTAATGCTATCTGTTTTTTTAATTCTTTTTTGTGCTGCTATTCTAACCTTCCTTTCGTTTGATGGGATTGTGAGGTTTCAATATAAGAAGTTCCGTACAGATTGGGTGAGCGATGGTGAGTCTCCAGGGTTCTTTTGGATGCCGCCTACAAAAGACTTCGCTGCCTGGCAACGCTCTCTTGTAAGGGGTTCTTTCATTCGATCGAAACTATTTTGCAGATGGGTCTTTTTTAAACCGGAGTGGGCGCAATTCAGTCGTGATGCTACCCCAAAATTTTTGATTTTCAGATTGTGTGTCCTAGCGTGGTTTCTAGCCTTGGTTGGATGGGGCTTCTTGGTACTTGCGAGATAACGCATTTTGGCGGTCACAATGTAAACATCCCGCGGGTAGTGCCGGTTAGGAATACACATTTCCGGTTTTGTGTTTGATCAGATATTCACTGGGAGGCATGCCTCCCAGTGAATCGTGCGGGCGGTGGTGGTTGTATGTTTCGAGCCACTCGTCCGTTTTGTTTCTTACGTCGTCCAAATTTTCAAAGATGTACATATCGAGCACGGCCTCGCGGTAGGTGCGGTTAAAGCGTTCGATGAAGCCGTTCTGCATCGGCCGGCCGGGTTTAATGAACTCGAGCTCAACCTGGTTCTGTTCGGCCCAGTCGGCAACTGCGACGGCGGTGAACTCCGGCCCCTTGTCGAATCTGAGTTTTGCCGGCAGCCCACGCCATTCGACGATCTGGTCGAGCACCCGTGTTACGCGTGTCGACGGCAAACTCGTGTCGACTTCGATCGCCAGAGCCTCGCGGTTGTAATCGTCCACTACATTGAATGTGCGAAAGCGGTGGGTAAGGATTGGGGTCAATCCTGCAAATCTGCGATTTTCTGGTAGACTTTTGCGGATATGGCAAGGAAACTGCGGATCGAGGTCGAAGGGGACTTTATCACCTAATCACCGGGGTAATGACATCATCTATTCGTGCAACCCTAGTGCCTGCTACACCAAAGCGGGATCGGCTCATTTCCTACTCTTTGTTTCCGAGGTTTCTCGCCGAGCGGAAGACCTTCGCTTTTCCGGCAGCATTCCTAAACTTCCCGGCGGCTAAGCCGTCCTATCCGCGGCGGCGCAGCCGCGCTTGATTTATATAGCACATTTCGGAAAAGCCAAGCTTTTCCGCTCGGCAAATTAGATCTGGGACCATCTCTGAAGTTGAACCCGCCCCTCAACCTCGACCTCGCAACTTCGTTGCCACGATCGTGCAATTTCTTGGGTCCGACACGCAAGTTGATTGCGTGGGGAGGGATTTTGCCTTTGCGGAAAAGGTTTCTCTGCACGAATCTAAAGTTCTTTCCCAGGAATCTAAGGTTCTTTCCTAGGAGTCGAAGGTTCTTTCCTAGGACTCGAAGGCTTTTTCCTAGGACTCGAGGGTTTTTTCCCAGCAGTCGAAGGTTTTTTCCCAGGAGTCGAAGGTTTTTTCCTAGGACTCGAAGGTTCTTTCCGAGGACTCGAAGGCTTTTTCCCAGGACTCGAAGGTTCTTTCCTAGGAATCGAAGGTTCTTTCCTAGGAATCGAAGGTTTTTTCCTAGGAGTCGAGGGTTTTTTCCTAGGACTCGAGGGTTTTTTCCTAGGACTCGAAGGTTTTTTCCCAAGAGTCGAAGAGTTTTGCCCAGGAGTTAAAGGTTTTTTCTCAGGACTCAGAGGTTTTTTCCCAAGAATTGGACTCACGTCTCGCTGAAGGCAAAAGAAGAGGGCGCCTTCCAGCGCCCTCTTCTTCCTGCTTTTGACTAGCCTTACGGCGTCACCTGACCGGCGGCGCTGACCTGGAAGGTCAGCACGCCGTTGGGTGTTGACATAAAGGTACCGCCCGGTGTGACTGTCACCAGATGGTTTCCGCCAGAGACGGTCACGGTGATCGTGTATCCCGCCGACGGAGCCCAGTCGGTGATGATATGCCGGGTCTGCACCGCCGGAACGGTATAGCCTATCGTCCCGGAGATGTTGGTCCCGAACGGAGCAGTACCCGAGATGACGACGTTGTTACCCGCCGCCGATTGCAGCAGTGCTCCGACGATCGGCCCGGCGGTGACGTTCACCGGCGTCGCCGCCGCTACCAGACTCGGCGTTGACGCCAGATCGAACACCGTCATCCACCGGCGAGTCGTGGTCTGGGCGTCGGTCGGTCGGACTTCCATACGCCACATCTTGTTCCACGTCCTGGTATCGGTCGAGTTGAGGAGATGGTCCGTCGTGACGATGTTGGCATTCGCCGGGAAGATCGTAGTCATCGATCCGGCAAATATTCCGGGGTTCACGTCGAAGCGATGCAATCCCGGCGCAGGAGCCGTTACTTCCACCGGATTCGCGGGGAAGTGGAACGCTTCGTACTGATCGAGCGACTTGTCGCAAATGCCGCTGCGATCGTAGATGATGAACCGCGACGGCCGCAGGTACACGATTTGCCGCGTCAGCGTCGTTACCGCCGACGGAGCCCCCGAGCAGATGGTTGGCTGGCCGGTGGACGGATCGTGGAACGCATAGTACATGTCTTCGAGGTGCGTCCCCACAGAAAGCACGTACGATCCGCCGTCCTCAAACCGTCCGATCGCCGTGCGGACTCCGTCGTCACGCTGGGCGGAGCTTTGCCCAAAGGGGGCGACGAGGTTCCCCAGGCCATCCAACTGACGCACCTGGAAGGTGTTGTACAGCGTGCGATTGCCGATGTTGTGATCCGCGCCCCAGTTGCCGAATTGGTCGTCGAACTTCAACGTCCAGCCCGGGTCGCCGTTCGGCTCGTGCGCCAACCACGCACCGGGGTTCACCAGAAGCGGATTCTTGTTCCGCTCAAATGCCGGTGAGCCCTTGTCGAACCACTCGTGACCCGCTGCGGGATTGTTAATGTAGGGACCTGACATGAACGACATGAATGTCGCGCTCGTCGACCAGTCCGATCGGGCCGTCACGCCGCCCATGCCCGGAGCCAGGTAGGAAGTCGGCAGCGTCGTATAGTCTGCCTCCGGAGCGGTCGGATCCCAGAACAGGAAATCGATCCATTCTGAGGTGTCCCCCGCGTTGAGCGCGTCGAGAGCCGTCTTGGCGTCGCGCGCATACTTGTGCATCATCGGTGCCGCCGGATCTCCCATCATTTGGAGGAAGCCCGCCGAGAACCGATACGTGTCCATACGGCCAGTGCCCGGCCAGAGGGTGGCGTCGCCTGTGCCGTACAATTCACCGCGATCATCCACCAGGTCGCGCGTCGGCCACGTGAAGGCCATCAGCCAGCGCGGGTTGTCGAGCGGATAGGTGTAAGACGTCTGCGGATTTCCAGCCTGGATGAGGTCGATGTTCTTCGCCGTTTTTACGGCAAGCGCCGGCAGCGATTGATTACGCGTCGCCAAAATGCCGTATTGCGAATACCCTTCGGTCCAGCCGCCACCCGCGAGATTGGCACGGTAGTAAGGAGCAACACGCCCGAGGTGCTGGTTGTTGTACCAGTCATTCCACCACGTGGTGCCGATCGGATTGTCTCCCTCGACCGCCAGCGCAGCCATGACCTTCGCGGCGTAGTATCCGGCGAAGTAGTTGCCTTGCGGGTGGTCGAACTCGAACGTGTCGTGCTCGAATGAGTCGATCCATGATTGGAGCGCGGTCTGCAATTGAGCTCGCTGCGCCCCGGTAAGCACGTCATATAGCCAGTCGTAGCCCATGCCCATTGCGACACCGAAATTCCGGATCCCGTACCCGGAGTCGCGTCGCGGGACAATGCAATTGCAATCGTCTGCGAACTGGTTGTTGGGGTCGGACATGGCCATCAGGATGTTAACCGAGACGGTTGCATACTTCGCTGCGGTTGTCGGATCCGACGTGCGGATCGTCTGATAGCAGAGGCCCAACGGCATCAGCGCCTCGATGTAGCCGCTGCCCTGATAGCCCTCGCCGATGTTCGGGCGGTTGGGGTAGTCATTGCCGTTGATGAATTGAGCCTGGCCGCCGATGTAGGAATCGCAAGTCGCTTTCAGGGTGGCCCATTCCTGCGTATTCGATTGCTTTCGGGTCCGGAGCGTGGCAAGGGTCGGCCCGTCGAGAATGATTCGCGGATGGGAACCCAGGGCCGGCGCTGTCGAGATCGTGACGGATGCCGTCGAGCTCTTGGACGTGTCCTGAACGCTCGTCGCAGTGACCGAGAACGTGCCCGTCGTCGTGCCAGCCGTGAAGAGGCCCGTCGAGGAGACGGTCCCGCCAGTCGCGGTCCAGGTGACCGCCGTGTTGGCGGCGTTAGTCACCGTCGCCGCGAATTGCTGTGTGCCGCCGGTGAAGACCGTCGCCGCCGGCGGAGAAATGCTCACTCCGACCGCCGCCGCCGCTGTGATCGTTATGTTCGCCGAGGCGCTCCTGGTCGGATCCTGCACGCTAGTTGCAGTGACCGTGAAGGAGCCGGTGGTCGAACCAGCCGAGTAGAGGCCGGACGACGAGATAGTGCCCCCCGTCGCGCTCCACGTGACCGATGTGTTGGCGGCGTTCGTCACCGTCGCGGTGAACTGGCGGGTGCTCCCTGCCGGCACTGACGCCGAGGTCGGTGAGAGCGTGACCGAAACGGCCGTCCCCCCGGTAACCGTAACCGTCCTCGTCGCGGTGGAGCTGCCGCCCGCGTTAGTTGCGGTCAAGGTATACGTGGTGGTCGAGCTGGGCGTCACCGTCACCGAAGTTCCAGTGACCGGACCGGGCGTCGGAGAGATACTCAGCGTGTCGGCGCCGGTAACCGACCAGTTCAGCGTAACGCTCTGCCCGGCGGTTATGCTCGCCGCGGAAGCGGTGAAGCTGGAGATCGTCGGTGCCGGCGGTGTGGCCGTGCCGCTGCCGAACTTACCGAACTGATCAGCGGGCTCGCCGCTGCCCACCGCGCCGATATTGCCTCCCGGTCCGTCCTGCGGATCGCCCGCGCCGATCAGCGGACTGCCCGAAGCCGGCGAATACATCGCACGGTACGTCGCCAGAATATCCGACACCTTCTTCGTGCGGCTCCAGATGTCCTCCGGGAAGAACGGGAATGGAAGCGCAGTCGGAGCGGCAAACTTCGGATCCATGTGGCCATTGAAGCCGCCGAGATCGTGCTGGCCGTATCCGGCCGAGCCGGGAGCCAGCCCAACAACGCTCAATCCGTAATTGGTTTGATTCGGAGCATCCGGATTGTAGAAGTCGTTGTAGTCCGCATAGCGGAGGCGTGCCGGCGGAGGATTGGTCGATTCACCCTGGTCGCCCGCCAAAATCGGCTCATCGGCCAAGCCCGCGAAATTGTAGAACACGTTATTCCGCAAGCTGCCGATGAACGTATCAGCGAAGACCCTGATCGGAGAACCGGAGAAACCCATGAACGGACCGCTGCCATCCATGGTGTTGTTGTTGAATTGGACATTATCCACGCCGAACATCACACGCACTCCAGAACCCGGAGCGAATAGCCCCTGGCTCACCGTGTACGTGATGATGTTGTGATGCATGTTGGTATTGCTCAACGGACCCTGAATCACCTGGTCCAGCGTGCTGCTGGAATCGATCAGGTTATAGCGCAATTCGCCGCCCATGCCGCGAACCGGCCACGATGAGTCGCGAATGATGTTGTGCTCAACCAGGAAGCCGTCCCCTTCTAGTTCGAAATTATCGCCCTGCGACATGCGATGCGGATAATTGTGTTGGCTATAGTTGCCGCGCAAAACCATGCTCGTTGAATTCCTCACCGTAAATCCGCAACGTACGCCCATCAGGACATTACTTTCCGCATCGGTGTTGCCGCCGATGAGCCAGTTCCGCGTGTTCTCGAAGAGGACCGTGGAGAGTCCGACATTGTTGCCCTGGAAAAACTTCTGTGTCGAAGAGTTTCCGGCGAGAACCACCACCGGGAGCGTTTCATTCCCGAAGGCGATCGGAAGATTCGTGGCCGGAACGAGAGTATTCTCCCGGAACTCATTGTTGCGGACGACCAGTGGCGCAGTCCCGTTTGCTGCGACCGAGACTGTACCGAAGGTCTCCCAAACGTTGTTGAGCAGTTGAATGGAGCCGCCCCCGGTGGTCACGTCGATGCCGGGATTCGTCTCCGTGCCGAGATTGTGGACATCGCAGAAGCTGATATTCAGTGTTCCGGTAAAGTTCGCCGCCGAACGAATCTGGAAGCCGTTTCCGTTGATCGTGCAATGATTGGCCGCGGTTCCGACATAGTTCTGCACTTGCGTGCCGGAGAGCACCACATCGCCGGACAGGTTGAAGACAGGTCCGGACGACGCCGGAGGAGTATCAACGAACACCGTCACCGGGAAACTCGTGACCGTGCGGCCACCGGTAGTGAACTGCGTCGTGATCGAGTACGTGCCGGCCGCGAGGTTCGTGACCGTGAACGGGAAGTATCCGTTCCGATTGCCGCTACCCGTGAAAGTACCGACTGACTGGCCGTTCAACAGGTACGTTACCGTAATGGCGTCAGGATCGTTGGCGTTCGGGTCATAAGGATCGGCGTAGATGCGAATCGTTCCAGGGGCTGAGAAGTGCATCCCCGAAACCGGACTCTGCGTGATCACATATGGCCCATCGAACTGCCGCGGGACCGGTGGAAGGGTCCGCGTTGCGCTATTGATCGCGACGCTCGCCGTGCCACTTTTGGTGGTATCCGCTGCCGACGTCGCGGTCACGGTAAAGTTTCCAAGGTTTTGGCCCGCTGTATAGAGACCGGAGGAAGAGATCGTCCCGCCCGTGGCCGTCCACGTGACCGCCTGATTGGAAGATCCGCTAACGGTCGCTGTGAATTGCCGCGTGCCGCCGGGCACCAGCGACGCACTCGTCGGGGAGACAGTCACGCTGATCGCAGGCGCGGTGACCGTGACCGTCGCCGACGCGCTCTTGGTATTATCCTGCACGCTCGTCGCGGTGACCGTAAACGTACCGGGTGTATTACCGGCCGTGTAGAGTCCGGTACTCGAAACCGTGCCGCCGGTCGCTGACCACGTGACCGCCGTGTTAGTCGTGCCGGTCACCGTCGCGGTGAACTGTTTCGTCGCGCCATATTGCAGGCTCGCCGTCGTCGGGGAAACGCTGACACTTACCGTTGGCGGAGCGGTAACCGTGACCGTCGCCGACGCGCTCTTGGTCGTATCCTGGACGCTAGTCGCGGTGACCGTAAATGTACCGGGCGTATTGCCGGCTGTGTAGAGTCCTGTGCTCGAAACCGTCCCGCCGGTCGCGGACCACGTGACCGCCGTGTTTGTTGTACCGGTCACCGTCCCGGTGAACTGTTGTGTTGCCCCATATTGCAGGCTTGCCGTCGTTGGGGAAACGCTGACGCTTACAGTTGGCGCAGCGATAACCGTGACCGTCGCCGAAGCGCTCTTGGATGGGTCCTGGACACTGGTCGCCTTCACCGAGAATGTGCCGGCGGTCGTGCCTGCCGTGTAGAGTCCGGTCGAGGAAACCGTGCCGCCCGTCGCCGTCCAGGTGACCGCCTTGTTGGTTGAGTTCGTAACGGTGGCTGTGAACTGCTGTGTACCGTTAGCCGAAAGCGACGCGCTGGTCGGGGAGATGCTTACGCTAAGTGCCTTGACTATGACTTTGGCCGTCGCGGTTTTGGATGGGTCCTGGACGCTCGTCGCCTTAACCGAGAAGGTTCCGTTGGTGTTGCCTGCTTTGAACAACCCGGTCGACGAAATAGTGCCGCCCGTTGCGGTCCAGGTGACCGCCGGGTTCGAGGCGTTGGCTACCGTTGCGGTGAACTGCTGTGTAGTGCCTTTCGGTATGGTGGCGCTGGTTGGAGCGATGCTCACACTAACGGCCTGAGGAGAAGTGACTGTCACCGTCGCGGACGCACTCTTCGTAGTGTCCTGCACACTCGTCGCGGTGACCGTGAACGTTCCTTGCGTCGTGCCCGCCGTGTACAGACCCGAAGAGGAGATCGTGCCGCCTGTCGCTGTCCACGTTACGCCCGTATCCGCCGCATTGGCCACGGTCGCGGTGAATTGTTTCGTAGCGCCGGTCGCGACCGACGCGCTGGTTGGCGACATCGTCACCTGGACTCCCGGGGCGCTTGCGATCACGACGGAAAGGATCGGCCGGTTTGCCTGGGTACCCAC
>Ga0207712_10001159_pt1 | contig 18350 bp, 17 predicted proteins | sample KBSS44metaG_FD_184402 | JGI IMG/M metagenome (GOLD analysis project Ga0207712, IMG submission 184402) | Switchgrass rhizosphere microbial communities from Kellogg Biological Station, Michigan, USA - KBS S4-4 metaG (SPAdes) (version 2) | ecosystem: Host-associated > Plants > Roots > Rhizosphere... | reverse complement strand
CCGCTCGCGTAAGAGCCTGGTGGACCATTCTTGTGTTTGGCTTCATCCCGACGTTCGTATTCATCCCGGCGACGGTGCTGCAGCAGCGCCGGACACCCATGCTCGCAAACCACGCGAGGTGGTGTGGTTCACTAACCGGCGGTTCACGACGCGGGACGCTGTGCCAGTCGTGCAATTCTGCCGCCTGCGATCTCTTTCCCTTCCCAAAGGAACACGAATTTCCCGGGTCCTAGTTTCGGCAGCACCATTTCCGGATGTAAGAAGCTCACCGGCAGCTCGTAGGTCTCTCCGAGCCTCAGCTCCTCGTCCCCAACCATCAGTCGGCAGTCGAATCCCTCTCCATCAACAAACATCACGCAGCCGTAGACAGGGCCCCGGACGGGACCCTCTCTACCGCCTTCGGCAGTTGTATTCATTCGGACTTCAACTACCGCATCGGGTTGCATACAGGTCCTCCTATCTCGGTATTGGCATGAAGTTGAGAACGTCCGGCTTTAGCCCGGGCAATCTGCTATTGGGGATCACCCATGCCGTAACGCCTCGATCAACAAGTCGGGGCTCTAGCCCGTCGAAGATGGCTATTGACCACCCTCACTTGGATAACGTGTATGGTGGGTCACGGGTAAGAAACTGACCGACTACCGGCTAACTGCTCCAACAACGACCAAGCCCGGCACCACCGAAGTGGTTGCCGGGCTTGTAATTGCCCTCCTGGGCTCGAACCACGACTCTTCTGATCCAGAGCGAGAAGGGTGGCCGCATAATGACATAGTTCGCCGCCGTGAACGGCCGCTCCACTCGGTAGCGATCGACGTGCCCGCCGCTGGGCGCTACGCCACCGCGCGAACGAACGTCCGGGCCGTGCTGGTTAGCGCGACGTGCCGCGCGGCTTGAGGTAGGCCGGCGGAATCGGCTGGTCGGGACGCTCGTTGTCCCACAGCACGCCGACGACCCACCAGCGGGTTCCGTCGTTGAAGAGTTGAATGCTGTTGATGCCGCGCGTCGGCTTCGTGTCGGCGGAATCGCGACGCGCCTCGTACGTGCTGAACACCTGCATGATGTTCCCGAACGCCTCGCTCGTGCGGGCGATCTCGCGTTCGCTGAATCCGTGACGTGGCTGGCCGCCCGAGGCTACCCTCACGTAGTCCTCTACCGTCTGGATGTGAATCACTCCCGCGCCATTCGGCGATCGTGACGTCGGCATGAGCCGCGCACCAGGCACGAACAGGGAGCGGAAGCGATCGGCGCCGCGCTTCCGGTCGACGAGAACGCTGTTCGCGTCATAGAGCGCGGCGATGATCGCGTCGGCCGTGGCGACATCCCTGGGCTCCGCGACGACCGTGGCGCCGGCCGCCGAGCTGGGTGTCGCCTGCGACGCGAGGGTGGACGCCGGGAGCAGGCTCACGACGGCCAGAAGAGTAAGGGTCCCGTGTCTCATCTTCTCACTCCCGTTGCATTTCAGCGGCGCTCGAACACCACGTCGTATGCGCGTCCGCCACCGACGTGGAGCGCCGTCACGCGTCCGGAGGCGTCACGCGTGAACCACACGCGGTTGGAGAACCCGGCGAACGAATCCGCGGACGTCGGACGCAGCACGGACCGCATCGCGGGCCGCTGGAACAGCGTGAGCGCGCCATTCGCGACGGAGACCTCGAACGCGGTCTCGACGTCGGGGCTGTAGTAGGTGCCCGTGTAGACCGAGAGGTCGGTCGCGCTCGGTCGCCATGTCGAGGAGTCGGGGCGCGGGCGCTGAGGCGCCGCAGCGACCGGGCCTAACGCCGGCGCGAGGAGGGAGTCCACGAGCTGGCTTGCGTAGAGCACGGGGTTCGCGCTCGCGGCGTTGCAGAGCACCGCCACCGCGAGCCCCTTGCCGGGGAATCGCCCCAGCTCGGCGCGGTATCCCGCGGTGGCGCCGCTGTGCTCCACCATGGGGACGCCGCGGTAGTCGGTGACCATCAGCCCGAGCGCGTAGGTGATGGTGTCGCCCTTCGTGAGAATGCCGCGCACGTGCAGCGAGTCCACCATCGGCTTCCAGGCTGGCGTTGGCTTGTCGAGCATCGCCGTCCAGGTGAGCAGGTCGCTCACGGTCGTGAGCAGGCCGCCGTTGCCGTGGACGTTCTCGAACGGCATCTCGAGCTCCCACGGGCCGCCGCCGTTCGCGCGGGAGTACGCCTGCGCGCGCCCCTTCACGATGCGGCGGAAGTCGTCGCGCCACTGCGTGCTCGTCAGGCCGAGCGGTTTGAAGAGACGCTCGCGCGAGAACGTGGCGAATGGCTGACCGCTCACCCGACTGACGATGATGGCGAGCAGGTTGTAGCCGCTGTTCGTGTACGAGTAGCGGTCGCCGGGCGGATAGTTGAGCGAACGCTGGCGCGACAGGATGTCGAGAACGTGGTCGTGCGTGTGCACGCGCGACTCGCGGGGCCAGCCGGCGAGCCCCGCGATCTCGCCCCAGTCACGAAGTCCGCTCGTGTGGTTGAGCAGGTGCCTGATCGTGATGGTTCGCTGGTAGGTGGGGAGCTCGGGGACGTATTTGCGGACGTCGTCCTCGAGCTTGAGCTTGCCGTCGAGCGCGAGCAGCACGGTGGCGGCGGCGGTGAACTGCTTGGAGATGGAGCCTGCCTCGAAGATCGTCTCCGGCTTGTTCGGGATGTCGTACTCGAGGTCAGCCTCGCCGAACGCGCGGGTGTAGCGCGGCGCGCCGGCGCGGTCGATGCCCACCGCGCATCCGGGACCGGTGGTCGAGTCCCATCGCGCGAACACTCGGTTGACGAGCGGGGTGAGGTCGCGCGTTTGCGTCTGAGCGGGGAGGCAGACGGGGAGAGCGATGGTTGCGAGCAGCAATTGACGGAGCATGGTCCCGGGGTGGAAGGCCACGCGAAGCTGGTGGGACGCTTCGGGTTGGTCAAGCCAACGGCGTAGTGGTTCAGCGCGGATTCGTCGACGACGCGCTCACCGTCACGGAGTGTCATTCCGAGCGGAGCGGCGCAGCGGCGCGGGTGGCGCAAACAGCGGGCAGATGAGGAATTGCGGGCCTTGTCATTCCGAGCGAAGCGGGCGTCAGCCCGCGGAGGCGAGGAATCGCCATCCTCCCGGTAGAGGGGCCTCTCGGTCGGGACGAGTGCGATTCCTCGCCTCCGCGCCTTCGGCGCTCCGCTCGGAATGACAACCCCCAGCCTACGGACTCCGCTCGGAATGGCCGGCTAGCCACTCGAGCACCTGTTCCGCATTCCGGTCAGGTGGAAACACCGGATAAAACACGTGCTCGATCACGCCATCACGGATGATCAGGGTCAGCCGTTTGAGAAGGCGCATGGGTCCCACGTCGAACTGCGGTAGTCGCATGGCCGACGCGAACGCGAGCTGCGCATCGCTGAGCAGCGGAAACGGTAAGTGCAGTCGTTCGGCGGCTTCGCGCTGGTACTCCGTGTCCTGACTGCTCAGCCCGAACACTCGAGCGCCGAGGGCGTCGAGCTCGCGATAGTGATCGCGAAACGCGCACGACTGGGGCGTGCAGCCACGAGCCCCGGGAATCAGGTTCCACCCGTCCGGCGGTTCTACATCCGGCCTCCCGGTGCGCGGGTAGCAGTAGACGACGGTGCGCCCCGCGAGCGTGGAGAGATCGATCCATTCTCCCGAGGTCGACCGAAGCGGCACCTTCGCGACGGGCATTCCGCGCAGATGACTCGCCATGCCGTCGTCCACCGGCACCGGGAGGTCGTCAGGAAGCTGAAGGATGTCGTCGTTGCGAGGCATTTCGACACTCCGAGAGTGGAAGCCGGAGGAACGGGTTGGACCTAAGGGAAACAAGACACGAGGGGCTGAAAAAAAACTACGTTCCCTCACCAGATGGTTAAACCGTCTGGGCAATCCGAAACGGATACCAAGCAACGGATCCTCGACGCCGCCGACGAGATCTTCGTCCGGCGCGGCATTGACGGCGCGCGCATGCAGGAATCGCCGATCACGCGGGCGTGAACAAGGCGCTCCTGCACTACTACTTCCGATCGAAGGCGGATCTCGCTCGAGCGGTCTGGCTTCGCATCGCCTCGTCATTCGTTCCGGGCATCCTCGAGATGCTGGCGTCCGACCTTTTCGCTCGACGATAAGATCGACCGGTTCGTCGATGCCTACTACACAAGGCTCACGCGCCACCCGTATCTCCTGGCGTATGTCATCAGTGAGTCGGCGCGACATCCGGATCTCGTCGATGACCTCTACTCCGCGGAGAGACGCCAGATCGCGCGCCGCATGGTCAACAAGCTGCGCGAGCAGATCGACGAGCACGTCAAAGCAAAAGGGATCGCGCCCGTGTCGGCCGAGCAGTTCCTCGTCACACTGACGAGCAGTTGCCTGTTCCCGTTCGCGGCGCAGCCGATGATCGCCGAGGTTCTCGGTCTCGGTCCCACCGGGGTTCGAGAATTCATGAAACGGCGGCGACGGGAGCTTCCTGCGTTTCTGAAGAGGGCGTTGCAGCTATGAACCATGGCCTAACGCGACTGTCGGTGCTTCTGGCGGCCGTCGCATTGTCCGGCTCCGCATCGGCGCAGGAGCCTTCGCCGGACACGTCAGCGCAGCCGGCCCCCGCGGAGTCGCGTTCGCCGTGGCTCCTGGTGCCGGTGTTCTCGTCGAGTCCCAAGCTCGGCACGGCATTCGGCGGATTGGGCGCCTACATGCACCGACTTCGCTCGACGTACGACCTTCGCCTCATCGGTCGCCGCTCGCATGAAATCGAAGGGCCGATCCGAAGACCGGCCCTAACGATTGCGGATTCACACCGCTTGGATGATCTCGAGCACGGCGCGCTCAGCCCATGTTCTTTCTGACCAGCTTGGCCCGATCGAGGTGTGCCTGCATCTTCGGCAGCGTCGCCGTGATCGCGCGCTTCAGGGTCGCGTCCTTGGTCTTCTCGTCGAGGTCCTTCATGACGCCGATCGTCTCCTGGTGCAAGTCGATCTGCTCATCCATGAATTCCTTGTCGAGCTCCCGGCCGTCCTTTTTCGCCTTCAGGTCCTGGATATCCTTCTTGAATTCCTTGTCGAGGTGGGCCGCCTTCTCGCTCATCTGCGGCGTGGTGTTGAGCTTGCTCGCGAGCCCATACATGGAGTCGAGCGCCTGGCCATGGTCCTTGACCATCATACGCGCGAATTCCTTCACAGCCGGGTCCGTCCCGTGATTCACTCCGAGCTGGCTGTAGTCGACGACACCGTGGTGTATCATCGCGAGCACACCGATGACGTCCTGCTCGGCCGCCCTTGATGAGGTTACGAGCGCGGCGATCGGTTGATCGTTCTTCGACGGGCGCGCGGCCAGGATCCCGACTAGGCTCAGGGCCAGAGCGCCCGTGAGCCGGAGCACTTGGGTCTGCATGTCCCCCTCCGAGTTAGACACGACATGCAAACGTTGGGACAAGCCTCGTGCCGCGGAAAGTGTTCCGATGGTCGCATTCGATCTGATGGCGGGCGAATGGCGGACATGGTGCACGGAAACTCGCCGACGGCGAGGCACCACTGGCCCCGGTATCGTAACGCCACACCTAGCATGTACGCCTAACGGGCATTCCGCGGTGCCCCGAATCAGGCAATACCGGCGTGACGCCTAACGCACGAGCACACCCGGCGCGCGGCCTCGGGGTAAAACCGATCAGCGTTTCGTGCAGGACACGGCCGCTCATATCGCGCGACGGCTGGAGCAGCGCCCGACCGTTGCGCCGGAAAACGTCCAAAGCGGCGAAGGCCGAGTGCCGCATCGGCTTGAAGCTACGCGGGATAACCACTTTGGATTCCAGCAGTTACGGCATGACCCGGCTGGGGCTCGAACCCAGGACCTCCGGGTTAACAGTTCCCGGCTGGATTTGTGGTGATAGTGAAGGTCAGAGTCGGAATGAGAGGAATCGAGATGGCGGCGATGGCCGTCAGCGTGGTCTAAGAGAGCTTCGTGAGGGGTCGTGTCGCACAGGTGTTCGCACAGGGGTACCAGCGTGCCTTTGCGTCGTTAGGCTACCATTCCCACCATTGTTCAGCAGCCTGCTACGGTATCACCTTGCCATCGATCTTCCCGGCGGGATCAGAAAACCACCGATCGTACCATGCAAGACTTCTATCGATCACATCGACGACGTGCTTCGTTTCGCGCACGCCATGTCCCTCGCGCGGGTAGCGCACCATGATCGTCGGCACTCCGACGTCCTTGAGCGCGATGTAGTACTGCTCTGCCTCGGCGATCGGCACGTCGTTGTCGTTCTCGCCGTGGATGAACATCACCGGCGTCTTCACGCGGTCCACGTAGCGCAGCGCGCTCCGCGCCCAGAGCGTGTCCATCAAGTCTTTCTCGTGCGGATATCTGCCGAACTCCACGGCGAGATAGTCGTGGTAGTACGCCATGTAGTTGAAGCTCACGAGGTTCGCGATGCCGGCCGCGGGCACCGCTGCCTTGAAGCGCGGAGTTCGCGTGATGAGCCAGTCGGTGAGCTGGCCTCCGTAGCTGCCGCCTTCGATGCCAAGGCGCGTCGAATCGACCCACGGGTATTTGGCGATCACCGCGTCGACTGCCGACAACACATCCTCGGCTTCCTTGCCGTTTTGGTCACCAAAAATCGCGTCGGCGAACGCTTGGCCGTAACCGGTCGAACCGCGGTAGTTCACCATCAGCGTGGCGAACCCGTGAGTCGCGTAGATTTGTGCCTTGTCGTTGAACGCGGGGCCTTGCGCCCCATGCGGCCCGCCATGAATCGCGAGCACCATCGGATACTTCTGGTTCGGTGCGTGATTGAGCGGCATGGTCAGGTATGCTTCGACCGGCAACCCGTCCTTCGCCTTGAAGTTCACCGCTTCGACCGGAGCGATGCGACGCTGCGCGAGGAGCGCTGCGTTGAGCTTCATAATGTCGCGGGTCGAGCCGTCGGTCATGCGTTCGCGCAGCGTCGCCGGCTCACTGGGTGACGAGAAGCCATACATCACGCCGCCACTCGGCGTGAGCGCCCACGATTCGACGGAGCCTTCGTCTCCGATCACGACCATCGGTTTGCTGCCGTCGATTGGAACACGGTAGAGGTGCGAGCTGCCCCGGACCTGCACGACGGTGTAGATCGATTTGCCATCGGGCGCCCAGCGTGGCGCGCGCTGCCGATTGTCGATTGCCTGGCCCAAGTCGCGGCGGTTCGAGCCGTCTGCGTTCATGATCCAGACGTGCGTGTCTTCCATCGTCGTTTCGGACGACGTCAGCTCGCGCTTCGTGCCGAGGTACGCGATCGTGCGTCCGTCGGGAGACCAGACGGGCTGGTATTCGGCGTTGCGAGTGTTGGTGATCTGGCGAATGGAGCCCGATGCGAGGTCGACCGCGAACACGTCGTAGTTGAAGACGCGGTCAGGGTCGGCGCCGTGATTGGAGATGAAGATCAGCTCCTGACCGTTAGGCGACCACTGGATGCTGTGCTCGTAGTAGTTGCCCGAGGTGAGTTGCTTGACTTGGCGCGTGGAGAGATCGGCGACGAAGACGTGGAGGCGCCGGTTGTCGTCGAAGCGGGTGAGTCCTTCGCTCGCTGTCGTTTGTAGGAGTAGCGTGTGATGACCATCGGGTCACCGTTCGCATCCTCCTCGGGGCCTGGCGTGCTGGAGATGAACGCGAGGCGCTTCCCATCCGGCGACCACGCCACGCGTTCGCCCATAGAGGGCAGGACGTGGTTCGTCCCACTGACCGGCGCGATGAAGCGAATACCGCTGCCGTCGGCGTGCGCGACGGCCACGCCGCTGCTGTCACCGACACGGCCGAAGAACGCCACCCACTGGCCATCCGGAGACCAGCGCGGCGCCGAGGCACGCGTCGCGTCGGTGCCGAGACGCGCTTCCTGGCCCGTTGCGAGATCTCTGATCCACGCTTCTGACGACGGCCGCCCTGCGCCATCGCGCCGAGTGACGGCGTATGCCACCCGCTTTCCACCAGGGGACAGTTGCACATCGCCTAACGAGCGCAGCTTGTAGAGGTCTGCGCTCGTGATCCCTGCGACCCGCTGCTGGCCGGCGAGTGGCGAGGGCGCCGTCACGAACGCGACGGCAAATCCGGCCACGACGCCGGTCGAGATAAAGCGTCTCATATCGTTCCTCGTCGCAACGAAACGTCTGGAGTTACTGCCCGGGAGGACTACCGCGACGGGTGCGCGGTGTCGGAGCCCAGACGGCCGTATCGGCGGCGCTCGCCGGGCCGATCTTGCCTTCGGCGGACTTGAGCAACGCCGACGGATCGTAGATTCGCCCGGCTTTGATCACGACGCGCGGATTGCGAACGCGCTTGATGTCTTGCAGCGGATTCCCTCGAAGCACGACGAGATCCGCCCACTTGCCTGCTTCGATCGTGCCCAGCCGGTCGCCGAACCCCATGGCGCGGGCGCTGTTGATCGTCGCGATTTTCAGGATCTGCCAGTTCGGGACGCCCGATGCGGAGTACGCGTACATCTCACGCGCAGCGGAGAACGGCGTGAACCACGTGCCCCAACTCGGGTGGTCAGTGCCGAGTGTCATGAGATCGCCGCCGCCGGCGTCGAAGAACGCTTTGATCTCTTTTCGCTTAACGTAGTAGATCTTTTCGAACTGCACGTTGTTGTTGCGCGCCGGACGCTTGGCGAGCACGTCGCGCATGTACGGCGTGAGGAACCGGCGCTCGTCGCCCGCGAAGTAGTTCGTGAGAACCGTGTCCTTGGCGCCGTACATCCCGTAGGTGCTCAAGGTCGCGTCGAAGTATGCGTGATGCGTGATGAACAACGCGGCGATCTTCTTGAAGGCCGGCGTATCGAACGTCATGTCCTGGTACGAGGCGTACGCCGATTTGTCGGCCACGAAGGCGTCGCCACCCATGAAGTGCTCGATGCGATCGATGCCCATGATGACGGCGTCGCGCGGATTCACGCTGTTCCGATTGCCGGAGTCGAGATGGCCGGTGACGGACAGCCCGTGAAAATGCGCACGTTCGATGACCGCTTTGAGCTCGTCGGGCGTGATGCCCTTCGTCTTGATGCCCTTGATTCCCATCTCTGCCCAATGGTCGATCTCGGCGTAGATCTGCTCGCGGGTGATCTCGGGATTCCAGTTTGGGCGCGCGGTGCCGAAGTACGGTCCGGAGTTCATGAGACGCGGACCGACGACCTCGCCGTTTTCGATCCTGACGCGCAGCGCGCGCATGTCGTTCGGGTCCATCTCGCCCGCCGGGAAGGTGGACGTGACTCCGTTCGCGATAAACAGCGGCGGGTACGCAACCGTCTCATCCTTTCGACCGGCGCCGAACAAATCCATCGCGTAGTGCGCATGGAGATCGAAGAAGCCCGGAACCACGGTCTCGGTGTCGGCCACCTGGACGCGCTCTGCGTCGGCCGCGGCAATCGACAGGTCGCCGCCCACGCGCAAGATCTTACCGGCGCGAATGAGAATTCCTGGATTTCTCACACGGGCGTTGCTCGTCGACGCAAAGAGCCAACCGCCGGTGACGACGACGTCGCGTTCCTGGGCTGAGGCGACGCCGGTGACTAAGAACAACAGAAGCAGTGCAGCAGCGCGCTTTATCATGGGTCAGTCGCGAGAGAGAGGGGACGGGACCGTGAGAATGGCGGGCGGAGACTATCGTGTCTAGATGGATAATGGATATTGAATCCCTTCCAGCTTGGTCCGAATTCCTCTCCATAGAACGTCATGCGCACACTCGTCGCGGTGCTCACCTATCTCACCTTCGTTGCGCTACCACTGCGCGCGCTGGACACCTATCCGCGCCAGCCCGGCGTGCACGTCGAGCACTACGCCTTCGCCCTCGAGCTGAGCGACGCGAGCGACGAAATCCGCGGTGAAGCGACGGTTACCATCCGGTTCACCAAAGACGGCCTCACGAGCTTCTTCCTCGATCTGGCGACGCCGTCGAGCGGAAAGGGGATGACCACGACCGGCGTCGTCTCCGACAGTACCCAACTCCGATACACGCACACCGAGAACCGGCTCACGATCACGCTTCCCCGGCCGAGCAAAGCGTCCGAGCTGAGACAGTTCACCGTGCGCTACCACGGCATTCCCGCCGACGGTTTGCGCGCGGGCGTGAACAAATACAATGAACGTTGCTTCTTTTCGTGGAACTGGCCCGACAAAGCACGCGAATGGTTGCCGATGATCGATCATCCGTCGGCCAAAGCGACCAGTGAATTCATCGTCACCGCGCCCGACAAATACATGGTCGTCGCGAATGGACTGCTGCAAAGCGAGGTCTCGCTCGGCGACGGGCGTAAGCGGACGCACTGGAAGCAGAGCGTGCCGATCGCTTCATGGCTGAATGCGATCGGCGTCGAGCAGTTTGCGGTCCACCATGCAGGCTTCGTCAGGGGCGTCGAGCTGCAAACGTGGGTCGCGCATCAGGAGTTGGACGCCGGGATCGCACGCTTCGAGACGATTGCGCGGAACGCTGTCGAGTTTTTTAGCGACCGAATCGGTCCGTACAGCTATGAGAAGCTGGCTAACGTGACTGCACCCTTTGACCGCGGGGCGACTGAGCACGCGAGCGTAATCTTTTACGGCGACGGCGGAACGCGATCTGGCGCGATGCCCCAACCAGCAGCGCCACCGGCACCGGCAGCCGGCGGTCGTGGTCGCGGCGGCGCCGGTCAAGCCACGGCCTCGGCTCCACCTGTACCAGGGAGCGGAGGAACCATCGCTCACGAAATCGCGCATCAGTGGTTCGGAAACTCCGTTACGGAGAGCGACTGGGACGACGCTTGGCTCAGCGAGGGGTTCGCGACGTATTTCGCCGCGCTGTACGACGAGCACTACGTCGGCCACGACGCGTTCATCCGAAGCGTACAGGGCATGTTCGCGCGTGCACGCACGGCCGCGCAAACCGAAAAGCCTTTGGTCCACGAGAACATCTCCGATCTCCGCGGCGTGATTCCGCAGCTCGTCTATCAAAAGGGAGGCTCCGTACTGCACGTCTTGCGCGGCCAAGTTGGGACAGAGGCGTTTTGGAGGGCGATTCGCGAGTACTATCGTCGACATCAGAATGGTCTCGCCTCCAGTGCGGACCTCCAGCGCGCGGTCGAGGAGACGTCCGGTCAAAACCTCGACTGGTTCTTCACGCAGTGGTTGCACTGGCCGACAGTTCCGGCAGTCGAAGGCTCCTGGTGGTGGGACGATGCCGGGCGGAAGGTCGTTATCCAGCTCACGCAAACACAGAAGGGGAGGCCGTACCGGCTTCCCGTCGAGGTCGGTCTCGCCGCCGACGGCACCGTGGGTCTAAGGATCGAGAAAGTCGAGTTGACGCAGGCGAGTCAGCGGTTCGAGATCGCGGCGGACCGTGCGCCATCTGATGTTGCGCTCGACCCGAACACGTGGATGCTGATGGAGCCGCCGAAGTTCAGCCGGCGTCAGCCTTGAAGTGCGGCGAGGTAGCCACGCATGGTGACTTCATCGGCCGGATGCGCGGCAACGACGATTCGTTAGGTGCCCTTGCTGACGTCGTGTGCCTCGCCCACTCGCGCTGCGAGTCGACGGATGCCCATCGCGACGAACTCACGGTAGCCACCCGGCGGAAGCGCCGCGAGGTGGTCGGCCGCCCGTCGCACCGCCTCCGCGCCCGCCGCGACGTCGCCGAGGTTGGCGTGCGCATCCCCGAGGTTCAGGTAAAGGGACGCCATGAGCTCCGCGGCGCGCCCGTTCGGGACCGCCTCGGCGTGCCGCACCGCGAGGGCATTCCAGTGCAGCACGTCCGCCGGGGTCAGCTGGTGGCGGGCGATGAAATGGGCAGCGATGGCCGCGTCGTAGTCGTCACGCCGGATGGCCCACGCCTGCTCGAACAAGCGCCGGGCCTCCGCCGGCGTCCCTTCCCTCGCTATTCCCTCGGCGCACAACGCGACGACGGGATTCGTCGGATCGATCACGGCTTACTCGTGCCGAAGAGCGATCATTGGATCGACCCTCGACGCGCGCCGCGCGGGCAGAAAACAGGCCGCGACAGCCGCACTTGCCAGGACCAATGCGATCGCGGAGTACGTGATGGGATCACCCGCGCTCGTCTCGAAGAGCAGGTGCGTCATGAGACGGGTCAGTAGCCCGGCGGCGACAAGCCCAATCCCCATCCCGATCAGCGGCGCTCGCAGCCCTTCCCCGAGCGTCGTCCGCATGATGGCTGTGCTGTTCGCGCCCAACGCCATGCGCAGGCCGATCTCGCGCGTTCGCTGCGCCACTGCGTACTGCACCACGCCGTAAATGCCGACCACGGCGAGCACGAGCGCGAGCGCCGCGAAGCCGGCGAGGAGCCACGTCTCGAGGCGACGCGCAGAGTCGAAGTCGTCGAACTGGTCCGACACCGTCCTCACGTACCAGACGAGTGAACCGGGGATCAGCGCGCGCACCGACGACTGGATCGCCGGAGCGAGCCGCATGGGGTCCACGTCCTGCCTCACTCGCACCAGGAGATCCGCGCGCCCTCGCGGTACTGGCACGTACGGCGTGTAGAACTCGGGGATCGGCGAACGCTCGCGCCCTTGACGGCGCATGTCGCCCACGATTCCGACGATCTCGAACGAGTGCGGCTGCTGCGCGGACCCTTCCACGAACACTCGGCCCAGCCCGTTCTCGCCCGGGAAGAACCGCCGAGCGAACGCTGCGTTCACCACGACCGGCTCCGCTGGCGCCGCGGCGGATGCCGTGTCTCGACGCTGAGCGGTCGCGTCGGCCGCCGTGAGGTAGCGACCCCTCAGGAGCGGCACGCGCATCGTCTTGAAGAATCCCGCGGTGACGCGCCCGTCGGTCATCTGGCCAGTGCTGACGTCGCGCCCCGCGATGCTGATCGACCGGGTTTGCGCCGAGCCGATGAACATGTCGTCGATGAAGCCCACCGCCTCCACGCCGCCGAGCGAGCCGATCGCGCTCACCGCCTGCTCGGCGTCGGGCGTCGCCGAGGTAGTCGCGGGAAACTCGATGCGCACGTCAACCACGCGTTGCGCGTCGAAACCCGCTTCCACGCCGCGCAGCCGATTCAGGCTACGCAGAAACAGTCCCGCGCCGGCGAGCAGCACGACGGCCAGCGCGCACTGCCCCATCACGAGTACGCTGCGGAGGCGCAGCGCGCCGCGTGTGCCGGAGACGCTGCCGCGGTCGCGCAGCGCGCTGCCAGCGTTAGGCCGAGATGCGTGAAAGACCGGTGCCAGGCCGACGATCACGCCCGAAAGCACGGATACACTCGCAACGAACGCGAGGACACGCGTGTCGATCGTGACATCCTCGATCCGCGGCAAGGCGTTCGCAGCAGCCACGCGCAGCAGGTCACCGAGGAAGGACGCAAGCGCCAGCCCCAGCGCGCCGCCGATGGCCGCGAGGAGCAGGCTCTCCACCGTCAGCTGGGCCCCGAGCCGCGTGCGCGTGGCGCCCAGCGCGAGACGTACGACGAATTCGTGCTGGCGCTTTGCGGCGCGCGCCAGCGTGAGGCTCGCGACGTTGGCGCAGGCGATCGCCAACACGAGCGTGACGGCGGCGAGCAGCAGCCAGAGCGCCGCCTGCACGTGCTCCCCGGTGAGGCTGTCGCGCAGCGACTCCACCGCCGGCGTAAAACCCGGAAAGTCGGACGGCAGCGTCGCGTGAGCCGCGGAGAGCCGTTTGCCGACGACCGCGAGATCGCGCTGGACGTCCGCGGTGCTCGTCGCGCTCTTCATGCGTGCGACGGCTGTCCAGCGCCGGGCGCCCTTCTCCAGGGGCGCCAGAACGTCGTTCTCCGGCACGCTTGCGGCAGTCCAGAAGTCGACACCCCTGTCCGGGAAATAGAACTCCGGCGCCGTAACCCCGGTGATCCGATACTCGACAACGCGGTCGCCGCCGCCTTCCACCCGGAACGTCCTCCCGACGACCGCGGGATCTCCGTCGAACCGGCGGCGCCAGAAGGCGTCGCTGATCACCGCGACTCTTTCGCCGAGAGAGTCGGCGCTCGCGAGCGGGCGGCCGAGGGCCGGCGACACGCCGAGCACCGAGAACAGATTCGTCGACGCACCCGCCACGCGGAGGCGCTCGCGCACGCCCTGCTCGTTCAGCGTCTCCCGATAGACCGCGTAGTACGCCAGGTCCTGGAGCGTGTGATTGTCCGCTCTCCACGCGGCGATGGTCGGATACGGCGAGCGCTCGCGGTGCAGCGCGCGGCGCACGTCGTCCGTCCACAGCACCACCAGACGGTCCGCGCTCGCGTACGGGAGCGGCCGAAACAGCACGGCGTTGACGACGCTGAACATCGCAGCGTTCGCGCCGATGCCGAGCGCCAGCGTGAGCGCCGCGAGCGCGGTGAAGCCGGAGGCGCGGCGCAGGCCCCGGATTGCATAGCGCAGGTCCTGGAAGAGAATGTCCATGGGCGACGCATCAAGCAAGAAGTGTTTCGTCCACATGGATCGTGAACCGTATCGAGCACCAACGCGCCCGGCCGTTGCCGACGCGCGCCTACGGGGATGTTCTGTCGGGGAAGACCGCGATGCGCCGAAGAATTTCCGCACACGTTTCTTCCGCAGTGCGATCAGCTGTATAGACGATCAACGTCGCGAGCTCGTAGTTGGATCGATGGGTGATGAAGTGCTCGTTGATATCCGGCCTAATGTCTCGTAGCGAGGGCCGTCGCTCCTGAAGCAGCTTGAGTGAGGTCACAGGGTCGGGAGACGGTAAAACAAGGACGACGTTGCGATGCGGGGCAAAGGCCTTCTTCACGCGAGTGAGCAGTGCCTCGTCCTCGTAAACGGAATGTCCTGCGCCGAGATCGATGGTACAGTCGGTGTGCTCAGCCAGGACGCGTTCAACGGCATGGGCCTCGAAGGGTTTCCAATATCTGTACAGACCCCAGAATCCGTCAGTGGCGTACCGTAGTTTGGCGACCGCATCGTCGTATCCGATCTCTCGATAGTACTTGAACCGAATATTGTCCAACGAGATCTGCGGAACGCCAAGCGCCGCGGCAATGAGCTTTCCGAGCGTAGACTTGCCAGCACCGATGGGCCCGATAAGGATCACATTCATCGTACGACGTTCCGCGGTTGCTTCGACCATCGGGTCCGGAGGTCGCGGCCAGAAAGGAATGTTTCGGAACTACTCGGCTCGAATTGTGACTGCTGGATCGACCCTCGTCGCGCGGAATACTGGTCCGGCGCATGCCGCCAATGACGCGAGCAGTATCGACGCCGCAGCGAGAAGGAACGTGATCGTGTCGGGGCCGTGAACACCGTAGAACGACATACCGATGATCCGCGTTAGGCCTGCCACGCCCGCCAGACCTATCCCCGTCCCGAGCGCCGCCTGACCCAGCGCATCGCGAACGAACAAACCGGCGATGTTTCGGCGCGTCGCGCCGAGTGTGAGCCGAACACCGATTTCTCGCGTTCGCACCCCGAGACTGTAGGACACCACTCCGAACAGGCCGATTGCAGCGAGTAGTACGCCGGACGCGGCGAACAGCACGAGAACCGCCATAGTGAACCGCGGCTCGGCAATCGATTGTTCGACCTGCTCATCGACGCTGGCGACGCGCCACGTCAACGGATCGGGCTGCACCGACCTGGCAAAGCGCCGAAGCACGTCCCCGGCGTCCTTTCGGGGTAACCGCACAATGAGCGACGTTCCAATCGCGTTACCGGGGAAAGGCCGATACAACATTGGCTTCGGCTCGCGGTCGAGCCGGTTGTCCAGAATATCTGGCGACACTCCGACCACCGTTTGCCATTGTTGGAGTGCACCCTCCCGCCTGGAATTCCGAAACTGCCGGCCGATGACGTTGCCGCCATACCCGAGCTGCTGAGCGAGAGAGCGGCTCACGATGACCTCGGCGCGCGCAAACGACTCCTCGTCAAACGTTCGTCCGGCAACGAGCGGCATTCGCATTGTCGAGAAATAGTCCGGCGCAACGTAGTTCACCCCCGTGATTCCCGAGGAACCGACAGCTCCCGGACGCTCACGTGTTTCGAACGCCGAGGCGAAAGCCATTCCAGTTGTCGCGGTTGCGGCAATCGTTAGGTTCCGTGATCCGATTTGGCGCTGGCCCATGTCACGGATCATGGCTGCGGATGCGGCGAGGCTCTCTCGGGACCGCGGCGTGTTCAGGTCGCGGTCGCGAAAGGACACCTCGTAGAGATCGCGAGGGTCGAATCCGAGTCGTACACGCTCGAAGTCGAACACCGCGCGAATAAACACTATTGCTCCAGCGAGGAGTATCGCGGAGAGCGCGATCTGTCCAATGACCAGGGTCCCGCGCAATCTGCGGTGAGCGAGCGGGGCGCTCGACGCACCGGTTCGCAGCGATTGTCCCAGATGCTTGTGCGCGACGTGAAGTGCGCCGAGCAGGCCGACTGTCAGTCCTACGGCGATCGCCAGACCCGCGGCGACGGGGATCACTCCACGAGTTGTCGACAAGTGAGACAAGGCCGGCAGGCTGGTGGGCCGCAATGCCGCCAACACTTTGAGCGCCGCCCAGCCGACGAGCATCGCAAGTGCACCACCTGCCAACGCGAGCAATGTGCTTTCCGTGACCAGCTGGCGAACCAGCCGTGCGCGGTCAGCCCCAATCGCGTGACGCACAGCAAGCTCACGCTCACGCGCAACACCGCGTTGGAGCAACAGGTGCGATACGTTGCTGCAGGCGATGAGCAGCAGAAAAATGACCGCCCCCGTCAGCAGCATCAGCGCCTGACGAAACGGCAGGTCGTCTTGAGGACGGCTCAACCGAATGCGCGGCTGGAGCGGCCGGTCCTCCGGATCAACCCCGCCTGCACGATCGAAGATGGCTGTTAGTTCCTGGCTCGCCGCTGTCGGCGATACGCTTGGCGTTAGGCGCACGGCGACTCCCCTGACCCCACGCTGGCCATCAATGAGCGGGAGCCAGACATCGGGTCTTCCAACCTCGAAGTCTGGAAGGACGAGTGACGCTGGCATCACGCCCACAATGGTGCTACGGCGCGAATCTGGCTCCCCACCCAATTCCAGCCGCACGACCTTTCCCAGGACGTCGGGCGATCCACCGAACTGCCGTCGCCAAAAACCCTCGGCCAGGAGGATCGCGCGCGGACCGTTAGGCGCGGTCTCCTCCGCTGTGAAGTTGCGTCCAATCACCGGTCGCGCCCCCGCAAATGCCACGAAGCCAGTGTCGACGAATGCAGTCCCGATTCTGACATCGTCGAGGTCACCATGAAGGAACGCGCCGGGCCCACCGCTGTAGGGTGCCGCGGCTTCGACGGTGCGCGCGCTGTTTCGCCATTCGCGTACGACGTCGGCGGAAATCGGAAGCGAAATTGTTTCCCCTGGAAGCTTGCCTTGGAGGGACACGGTGTAGACGCGCGATGCGTCCCGGTAGGCGAGCGGCCGTATGAGAAACGTGTCTGCGACTCTGAAAACGGCAGTGCTTGCCCCGACGCCCAACGCAATGGTCAGGAGCGTTACGAGGGTCCAGCCGGGAGAGCGGCGGAACGAGCGGAGTGCGAAGATCGAGTCCGTAACCACATCAGTCGCAATTTGCGTTGTCGTCATGACGCGTGATTGTTACGATCGTCCCCCGCGACTCGGCGCATGTAGTCGCGGACCGCGACCTCGTCGCCTGGCCGCAGTACCACCCCTCGCACCCAGTCGACGAAGAGGAGGCCAGAATGCGCAGTGAGCCCCGGGCAACGTTCGTTAGGTAGCGGCTTCCAGATGGCGGGCGCGCGCCAACCTTGCTGCGCGCCGCCGCAGGCCAACCCCGGCGGTAGCCATGCCGAGAAGCGCGCCGCCGAAGACGGCGAAGAGGCCCGGCACAAACGGGTTGCCGGACGCGGCCCACCCACCCAACGAGCCGAGCACGGTACCGACGGCGGCCCACGCAATGACGCGCCACAACGGCAGGTGGCGCAGGAGGCTCCAGGCGAGCAGCGGCCCGCACACCGCGCCGAGTGCCGCGCCGGCGGTCGCCGCCCACAGCGCGAGATCCGAGAACATCGCGAAGCGGGAGTTCGGGAGGCGGAGCCAGGACGAAACGACCAAGGGCGTCAGCGCGAGGAGCCCGCAGACCGCTCCCGTTAGGGCGCCGGCCACCGCCAGGCCTGCCGTTACGGCCAGGATTCGACGTACGCGAAGCATGCGTTCATAGTAGCGGTGTCGCTACCTAACGTCCACGTTCAGTTGCAAAGCCGCGGAATCGGAGCCCGCCCGGCTGCTGAGCGGTGTGCGTCGTTGTCATCGGCGAGGTCACGTTAGGCCGCTGCACGACGATGCCGGCCCTGCTCAATACGGGGCCCGACGCGCGCGGCACTCCCGTGGTCCCGGCGAGGCGGACGACGTCTCCCTCGACCGGGAGCGCGGCGCGGTGAGGCCCGAGCGCGGTGAGCGGGGCGTGCTGCG
>Ga0207712_10001158_pt1 | contig 18369 bp, 14 predicted proteins | sample KBSS44metaG_FD_184402 | JGI IMG/M metagenome (GOLD analysis project Ga0207712, IMG submission 184402) | Switchgrass rhizosphere microbial communities from Kellogg Biological Station, Michigan, USA - KBS S4-4 metaG (SPAdes) (version 2) | ecosystem: Host-associated > Plants > Roots > Rhizosphere... | reverse complement strand
GACCAGATCCTCCCACACCTGCCCGATTCCCATGTCCACTTCGACGTTGGTCGTCATCCCGAAGACGTCGATGGTGAAGGGGACCTCGAGCGGCTTTATCCGGTCCCGGAGCAGCTTGAGGTTGCGGCGCACTCCATCCCGCGTGGTCTCTCCGGCGCGGCGAGCCGGAAACATCGCGTACGCCATCCGGGCTTTGGGCTCATCGGGGAAGCGTACGTAATCGAACTGCACCTCGGCAAATCCCATCTGCACTGCCTCGGCCGCGAGCTGCGAGGCATAGACCCACACTGAATCGTTGAAGGCATCGACCCAGGCGAAGTCGAGCCGGTCACGCCAGAGTCCGCCGCGGCGATCCTGCACCGACCACGCGGTTTTGTGAGACGCCAGCAGCGGATCTTTCGCCACCACGATCCGGGCAATGGGATGGATTCCGTGCGCCAGCATGTAGCGGATTCGAGCCGCTGCATCGCGTGAGCGGAGCTGAGAGTTGGCACCGATTTGAATGGCCGTGGGGACCGACGACTTGTAGGTCAGGTACCCGGTGTCGTCCTTGACGTCCACCACGAAAGAATTGATCTCGGTCGAGTCGGCGAGCCGGACGAGATCGTAGAAGCGCTTCCCTCCGAAGGCCCAGGCGTTGAGGTAGATGGCGCGGACGGCAGATGGGGAGGTGGTCCTGGGGGGCGCCGGCCAATCGAGCGGCTCCAGCTGGCGGGGGGCCACCGGAACCAGGCGCTCGGGGGACGGCACCAGGCGGAGCTCATCTCCCCATGAGCGGTTGACCTGCGCCTCGGCAACCGGGGCGCCCAAGGCCAGAGCCAGGATCAGGGGACTCAAACGAACGCGCATCATGCTCTATCGCCTTGCAGGAAAGAGGAGCCGACGGAGCGGAGCCGCTAGCTGGGGCTAGGGCTCCGCAAGGTCCGTGCTCACCTTCCCGGTAGAGCGGGTGGTGTATCTCGCTATGGCTCCAATGGTTGGAGCTTGATCTCGACCCGTCGATTGATGGTCCGTGCCGCCTCGGTCGTGTCGGCTACAATGAGCGATTGCGAACCGCGGCCAACCGCCGTGATCCGCCGAGCCGATACTCCCTTACCCATGATGTAGGTGCGGACTGCGTCGGCCCTCTGCTGTGAGAGCCTGGTATTGTCGCCTGGCACCAGACGATCCTGGGCAAATCCGGAGACGGTTGCCTTGAGGGTGGTGTCCGCCAGCATCGCCGTGGCCACCGAATCGAGCACCGGCTGGGCCTTGGGCGAGAGTGCTGCGCTCCGCATCGGGAACATGGCCCCCGGCACCGTCCAGGCCGGACTTGCGCCGACCGGAGGCGGCTTCCGCACAGGCGCAGCCGCGACCGGACAGCCATCCTGGTCTACGCCTGTGGCTGGCGGCGTATTGGGGCACTTGTCCAGCGCGTCGAGCACGCCGTCCTTGTCGGTGTCCTGACCCGGCGGGCATCCCATCGCGTTCACCTTCGTTCCGGAAGGTGTGTTGGGACACTTGTCGATCCCGTCGAACACGCCGTCGTTGTCGGCATCGCTGGGGCAACCCAGGGAATCGACCTGGGTGCCCTCGGGGGTCGCCATGCAGCGATCCAGGCCGTCGTATATACCGTCCTTGTCCGCGTCCAGCGGGCAGCCGTTGTCGCTCACCGTGGCGCCAACCGGGGTATCAGCGCACTGGTCGATCCCGTCCAGCACCCCGTCCGCATCGCTGTCGGCGGTGCAGCCGGCGGCGTTTACCTTGGCGCCTTCCGGACTGTCCGGACACCGGTCGAGCCCGTCAGCTACACCATCTCCATCGGTGTCGGTCGGGCAGCCGTGCTTGTCCACCAATACGCCTGCGGGTGTCCCGGCGCATTTGTCGGAGTTGTCGTAGACCCGATCCCCGTCGGCGTCCACAAGGGGCTTGCTCCCGATCATGAAGCTCAGCCCGCCATGCACCGCGATATTGGAAAATTTGAGGAAGGTCTGGCTCTGATTGACCATTCCCTCGTAGCGCATCATCAGGGTCGGTGTCAGAGAGATGCGTACTCCGGCACCTCCCTGGATCGCCCCCGCCGTTCCGCAGGGCCCCGCTCCGGGAACCGAGACCGAGGGACAACCGCTCCCATAGGTCACCGAGGCGTAGCCTCCCTTGAGGAATCCCGAGGCCGATTTTCCTATGGGGAGGTTGAGCAAAGCCCAACCTCCGATGCTCTTCACATCCACGGCATTGTTGAGGGAGCTCGTGGTCTTCGGCTTGGCATAACTGCCTTCGACTTCGACCGACAGCGGGCCAATTATCCAGTAACCTGCCCGAAGCGATCCACCAAAGGCGTTGTCGAGTTCAGTCTTGCTGTCGAAGGCGTAGTACCCGGCGGAGGCTCCCAACTCGAAGCGGTATTGCCGCTGGCCATGAGCGGGTATGGGGAAGAAGATCAATGCGACGGCGCATGTGATGAATGACCGCATGACGTCTCTAGAGGTAAGCACAGCCCCAATATACCCCGCCCCCGGGAAGTGGCACTGTGACTCAGCTTGGCAGAGGGACGGGTTCGGGATAGGTTCGTCCCCATGCATATCACCATCGAATACTGCGTAGTCTGAAACTACGGACCCCGGGCTACCGGTCTGGTAGCCGAGCTCAAGGAAACGATTCCGTACGCGCAATTCAGCCTCGAGAAGTCTTCGGGGGGCGCGTTCGAAGTTACCGTCGATGGCGCCCTCATCTTCTCCAAGAAAGCAATCGGCCGACATGCCAAGCCGGGTGAGGTGGCGGGATTGCTGAAGAGACACCTGGGCGACAAACAGTGATCGTCTATCTCCCATGAGAATCGCGATCTCCACCGGGGGCGGGGACGCCCCCGGCCTCAATGCCGTTATCCGAGCCATTGTGCTGTCGGCGCACGGACGGGGTTGGCAGACCTATGGAATCCGCCGGGGGTACGGCGGGCTCCTGGGGGAGGACGGGATCATGACGCTCACGCCGGAACGGGTCCGCGGGATCACCCACCTGGGCGGCACCATTCTCGGCACGACCAACCGCGGCAATCCCTTCTGCTGGGTCGTCAAGGATGCGAGCGGCAAGGATACCGAGGTGGACCGATCGAGCGATCTGGTCGACGCCTTCAACGCGAGCGGGTTCGATGCACTGATTGCCATCGGGGGCGACGGCAGCCTGTCTATCGCCCACGCTCTCTGGAAGATGGGTCTCCCCGTCGTCGGGGTGCCCAAGACGATCGACAACGACGTTGTGGGTACCATCGCCACATTCGGCTTCGACACCGCGGTGAGTACTGCGACCGATGCGATCGACAAGCTGCACTCGACGGCCGAGAGCCATGAACGAGTCATGGTCGTCGAGCTGATGGGGCGCCATGCCGGATTCATCGCGCTCAACAGCGGAGTCTCAGCGACCGCCGATGTCATTCTCATCCCCGAAATCCCCTTCGACATGAACAAGGTGCTGGAGAAGATCCGGAAGCGCGACGAGGCCGGCCGCCGCTTCAGCATCGTGGTCGTAGCGGAGGGTGCCAAGCCTAAGGACGGCGAGCTCTTGCTGCTGGAGCGGCGTTCTGCCGGAAGCGCCGACCGTCTCGGAGGCATCGGCTCCCTGGTGGCCCGCGCCATCGCGGAGCAGAGTGGCAAGGAGACCCGAAGTCTGGTTCTGGGCCACATTCAGCGCGGCGGATCACCGACGACCTTCGACCGGTTGCTCGGTCTGCGCTTCGGAGCGGCCGCAGTACGCGCGGTTGCAGACCGTGCATTTGGAACCATGATTGCCCTCGCTCCGCCTTCCATCGCTCGGCTACCGCTCAGCGAAGTCATCGGCCGTGCCAAGAACGTCCCGCTCGACTCGGATACGCTGCTGACCGCCCGGGAGCTGGGGATCTGCCTTGGAGACTGAGTCAGAACAGCGTGAGAAGTGAGAAGTGACTCCCTATTTTCTCACTTCTCACTTCTCCCCTCTCACTTCTCACGCTGTTAAGACCATGCCCTCCCCTCCACCTTCTGCGACGTACGGTGTCGTCGACACGCTCCATGGCGAGCGAATTCCCGATCCGTTTCGCTGGCTGGAGGATGGCGAGAGCGCCGGGACCCGGTCCTGGACCAGCGAACAGAACCGGTTCACCCGCGACTATCTCGATCGGGTACCCGCCAGGCCTTTCATCAGGGCCCGGCTGGAGCAACTGCTCAAGATCGGTGCGCTGAGTGCTCCGACGCCGGCTCGAGGACGCTACTTCTATCAGCGAAGGGAAGGGACTCAGAATCAACCTGTCCTGTATGTTCGGGACGGAGTCGAGGGCTCCGACCGCGTCCTGCTGGATCCGAATGCGCTGGATGCCGCGGGCACTACCGCACTCGACTGGTATTTCCCGAGCGAGGACGGAAAGCTCCTGGCCTATGGTCTTTCCGAAAACGGGAGCGAGGAAAGCGTACTTCACGTCCTCGATGTGGATAGCGGTGAGGTCAAGCTCGATCGGATCAGCGGGACTCGCGCAGCGGACCTCGCATGGCTGCCCGGCGGCAACGGGTTCTACTATACCCGTCACCCGTTTCCGGGCTCGGTGCCCGAAGGGGAGGAGCAGTACCACCGCGCCGTCTTCCTGCATCTCCTGGGAGACGATCCCGCTGGCGACCGGCTCATCTTCAAGCCGTCACAGAAGGAGCATTGGCCCAGCGTTGACCTCTCGCCCGAGGGACGCTGGCTGCTGATCGGCGTCGCTCGAACTTTTGATCAGACCGACCTTTTCCTGCAGGACCTGGAGCGCGGGGGTCCCCTCGTGGCCGTCGCGGAGAATCTCCCCGCATCGTTCGAAGGGCAGGTCGTTCGCGGGCGACTCTACGTTCGCACCAACCTCGATGCTCCCAACTACCGGCTCTACCGCTGCGATCCGGAGCGGCCGGACCGCTCCCGCTGGGAAGAGCTGATTCCCACCAGAAGCGATGCAGTGCTGGACGGCGCGATGGTGCTGGGCAATGCGCTGGCCCTCAGCTATCTGGAACGCGCAACCTCTCGTCTCCTGGTGACAGACCTCGAGGGGAAAAACCCGAGGCCGCTTGAATTGCCCACAATCGGAAGTGTGTTCGGCTGGGGGGGAGAGTGGGATGGGGAAGAGTTGTTCTACGGATTTTCGTCATACACGGTTCCGCCGAGTGTCTATCGCGTGGACCTGGATTCGGGGGCCCGCTCACTCTGGCGAATGGTCGAGGCAGACCTCGATCCGGTGAACTACCAGGTGAGCCAGGTGACCTACCCCTCGCGCGATGGCACGGGAGTCTCCATGTTCCTCGTGCACCGGAACGGGCTTAGCCTCACGGGAGACAACCCGACCTATCTGACCGGTTACGGTGGCTTCAACATCAGCATGACTCCGGGTTTCTCCCGGTCACTGCTGCTGTGGGTAGAAAGCGGCGGGGTAGTAGCGGTGCCAAACCTGAGAGGGGGCGGGGAATATGGGGAATCGTGGCATCAGGCCGGCATGCTGGCACGCAAGCAGAACAGTTTCGACGACTTCATCGCCGCTGCCGAATGGCTGATCGCTCAGCGCTACACAAAGCCGGAGCGCCTGGCGATCGCCGGCGGGTCGAATGGAGGGCTGCTCATGGGGGCCGCTCTCACCCAGCGCCCGGAGCTGTTCCGTGCCGTGGTCATTCAGGTTCCGCTGCTCGACATGTTGCGGTATCACCGGTTCCTGATTGCGCGGCTCTGGATCCCTGAGTATGGCGACCCCGATGATCCGGAACAGTTCGGCTGGCTGAGGGCCTACTCGCCCTACCACCGAGTGGAACCGGGCACCGCGTATCCTGCTGTCTTGCTCGCCACGGCCGAGAGCGATACGCGGGTAGATCCCATGCACGCGCGGAAAATGACGGCGTTGCTGCAGGCTGCGTCTTCCTCAGGGCGACCCATTCTGCTCCGGTTGGAGGAAAAGGCAGGGCACGGCGCGGGGAAGCCGGTTTCCAAGGTGCTCGAGGAGCTGGTGGATACCTGGAGTTTTGTGTTTGAGGAATTGGGTGTGATGGTGCCATAAGCCCTAGGCCATAAGCTGTACGCGTGGCAACCATGGACTCAGGCTTACGGCGTAAGGCTTAAGGCACTTAAACGGAGATAACGAGTGAATTCCCCCACGACGGTCGACATGTCCCATCCGAGCCGCTGGCTTGCGGTGCTGCGCATCCTGGTCGGGCTCTATTTCGTGAAGGCGCTGTGGACCAAGCTGGACCTGGTGCTCCTCGGCGGGTTCTTCCCCTGGCTCGGCGTCGAGCCGCGCTGGATCGAGGCCATGCCGCAGATCGTCACCCGGCAGGCCGCCGAGAACCCGATTCTGTGGTACAAAGCGTTCCTCGAGCACACGGTTCTGCCCAATTCGGTCATGTTTGCGAAGATGATCGCGTGGGCGGAGACGCTGGTGGGACTCGGACTCACGTTAGGACTGTTCGCCGGGCTCGCGGCACTCGGTGCATTCTGGCTGAGCCTCAACTACGGTCTCGCCTCTCAGCACATGGCGCCGGCCTCATTCGGATTCCACTACATGCTGCTGAGCGTGTTGCCGGTGCTGTTCCTGGCGCGATCGGGTCGAGCGTGGGGGTTGGATGGGTGGCTGGCGTGGAGATGGCCGGGGGCGTGGTTTACCCGCCGACCCTTTGCATGATTTGTAGCCGTAAGCCATAAGCCTTAGGCCGTAAGCCAGGACGTCTTGCTTATGGCTTAAGGCTTATGGCTTACGGCTATTGGAGTTTCTCCTACGGCTGTCCCTTCACCGCCGGTCCAATCGCAATCCCCCACGGCACGCTTCCGGCCGGAATCGTCTTGACGACCTGCATTGTCGAGGCGTCGATTACGGAGACGTCGTTGCCCGGGCCGTTTGCGGTATACAGCTTCTTCCCGTCCTTCGTGACACCTACTCCCCAGGGACGGGTGCCCACCTTCGTGGTGGAGAGGATCGAGTCGGTGGCGACATCGAGAACCGACAGTGTCCCGCCTCTCCCATTCGACACGTAGACCTTCTGTCCGTCGGGGGCGACCGCCAGCCCCATGGGCTTGGAGCCCTGCGGCATGGTGATCGATTTCACCGACTTCTGGGCGTTCATGTCGACGACGGTGACGGTGCCGGCTACTTCATTGGTCACGTAGGCCTTGGCTCCGTTCTGCACGAACCGAATGGAGCGCGGCCGCTGGCCCACCTCGATGGTTCCCACCACCTTGCCCGACTGGGTGCCGATGCCGGTGATGTTGTGATCGGTTTCCCCGGTGACCCACACAGTCTTGCCGTCGGGTGACAACGTGACGCCTTCCGGCTCCCGGCCGGTCTTCACGTTGGCGATGACTTTGCCGCTCTGGAGGTCAACAATGGATGCGGAGTCGGCGTCTTCGTTGGAGACGTAGAGCCGGGTTCCGTCGGGGCTCACGTCGAATGTTTCGGGGTCCTTGCCAGCGGGGAGAGTCTTCACCGTCTTCCTGGTTGCCACGTCGACCACTGCGACTCCGTCCTTCGAGGGATCGGTCTTGAGCTTCTCGCACTCCTCGTCCGGCATGGTGGGCGGGCACTTGGGTGATCCGCTCAGCGCCACGTAAACTGTACGGCCATCGGGGCTCACCTTCACACCGCGGGGGCGAGTACCTACTTCGATCGTGCTGACAACACTATCGGTCGCCGCGTCTATCACCGTGATGTTGCGGGAATCCTCATTGCTGACATACACGTATTCCCCGGCCGCTTCCTTTCCGCCCGCTGCACCCTCCTCCTGAGGCGGCGCTGCCTCACGCCGGCCGCACCCAGCCGCCAGGAGAGCAACCGCACCCAGGAAGAAAGCCCGCCGCATCCCGTCAGTTCCGTTCATCGAAAACCGCCTTGTCTCTATTGCGTGCCTGGTCGAGTCCCTTGAGCGTGGAAACTCCCTTGGCTTTCGTGAATATGGTTCCGTTGAGGTCCGCCGAGGCGACGTTGGCTCCGGTGACGTCGGCTTCCGTCAGATCGGCCTGGATCATTTCCGCGTTTCGCAGATCCACGTTGACCAGCTTGGCACCGATCAGCTTGGCGTAGCCGAAGTCGGCCTTGAAGAGATTGGCCCCGGTGAAGTCGGCACCAGAGAGATCCGCGCTTCCGAACTGGGCCCGCATGACGCCCATGGACTGATTGCCCGGATCGGCGCCGATGTTTGCGTTCTGGAGGTTGGTACCCCGCAGTTTGGCCGCCTTCAGGTAGCCGATAATACGCGTATCCCTGAGATCCGCCTCACTCAGGTCGGCAGCCTCTACGATCGTCGCAAAGAGGCTCGCACCCCGCAGGTTGGCGTGCTGCAGGTTGGCGCGACGCAGGGTGGAGCCGTCGAGGTTGGCCTTACTCAGGTCGGCGCCGATGGCGGTCGCGTCGGTGAGATCGACGGCGAAGAGCTTGGCGCCGGAAAGGTTTGCGCTGTCCAGCCTGGCCTTCGTCAGGTTGGCCTGGCGGAAGTCCAATCCACTGAGGTCGAGCCGTCTCAGGTCGAGGCCGGAAAGATCGGGGATTGATCCGGTGGTCTTGGAGAGGCGCTCCTGGACGGCCTCGCGCGTTAGCGCTCCCGGAGCCGCTGCCGGCGGGTTTTGCGCGGCGAGGGGGAAAGTCACCGCCAGGAACACCCAGGCGGAAAGGCCGCGCATTCGCTGGTACATGGTGGGAAGCGGGAGGTGCCCGCTAGCTGTTCTCCTTCACCGCCGGTCGTCCTATGCCGATTTTTCCGTCCGCTCGCCCCTTCAGATAAAGGTAGATCCGCTGGATCTTGTCCATTTCCAGGCCCAGCCCGCACCAGGACGGCATCCCCTTGTCCGGCCGGCCGGCGCAGACGGTGGTGATGAAGAGTTCCTTGGTGGGGACAGTTCCGTCGTCCTTGAGGGATACGATGAGCGCGGGAGCAAAAGAGGTCCCGACCCCATACTCCCCGTGACACCGGGAACAGTTCAGCTCGAACTGCTTCCATCCCTGGTACACATCATTGGTGACGGTATCGCGCGGAGCTGGATGGTATTCGTCATGCACCTGGGCGGCGAGAGGCGCCGTGAGGACGAGCAGCAGGGCGAGCAGCGCGCCGACGGACAGCGCGCGAGGATTGACAAGCGAACGGCTCATGCGGGTGCGCGATCCTTTCGAAGGCGAGGGAATGCCACCACGTGGCGTCGAAGTCATTGACCGGCTGTGCCCAGTTTCGCCGAATCGGGGGTGAGCGGCAACATCGGCACGTTGAACTGTTCCAGAATCTTCTGAAGCTCGGGACGCTTGGCGTCGACGAACTTTTGGAGGCTGTCCCGCATCACTGTCTCCCGCCGCCGGGTTGCCAGGCCCAGACTGAAGGAGAAGGGAATACCACTCAGGGAATCGTCGGGCAGCGCGCGGAGCACCAGCGGGACGCGGGCGGTTTTGGCGAAGTAGCCCGCGACCGGCCCCCAGACGATGGCGACATCGATAGTACTGTCGACCACCGCATTGATGATGTCTTCGGGACGCAACCCGCCTTCGCTGTAAAAGGTGCCGAATCCGACCAGGGTGCCGACCACCCCGTGCGAACTCAGCGCCATCGCAGGCGGAGTATTCTCGGCGTCCGCATTGAGCAGGTTCACGCCAATCTTGAGCTGCTTGAGCTTCGGGTCATCCAGGCTCGAGATGTCGAGCCCGCTGTCTGTGCGATAGACGATGACGTAAGACGACCGGAAGTAGGGTTCGGTGACTCCGGCCATGTCGAGACCGGCTGGAGCGGTAATGGCCACATCGCAGTAGCGGCCGTTCAGTCCCCGGCTGAAGAAGCCGCGGCGCACCGGCCACCAGACGTATTCGAGCTTGGAGTTCCAGGTCTGGGCCAGAAATTCGGCAATCTTGTTTTCGAATCCATCTCCCGCCTGGTTGGAGAAGGGCATGTTGTCGGGATCTGCGCACACCCGGAGCACTCCCTCGGTCAGGGGGCTGGGTCGCTGGGCCTGCGCCGGCAGGGTGATCCCCCCGGCCAGGGCGACAGCGAGAGCGGTATGGCGCAGCATTGATAAACGCATCGGATATTCCGCCTGGGCACATACTTGCATGATTAACCTGGCGGCGAACCGCCGCCGCCCCGGACAAACGGCGCCGGACACTGCAGGGCGATTGCCTTGAGCCCCCGGTGGTGTCCGGCGCCGTCTGAACGACTAAGCGGGACAGCCGCCCGGGAGCAAGCCCCCGGACGGCCGTGTGTAGCGAATTACAGCCCGAAGACAGTCAGCACGCCACCCTGGGTGGAGAACTGACCCGCGTCACCAAACGCGCCCAGCGCGCCGAGACCGGCGGTGGGATCTTCTGCGCCGATGCCCGCGGCCACGCCGATACCGGCCCAGCCGCCAATGCCCGAGAGAACGGCGACATACTGCTTGCCATCCGGGGCCTTGTAGGTCATCGGGTTGCCGATGATGCCCGACGGGGTCTTGAACTTCCACAGCACCTTACCCGTCTTCTGATCAACGGCCTTGAGCCAGCCTTCCATCGTGCCGTAGAACACCACGCCGCCAGCGGTCGTGAGGACGCCGCCGTACGCCGCGAGGTTCTCCTTGATCTCCCACACCTGCTTGCCGGTCATGGGATCCCAGGCGATGAACCGGCCGCGATTGCCGCCGGGGCCCGGGAACATCCGCACGATCGCGCCGACGTACGGCTGACCGGCGGTGTACTTCACTTCCACGCCTTCATAGTCCATGCAGATGTGGTTCGCGGGAACGTAGAACAGGCCCGTGATCGGCGAGTAGGCCGAGGGCTGCTGATCCTTGAACCCGATGGCGGCGGGGCAGATTCCCTCGCCGTTCTTCTTGGAGCTGGTGCCGAACTTGGGATCCTTGACCGGGACGCCCGTGGTCACCACACCCTCAACCGGGGTGCCGGTGCCCGCGTTCTTCGCCCAGTTGATCGGGCCGAATGCATTGGCGACGACCACTTTGCCGTTGGTCCGGTCAACCGTGTAGGCGATGCCGTTACGGTCGAAGTGGGCCAGAAGCTTCTGGCCACCCTTCTCGAACAGCACGTTCTCGTTGACGCCGTCATAGTCCCACTCGTCGTGCGGCGTCATCTGGTACACCCACTTCGCCTTACCGGTCTGCGGATTACGTGCGAACATCGACATCGACCACTTGTTGTCGCCCGGCCGCTGGTCAGGATTCCAGGTGCCCGGGTTGCCGACGCTGTAGTAGAGCAGGTTCAGCTCGGGGTCGTAGCTGTACCAACCCCAAGTGGTGCCGCCGCCCCGCTTCCACTCGTCGCCCTGCCAGGTCGAGACCCCGAGGTCCTTCCCCTTGTGGGACGCGTAGTTCGAGTTGGCATCTCCCTCGATCATGACTTCGCTGTCCGGGCCGGTGCTGTAAGCGGTCCAGACGTGCTTGCCCGTGTTCGCGTCGAACGCCGAGACGCGGCCGCGGACGCCGAACTCACCACCCGAGATGCCGGCGATGACGAGGTCGCCGATCACGATCGGGGCGTTGGTCATCGTGGCGCCCTGCTTGTAGCCGTTCGCCTCGACGCCGGCGTTGGAGTGATCCGGGTGCTTCGCCTTCCACAGCTCCTTGCCGGACTTGGCATCGATCGCCGCCAGTTCACCCTGCAGCAGCTGGATGTAGATCTTGCCGCTCGGGTGATAGGCAGTGCCGCGGTTCACGAGGTCGCAACAGGCGATTGGAATCGCGTCCGGCGACTGATTGGGAGCGTACTTCCAGATCTGCGGCGCGCCTTCCTTGGACAGGTCGAGCGCGTACACATTGTTCGGGAAGGACGTGTGAACGTACATCACGTTGCCGACGACGAGGGGGTTGCCCTCATGTCCGCGCAGCGTGCCGGTCGAGAACGTCCAGGCGGCCTTCAGGTTGGCCACGTTGGAGGTGTTGATCTGCGCCAGCGGGCTGAACCGCTGGAGGCTGTAATCGCGACCGGTCATCCACCACTCGCCCTCGGGCGCATTCAGGGTCCACTTCCCCGAACGTGCCTGGGCTTGAGCCGACGCCGCGAGGATCGTCAACCCCGCGACCAGCCCGCCAGACAACATCCTGCGGGTAATACGGTTCATAGCTGACCTCATGATGAAGGGTGACTGCCCTTACTGCTGCTGCGCTACTACAGCACCAAAGACTTTCGGTGGGTCCGCTCCGGCGTGAGCGCACCCGCTCCGTCCGTCCTCAGTGCCAGGAAACAACTTCCCTACAAACACCAACGGCCGTCCGACCTGTGTTGCTATGGCCGAACGACCGTTGCGATGTGTGTCTCCGATGCTCCCCACCACCATCCCGTATACCCGCCGCAATTATTGGGGAGACCGGCGTAGTCAGCGTCGCTCATTCCCATCCGATGTGGACGGGCCGAGCGATTCGAATAATCGCGATTGCAGATACCAGACCCAACGCCCATGAAGTGCCTCAGAGCGCCGCTGAACGGCTTCGATCTCCCATTGAACCAAGGAGTCGAGACATAGGGCTAGAAATGTCGGTGTGAAACCAAGGCCAGGGAGGTTACCGCGATCCCTGTAGAGACTTGGGGTACACGCCTTCGGTACCCGCAGCCTCGGGGAAGGTTCCCGGCCAAGGAACCCGCCCGATCAGAGAGGCACTATGTTATCAGCCGTCTTAAAACCTGTCAATCACGTCCCACGGCTGTCCAATCGGTATGCACCAGCGCACCCCGCTGGGCGAATCCGGTCTGATAAACCACCCCCGAATCTCCTAGTCTTGCCCGCACCCGGCTGGCGAGATCGCGGGCCGAATCGGCGTCTGGCGTGAGCCCGTAAACCGTTGGGCCCCAAGAGCTTTGGCCGACACCCTGCGCTCCGAACTCGGCCAGGAGTCGAACCAGCTGGGCGCTCGCCCCCGCGGCGAATGCTCCTCCCTGGGCCGCCGAGAACCAGGCGCCGGTAAGCCGCTGGATCTCCGAAAGCGCCGCGCCGAAGTCTGCCAGATCAGCCTCCGCCAGCGCCGGCAGCAGCTGCATCAGGACCAGATGAGCCACTCGCTCAACCTCCTGCTCTGATGGAGGTGGCAACTGCGCGAAGGCCTCAGCCTCGGTCTCTCCGCTCAAACCGGGTGTTCCTTGCGGGATCGCGATCACCGCCTGCCAGGCGGACGGCATCGGGAGCCTCGAGATGAGTGGGGCGACGCCGTCACTTCCTGGCCTCCGGCCTCCTTCGAGAACGAAACCACCCAGCGCGAAGACCCAGGTGCCAATCGCCGAGCGGACACCTCTCCCTACAGCACGGGCCAGCGCCGGTGGTTCGACCTGAATGCCGTGTAACTCGGCGAGGGCGCGGCCCACAGCCAACGCGAGCTGAGTGCCGGAACCGAGTCCGACGTGAGGCGGAATGGTTTGCCCGACGCAAAGGTGCGCGCCGCCCTTGAGCCGGTAGCTGGCGAGAAACCGGCCGGCGAACTCCAGCGCCCGTCCAGCGTCCGGTCCCTCGGCGGTGATGGACTCGTTCCGAGTTACCTCGAGCCGCACCGCAGGGACCGGAATCGCGGCGCCGATCCCCCCGAACCTGCGGCCCAGGTGACCCCGCAGATCCAGAACTCCGAAGTGGAGGCGCGCCGGAGCCTCGACCGTGATCCGGGTTGGGAGCTGCTCGAGCGCACTCATCCGGTTGATGCGACGGCGCCGAGCCGGGTGGCAACGACAGACTTGAGGAACGACATCGCCTCCTGCTCGCGAGGACCCGCGGTCTTGTCCACGATGGTCTGAAGCCGCTCGTATTCGCGCCGAATTTCCTCCGCTGGAATCAGGTGGGTTCGGGTGGCGAGAATGGCCGCCTCGAGCACCGCGTGTCGGGCCCGGTTGAAGCCGAGGAACTCCCGCCGGAATCCCTGGTGGACGACCCGGGTCACGATTCGCGAGCGGGGAGGCGTGTCGTCGATGGAGACGACCTCGACCTCGCGCCAGGAGCAGGCGGCGTCGATCACTACTCCCTTCACGACAGCCGCCGGTCCCGAGGGCAAGGTCACGTTCTCGGTCGCCCCGCGGGCGAAGAGCATGACGTCATCAGTGAGATTCACCACGGCGACGCCAGTCGCCTTCAGGTTCCGAAAGGTTGTGGTCTCGAGGAAAGGCTTGATCACGATCGTCTCCTCCCCCCACTCGACACCCATGGGCGCGTAGTTGACGACGCCCGACGGGTCCATGGTTGTGAGGATGGATTCGATGATCATAGGGGTCAGGGGTCAGGGGTTAGGTGTCAGGGGTCGGGGTTGTCGGATTTGACCGCTGTTCCCTGACACCTGACACCTGATACCTGATACCTATTCTTTCAATACCGACACGGTCACATTCGACGAATACTTCGCACTCCGATAGATCCGGTGCGTCTGAGCCTTAAAATCCTCCGGCTTCGCCAGGAAGATGTTGGGTACGAAGGTCTGCGGATTCCGATCGTACAGCGGGAACCAGGTGCTCTGGACCTGGACCATGATGCGGTGCCCCTTGAGGAAGCGATAGCTCTGCTGGTGCAGATCCACCGTGTACTCCGCCACCTTGTTCGGCGCGACAGCGACCGGCTTCTCGAATCCCTGCCGGAAACGGCCACGGAGGATGTCGCTCGCCACCATGAACTGATATCCCCCCATGGGCCAATCGTCGGGCACGCTGTCGGGATAAACGTCGATCAGCTTCACCACCCAGTCCGCATCACTCCCCGTTGTCGAAGCGAACAGGTCCCCGGTGATGTTTCCCGCGATGGCTACATCCTCGGTGAGCGCCGGAGTCTGCCAGGTGAGCACGTCGGGCCGGCCCTGCACGAAACGCTGGTCCTCTGTGAGCCACACCCGCCAATTTGAGCCCCGCTGATCGTAGGTCTGCTGAACTGGCCGCCGCCGATACGGCACCGGATGAGCCGGGTCGGAGACATAGCTGTCCATCAGGCTCGAAGCTGGCTGCTTGCCGTCGGGGAGGGGCGGCGGCGAGAATGACAGCAGACCGTTCTCCCGGAAGTAGAGGCGCTTCTCCAGCGTCTGCGACTTGGGCGGCCAGGTATCGAAGGTTCTCCACTTGTTGGATCCCGACTCGAACACCAGCGCCTCAGGGAAACGGCCTTGGCCTTTGCCCTTGAGCCAGTAGGCGAACCAGGGCGCCTGGACCGAATCCCGGTAGAACTCGCTCGTGTTACTCCCGAACGAGATGTTGCCCAGCTTGTCTCCCTTCCCGCGGCTCCAGCTTCCGTGATTCCAGGGCCCGAGCACGACAGAATTTCTGCCAGCGCTGTCGAGCGGCTCGAGCGTGGCGTAGGTCTTGACCGCTCCGTAGAAATCTTCCTGGTCCCACCACCCGCCGACCGTGAGTGTAGGTACGCTCAGCCGGGTCAAATAGGTTGGCAGCGAACGCGCCTTCCAGAAGGCGTCGTAGTTGGGATGGGCGACGAAGTTGGTCCAGGTCTGGACTTTCCCTGCAAGCAGGTCGGTCAGCTTTGAGAGCGGGCTGTGAGCCAGATAGAAGTCGTAGGTGTCGTAGCGGTCGATCGGGAGTGGAACCGACTCATCCTTCGAAAGCTCGAGATCTGCAGCGTACTCGAAACCGTACGACTGGCGGAACGCGCCCTGGTGAAAGAAATCGTCTCCCATCCAGGTGTCGGTCATCGGTGCCTGAGGCGAGACCGCCTTCACGGCAGGATGGGGATTGATCCCTGCCATCGCAGCCAGCCAACCGGGGTAGGAGATTCCCAGTACTCCTACGGCTCCGCTGTTGTTCGGGACATTCTTCAATAGCCAGTCCACGGTGTCGTAGGTATCGGTACTCTCATCCACTCCCGTGGAATCGGCCGGGTCGTGCAAGGGCCGGTTCATCAGGAATTGGCCTTCCGAAGCGTAGCGGCCTCGTATGTCCTGAGACACGAAGATGTAGCCCTGATCCGCCATGGTCTTGTACGGGCCCTTGAGCGCCATGGAATCGGCTTCGATCCCATAGGGCGTTCGCACCATCACGAAGGGCAGCGGGTCCTTCTGACCCTGGGGAGCGTAGATGTGGGTATTGAGATGCACCCCGTCCCGCATCGGCACCATCACCGAGGTGAGCTGGTACCGCAGGGTATCGGGGGTTTGAGCGGCGAGTGGCAGTTGGGCGCAGCAGACCGCCGCGACCAGGGCAAGACACTTCGACATGCGTTGCAGCTCCTTGAGGGAAGGACTATCGAACCAGATCGGCGGGCGGAGGTGCGCTGGCCAGATCTGCCGGCACTGCTGCCTTGGGCACGGATGCCCGGTCGGCCCGTTCCGGCACATTCACTCCCCGGCCGCCGGTCAGGAACTGATCCAGTATGCGATACCCGTGTTCGGTGAGTACCGACTCGGGGTGGAACTGTACACCGACAACAGGGTGAGTGGCATGGGCGACGGCCATGATCTCCCCGTCTTCAGCTGTCGCTATGACCCGAAGCTCCGGAGGCACCGATTCTGGAGCGATCACCAGGGAGTGATAACGGGTCGCGAGGAATGGGCTCGGCAGGCCAGCGAAAATCCCTTCACCCTGGTGATGGATTCGAGAGGTCTTGCCGTGCATTGGCCGTTTGGCGCGTACAATCTCTCCGCCGTAGGCCGCACCGATGCACTGGTGGCCGAGGCACACGCCGAGGATCGGAATCGAGCCGCCGAACCGCTGGATCAGCTCCGTCGAGATTCCTGCTTCAACAGGTGAGCAGGGCCCCGGGCTGATGATGATGTGGCTCGGCCGCAGGGCGGGAATCTCATCGAGGGTGATCGAATCGTTCCGGCGGACAACCGGCTCCTGGCCCAACTCCGCCACATAGCGAGCCAGGTTGTACACGAAGCTGTCGTAGTTGTCGATCAGCAGGATCATGGGGTGGTGACTCCGCCGGCGAGCGCGTTCACCAGGGCACGTCCCTTGTCGAGCGTTTCCCGGTATTCCTGCTCCGGGTCGGAATCGGCCACGATCCCTCCGCCTACCGAGAAATAGGCTCGGGCGCCCAGAGCCACCAGCGTCCGGATCACGATGCTGGTATCCATGGCGCCTGTGATGCTCATGTATCCGATCGAGCCGCAGTAGACGCCTCGGCGAGACGGCTCCAATTCGGCAATGATCTCCATCGCCCGCACCTTGGGCGCTCCGGTGATGGACCCGCCCGGAAATGCCGCTGTGAGGAGGTCGGTGGCACCGGTGCCCGGTCGCATCTGGCCGGTAACGGTCGAGACCAGATGGTGCACCGTGGGATAGTGCTCCAGCGCGAACAGCTCGGGAACCCGGACCGAACCCGGCAGGCAGGTTCGCGAGAGGTCGTTCCGCAGCAGGTCCACGATCATCAGGTTTTCCGCCCTGTCCTTTTCGCTGTCGGCGAGCGATTGGGACAGGGCGGCGTCGTGCAGCGGCGAGAGACCCCTCGGCCGAGTGCCCTTGATCGGACGCGTCTCCACTTGTCCGGCCTCATCCAATCGGAGAAATCTCTCGGGGGACGCGCTGGCCACCGCGACACCGTCGAATTCCAGATACGCGGCGAAGGGAGCGGGGTTCACTTCCCGAAGTCGTCGGTAGAGGTGCCAGGGGTCTTCTTCCAGCGGCACCTCGAGGCGCTGCGAAAGGTTCGCCTGGAAGATGTCGCCCGCGATGATGTAGTCCCGAACTCTGCTGACCGCGTCGAGATACCCGCGGTGAGTGAAGGAGGAGCGGAGTCCGATCTGTTCGGCATGCTCGAATCCGGCGACCGGATAGGAGGGCGCGGGGGCAGCGATGCGGTGGGAGTGGAGGGCTCTGCCTCCGGCTCCCGCTGCAGGTCCCGCGAGTTGGCGCTTCACCCAGGCGAGCCGTTCCGCCGCGCGTCGCGGGCGTGCTGCACCTTCTCCGGGTACGCCGGTCGAGACGATCCACGCCCGTCCCTGCCGGTGATCCCACGCGATGACCCAGTCGTAGAGACCAAGTGCCGCATCGGGAAGGGCAAGGTCGTCGAACCGTGGAGCCGGGAGCCGTTCCAGCACCGCGCCGAAGTCGTAGCCGATGTAGCCCGCCAGCCCACCCTGAAAGGGCGGAAGCTCGGGCACCGGTTCCGCCTGATACTGAGCCAGCAGCGCACGTGCCTGCTCCAGTGCATTCGGGCCTCGCTCGCGACCCTTGCCTCGCAGCATCATCGCGGGTGCAGCGGTGAGGTAGGAATGCCGCCCCAGGCGTTCCGGGTCGGCTGCGCTGTCGAGGAAAAGCAGGTGGGGCTGACCCAGCAGCCGGGCGCAGCTCGCGACCGGATCGGGGCAGGGCATCAGCTCCTCGACCAATGGTAGCGTCATGCCTCGCCTCCCTTCCCGCCTTTCCCACCTCTCTTCGCGATCTTCACATGCTCCCGCTTCGGCTCATCCGGCGGCGTGAGATAACCCCACCCGAGCTGTCCCTCCTGCCGGTATGTCTTCCCCAGGGTGATGGCGAGCTTCGCCTTCATC
>Ga0207712_10001156_pt1 | contig 18384 bp, 16 predicted proteins | sample KBSS44metaG_FD_184402 | JGI IMG/M metagenome (GOLD analysis project Ga0207712, IMG submission 184402) | Switchgrass rhizosphere microbial communities from Kellogg Biological Station, Michigan, USA - KBS S4-4 metaG (SPAdes) (version 2) | ecosystem: Host-associated > Plants > Roots > Rhizosphere... | reverse complement strand
TATAAAGTCGCTTATTGGATTTTTTACCTGCCATTGGATTCAAAAATAAACGCAAAAACTTTTTTTGACATTGTCAATCCATCGCTTGTTATTTTTGTTAAGTATGATTATTGGTACTATTATCTTACAGAGTGCAAAAAAAGAAATATTCCTTTGCTGCTCGTATCCGGAATTTTCAGAAAAGATCAGCCTTTCTTCAAATGGTACGGAAATCTTCATCGCAGGATGCTCAGTTGTTTTACCCATTTTTTTGTACAGGATAAAGAATCGTTTGATCTGTTAAAATCAATTAATATAAATAATACTACCATTGCAGGTGATACAAGATTTGATCGTGTAAATGAAATAGCAGAAAATTTTAACCCGATCGAAGAAATAGAAAAATTTTGCGGCAGTTCGCAAATACTCGTTGCAGGCAGTACTTGGCCAGACGATGAAAAACTGATTAAAGATGCTGTAGTCAACTTCCCCGCTTTGAAACTGATCATCGCTCCGCACGAAGTACATAAAGAACATATTGACCAATTGAAATCAATTTTTCCTAATGCGGTGCTCTACTCGCAACTCATAACTCATAGCTCACAGCAAATAAATTCAAACAGGCTCATCATCGATAATATCGGCATTCTTTCAAAGCTTTATCATTATGCAACGATAACTTATGTTGGAGGAGGATTTAATAAAGGCATTCACAATACACTTGAAGCTGCTGTATATGCCAAGCCCGTTATATTTGGACCTAATTATAAAAAATTTAAAGAGGCAATTGGATTGATAGAAGCCGGTGGAGGAATTTGTATTAATACAGGTACTGAACTTTTAGCTACACTGCAAAAGCTTATCAATAATAAAAATGAATTACGGCTGATCGGCAAAAATTCGTTTGACTTTATAAAGCAAAATAAAGGGGCTACTGAAAAAATTCTTCATTACATAGAAGCGAACCGCCTTTTGACCAATTGATAGAAGTGCTTTACTGTTTCTCTTGTATCATCCCAACCAAGTTTGATCTTTAGTTCACGGTTCATCCAATATTCTGCTTCGGGATAAATATTAAAACTATTAATAGTTTTTATGCTGCGTTCATACATCGGCTCATCACCACGGAACAGTTCACTTATAAAAACAAAACGGTCATTTATTCCGATACCCTTACGAAGATCACGGATTGGAGCATCTTTTAATGAATGCATTAGTTCTGTTCTGTTCTCTTTTAACCTGTCATTAAAAGACTCTTGCTGACCAACGGTTTCATTTACTTCTTTTCCAATTTTATATTGTGAGAATGTTGGGATCTCGTTCATCGGGTCAAAATGAATATCAAGTTGGTTATTATTTTTGGATTTTGATTTTGGAACAGCAATAACCTCTTGTTCTGCTTCGGGTATGTCTTTTAAAATTGTAACGGGTGCGATCGCCACGGGCGTTGGTAATACGACCGAAACTTTAGAAGTGCCCAATGTTCTTACCGACGTTTTTTGTAATTGATTCAATTCAGACTGCAATAATTGAAGTGTAAGCTGCATCTGAGATACATCTGCATTTTGCCTTACCTGTTCCTGCAGACGGTTAATCAAAGTCTGAATTCTTTCCATTTGTTTATACTACTTTTGACCGCGGATAAAAGGATTTTAAAGTTTTACGGATACTCACAAATATTGTTCCGTCTTTAAATTTACAAACAGTTTACCAAGAATTATAATAATACCAGATTTTAACGATGTTTATTGAACCTAACATAAGAGGCGAACGCCGTGGATGGATCGAAGTGATCTGCGGGTCAATGTTCAGTGGCAAGACTGAAGAGCTCATACGACGGTTGAAAAGGGCCAAAATTGCCAATCTTAAAACGGAGATTTTCAAGCCCGCAATTGATGTCCGCTATGACGAAATAAAGATCGTTTCGCATGATGAAAATGCGATACAATCCACGCCGGTAGACAATTCGCAAAAGATCTTGTTGTTTGCACAGGGAGTTGACGTTGTTGGTGTTGACGAAGCTCAATTCTTTGATCCGGAGATCGCTAATGTTTGCGATGAGCTTGCCTTTCGCGGCATCAGGGTGATCGTTGCAGGGCTTGATATGGATTATCTCGGAAATCCATTTGGTCAAATCCCTAATCTTTTGTCAAAAGCTGATTACATCACCAAGCTTCATGCAATTTGTGTTCGATGCGGCAATATTGCAAATTACAGCTATCGGAAAGTGCCAAATGATGACCAGGTAATGCTTGGTGCAAAGGATGTTTACGAACCAAGATGCAGAACCTGTTATAAAGCGCAATGAATTCTTCCCGGCATATATACACACTTATCAAAAAAGATCTGCTGCTTGAAGTAAGACAGCAATACAGTTTCTATGGAATACTGCTTTATATAATCGCAACAATTTTCGTTTTATATATGACTATTCGTGAACCTGAAGCTAAAGTTTGGAATGGATTGTTTTGGGTTATCCAATTGTTCATTTGTATAAATGCAGTTGCAAAAAGCTTTTTACAGGAAACCCGCGGTCGCATGCTTTATTTTTATTCAATCGTAAATCCACGGGATTTTATTCTTGCAAAACTTGTATTTAATTCTGTGCTGATGTTATTGATGAGCTTTCTAAGCATTCTTCTTTTTTCTCTTTTTTTAGGAAATCCAGTACAAAAAGCATTACCATTTATCGGGCTAGTGCTGCTGGGCGGATGGAGTCTGAGCCTTGTTTTTACATTTCTTTCTGCTATTGCTGCAAAAGCGCAACAAAATGCCGCTATTATGGCAATCCTGGGTTTTCCAATTATTATTCCCCAGTTAATGCTTTTGATGCAGCTTTCGAATACCGTTTTTAGTGACAAAACAGGAATTGCGTTTTCTACTTTGCTTTTAATTGTAATGCTGGATGTGCTTGTAGTGATGCTTGCAGTTATCCTTTTTCCGTTCTTATGGAAAGATTGATGATCATTTATTCAAAATTCCATGATGATTGTTCCCTGTTCATTATTCCTTTCCCCTTATTTTTGCAATCACTTTTAATTAATTGCTGCGCCTGCCGCAATCTTCCTATGATGAACCACAAATTTTTATATGCGTAAATCCTGGTGGAAAATTCTGGGTGTTCTTCTTCTCGTTTACACATTTATTGCGGGATTACTTATTGAAGTACCCCGGAACCCTCAGTTGCAGGAAACGATCCGAAATCTTTTCTTTCATGTTTGCATGTGGTTTGGCATGATGATCTTGTTCATTGTTTCCTTTGTGCGTGCCATTATGTATTTAAGAACAAACAAGCCAATTCATGATATAGCATCCCGTCAATATGCTGGTGTAGGTATATTATTTGGCTTGCTTGGTTATTTAACAGGCGCCATTTGGATGAGTTACACCTGGATCGACTCAAATAAATCTATTTTTAATTCTTTTGACACCATTGCCCGTGAACCAAAATTGATCGGCGCGGCAATCGCATTACTTGTGTATGCGGCTTACCTTGTATTAAGAGATTCTATCCAGGATATAGACAAAAGAGCAAGGATCAGTGCTGTTTACAACATCTTTGCATTTGCTATGCTTTTTCCTTCCATCTGGATCATACCACGATTATTGGATAGTTTACATCCCGGAGGCAGCGAAGGAAACCCCGCACTTGACCCGGGCAGCGCTTCTGCAAACATGCGGCTTGTTTTCTATCCGGCTATTGCAGGATGGACATTAATAGGTGTATGGATCGCTACATTAAAGATCAGGATGAAAATTATTCAGGAACAAAAATTGTCGCAATGAAAAAATTGATCGCCTTTTCTACTTTTATAATTATTACTTTGGTTACAAGAGCACAGGATGTAAAGATGGCCGATGTAATGAAGGAGGATGGAAAAATATATGTAGTGATTGCTGTGATGCTGACAATACTTGCCGGGCTTGTATTGTATCTTGTTCGTCTTGACAGAAAAATTTCTAAGCTAGAAAAAAATAAATAACCTCATTTTTAAAATTAAATGCTTGCCATATGTCTGACTATAGTTTTTTTGGAGCCGTTTCAAAAAGTTTTGATAAGGCCGCTAAGTTTACCAATTGCGATGAAGGAGTTCTTGAGCAAATAAAACAATGCAATGCTGTTTACAGGATGAACTTTCCCGTAAAAATTGATGATAAGATCGAGGTCATTAAAGCCTATCGTGTACAACACAGTCATCACAAAACTCCTTGCAAAGGAGGTATTCGTTTTTCTACTTCTGTAAATCTTGATGAAGTGATGGCACTTGCAGCCTTAATGACTTTTAAGTGTGCAATTGTAAATGTTCCTTTCGGAGGTGCTAAAGGCGGTATTAGTATTGACCCCAAAAAATATACAGCTTATCAATTGGAAAATATCACCAGGCGATATACTGCTGAATTGATCAAAAAAAATTTTATTGGCCCCGGTACTGATGTACCTGCTCCTGATTATGGTACTGGTGAAAGAGAAATGGCCTGGATACTGGATACATACACTTCTATGCGTCCCGGTGAAATTGATGCGGCTGGTTGTGTTACAGGTAAGCCGGTAACACAGGGTGGTGTTCGTGGAAGAAGAGAAGCAACAGGGCTTGGCGTTTTTTATGGCATACGTGAAGTATGTAAAATGCCTGAGATAATGGGAAAACTTGGTTTATCAACCGGTGTGGAAGGTAAAAGAGTTATTGTACAAGGATTGGGTAATGTTGGATATCATGCTGCAAAATTTTTCCGTGAAGGTGGTGCTAAGCTCATCTGTCTTGCAGAACATGATGGAGCGGTTTACAATGATAACGGGCTAAATGAAGAAGAAGTTTTTCAATACAAAAAGAAAAATGGTTCAATAAAAGATTTCCCGGGATCAAAATTTATTCCCACAAGTGCTGAAGCCCTGGAATTGGAATGTGACATTCTTATACCTGCGGCATTGGAAAATGTGATCAATGGAGAAAATGCGCCAAGAGTAAAAGCAAAAATTATTGGCGAAGGTGCCAACGGACCGCTTACTCCTGAGGCAGATGAAGTGTTTGTACAAAAGGGAATATTGGTAGTACCTGATATGTATTTAAATGCAGGCGGTGTTACAGTAAGTTATTTTGAATGGTTAAAAAACTTAAGCCATGTGCGTTATGGAAGAATGGAAAAACGTTTTACAGAAAATTTAAATGCACATATACTTGGCACCATTGAAGAGTTGACAACAAAAAAGGTAAGCGAACGTCAAAGAGAGTTTATCATGCATGGCCCCGAAGAGGCTGATCTTGTTTACAGTGGTTTAGAAGAAACAATGATCACAGCTACACATGAAATAATGAATACTTGGAAAAGTAATCCAAAAATACCTGATATGCGTACCGCTGCTTATGTTGTTGCTATAAATAAAGTAGCAACCAGCTACGCCGAACTCGGTATTTTCCCATAAAATAAACCAATACTAACTGCGCCGATCCCCTTCAAAATCGAAGGGGATTTTTGTTTGGTGTTTCGACGAGTAAAGAAATAAAAATGTAAACTACACCGAAAGCCGAAAGCATATCTTTGCCTTTCAAATTTCTTATACAATGAAAAGAATTCTTTTTGTCATGCTCTGTTTTGTATTTGTTTCTGCAAACTCACAAACAGCGGACGATATCATTCAGAAATATTCAAAAGCGATGGGTGGTCTTACTGCTTTCAATGCAATCAAAACGATGAAAATGACTGGTACTGTTTCAACACAGGGAATGGATTTGCCACTAACCGTTCAAATTATAAATGGAAAAGCTGTTCGCAATGATGTAGAAGTTATGGGACAATCCGTCATTAATTCTTATAAAGATGGAAAAGGTTGGAAAATAAATCCATTTGCGGGTGCTCCAACTGCTACTGATATGACACCTGAGGAATTAGTGGACTTCAAGTCTCAAGCCATGATATCTAATCAGCTTATGGATTATAAAACCCGCGGTCATAAAGTGGAGTTATTGGGACAGGAAGATGTGGAAGGAATAAAAACCAATAAAATAAAATTGACCAATAAGGATGATAATAAAGTAACTACATATTTCATTTCAGTTGCTGATAATACATTGGTCAAATCAATTGGCTCCAGAGAAATACAAGGGCAACAAATGGATGTGGAAACCTTTTTTAGCGACCTTAAAGAATTTAATGGTTTGAAATTTCCTATGATAAGAAATCAAAAAATACAAGGACAGACCTTCCAGGAAATAAAAATGAGTACTGTTGATTTTAATGTCCCTATTGACGAAAAAATATTTGACAAGAAATAAATTACTCGATCTTCTTTAGTTAGGAATATCTTTTATCTCCACAAAGGCATCTGTTGAATTTCTTTTAACTCACCACTGGTTTTTTCCCAGGCATAAGTATAGTGCCCGTTTGTAATAACTAAGAAGCTTGCCGGCATAGAAATGTTGTATCGCAACACCTGGTACAAAACTTTTTCATCAAGTGTAATTTCCCCCGCTTTACATTCGATTAACATCCATGGCTTATGATGGCGGTCATAAATAAGTATATCAAATCTTTTTTTGAGATCACCTAATTGAATTTCTTTTTCTACCGCGATCAATTCCAAAGGATATTTCAACTCGTGTACAAGAAACTGTATAAAATTTTGCCGCACCCATTCTTCTTCATTTAGTAACAACCATTGCTTCCTGATAAAATCAAAGATCATTTTTTTGCCATTCTCTTCTTTGAATCGAAATACAGGCTCAGGGTAATTCACTTGTATCATCGGTCAAAAGTATTGATTAAATTAGCAGAATGAAGACCAAAGAAGAGATTATTCAAAACTGGCTGCCAAGGTATACTGGCGAAAAACTTGAAAAGTTTGGAAGCTATATTTTACTTACCAATTTCAGTAATTATGTTGAAAAATTTGCGAGGTGGAATAAAGTAAGAATAGTTGGCAAAGGTAAACCTATGCAATGCGCCACTAAAGATGATATCACAATTATCAATTTCGGAATGGGGAGCCCTACTGCAGCAACGGTAATGGATCTGCTGGCAGCAATACATCCAAAAGCAGTTCTATTTCTTGGAAAATGCGGCGGATTGAAAAAAAGAAATAAACTTGGTGATCTTATATTGCCGATCGCAGCAATTCGCGGCGAAGGAACAAGTAATGATTATTTCCCGGTTGAGGTGCCTGCATTGCCAGCATTCGCCTTGCAAAAAGCGGTTTCCACCACTATCAATGAATATGAAATTGATTATTGGACAGGCACCGTTTATACAACAAACAGAAGAGTGTGGGAACATGACGAAAAGTTCAAAAAATATTTGCTGGATATAAGGGCCTATGCAATTGACATGGAAACGGCCACAATTTTTACTGTTGGATTTTATAATCATATACCCACCGGCGCTTTATTACTTGTGAGTGACCAACCAATGGTGCCTGAGGGTGTGAAAACAGAAGCAAGCGATAGAAAAATAACATCAAAATTTGTTGACACACATTTAAAGATCGGCATTGACTCTCTGAAACAATTAATTAATAAGGGACATACTGTCCGTCATCTTCGTTTTTAAAATCTTATTTATGAAAGTATACATTTTAGCGCCACTTGTTTTCATTTTAGCCATAACAACTAATAAATGCAAAAACAAAAATGAAACCTCTGTTTATAAAGGAAAGTTAGAAGTAAAAGGCATGTGTATGAATTATACGATCAAACTTCTGGAAGGAAATGTCGATACTTCAAAACTTGTTGCGGAATGGAAAAACGAGATGACAGGCAAAACACATACGAATGTTTTTGCTTTAGGAAGTGTCTGCAATTTCCCTTCTAGTATTAATGAAGGTGATGAATTCTTTTTTACAATCGATACAACTTATGTAAGTAATTGCGCTGTTTGTCTTGCTTATTATCCAAAACCTCCGAAAAGTATTGCCATTAAAGTGGTAAATAAATAATGCTGCCTTTACTGCGAATAAAAAATCTTTCACTTGATTTCATTTCAGAATCAGGAATAACTTCTGCGTTAAAAAATATTTCGCTTTCTGTCAATCGAAGTGAGATCCTTGCGATTGTTGGTGAATCGGGTTCGGGTAAATCCGTAACCGCACTTTCAATTCTGCAGTTGCTAGCCAAAACAGGAAAATTTTCAAGCGGCGAGATCATTTTTTCTGAAGATGGAAAAAATGAAATCGACCTGGTCCGGCTACCAGATAAAGAATTACAAAAAATTCGTGGGAATAAGATCGCCATGATCTTCCAGGAGCCAATGACATCACTAAACCCAGTATTTACTTGCGGTTACCAAATTGCTGAATCATTACAACTTCATAAAAAGATTTCATCAACAGAAGCAAAACAACAAGCTATAGAATGGTTCAGAAAGGTAAAACTGCCAGACCCGGAAAAAGTTTTTTCAAAATATCCGCACCAACTAAGCGGTGGTCAAAAACAAAGGGTGATGATCGCAATAGCCATGTGTTGCAAACCTTCTTTGCTTATTTGTGATGAACCCACAACCGCATTGGACGTAACTGTTCAGAAAAACATTTTACAGTTAATTAAAGAACTGCAGGAAGAGCAGAAGATGGGAGTCATCTTTATTACACATGATCTTGCTGTAGTAAGCGAAATAGCAGATAATATCGCAGTGATGTATAAAGGTGAAATTGTTGAAACCAATTCAGTAAAGGAAATTTTTCTATATCCGCAACATCCCTACACAAAAGGTTTACTTGCATGCAGACCTGTGTTTCATCAAAAAGACGAAAGACTTCCAGTCGTAAATGATTTTTTAGAAGGGAAAAAATCAGAAATAAGGTCATCTATCGAGAAACAAGAAATTAAAAATTCTGAAAGAATTAAACCAGAAATTCTTCTACAGGTAAAAAATCTTTCAGTTTCGTTTCCTGTTAAAAAAAATCTCTTTGGCAAATCACTTTCTTTTACAAAAGCTGTAGACGATATAAGTTTTGAGGTAATAAAAGGGGAAACACTTGGTCTTGTTGGCGAAAGTGGGTGTGGCAAAACAACTCTTGGCAGAACATTGCTGCGCCTTATAAAGCCGACCGCCGGTGAAATAATTTATAATGGTATTGACCTCACTAAAAAAACCACTGATGAAATAAAGCCTCTTCGAAAAAATATACAGCTTGTTTTCCAGGATCCTTATTCATCACTAAACCCAAGATTGTCTATTGGCTTAGCAATTGCAGAACCTTTGAAAGTACATGGCCTTTATAAAAATGAAAAAAAGCGAAAAGAAAAAGTGATCGACCTGCTTGAAAAAGTAAATCTCGATCCCAAACATTTTAACCGTTATCCACACGAATTCAGCGGGGGGCAAAGACAACGCATTGTTATTGCGAGAGCATTGGCACTAAATCCTTCATTTATTATTTGTGATGAGCCGGTGTCAGCGTTGGACGTAAGTGTACAGGCACAAGTACTGAACCTTTTGAATGATATTAAAAAAGAGTTTGGATTTACAACGATCTTTATCTCACACGACTTGTCTGTTGTTCGTTATATCAGTGATCGCATCATGGTAATGCATAAAGGAAAAATAGTTGAACAAGGCGCTGCCGACGAAGTTTATTATCATCCAAAAAATGAATACACAAAGAACCTTATAGACTCTATTCCCGGAAAAAATTTAAACTACTCAATATAACGTAGGGGCATTTCAGAGTAATCAGGTCCCTCATTGTAAAACATCCTGGCACTTTTTCTTTTCGAATATAAAATTTTCTTTAGCTGTTTTTCCATTTGTTCTTTAACTGGCACATCTTCCTTTATCTTTTCATCAGTGAATTCAGTAAAAACGATCTTATTATCATCCCTGGAAAAATTCCATCCAGGCACGACCGAAGTATAGTCTATATCATCATCGTCTTCGTCATCTTCATCATCATCATAATTGAATTGATTGTTATCGGATGACAATAATCCAGCGGTAGCAAGTTTCCAAAATAAATCATCCTTTTTAGTCTTGTATTTATAAAAAAAGACAAAGCCTTTTTTGTTTTTTAAAGATGCAGGAAGGCTATCAATAAACACAAGTGAATCTGGCTTATTATAAGAAGATGAAAACAATTTACTTTTTGAGAGATCCCGTTGATTTCTGTATTGCGCTGGAAATCTATCAAGCATTTTTAAAGTTCTTAGATCGGTAAATAACTCATACCGGTAATCATCAAGCTTTGCAAAATATGATAGCGTAGTATCAGGAAGCCCAATTTTATGTCGTAAGAAAAGATAAGCAGTATTATATTTTAATCTTTTATCATTTGATGATAGCATTTTTTTAAATACTTCATTTACAGCAGGATTCGTTTCCCTGAACGGTAATAATAAAGTTGCATAGGTTATCAGATCCTCATTGCCCTGCTCACCTTCATTGCGACGATAAAGATTTGCGGACTTTACTTCCGTTTTTTCATCTTCGGCTTTTTCTATTGCCGATTTCTTTTCGTCAATAGCCTGCTTTTTTAATTCTTGCCTTGCTTCTATCAAAAATTTGCTATAATAAATTTCATAATCCTTTGCCTTTACAAGATTGCTGTCAATCATTACCCGCAAAAGGTGCATGATAGGTTTTTTATAATCATCAAGCATCATCAAGGGCAGCAGGCCAGGCAGGATATTCCGGGTCAGTTGCAACGAATCGTATAACTCGTCCATAAAGCCTCCATTAGAAAATCTTGATAAATAACTATAGTCCTGGTTGGGGCCAGATAAAGAAGGATAAACTGTATAACCCCTGTTATACGAATTAGAATTATTCGTCTCAAGTACGGGAGGATCTGTAGTAATTATGTCACGGAATACATTAAAAGCATATTGAGTTTTTTGTTTTAATAAAGCTTCCAAAGCACTATGCTGCAGTTTTAAAGTATCCCCTGCATTGTAATAAATATCTTTCAGCAAATCGGCGCTTTGTTTTACCGGAATGCTGCCAAGTTTATTAATAAATGAAATTTTTCTTTCAAGATATTTCTTTTCACTCCATTTAAATGACTGAATAGCTTTTGTTAAAAGGGGAAGATCAGTTGAATCCATCTCTATTTGCCATACAGAATTGATCGCTTTTTTTCTTGCCAGACTGTCGCTACCAAAAAAATCATTGAAAAACACTTCTGATTTTTTTGTGTATGGATTGATGACATTTAAAGTATCAGCAGGAATAAAATTTTCAAAAAAACTTTTTATAAAACTTGATGGCTGTGAAAGTGTATCTATTTGTGTTGTCAATTGAAAATTCAGTCCGTCTTTATAAAATGTTTTGGTTAAAATTGCGCGACTACTATTAGTATCAGTAACAACTTGCTCCATCACTTTTATTCCATTGGGTAATGCTGATTTTTTTGCACTGCGAATGATCCATGTAGTGTCATAGCCCGGCAAGAACAAATATTTATTATCATGCATCAGGCTGCTGTCAACATATTCATATTTCGAAGTACGGGAGAAGCTAATGAATATCGCCTCTCCTGTTGTATCATTTTTTACCAGGCGGGTTTTATAATCGTCTTTAGCAAGACTAAAGTAATTATCATCTTCGTCGTCATCTGCTCCATAAGAGTCTTCGTCCGGTACGTCAAGTTTATTTTTCTTCTCCTCGGGAAACCATGATGTTAACACTGAGAAATACATTGCCGTATCTTTTCTTTCCTTTATTTCTTTATAAACAAAAGGAGTTAATTCAAATGAATTGAAAAATCTTTCGGATGAAGTATTTTCATTTTTTCCATGCTCCACCAGCGTATAATAATGGGGGCCCTGGATAAGAAATCTTGCAAAAATTGTGGAGCCGTCTTTATGTTTATATTGACAATCAAGAGCCGGATAGCCTTTATATACAAATTCCCTGCGGTTTGTCCTTTTATCAATATAATCTGCTGAGCCAAAACTTTCGTCCATCAACGCCAGATCAAAAGTATCTTCTTCCGCAAACCTGTAATTGTGAATATCTGTTCTTATTACAGAAAAATGCTGACCACTTGCTTTTTCTTCTGCATCGTATTGGACATTGTCACCAATTGATTCATAAGGTTGTTGAGGAAAATCAACAGAAAAACCTCCATAATCTGGTTGAAATTTCTTCCATCCGGCATTTTTAAATTCTTTTAATTGAATACTGCTAAAGAATTTTCTCGCTTCCTCACCATTTTTTATGTAATCGCCGTTACCGCCCATTTTAAAAAAAATAACTTCGAATGGCGTAATGAAAATATTATATCGATTATAATCTCCCCTCCTTGTCCGGCTGGTTATATCGTATCCCTTATACCCGTTCTTTATAATTGCTGTCTTACTTAAAATTTTACCTGGCACATTTTCATATAATAAGCTATCAATTTTTTTGGCAACAACTTCAGTATTGTGCCCCCAATAAAGGCTGTTTGTTTTTACTCTTGTTACCATGTAAAAACTTCCATTAGCCATATCGGCATATTGCTGCTGATCAAACAAAAATTTTTCTCCAAAGCGATAAAATTTTCCGGGAATGTCCACTTTGTAAAATCCATCGTCAGCAGTTTGAGTGGAAAAAGCTACCGGCACACGAACTTTTTCCACTGCATCTTTTTGCTTACTGTCTCTTGAGCCCATAAAGATGGGCCGAAGCTTATAACCTTTTCTTCTCAGCAATTCGATCACTCCCCTGTTACCGGGAAGGTGTGCCGCTCCTACCCCTACAAACAGCGAAGATCTTTTTAGAATTGAATCAATCGAGTTTGCCTGTATCTCGTTTCTGCGATAAAGAAATTTTTCATCAAATGCATCGGACTGGCTATTTAGCTTGTTAATCGAATCAAGCTGATCAAGATTACCTGCACGATATGCTTCCTGCAATTTTGCAGGCGAGTATTCTTCATCGTAATCAAAACTTTTTTCCTTTTTATTTTTTTCTTTTGATGCATCGCGAAACGCTTCACTCATCAACTTCATACTTTCTTCATAATGTTCAACACCGGCAACTTTTTTTCCCAATTTTTTTCCTGTTTGATAAATGTAAAGATCAAGATAAGTGTCTTCTTCAAAATCACTGGTATAATCAGAAAGGCTTCGATAAAGTAAATTATTGATCATGGATGGCTTACTGAACATCGCTATCTCCAATTTTTTTTCATACTTGCCGATGCGTAATGTTTTAATATTAAAAAAATCATTAGGCATTTCATTTTTTAAGGCCGGGTTGAAACCATACCTGTAATTAGAAGAACCACGGTCGTAATTGTTCATATCCTCCTGCCATGTTTCAGGATTAGTTTCGAGAGCCACAACATCAGAATTTTTGATAGCCATATAAAATGAATCGGCAAGATTGAAAGCAATTTTACTGCTGACATGCATAGTGCCAAACAAGTAGGAGGGCTTTTTTAGTCCATTGCCGCTGATCTCCCAAAAAAGACTGGGATATTTTTTTGCCCTGACCTTTGCCGGGCCCTGGCTTTGTGCATAAAAACAAAAAAGTACGACGGCTACTAGGATAAAGTATCTCTTCATAAAGTAGATGATGGTCCTGTTTTAATTATTCAAAAGATGCTGAATGCAAATGAATACATAAAAATAATCAAATATGCTGGTGTAAGGGGCTGTGGACAATGCTTAAAGAATGTGAAAAATTATTCGTGGAAAAAAAATCAAAACCGTTACCTTTGCCCACTTTAAAACTGAGTGAACCGCCCGGCGCCGTAAGGCCGGATGGGAATCAAACCCTCCCTTCAATTTTGCCTGCCCCCGGACAGTCACCAGTAAATTAATAACAATAAGTCCAATAGTTCCGATAACAATCGGGATCATGCTAATGAAACTCAATCCCCAACCTGGCAAAAGCTGAATCAAGGTTCGGAACAATGAACGGGTCCTTCGCAAGTTCAGGATAAACTTGCAACAAAGGATCCCGGAGATTCAAAAGCTGGTAAACAAAAAAATAAATTAAGCCCATGAAGCTATCGCAATTCCGTTTCGACCTCCCCCTAAATCTTATTGCCCAGAATCCGACCAAAAGACGTGAAGATGCCCGCATGATGGTAATCCATCGTCACACCGGTCAGATCGAGAACAAACATTTCCGCGACATCATGGATTATTTTGATGACAAGGATGTATTTGTTGTAAATAACACGAAAGTATTTCCGGCCAGAATGTATGGACGCAAAGAAAAAACCGGCGCCAAGATCGAAGTATTCCTGCTCCGTGAGTTAAATAAACCCAACCGTCTTTGGGACGTGATCGTTGATCCTGCCAGGAAGATCCGTGTGGGCAACAAGCTTTATTTTGGCGACAATGAAGAATTGGTGGCTGAAGTAATTGACAACACAACCAGCCGCGGCAGAACGATCCGCTTTCTTTGGGAAGATTCCGAAGAATCATTTCGCGGTATGCTTGAGAGGTTAGGTGAAACACCACTTCCAAAATATATTAAGCGTAAACCCGATGAGGAAGATAAGGAACGTTATCAAACAGTATATGCAAAACACGAAGGCGCTGTAGCTGCTCCAACAGCTGGTTTACATTTTAGTCGTGAGTTAATTAAGCGTCTTGAAATAAAAGGAATTCGCTTTGCTGAGGTGACACTGCATACTGGTTTGGGAACTTTCAGACCGATCGAAGTGGAAGATCTAAGCAAACATAAAATGGATGCTGAATACTATCGAATAGATGAGGATGCATGTAAGATCGTAAACCGTGCAAAAGAATATGGCCATCGCATTTGCTCTGTAGGCACTACAACTATGAGAGCTATCGAATCATCTTTTACCGCTCAGAAATTATTGAAACCTTCTGAAGGCTGGACGAATATGTTCATTCATCCTCCTTACGAGTTTAATATTGCTGATGCATTGGTCACAAATTTTCATTTACCGAAAACAAGCTTGCTGATCATGACTTGTGCATTTGCCGGCTATGATCTTGTTATGGAAGCATATAAAAAGGCGATCAAGGATAAATATCGCTTCTTCAGCTATGGTGATGCAATGCTAATCGTGTAGAACCCGGATTTGGAGAAATTAAAAAAGATTTTGAGAAAATTATCAAAGCTCTGTGTTTACAGAGCTTTTATTTGGATTGAATTTTGTGCAATTCATTCATAGCCGCATCTTCTTTTCAAACTGAACTCTTAACTATCCGCTAACAGCATTATTTCGTAACTTGAAAAAGAGGAGAAACAGATCATGAAAAAGATTCTTTTAATAGCCGCATTATTTACAACCACATTGGCGGCAATGGCGCAAACACATGTAAGAAATACCAAAAGTCAAAAAGAAATACTGAATGATCGATATACAAGCGGTCTTTTTAAAAATGCTGAAGGAACAATATTCGACCTGGAAAATGAAAATGTACAAGCCTATTTTAATATCCTTGATTGGCTCGAAGGCAGGGTAGCCGGGTTACAAGTATTTGTTTCGAGAAATGGTGTGAGAGTCCCTGTTATTCGTGGTTCAGTTGCTACTATTTATGTAGATGAAATGCGTATGGATGCATCTTTCCTTAATTCACTTTCTGTAAATGATATTGGGATGATCAAAGTGATCAAAGGTCCATTTGCCGGAGCTATTGGCAATGGTGGCGGAGGAACAATAGCAATTTACACAATTAGAGCTGATGAAGAAGAGTTTGATTTAAATTCTGATTGATAAGATAACAAGATCATCAATCCAACCCAAACATCCCCTTATTCAATTGCTGAAGAATTTGTGTTTTATCCTTTGCAGAAACAAGCAATGAGATATTATGCGGGCTGCCGCCATAAGAAACCATTCTTACCGGGATATTTACAATAGAGCCGAATAATTTTTTGATCATATCTCTTGTTTGTGAAATCTCATTACCAACAACAGAAATGATCGCCTGGTCCTTGTCAACTTCAATTGTGCCAAACGGTTCCAATTCTTTTAATATTTCTTTTAATTGAGTTGTATTATCTATCGTCAATGAAACTGCTACCTCAGAAGTAGTGATCATATCAATCGGCGTACGATATTTTTCAAACACTTCAAATATCTTTCTCAAAAAACCATAAGCTAATAACATTCGGCTGCTCTTGATACGAATAGCAGTAATATTATCTTTCGCAGCCACTGCCTTCACTCCCACTGATTCTGCTACTTCGCAAATCGTTGTCCCCTTTGCATCAGGTTTCATTGTATTCAGCAACTTCACCGGCACTTTATAAGTTTGCGCGGGCCAGATAGATGCCGGGTGTAAGATCTTTGCACCGAAATAGGCCAACTCCGCTGCTTCTTCAAAACTCAATTGTTCCACCGGTACCGTTTTCTTTACAATTCGCGGATCATTATTATGCATGCCATCAATATCCGTCCATATCTCGCAAACACTAGCATTAATTGCCGCAGCGATCAATGATGCAGTATAATCACTTCCGCCACGTTTCAGGTTATCCACTTCACCTCTTGCATTGCGACAGATATAACCTTGTGTAACAAAAAGTTTTTTTGAGCTATGCTGCTTCAGCAGTTGCGACAATTTTATTTTAATGCTTCCTATCTGCGGTTCGTCATAACTATCAATGCTCATAAACTCCAGCGCAGGCAATAACTCATGTTCAACACCTGCTTCTTCCAAATAAACGCTGAATAATTTTGTAGAAAGTAATTCACCCTGGGCAAGAATGTCTTTACTCAAAGCTTCACTAAAAGAGATTTTCAAAATGATATTAAGAAACTCAAAATGTTCAGCAACGATCGCTCTTGCTTTTTGCAACGATGCCGGCTTCTTTACCAGCTTTGAAATAAAATCATTGTAATGCGCTTCCAATTTTGCGATCTCCTGTTTTGCAAGTGTCCTCTCCCCTTTTGCAATATAAGCGCCGATGGTCACTAATGAATTTGTAGTGCCGCTTAATGCACTCAATACAACAATTACTGGTTCGTCACCTTTTGTTACAAGTTCTGCAACCTGGAACATTCGCTCAGGCTTACCCACAGACGTACCACCGAACTTCATTACTTTCATCTATAAATTTTTTGAGGGTGCAAAGATAGGTCTTGAAGAACATTAACAATTGTTAGAAGTATAATTTGATTGTCAGCTTTTAGTGATGCTATTAAGCTTCTGTTGTGTCACACTCTTGTACTGCAACAATTCTATTCATCAATTGTTGCAGTAGCCTGCCCTGAGCGAAGCGAAGGGTTCGGTAATCCTATTCAGCTTTCGTAAATGTCAATGGTTAATGGTGAATTCGTGTGCTATTGCCTATTCACGATTTACCACTGCACCTCAAACTTTTCAGCCAAAAACTTCAAATCTTCAACAACAGGTTTTAATAATGGAATTCCATTCTTCATTCTTTCAATTTCCGTTTCTCTTTCAGGATCGCCGGGTATCAACACTTTTTCTTCGCCTTTTACAGTTTTTGCAGTGCGGAATCTTTTTATCCATTTATCCATATGCATCTTAAAATCATCTGCTGGGCGGAATGCATCAACTCTCATTGCGCCAAAGAAATGACCGATGCCTTTTCCCGGTTGTTCATCCGGCATTGGAACATAAGCAGGAAAAGGCGGAACCCATGGGCCATAATTAGCTCCGCTTAATACCGCAGAAAAAATATCTACAATAGCACCGAGTGCATATCCTTTGTGACTACCATGTTCTCTATCTCCACCCAATGGCAATAATGAACCACCAGCTTTTAATTCATGTGGATCGGTTGAAGCTTTCCCTTCTTTTGTTTGTATCCAACCAAGTGGAGCGACACCGCCTTTGCGTTGTAAAATCTCCAGTTTGCCATTAGCAGCAGTTGTTGTTGCAAGGTCAGCAACAAATGGAGGTTCTTCACCCGCAGGTATCACAACACAAACTGGATTTGTACCCAATAATCTTTCAACAGAAAAAGTTGGTGATACTAACGGGCTTGCATTGGTGAATGCAATGCCGATCATATCATGTTGCAAAGCCATCATGGCATGGTAACCTGCTATACCAAAGTGATTGCTGTTTTGAACGCCTACCCAGCCGGTACCAACATTCTTCGCTTTATCTATCGCCACTTGCATTGCATAAGGTGCAACAACCAAACCCAAACCACTATCACCATCCACAACTGCAGTCGAAGGAGTTTCGTGAATGATCTTTAATGCAGGGTTTGTATTTATTCTTTTTACTTCCCATAGCCTTACATAACCGCTGAGTCTTGCCACACCATGTGAATCAATACCACGCAGATCAGCAGATAAAAGAACTTTTGTTGATATAGTAGCATGTTCTTCGCTGCAACCTATTTTTTGAAGAATTGCTTTTGTAAAATCAAATAATTGTTCGTAAGAATATTTTTGTTCGGGCATGCAGCAAAGAAACGATAAAGTGATGAATGGTGAATGATAATCGGTAACTCACCTGCGTATATTAAATTTATTTACACCATGATGTGTATTTGTACGTTGCTTCGTGCTAAAGAACCAAA
>Ga0207712_10001155_pt1 | contig 18388 bp, 16 predicted proteins | sample KBSS44metaG_FD_184402 | JGI IMG/M metagenome (GOLD analysis project Ga0207712, IMG submission 184402) | Switchgrass rhizosphere microbial communities from Kellogg Biological Station, Michigan, USA - KBS S4-4 metaG (SPAdes) (version 2) | ecosystem: Host-associated > Plants > Roots > Rhizosphere... | reverse complement strand
GAGCGCCGATCAACGACGATGTGGCCAATATCGTGATCGCGCAGCTGCTCTTCCTGGAAGCGGACAATCCCGAGCGGGACATCTATCTCTACATCAACTCGCCGGGAGGTGTCGTCTCGAGCGGCCTCGCCATCTACGACACGATGCAGTACCTCAAGGCGCCGATCAATACCATCTGCATGGGGATGGCGGCCTCGATGGGCTCCTTCCTGCTGGCGGCGGGACTCAAAGGCAAGCGGAGCGCCCTGCCCCACTCCCGCATCATGATTCACCAGCCCTCGGGCGGTGCGCAGGGAACCGCGGCCGACATCGAGATCCAGGCGCGCGAGATCCTCTATCTCCGTTCGAAGCTGAACGGCCTGTACGCCCAGCACACCGGCCAGGCGATCGAGACCATCGAACGGGACATGGATCGCGACCGCTTCATGAGCGCCGAGGAAGCGAAGGAGTACGGGATCATCGACAGCGTGATCACCAAGCGTACCGAGATTCAGCCGGCCAAGAACCCTTGACGCTCCCCCGGAGCCGGGGCACCTTTTGAGAGTCTTCCCCGGCTCCCTTTCACCTTAGACCGCGGCTGGTACCATGTCCAACGACAAACATCTCCGCTGCTCGTTCTGCGGAAAGTCGAAGGATTCGGTCCGGAAGTTCATTTCCGGCCCGTCGGTCTATATCTGCAACGAATGCATTACGCTGTGCAACGAGATCCTGGCGGAGGACGAGGAGCGGGACGTCGCGGATACCATCACCCAGGTCCCGACGCCCAATGAGATCAAGGCGGTCCTGGACCAGTACGTCATCGGTCAGGAACGCGCCAAGCGAACCCTCTCCGTTGCGGTCTACAATCATTACAAGCGAATCAACTCGTCCTCGTCGCGGGAGAGCGAGGTCGAGCTCGACAAGTCCAACATTCTCCTGATCGGCCCCACCGGCGTCGGCAAGACCCTGCTGGCCCAGACCCTCGCCCGAATCCTCGACGTTCCCTTCACCATCGCAGACGCGACCACCCTCACCGAAGCGGGTTACGTCGGCGAAGATGTGGAGAACATCCTGGTGCGGCTGCTTCAGGCCGGGGAATTCAACGTCGCCGAGTGCGAGCGCGGCATCGTCTACATCGACGAGATCGACAAGATCGCCCGCAAGTCGGAGAACCCGAGCATCACCCGGGACGTCTCCGGCGAGGGCGTGCAGCAGGCGCTGCTCAAGATCCTGGAAGGCACGGTTGCCTCGGTTCCGCCTCAGGGCGGACGCAAGCACCCGCAGCAGGAATACATCCAGATCAACACCAAGGACATCCTGTTCGTCTGCGGCGGGGCATTCGACGGGCTGGAGAAGATCATCCAGGCCCGCACCGGCCGTCAGCAGATCGGCTTCTCCAAGGACGCCCGTGGGTTCAGCAGCGAGGCGGACAAGCAGAACCCCTTCGCCGAGGTGGAGCCGGATGACCTGCTGCGCTTCGGGCTGATCCCCGAGCTGGTTGGCCGACTCCCTGTAACGGTGGCCCTGGAAGCGCTGGACGAAGAGGCCCTGGTCCGCATCCTGATCGAGCCCAAGAACGCGCTCACCAAGCAATACCGGAAGTTGTTCGAGATGGAGAACGTGGGCCTCACGTTCGACCCCGAGGCGCTGCGCGCGGTGGCCCAGAAGGCCCTGAAGCGCGGAACCGGCGCCCGCGGCCTCCGCGCCATCCTCGAACACACCATGACGGACATCATGTTCGACCTGCCGAGCCGGGACGATGTGCGGGAGATTGTGATCACCCGCGAATCGGTCCTCGAGGATCAGGCCCCGCTGGTAGTGACGGAGCGGGCGCGGACGAAGCGGGAAGCATAACGGTCAATGGTCAATGGTCGATGGTCGATCGTCAAAGACCATCGACTACCGACCATAGACTCCTGACGGCACCCGTGAAGCCAGCGTCACCCCTTGGCCACCTACCCATCGACTTCCTCGGCAGCTTCCCCGACCCTCAGGTCCGGCTCGAGCCGCCGCTTCCTGAAATAGCATTTCTTGGCCGCTCCAACGTCGGCAAATCGAGCCTGCTGAACGCGCTCGTCGGCCGGCGAAATCTGGCGCGGGTGAGCGGGTCGCCCGGAAAGACCACGTTGCTGAACGTGTTCCGGCTGCCCTCGCTCTATCTGATCGACCTGCCGGGCTACGGCTATGCCCGGGCTTCGCACAGCGATCGGGCGGGATTTGCGAAGTTGATCAAGGGCGTGCTGACTCGCCGGACGAGCTTGACCGGCTTGGTTTGGCTGCTCGACATCCGGCACTCTCCGTCGAAGGAAGACGTAGAGTACAGCCACCTGCTCGCCGAGCGGGGCATTCCGCTTCTGGTCGCCCTCACCAAGGCGGACAAGCTCGGCCGCGCAGCCCGCGGAGAGCGGTTGCGGGAGTTGGCGAAGGCGCTGGAGGTTCCGGAGGAGCAGTTCGAGCCTACCAGCAGCAGCACCGGACTCGGCATTGCGGAGCTGGGCGAGAGCGTTCTCGCCGCGACGGCCACGGAGGCACGATGAACAAGGCTTGGTTAGTGATCGCAATAGCCCTGACGATGGCCTGCGCCGGCGCTTCCCACGCCCAGAGCGGCGAAATGAGCGTCGCCGGGGGCGACCTTCCCCCACCCGGCTACGGCACTCTGAGCCAGGACGACATCTCGATCCGCTTCAACGCAGGAGACATCGATATCCGCATGGTGCCGCTGGACCAGCGGGTGATGCGGCTGCTGGGCCCCGACGTCTACGCCTCGCTCAACAAGCTCACGATAGACCGCGACGCTTCGATCGATTCTGTGGCCGCGCTGGGCGGAGCCTCGGATCCTGGGTTGATGCTGGTGAGTTTTTTTGGACGACGGGACGGAGTGCGCTTCGAGCCACTCAACGTCTTCCTGGTAATCCGCAATCAGACTTACCCACCGATCGGCATGGTCCCCTTCACCGCCAGCATCACCAACCGGCAGCTCGACACCCGGCAACAGGCCTCTGCGATCATGGTTTATAACACGCCGATTCCGGTTTACGAAGGCTTCGGCGTCGCCTACGGCGTCATCGTGGTGCCAGGCGCCTGGAGCAACCAGCTCTCCAAGGTGCAACGGGAACGCACTCGCGTCATGACAAAGGTGAGGCAGGGACAGGTGGATAGCGCGAAGGCGCCGTGAGGAAAGCGGGGAACGGGAACAGGGAACGGGGGGGAAAGGTTACGAGCTACACCAGCACCTCATCCCGAGAGCCTGCCCCGAGCGCAGCGAGGGGAGCGTAGCGACGAGGGACCTACTAACCGAGCCATTGCGCATTGGCCAGGACAGTAGGTCCCTCGCTGCGCTCGGGATGAGGTGCTCCTAATACTTGTCCGGTCTCCCTTTTCCCCCTCAGTCCTCGGTCCTTTCAACTTCTCGCTGAGGTTCCCCACCACCTCTCGACTCCCTCAAAGCCCCTCCCCGCCACCAGCATCGCCGTCGACAGCACGTCCGCCTCGATTCCGCTGCGAGCCTCGACACTCACCTGCACCATGCGATCCGCGGGATAACCGGTCGCAGGATCCATCACGTGGCCGCGGACTCCGGCACCGTAGCGGATCACCGACATCGTGTTGGCGCTGGTCGCGAGCGCGCGGTCTCGCAGGACACCGGCGGGCCGGGAAGCCCCTGAGCCGGTCGGATCGGCCAGATCCACCCGCCAGCCTTCCTGACCCGGCGGCGCGCCCAGCGCGATGCAATCACCGCTCACATCGATGAAGGCTCGCTCGACTCCGCGGGCCCGCAGCACACTCGCCGCGCGGTCCAGACCATAGCCCACTCCGATCCCGCCGAGGTCGAGCTGAGTCACGGCGGAGGGAAGTGTCACCCGGTCTCCATCGATCAGCACCACACTGGCTCGTACCGCCTTCTCCGCTTCCCGGAGCTCCATCGCGCCGGGCGGCGCTTTCCTCGGCTCACGGAAACCCCAGACCCGCATCAACGGCTCGACTGCGATATTGAATGCCCCGCCCGTCGTGCGTCGAGCACGAGCCGCTGCGCTGAGCACCTCGAGCAGGTCCCGATCCACCTTCATCGCCGACTTCCCGGCGTGACGGTTCATCTCGGAGAGGTCGCTCGCGTCATCGAACCGGGAGAGCCGGCCTTCGACGCGACGCAGCTCCGCCAGGGCCAGAGCGGCGGCTTCAAGGCCGGCAGCCTCGGACTCGTGGAAGAGCATCAGGTGAACCGGCTGTCCCATGGCCCAGGACCAGCGTTCTACCAGGCGGGAAGGCGGGGAGGCGGGAAGGCGGGAGGAAGCGCTCATCAGACCACCCGCCCGACCGCCTGACCGCCCGACCGCCACGACTGCCCCCAGCATCGACACGAAGTCCCGGCGGTTCACTTCTGTTCCACCAGGTGGAGTTCGGTGAGAATCAGCCAGCTCTGCAGGTAGAAGGTGATCGCCATGGCCGTGCTGGAGAGCTCCAGCAGCCAGCTGAACCGCGGATCAACGTAGCGTACCAGCCACAGCGAGCTGAACGACACCAGCAGGGCCACGAATGGCTCGACGATCAGAAAGCGCCTCAACCGGGGCGAGAGCCGGGAGCAGAGAGCTACTCCCAGGCCCGAGAACGCAAAAATCACCGCCATGCTCAGAATGTGCGTGTGGGTCAACGTGAGCATCTCGGCGTACGACTTGGCAAACTGCATCGCCCCTTCGGCCGCGGTACTGTCGGACCCGCGGTACCGGTCGCTGATCCCCGAGGGCGCCATGTGGGTCGTCTGCAGGACAAAAAGCAGGGCCGTGGTGTAGCCCACCACCTGAACGATGGTGAGCCACCGGGCCACGCTGCGGAATGGCGGTGGGACATCGCGCCAGAGATACTCGATGTTCCTGGAATTCATTGGAGTTTGCCCGCCGCGTGCCACGTGGTGAGATCGGTGACCGCCTTGCGGACGGCCAGGGTGACGGAATTCACGCTGATCGTTGCTCCCGAGATGGACCGAATGTCCTTCCCGACTTCCATGGGATCCTGCGCCGTCTTCCCCCGGAATTGCTTGCGCCACGAGTCGTACGCCACCTCGCCGCCGTAGGGCTCGCGGTAGACCAGGATATCAACGTCCTTCAGGTGATCACCGGGATCCACCGCGACCAGAAACGTGATGGGCTGGTCCTTCCCCTTCACATTCCGCACGACGGCATACCCCAGCAACGAATCGGCCCGCTCGACCCGAAGCACTGGCGCATCGTCCACCTTGACGGTGTCGGCGCGGGCTCCATCCCCAAACACCCGGGCGAGACTCGCCTGGAGCTTCTTGGGGGGGGCGTCCTGAGCGGTGAGAGGTGAGACGTGAGACGTGAGAAGGACAAGACTCACCGCCACGAATCGGCGCGATAGAAGGCGATTCACGGGTTACTCGTCATTGGCGATTCCTCGTGTTTCCTCTCACCTCTCACGTCTCACGTCTCACATCAAAACTGATATCCAACGCCCAGCGCCAACACCTCATTCTCCCCTGCTCCGGCCTGATTGTCGCGCAGCTGGTAGTCGGCCTTGAAGGCAACATTCCAGAGCGGCTTGTACGTCAGGCCAAAGGTGGTGATCCGGCGAGCAAGCGTGGCATCGTCCGGCGTGCCGGCAGCTGCCTTGGCCTGGGTATCGTAGTGATCGTACCGCACAAACGCGTTGAGGCGCTGGCTCGATTTAGGAGCGAGGAGCCCGAGCAGATTATATCCGCCCTCGACGTAGCCACCGGCGATTCGGCGGCCGACGCCCTGTCCGTAGACCGCGTTGATCTTGTCGGCGTCGTAGACCTCGATGGTGCCTCCCACCGCGCGCAGCATGAAGGGCCCGTTGTCCCACCGGGCGTCACCCATCAGCACCAGAACGGGAGCGTCGAATGCGCCGGTGCCGAGTCCGGGAACCTGGTTGGCCGTGCCACCATACCAGAACGAACCGCCGACCTTGAGACCCGCCTGGGCATACTCCACCCGTCCGGTGAACGAAGGATTGGCGAAGCTCGCCTCTTTTCCCTCCTGGCGTCCCTCACGAATGCCTTGTTCCGCCGTGAACCCCTCGGCCTTGAGCCCATTCACCAGAAAGACCCGGTAACTGAGGCCGTTGACTCCCGGAATCTGGCCGACGGCGCCGACGCCGATGTCACGCCAGGTGGTGGGAATGACATCGTTGTCGAAGTCGGGCCGCTCGACTCCATTGAAGCTGGGTGGCTCGTGGGTCTCGTTGATGATGCCGATCGGCGGAAGCAGGAGTCCGGTCCGCAGCGTGAATGCGTTGGAGAAACGGTAATCCAGATACGCCTGCTCGAGTGCAACCTCGCCGCCCGATTCTCCGCCTTCGATCTTGGTGTCCTCCAACTCCAGCTCGGAGTGCAGGGTGATCCGCTCGTTGAATGCGTAGCCGGCGTAGATCACGAATCGCTTCACGTTCACCAAGCCGGGTGTGTCGGGCCCGGTGGAGTTGGAGTAGTGGACCTCCCCGTACCCGCCGATGGTGAGTTTGCCGGCTTCGTCCTGCGCGGAGAGCTGGGCAACGGGGAGTAGACACAGGCCGGCCGCCCCTACGCGGACAATCAAGTTCATGAGTGACAAGGGGAAAGATTAGTTGAGAATGATTATCAGATAGAACTCTGACTAGTTTAGTCCCCTTTTGCGAGTTCGTCAACCAGATTTCCCCTTAGTACCACGGTTCACGTTTCCTCGGACAGGCCGAACCGCTAGACTCTGTTGAATCCCGGAGGATGTATGGCCTACCTGCCCCTGCGCGGAGTCGAACTCGCGGCCCCCGCCGCCCGCGCGTACGACGAATGGCTTGCCGCACTCGACGCCGATCTGTCTGCGCCCGGCGCCGACTGGTACCGGATCGCTCGGGACGTGCTGTTCGAGATCTGGTATCCCGGCCATTCGGACTACGACGGCATGGTCGCCGATGCGAAGCTCCCTGCAGCGAGCCGCATCGCGCTGCTCGGCCTGGATCCGCACAACATCACGCTCGAGCCCGAGTACTACGGCGATGTTGACGCGCCGCGCTTTGCCCGGGTGAAACCGCTGCTTTGGCTTTGGTACTCCTTCGATCGCTCTCCGCTGGGAGGACAGCACGTCTATCTCGGCCTCCGGTTCCGCCGCCTCCTGGCGCCTCGGATTTTTGCCCGCTGCGGAGAGAACTTCAAATGCTTCCAGCACGTCGAGTTCTCCTATGGATACAGCCTGGAGGTGGGGGACAACGTGGTGGTTCACCGTCACGTGCTGCTGGACGACCGCGGTGGGCTCACCCTGGGCAACCGGGTCAGCATCTCGGATTACGCCAACATCTACAGTCACACCCACAGCATCGTGGAGCAGCGCGAAGTGACTAACGCCCCCACCGTGATCGAGGACGACGTGCGCATCACCTACCACGCCACGGTGCTGGCGGGAGTCCGGGTGAAGGCCAACGCCATGGTGGGCGCCATGGCCCTCGCCACCAAGGACGTCAGGTCCTATCACGTGAATGTCGGGATTCCCGCCAAATCGGTTCGGGTCAAGCCCAATGCACCACCAGAGGCGTATGTGACCGAACGGGTTGGGGGCCGTCATCCCGGGGAGCCACCTCGCTGACCGCGGGCATTCTCGCTCTTTTGCTCCTGGTCGTCGCACTGGGACTCGCCGTTTCCCTGGTGCGATCGCGCCGGCGTTCCTTGGCACTGGAGCAGGACCGCAGTCAGCTCGCCCTCCAGCTTGACCGCCGCATCAACGAGATCTTCTCGCTTCAGGAATTGAGCTACGTGCTGGCCGAGTCGCTCCAGCTCGAGCGAGTGGCCGAGCAGGTGGTGCGCTACACCATGCGGTTCCTCCAGGCCGACGGTGCCATCGTGATCCTGGCGGCGGAGGATGGCAGCAGCCTGATGGTGGCCGGCGCCGAGGGTTCGTTATCCGCTCTCAGTGGCCAGCGACTCGCCGCCGATGACGCGACACTGGTGATGCGGGCGCTGCAGAACGAGCGGATCGAAGTCGAGCAGGATGTCTCGGGAGAGGGTGTCCTCCTGATCGGCGATGCCAGGGCCCAAATCGCCGCGGCCGCTCCGCTCCGCGCCCATGGATTTGCCATGGGCGCTCTCGCGGTGGCGGGCCACCGTTCGGGCAGCTTCGGCCCCGAGGATCTCTGGCTCCTGTCTACCGTGGCGACCCATGTCGCCGTGGTGATGGCCAACAGTCGGCTCTTCGAAATGGTGCGGCAGGCGAAAGAGGAGTGGGAAACCGCGTTCAACTCACTCGCCGAAGGCATCGCCGTGGTTGATGAGAAGGGCCGGATCAGTCGCGCCAATCGTGCCTTCGCGCGGATGCTCGATTCCCCTCTCCCTACCCTGATCGGCCGGAACTTCTGGCCCACCGTGATCGGAGACAGCGAAGGGCCCGGCGATCTCTTCGCCGCCGCGAGCCGGGGAGAACGACCCTCGCCGGTCATGGTCCGGAGCGAGGTGCTCCACCGGATGCTGCGACTCACCGCGGCTCCACTTTCCGAGCCGCTGGACGGCACGGCGACCGTCATCCTCATCGAGGATGTGACGGAGCAACGGGCGCTCGAGGCCCAGCTCATTCAGAACGAAAAGCTGGCGGCGGTGGGTCAGCTGGTCTCCGGCGTTGCCCACGAGCTCAACAACCCGCTCACCTCGATCGCGGGACTGTCGGAGTTCCTGCTCGAGCGAAAAGATCTCCGGGCGAGCGACCGGGAGCACCTGCGGGTAGTGCACGAGCAGGCCGCGCGTGCCGGACTCATCGTACAGAACCTGCTGACCTTCGCCCGGAAGGAGACGCCCGAGCCGGCCGGGGTGGACTTGAACACCGTGGTGGAACGCACCGCCTTGCTCGTGGCCTACGACCTCCGGCTCCGCGGCATCGAGCTGGACCAGAAGCTGAGCACCGAAGAGATTGGCGTGAAGGGAAACCGCTATGAGCTGCAGCAGGTGCTGCTGAACCTGCTGACCAACGCGACCCACGCGATCTCCAAGGTGCACCCTGACGCGGCGCGCCGAATAACCGTCGAGACATTGAGGGATGGCACCCAGGCGGTGCTCCGGGTACGGGATACTGGGCCCGGGGTGCCGCAGCAGCTCGTCTCCCAGCTCTTTACCCCCTTCTTCACCACCAAGGACCCGGGCGAGGGAACCGGGTTGGGCCTCTCGATCAGTTACGGGATCGTCGAGTCACACGGCGGCCGCCTGAGCTATGCGCCTGCGGTTGGTGGGGGAGCCGAATTCACCGTCTCACTTCCCCACATGCCTCATGGGGGAGAAGCACCGGCGGTTCAGCCCGCGGACCTCGAAGGGCTGCCTCGGGGGAAGGCTGGGCGCTCCATTCTCGTGGTGGATTCGGACCGGGCAGTCCATCGCACGGCGGTGGCACTCTTCGGGATGGCTGGTCATCGCGTGGTCAGCGTGCTGACCGGCGACGAAGCGATGCCGCTCGCGCAGGAAGGGGAGTATGACCTGGTGCTGGCCGATTCTCGCGCGACGATGAAGGGGGAAGGGTTCGTGACCCACCTGCTGGCCGCGCGACCCGGGTGGAAGAGCCGGGTGGTTCTTACCGTCCCGGCCGATACCAGTTCGATCCAGTTGCAACGCGAGGGATTCACAGTCGTGGAGCGGCCGATCACCGTGCGCCAGCTGAGCGCCGCGGCGCAGGCACTGCTCGAGAGCTAGTAACCCGCTTCCTCAGCCCGGCGGAAGGGCTGGAGAGTGATCCTGCCGTGCAGTTTCCGGGCGACCTGATCCGCACTCGCCATTGCCCAGAAATTCCCTCCCGCGTCGAGCACCGGCGCATCGATGAACCACCGCCGAGCCGAGAGAAAGACGTTGCCGGTAAGCTGAAGGTCGGTGCTGACCGAGTCGATCACGACACCGTCATCCACTCCGTCGAACAGATTGCCCCGGATCCTGATCCGGGTACTCCGTTCCACCAGGATCCCCTGCCCCACCTTGGCGATCGTGTTGTCGCCGATCCGATAATCCCGGCTCGGCTCATCGCCATCCTTGGAGGTAAAGAGCCGGATACCGACCTTGCCGCCGATGATGATGTTGCCGTTCAGCTCGTTCTCGCCCCCGTGCTCGATGGCGATGCCGCCAGTACGGGAGCCCACCACGGAGTTCTTCTCCACCGTGTTCGCCCGGGAGTATCCCAGCCAGAACCCGTAGTCCGAACTGTCGGCCCGATTCTCCAGGAAGGTGTTCCATTCGCTGAAGGTGGACTCGAACGCGTTGTGATAGGCAAACGAGGCGTCGTTCCGGATCACGAGATTGCCGATCGAGCCCGAGATCTCCGGTCGCTGGCCACTCAGGAAGAACCCGTCTCCCGACCAGGTGAGGTCGTTGTCCGCGATGAAATTCGAATCGCTGCGCTGCCGGAGCAGGAGAGCCGCGCTATCGCAGCCGTGGCGGTAGCCGGGACTCTCGCAGCGCACGTTGTGATCCGCCTTGTTACGGAGAATGGTATTGCGCGATGAACGCCAGAGATGGATTCCCCAACCCGAGTTGCCGCTGACATCGTTGTCGGCGATGATCGCGTTCCGGCTCTCGAACAACCCGATGCCGTTCTGCGCCCCACGCGCGATAACCCCGGTGACCGAGGCGCCGCTGGTTCGCTTGAGATAGACGCCGTGGCCGTAGGTCTCAAACGTGTCGGGATGGAAGATGTCGAGCCAGTCGGCCGGATCGTAACGCTGCGGAGTCGAGCGCAACGCCTGGCTTCTCGATTGGGAGACATCCACGCCGCTGATCCGGTGTCCGCTTCCTCCATCGAGCTTGATGCCGTAGCGGTACCCCCGGATCCGGCCTCCGCGAACCGCGACACTGTCGACACCGGTGCTGGTAATTCCGATTCCTCGAAAGTCGGCCGGAACCGAGTCTCCGCTTTCGAGCGTGACACCGGTGAGGTCGATCCTGGTTCCCGGAGCAGAGGCGACGATGATACCGCGCTCGTTGGGATCCGGGATGCGATAGCGGCCGGGACAGATCTTCACGTCCCCGCTCACTTGGGTACCCGGTTTCTGCAGTCGGGTGCAGGCGACGGCGTGAACCGGGAACGGGGAACGGGGAACAGGGGATTCCGTTGACTCGATAGGACCGATCGAGCGGGGCAGCAGCAGGACTGCTGCGATGGCTAGACGAATCATCATGGTCTCACAACATAGCCCCGCTCCCGCAGGTAGGCTCGCGCCTCGGGAAGGGAGGAACCTTGATAGTGGAAAATCGATGCGGCCAGAACTCCATGAGCCCCGGCCTCGAACGCCTCGGCGAGATGCGCCAGGCTTCCCGCACCGCCCGACGCAATGACCGGAATGCTCACCCGGCGCGTAGTCTCTCGCAGCAGGTCGAGATCATAGCCTGAGCGGGTGCCGTCCCGGTCCATCGAGGTCAGCAGAATCTCGCCCGCCCCCAACTGCTCAAGCCTGACCATCCATCCGAGACCGTCGAGCCCGGTTGGCTCGCGTCCTCCATTCACGTACACCGCCCAGCTCATCGGGTTGCCGTCCGTCGGGGATGGTGTCCGCTTTGCGTCAACCGCCGCCACGATGCATTGAGCGCCGAAGCTGTCCGAGAGTCGCCGTACCAGCTCGGGATCGCGCGCCGCCGCGGTATTCACCGCAATCTTGTCGGCTCCCGCCCGCAATACCGCCCCGGCGTCTTCCAGCGACCGGATCCCGCCCCCCACGGTGAAGGGGATGAGCAGCCTCTCCGCCACGCGAGCGACCATGTCGAGCGTGGTCGCCCGGGACTCGTTGCTGGCGGAGATATCGAGTAACACCAGCTCGTCCGCCCCTTCGGCGTCATACCGCGCGGCCTGTTCGACCGGATCTCCGGCATCCCGGAGCGACTCGAAATGCACCCCTTTGACCACCCGTCCACCGGCGACGTCGAGACAGGGGATGATTCTACGGGCTAGCATGGAGGGGAATGGCGGAATGGAGGAATGTCGGAATGAAGGAATGGCGGATCTGAGGAATGAATAGCGCAGTCCAGAAATTTCGCCATTCGATCATTCCGCCATTCGATCATTCCACAATTCTCAGCACGTCCTCCAGCTCCCCCGCATTCCCCCGGCCCAACAACGCTTCAATGTCCGTCAGCGCCCGCCGCTCGCGGGGCCAGGCGAGACGCTCGCGGGCCGCGGGAAAGGACAGCCACTCGAAGGCGTCGTGCTCGCTGCTCAAGCGTACCGCTGCGTTCGGTACGAAGACCGCGAAGACCGGAATGAAGGCTACCTCATCCACCCGGTGGCGATAGAACGTTTCCACCCGGCTCAGGTTGTAAAGTCGTTCCGGCGTGAGACCGGTTTCTTCCCCCAACTCGCGAAGCGCCGCCTGGAGCGGAGTCTCTCCCTCTTCGATACTCCCATGCACTACTTCCCAGGCGCCGCTGCAGCGGCCTCCAGGAGCACGGCGAAGCGCCAGGACTTCAAGCATCGAGCCCGCGCGTCGCAGCGGGTAGACATCAACGAAGGTGACCCGGAATGTCGTCACGGATTCCAGCTGCCGAATCTCGCGAGCAAGGCAACTCCAGCCTGCTGCGATTTCTCCGGGTGGAATTGCACGCCGAGGACGTTTTCCCGCCCGACAATCGCAGGGAACGCTCCGCCGTAGTCGCCCAGAGCCAGCGCGGTGTCGGCCGCGAGATCGAAGGGATGGTAACTGTGGACGTGGTAGTAGAACGTGGCCCCATCCGGAAAGAGCGGCATGAGAACCGGATGGCGCCTGCCCTGCTCGGTCGGCCGAATCTCCGCCCATCCAACGTGAGGGAGTGGGAGGCCGGACCGGAACCGGATCACCCGTCCCTCGAGGATTCCCAGTCCCCTGGCCTCCGGGGCTTCCTCGCTCTCCGGAAACAGTAGCTGCAATCCGAGGCAGATGCCGAGCACGGGCCTGCCCGCTGCGGCGACGGCGCGGATCGCGTCGGGAAGGCCACGCTCCGCGAGATTGCGGGAACCTTGTCCGAAGTGGCCTACTCCGGGCACTACGAGCCGACCGGCCTTGCGCAGCTCGTCTGGATCGGCCGAGAGCATGGCCTCGTGGCCGGCAGCGGCCAGGGCCCGGACCACGCTGCTGAGATTGTTGACTCCGTAATCCACCACAGCGATCACAGCACGCCCTTGGTAGACGGAACACCCTTGACTCGAGGATCCCGCGAGATCGCGGATTCCAGGGCGCGAGCAAACGCCTTGAACGCGGCTTCCACGATGTGATGCGGGTTGTCTCCCCGGATCAGGTCCATGTGGGCCGTGAGACCGCCGTGCTGTACCAGGGCGCGGAAGAACTCCGGAGTGAGGAAGACGTCATAGTCTCCCAGCATCTGCCACTTGGGGATGTCCACGTGATACGCCAGGAAAGGGCGACCCGAGACGTCGATCACCACTCGCACCAGGGCGTCATCCAGCGGCACCAGCGCATCGGCGTAACGGCGGATTCCGGCGCGATCTCCCAGCGCCTTGGCGATGGCCTGGCCGAGTACGATGCCGGTGTCCTCCACCGTATGATGCCCGTCCACGTGGAGGTCGCCCTCACCCTCGAGCTCGAGGTCGAGCAGCCCATGCCGGGCGAATGCCTCGAGCATGTGATCGAAGAAGCCCAGCCCGGTCTTGACCCGCGCCTCGCCGGTTCCGTCCAGGTTCACCCGGGCGCGGAGAGTGGTTTCTTTGGTCGTACGCGATACTTCGGCGGTGCGGGCCATAGGGAGTAGTGAGTGGGTGTTAGGGAGTAGGGGAAGAAATTGGGACTCATCCATGGAACAGAGCTAGGCGACCGAAGTAAGCGCCCTACTCCCCACTACCTACTCCCTACAACCTGTCAGTCAGCAAGAATTGTGGAAAGGGCAGTCACCACCGCCGCGGTGTCCTCCGCCGTCCCCACCGATATCCTCAAACACTCGGCCAGCCCAGCGCCGCTCGACACGTCCCGCACCAGAATCCCATGCTCCTCCACCAGCCGCCGGAACACGGTGCGGGCGGGAACCCGGTCGCAGCGGACCAGGACGAAATTGGCCTTGCTGGGGAACGGATGCAGCCCGGCGATGGAGCCCAGCAAGCCGAGGAAGCGGTCCCGCTCCTGGGCGATCGCCTTGGCCCGCGCGGCGAACTCGGCACTGTGCTTGAGCATCACCTCCGCCGCCGCCAGGGTGATCGCGTTGACGTTGTAGGGCAGTTTGGCCTTCGCTATTTCGCGGGCGACATCCGGATGAGCCAGTGCGTAGCCGAAGCGGAGGCCGGCCATGCCCATCGCCTTCGACAAGGTTCGCAGCACGACGATTCGCGGCGACTGGCGCAGCAGGGTAAGCGCCGTTGGGCCGCCGAAATCCTGGTAGGCTTCGTCGCAGAGCAGAAGCGACTCGGTCCGCTCCAGCAACGTCGCCACACCGTCCGCTGGCAGGACGGACCCGGTGGGATTGTTGGGCGAGTTCAGCACCACGACCCGGGCCCGCTCGCGCCGTGCCACGGCGGCGAGCGCATCCACATCGTAGGCGTATTCCGCTCCGAGCGGCACTGGGAGATATCGCCCGCCCATCACTCCAGTCATGATCGGGTAGAGCGCGAAGGAAGGCTGGGGCACCACGACCGGATCGCCGGTATTCACCGCGACCGAAATCGAAGCCTGGATCACCTCGTTGGACCCGTTCCCAACCAGCACTCCCTCCGGATCCCAATCGTGCTTCGCCGCGATCTGCTCGACCAGCTTCCGCGGCACGAACTCAGGATAACGGTTCCACGGCGTAGCCAGCGCGCGCTCGATTACCTCCCGCTTGAGATGCTCGGGAACATCGAACGGCGATTCGTTCTGATTGAGCTTTCGCTCGGCGGAGAGGCCGGAGAGCGTGTAGGCGGAGAGGGAGAGGACGGTAGGCTTGATCAGTCCTGCAATTTCAGATTGCCGATTGCTGATTGCAGATTGGGAGGGGCTCGTCATTTCCGGCTCACGTTCAGTCGCCAACCAACCCGCAATTCCATAACCAATTTTCAATTACCAATTACCAATTACCAATCTTAAATCTTCAATCGTAAATCTCCAATCACCTACTCCTTCCTCCTCGCCAGTACCACCTCCAGCCGTTTTGAAAGCGCCTTGGCTCGGAAGGGCTTGGTGAGGAAATCGTCGGCGCCCAGCTCGAAGACCCGGACTTCGTTGTCCTCGTCGCCTTTGGCGGTGAGAACGATGACTGGGGTCTTCCTGGTGGCGGGACGGGAGCGGAGCTGTGAAAGCACCGAGTATCCGTCCATGTCCGGCAGGTTCAAGTCGAGCACGACCACATCGGGGGCGTGGCGGTCCACCTGGTCCAGCGCCTCGACCCCATTTCTTGCCTCGAGGACCGCGTATCCCTCGCGGGCCAGCAGATCCTTCATGACCCGACGCAGCGAATCCTCGTCGTCCACCAGGAGGACCGATGCTCCGTGGACCGGCCGGACGACTTCGACGCTCGCGGCCTCATCGTCAATCAGGTCGAAGGCGGTCGTGAGATCGGCGACCGGAATATTGACCGCGGGGACGGGACCCGAGGGCGTGCCGTGGTGGGGACCGGGTGTGCTGCGCTTGGACGGAAGCGGCGTGTTGACGCTTGGCGAAGCCGGGCGGCCGGTGCTGCGCTCGTCCATCGGAACGTCCACCACGCGAAGCAGCTCCTCTACGCTGGTTTCGCCGCTCAATACATGTTGCACACCGCTTTCGAACAGCGACTTCATCCCGTTGGCCCTGGCGGCCTCGGCGATCTTGTCCGCCTGACCGCCCGCTCCGATCCTCCGCTCCAGCTCGGCGTTCATCGTAAGAATCTCGACCACCGAGAATCGCCCGCGGTACCCGGTCATGGCGCAATCGGGGCAGCCGACGGCCCGATAGAGCGTCGTGCCCGGCGGGATGTAGCGCCGGATCCGGGTCGGGATATCTCCGTCGTTGACCTCGCGACAGCGGGGACAGATCCGCCGCATGAGGCGCTGGGCGATCACCCCGCGGAGGGCCGGGCCGATCTTGTACGGCTCCATCCCCATGTCCACCAGACGGGTGATGGCGTTGGGTGCGTCGTTGGTGTGCAGGGTCGAGAGCACCAGGTGGCCGGTCAGCGAGGCCTGCAGCGCGATCTGCGCCGTCTCCCGGTCGCGCACCTCACCCACCAGCACCACGTCGGGGTCCTGGCGGAGGATCGACCGGAGTGCCGCCGAGAAGGTGAGTCCCGCCTTCTCGTGCACCTGCACCTGGACGATGCCCTTGCCCAAGCGGTATTCGACCGGGTCCTCGACGGTGACGATGTTGACGCCGTCGCTCTGAACCATGCGCAGCGCGGAGTAGAGCGTCGTGGTCTTGCCCGAGCCGGTCGGCCCGGTGACCAGGACGATGCCCTCCTTGTTGTTGAGCAGGTTCTTGATCGCTTCGCGCTCTTCCTCGCTCATGCCGAGCGAATCGAGCGAGAGCACCGTGGCCTTGGCGTTGAGAATCCGGATGACCACCTTCTCGCCGAGGGAGGCGGGGAGGGTCGAGACCCGCAGGTCCACGGGGGAGCCGTTCACCGCGACCCGGGCACGGCCGTCCTGCGGGCGCAGCCGGTCAGCGATGTCCAGCCCGGACATGATCTTGATGCGCGAAATGAGTGGTGCGCCCGCGGTCCGCGGAATGTTCATGACCTGGCGCAAGACTCCGTCGATCCGGTAGCGAACCGCAACGCCCGCTTCGCCCGGCTCGATGTGAATGTCGCTTGCCCGAGACAGGATTCCGTCCGACAGCATCAGGTCGACCAATCGCACCACCGGCCGCTGACTGGCCTCGTCGGCCGAGGCGCTGAGGTCGGCCAGCCCCTCGTTGTCATCCAGCTGGGTGACCTCGAGGCCCTCGTCCATATTCCCCAGCAGCTGGCTCATTACCTCCGAGCTGCCGCGGTAGAGCTCATCCATCTTTTCGGCGATGCGGGACGGCGAGCACAGGTGCATCCGCACTTCGCGGCCGGTGGCGAAGGCGAGATCCTTTTCCGCGTCGATGTCGTTGGGGTTCGCCGTCGCGATCTCGAGATACGAGTCGCTGATGCCGATGGGGATGATGTTGAATCGACGGACCAGCGGTTCGGGTACCGCTTCGCGCGCTTTCTGATCGACCTGATTCAGGTCCGCGACGGGCAGTCGGAACCGTGCAGCGGCGGCCTTCAGGATGTCGTCGTCCTTCGCCTCTTTGCGCTGGACCAGCGTGGTCCAGAGCGAGACCGGCTCCTTGCCTGGTGCCTCGCGCAAACTATCGAGGACCCCGGGCTTCAGAATCTTCTCCAGGCTGGGGACGAGCCACTCATCCGTAAACTGCATTTAACCTCAAGCCTGATAACTAATTAGGGGAGGACGGAGGGAGCCGGTTCGCCTCCTCAAAGGTAAGGTAGCTGACCCAGAGATTACAGGGGCTACAAAACGCCCCACCAATCCGGATTCACGTCCACCATCACGCCGACGTCCCCCGTCTTCAGTGCGACTCCTGCCTCTACTCGGAGGAGCCTCATAAGAAATTCCGCCGCCACACCAGCCACTGGACGGACTCCTGGTGTGTTATCCCAAGGGGTGTTGGGTACCTCGTCGCTGGTCCACCCGGCAGCGAGGAAGGGACCCACGCTAATGGTTTGCCCGGTCGATGCAAAGGAGCCCAGCGGAATCGCGACAAAGGGTACTGGAAAGTCCCACTCAAGCCTGCCCAAGGCGATAGCCCTGCCGCCATAGGCTCGAAACGGTTCTCCTGGCAGCGTTCCTCGTCCGCCCAGAACGAAGCTCCGATAGGCAGGAAGTCCTGCCGTCCCCCAACCCCCGTAGGCCGTGAAGCCCAGCGTCCCAGGGCCGAGCGGCATAGCCACCGTGCCCTCGCCGGTCGCCCTGAAATATTCGTTCCCCCCTGTGCTGGCCTCGACCGCGACAGATCCCCTGGTGAGTGCCAGTCCGCGCGAAGCGCCCAGCTCGCCCGCATTCCTGGACAAGGCGACTCCTCCCACGAAGCTCGCGTCGGAGCCCAACGCAGGATTGGAGCGATAACTGCCATGGGCGGGACTGGCTTCGACATCGAGAGAGGATGGGTCTTCATACCCCGCTGTCAGTGAAATCGCCGTGACTCCTGAGAGTGGGTATCGCACACCAATCCCGATCCGATCGACCATCACGTAATCGCCGTAATCCTCGCCGGCTTCCTGAGACAGGATCGAATTCAATACGCCTGAGATGACGGGAACGTCACTGAGGTCATGGATCGACCTGCCGCCCTCCAGTGTTACTGTGGCCGGCCCCGTCGCTACGCTGATGGCAAGCCCTCCTGTGAATCGCTCGTCTGAAGTCCCGAAGGCGACCCGCGGTTTGAGCAGAATCCTCCGCTGGTCCAAGGCCAGCGTCGCGGCGGCACCGAGCGTCAGCCCCTGTACTCGATTCACCCGGATGATGTCGCTGACGGAGGG
>Ga0207712_10001152_pt1 | contig 18410 bp, 21 predicted proteins | sample KBSS44metaG_FD_184402 | JGI IMG/M metagenome (GOLD analysis project Ga0207712, IMG submission 184402) | Switchgrass rhizosphere microbial communities from Kellogg Biological Station, Michigan, USA - KBS S4-4 metaG (SPAdes) (version 2) | ecosystem: Host-associated > Plants > Roots > Rhizosphere... | reverse complement strand
GATCTCTGCGTATCTCGGCGCCCTCTGCGTAACTGTCGCGAGGAATATTTAACGCAGAGATCACAGAGATACGCAGAGATCGCAGAGAAGACTTCAAATCAACGATCAATAGTAGGTGAGGGTGCGATAGCCGACAGTTAGCGGTCGTGTGCCTTGTGAGTCTGTCTGCCATCTCGTCATTTTCGTCCAGTTGCCGTGCGCATCGAGCTGATCCGGAGCATTCGACTCTTTTTTCGCCGATCCGTCTTTGTTGAGCACGACCTCATCTACCAGCCGGTTCTCGACCGAAATCGTTCCGGTTTTTTGGAGCGAGCCGTCCGGTCCATATTGTTCGAGCTGTTGAGCAGTGCGGACGGTTTTATTGGCGACTGATCCATCCGGGTTATAAGCAGTTGCTTCGCTGCGTTTCTTTTCAGCTTCGTAAAAGCTCACTAAAGCCAACGAACCGTTCTCGCGGTAGACCTTTCGCTCGGTGGTTAACAGGAGCGGACCGTCGAAATCGTTTTTGAATTGATCCAGCAAAACTCCCTGCGCGTTGTACTCGCTGGTCTCAATCGCATGGCCTAGCTCATCTCGCTTGTAGGTTTTCTTCGTACGTAGCGAGCCGTCGCCGTTGTACGTAAGTTCTTCTTTGACCTTGCTCTGGTCGTCGTAAACATCCACGATTCGCAGCCACATGTTGCCTGCGCCATCGTAGTTGAGAGCCTCCATCATTTTTCGACCGTCGAATTTCATCACGATTCGGCGACTGAGCACGCCTTTGTCGTTATAGATAAGCAGATCAGTTCGATTGCCGTCCTGATTGAAGGTGGCTTCCATTTGCACCTCTCTCGGTCCCTCGACGTAGCCACCATCTTTCGAAACAAACGTGGCGACTTCTACTTTAAGGGTGCGAACCGGCCCTTTGAGAGCGTAAGTTGCGTCGGCGTCGGATCTTCCCTGGGCGTGTCCGACAAGAGAGATTAGTGCAACCAGCACTGCAACCTTCAGAGTCTTCATATGTCTTCACCTCTTCCTGTTGGACAGGGTCAGTACCACCCGCTACCGCAGGTGGTACTGACCCTGTCCAACAAACAATCCTGACTTTGGAGGCAAAGCCCTATTGCAGTCGGATTCTAACACCTTTGAAGTTTTCAAGCGGCTTTCCTTTTCGCAGTAGAAGCGTGATGCGGCTCGCGGACTTTGGCGGGTTCGGCCTCTTCGGTACTCACTCGGCTCATCCACGCAATCGCAGCAATTACGATCAATCCTCCAAATACAACTCGAGGCGCCAGGACCTCTCCGGCGAGAGCCCAGCCAAGAGCCAACGCGACCAGCGGATTAACGAAGGTATGAGTTGAGATAAGCGTCGGTGGAAACCGGTTCAACAACCAGAAATATGCTGAGTAAGCAACCAGCGACCCTGCTACTGCCAGGTATACAAGCGCCAGGAGGGACTTCATCGAAATAGCAGTGAAGTGAAGATTCGCTATCTCTCCCGTTACTATGCCGCCAAGAGATAGCAACACTGCGCCGGCGAGCAACGACATCCCAGCCGCCATGTGGCTGTCAGGATGTAGCCCCGCGCTGCGGGAATAAACCATGCCGATCGACCATGACGCTGCCCCGATCAGCACTACGAGCGAACTCAACATCTCGGAGCGTCCGGTTCGAACATCGGCGGCAAAGATCAGAGCCACGCCGCCGACTCCCAGCAACACACCTAATAAAAGCGCTGGAGTGATCCGGGTGCGTCCAGTGACGATAACGATGATTGCGACGAAGATTGGTTCGGTTGCTACTAAGATTGCAGCCATGCCTGAAGGAAGAGTTTGTTGTGCCCAATGTAGCGTGCCATGACCAATGAGGAAAAATAATACCCCGAGCACAAAGCTCGCGAACCATTGCTTTCTGACCGGACGAAGTCCGCGACGCCAACACCATGCAAACAGCAATGCGCCGGCAATCAGATGCCGGAAGCTGGCGACAAAGAGCGGCGGAATAGTTTCCACGGCGTAGCGGATCGCCAGATAAGTGGATCCCCAAATGATATAAATGCAAGCGAAGGCAACAACGATCAGCAGATGGTTCTCGCGCCTCTTTTGGTTCGAAAGCATTTGCGCCTCAATTAGATCTCAAAATTGACGTTCACGTCCGTAACCGGCTATTATGATGAACGACGGTTACATCGTAAGAGAGATATTCGAACCTGTCAACGGGCTGAGTTATTTAAGGTAGGTTGAATAACGCCGAAGGCGTTGGCTAATTTCAGCCCAGGGTTCGAGGCACGAGAACCCTGGGGGTTACGATTTTACAGAGCGATGGAACCCTGAAAGGGTTCGGCAATTGCAGAACCCTTTCAGGGTTTGAACGCCTTTTGTGATTGGACCCAGGGTTCTCGCTTCGCTTCGAACCCTGGGCTGAAATTAGCTAACGCCTTCGGCGTATTTTCAACTGAGCGAGGAAGTTATGGAAGGACAGAGATCATCTGCAGCGGAAATGAGGCTAGTCGGCGGTCGATTGTGTCTGGATTTTGTCAACACTGTCGACGGGCGCAAGAACGATTCGTCGCCGTTAGGTGACAAGCTCGATGCGTATTCAGATCTCGTGGCGTGGAGCCGGCACTCGGGCATCGTCACAGCGGCAGATGCTGCACGCTTGATCAAGGAGTGCAAGCAAAAACCGGCCGCAGCAAACACCGTGTTGCGCCGTGCTATTGCCTTGCGGGAAGCACTCCACCGCATCTTCAAAGCAGCGATGATGGAACGCGCGCCGCGGAGCATTGACCTTGAGACAGTAAATGATGAGTTACTGAAAGCGCGAAAAAACGAAAGGCTGATTAGTACGGACGAAGGGTTTAAGTGGGAGTGGATCGACGGAGAGACGGCGCTCGATCGGATGCTCTGGCCGATAGCGCAATCAGCCGCTGAGTTTCTGAATGCCGGAGACTTTTCGCGTCTGCGGGAGTGTGGCGGTGAAGAATGCGGCTGGCTGTTTGAAGATACAAGCCGAAACCGGAGCCGGCAATGGTGCCACATGCAGGATTGCGGAAATCTGGCGAAGGTTCGTCGCTTCCGCACACGTTTGCAGAGCAGTACTAAGACTCAATAGACGATAGTTGATGGATTATCAGTTAACCGTGACCGTCAGTTACACACCCATAGCTTTACCGTGACTGGAGCGCTGGCTGCCGATGTATTACCTGTCTTGTCAACCGCTTTGACCGTAAACGTGTTCTCGCACACTCCCATCAAAGTGTAGACGAAATCAAGGTCAACTCCAGCCGAAACAGGAAGTGGACTCAAGATCCCGTTTACATATATCTCATATTCGATATTGTTTTGCGCGTCAGTATCATCAGTTGATTGTGTCCACCCCAGCCACGCTTCGCCGCCGCCGGTATCAAGACTGACCACGTGGAGGTTGGTAGGAGCACTCGGCGGTTTGGTGTCGACGCTGGGCCACGTCTGGGCGTTCGCACTGTTGCTGGTCGACGAGTTTCTTCCGGTGAAGTCGATGGCGGTGACGGTGAATGTATTGTTGGAGCCGGGTGGTAAGTGACGAATAATAACTGACTGGTGACCACTCGGCGCCGCAGCCGCGTTGATGTTTTGCGTCAGTGGACTGCCGTTTCTGCTTAAGGAGTAAGAGCAGCAATTGTTAGGGAGGTTGTCGACCGAATTAGTCCAGGTTAACTGGACCTGAGATGGTCCAAGCGTGGTAGCCTCCAGGACTGGAGCACTCGGTGGCACCGTGTCCCCGGGAATGTCGGCGCTAACAAGATTGCTGTCGCTCGAGCGATTGCCGCTTCCATCGATGGCATAGACAGCAAAGCTGTAACTATAGAATGGCACCATGTACTGCACTGTGTAAGTCGTTTGCGTCTGGCCCGCGAACTCCAATGTGCTAGTGGCGTTATTCATCGAATTGACTTTAACTCGGTAAGAAAACTTACCCGAGTTGTCTGAGGACGGATTCCACCGAAGCGAAACTGTATTTGACGTGATTGCGGTCACCACGAGGTTGGTTGGCGTGGTCGGCGCCGATTTATCTGCCTTCGCAGCAGCCGCTGTTCTCTCACTAAAAAGCAGCGTTGTTAGCAAGGCCACAGTCGCGGTTGCGATGATTAGGCGAGCAAGAGTTTGAGTAGTCATGCTGGTCTCCTCTATTGAATCGTTTCTTTAGACACCTGTTATAACGAGTGCATGGGGCGCTCACGACCATCGTTTAAATACACAAATCCGCCACCCACCAGGAGGAACTTTTTAAAAAAGCAGAAGGATGGAGCCTAGACTACCAGAACTTACTAATGCTGACTATTACAATACTGCGTCAGTTCATTGAGATTTTATGACGGTAACCACGGATATGATCCGTGGCTAATCGAGGTGGACAGATCACGCGGCTGGGGCTTTAACTATCCACTCCAGCGGTCGCGGCTGAAAATTGAGTTCGCGTTTTGCTTTGGCATTCGATACGCCTCGCATCTGAGTACCGTAGTAAACCGCGTCCGCGCCACCTGCTTTAAGGGCGTCCTCAACAGATATCTGTGGCGGTGCTGGAGCATTGAGCCATTGAGCAAACGCAGGGAGCCATTTGCGCACCGGTAAAGGTTGATCGTTCGCGATTATATAAATCCCCGGATTGCCATGCTCTGCTGCCGCCACCGTGGCTATTGCCGTGTCTTCAATGTGTAGCCACGACCAGACGCCTTCGCCATTTCCGACAATCGGGAACTGTTGCTGTCGAACCTGTTTGGCGACATCGCCATCGGGGTTGAACCAGGTGCCTGGTCCATACAAGAACCCGTAACGCAGGATAATCCCTTCGATGTCGGCATTTCCCAGTAAGCGATGCTCAAGCTCAGTGACAACGCGAGCATCGGCTGCAACCGCAGGCGACGCATCAAGCGCCAACGGCGTTTCTTCATCTGCCAAGCCGCTACCGGGAACCGCCCAGAATGCGATCGACTGTCTCAGATAACGCCGCACCCCCGCCGCCTGGGCGGCTGCCAGCACATTGGCCCCTCCTTCTAAACGGATGCGAGTGTTGCGGGGAGCCGCAGCACTCATTGACTCCCGGGTGTAGGTTCGGGGCAGGGCAGTGAGTTGTTCAATTACGACCTCAGGCTGAGCGCGACTGAGCACCGCTCTTATCGCATCGGGATCGAACACATCGGCGATTGCAGGCTCGATACCTCTTTCCATTAAAGCCGGAGCATCTTCCGGAGAACGGGTTAGAGCAACTACTGTGTGGCCTTTGGCAAGCAGCTTCGCTATCAGGGGACGGCCGATCGCGCCGGTTCCTCCAGCGACAAAAAACTTCATAGTGAACCTCCTGTTGTAAAGAGATCTTGCGCCTCGTCGCTTTTTTTAGAAACCCTAGATCCTGCGAGCCGCAGATCACTCAATTGAGTTATCGCCCGATCACCCCATCTGTTAGTTTCCCGAATTTGGGTAGTGTCTTGATTTGCATTTCTTCTCTGTGCAACCTCGGTGTTCTCTGTGTCTCTGTGGTTAGTTTGGCCGAGAATTAGTTCACCACAGAGACACAGAGAACACCGAGGTTGCACAGAGAAATCCCAAACTAAGACACTACCCGAATTTGAATTTCCTTTAGTTTGAATGCATGATGCCCACATGAAGGCGAAATTGATCGTTTCTCTGCTCTCTCTCTGTCTGTTCTCCATTTACACTTTTGAAGTAGAAGCCCAAACTAAACGTGCACGCACTCCGAGAAGCTCGTCCACTGCTATTACTACACCTTCAGGCTTAATTTATCTGATCACAAAAAAAGGAACAGGCCGTCAGCTCAAAGCAGGTGATACGGTGATCCTGAATTACACAGGGACGCTGACAAACGGTGTGAAGTTTGACAGTTCCCATGATCGCAATGAGCCTCTTGCATTCAAACTGGGCGCCGGTCAGGTGATCAAGGGATGGGATGAAGGTGTCGGTAAACTGCGCGTTGGCGATCATGCAATCCTGGTGATTCCGGGCAAGCTTGCTTACGGACCAAAAGGCGTTCCCAACGTCATCCCGCCGGATGCGACTTTGATTTTTATCATCGGGGTCGTCGACGTCAAAACAAGTTCGTTGAGCAACCAATGAAGGAGTGATACGAAGACAATGGTCGGCAAAATTATAACGATCGTCGGGTTACTCGGTGTCTTGCTCGGAGGCGCTGTTCTTCTCATTTCGTTATTACTGCCTGTATTAACTGAAGGCCGCACAAGTTGGGATGAGGCGCTGCTCGGCATTATTCCAGGAGCAGTCGTTCTGGCCGGCTCTCTGGTGATCTTTGTCGGAGGATTAATCTTTGTCTTAGTGCAAAGGAAGAAGAAGGCGGCTTCAGCATAGAGAACACCGCTATCCGCGTCTATCTGTCGCTGTTTTGATTTGAATTTTCCAGCAGTTCCTTGAGATAGCCCTGCCAGATTGAGGCTATGGTATGAGTGCCGTGCCCGCGAGTTTGATCTGTAATCGGTAACAGCACGTATCGACCGTTCTTCACGCGCTTAATCTCCCGCTCCATTATTCCCAACTCGGGCGGATTGATCAGATCGTCAGCAGAGTTAATTGCCATCAACGGTGCTTTGATCTTTTCGAGCGTTGGAGATGGATTGTATTCACGCGACGAGTCGAAGTAGTAGAGCATGTCGTTGGCGTCGCTTCGCATCACGCCACTCTTCACACGCTCCTCGTAAAATTTATCGGCGGCATCACGAGTCGGCGCCTGTTTGTGCCACGGCAACGGCGCGCTTCCCATTAGCAGCAGAATATTCTGAGCAGCGGTCATTCCCTGTACTGGCTGAGTTTTGTATTCACCATTATTCCAGGATGGATCGTTGCGAATCGCATCCATAATCATCTTCCTCATAATTCGATTGCGGCCAGCGATCTCAACCGGCATGCTCGCCAGCGGCATCAAGGCGTCCATGAAGTCGGGATAAGTTTCACCCCAAACCCATGTGTGCATTCCACCCATTGAAGTGCCCATCACCAGACGCAGGTGATTGACGCCGAGTTTCTCGGTGATGAGTCGATACTGCGCGAGCACCATGTCGTCGTACGTGTAATGAGGAAACTTCAGGTGGAGCCCGTTGCTCGGTTTGCTGGACCGACCATGTCCAATGGCGTCGGGAAGAATGATGAAGTACTTAGTGGCGTCGAGTAGTTGACCGGGCCCAAAGAGGATGTCGGCAAATTGTGCTGAGAAAAACTGAGCGCCTGTACCTCCAGTGCCGTGCATAATCAGGACAGCGTTGCGTGTGACTCCGCTGTTGTCTTTCGCTGGTGTACCGATAGTGAAGTAATGAAGTTTCAGCTCGGGGAGAGTCTCACCTGAGCGAAACTTGAAGTCGTTGATTGTATAGTCGCCCTCGACTGGGGCTGGATAGTTCCTTTGTCGTTCCGAAGTTGTTTGAGAGAACGCGAGAGTGCAAGTGGCGACGACAATTATCAGAGTTAGCGGGATGCGAGTGCTCAGAATAGACATACAACCTCTTCTCTTGGAAACATGGCTCAGGTATATCACTTGAAACTGCTTACCAATACCACATCGGTAACTGTCGTTCCACGCGAATGAAAGGGTTCCAACCTCATAACCAACGCGGAACAATCAACACTAGCCAGGTGAGGAATGGTCCAACGGCAACCACTATCGCGCTGTACAGCAGCATCTGGCGGTAAAAGCTGTCTTTGTCAACACCGTGTGCGCTGGCGACTACCAAAGCTCCGTTAGTTGAAAAAGGACTCACATCCACAATCGTGGACGAAATCGCAATCGCGGCAACGACACCGACTGGGTGAGCGTGGCCTTGTAGCAAGAAAGGGACGGCAAGTGGGATCGTAGCGCCGAGGACGGCAATCGACGATGCGAAGGCTGAAACCACACCACCGATATAGCACAATAGCAGAGCGCCCAATAATGGAGCGACGATACCTGAAACACTGTTGCCGGCCAAATCGACAGCCCCAATCCTCTGCAGCACGGCAATGTACGTGACCACTCCCGTTACCAGCAATATAGTCGACCAGCTGACCTGATCGATCGCTTTCTTTTGGTCCCCTGGTGCGATTAACGCGAGCAGAACGGCTACCGATATGGCGACTAGACCGACATTAAGGTCGAAGACGAGCGAACCAAATGCTAATGCTACAAGCCCGACTAGTGTAAGTGAGCGATGCAGATTGAGCTTATTCTGTTGGTGCTCTTCGTTGTCAATCTCACCGTGTGCTTGAGTTTCTGCTTCGGCGCTTCTGCTGCTCCGGTATCGGCCCAGGTATATGAAGATCAAGACTGCAATGAAGAGATTGAAGAAGAAGCTGGCAAGGAACAGCGCCAAATCGTTTCGTGGCAGACCTGCGCGTTCGACAATTTGGTTGGTGATACCGCCATAGATGCTGATTGGTGAGAAGCCACCGGCCTGGGCGCCATGTATAACTATCAAGCCCATCAGCAGCGGACTGATACCGAACTTGTCCGCGAAACGCAGCGCAATAGGTGCGATGATGGCGACCGCCGCCGGACTGACTGCACCAACGGCTGTCAACATTGCTGCGACAAAGAACATTACCCAAGGCATAACAGCGACTCGTCCGCGGACCAGCCAAACGGCCTTTTGGACCAACCAATCGACTGTTCCATTGTTTTGCGCGATGGCAAATAAGTAAGTGATTCCGACCAGTGTGACAAATAGATCGCCTGGAAACCCTGCCAGGATATCTTTAGCCGCCAGGTGTGACAGAAGACCGATTATGAAAGCGGCGACAAGGGCAAGGGCGCCCATATTAATGGGCAGCGCGGTCGCAATGATGAACATCACGGCCAGGAGGACGATGCCAGTGATTTGCGTAAACATATGCTTTTTACCGAATACTATGATATCGGGAAGGGCGAGTCATTTTTTAACACGACGATCAGCAGCTTATTGCCCGATTGCATCTCCTACCACTGAGGCATAGAATGCGCCCGAATTAAAAAATTCTTAGGTTGGAGGACACATGAAAGCAAAAACGATTGCTTTAACAATCTCCCTCGTTTTTGTGAGCGTGGCAATGGGTTTTCAGGGCAACCCCAACATGGGCGCCTGGAAGCTCAATGAAACCAAATCAGCGTTTGCTGGTAAAGCGCGGAACCACACGGTTGTATACGAAGCTGTTGGCGATCAGATCAAAGTGACAGTCGATGGCGTTGATGAAAATGGTGCTGCCGTTCACAACGAATGGACCGGAAAGTTTGACGGAAAAGACTATCCGGTTACAGGCGACGCGAGTGGCGACGCCAGATCATATCGCCTCGTCAACAAGAATACGTTGGCGCTAACTAACAAGAAAGGTGGTAAGCCGACGCTGACTGGCCGGATTGTTGTTTCAGCTGACGGCAAGACGCGCACGGTCACAACCACCACAACGAATGCGCAAGGCAAGAAGGTTACGAGTAAAGCAGTCTACGACAAGCAGTAAAGTGCTGTAAGTCCGCCGAAACATGCCCTCTCGTGCGTCCAGACGCGAGAGGGCATGTTTTATCTGTAGTACTTTGAGGTCGCTTCGATTTTGTTTAGCGATTGTGCGAGTTTTTGACCGAGCCGTTGAGGTTACGCTGTAATTCTGCAATGGAATCGAGTATTGGCAAGAAATGCCGACCGAACTCTGTCAGATGGTATTCCACGCGCGGAGGAATTTCCGCGTAGACCACTCGGTCAAGGATGCCTAGTCCCACCATTCGCCGAAAATAGTAGGTCTGAACTCTCGGAGTGAGACCTTCGAGTGCGCGCTCGATAGCACCCGGTCGGCACACACCTTGTCGAATCAACTCCAAAATACGCAGGGACCACTTGCAACCAAACACCGCTTCGACCGTGGCCGCGACATCGTGCGGTACCGCCGAATTTTTTTCTGCAAGATTGTCCATTTCTTTCACAAAAGTGCCCACACTAACAAAAAAGTGCCCTCTTGTTTTACCTAATCGTCGGTCGCATTATTCACTTTGTGCGGTTACAAATCAATTTTTACAGCCGCTGATCTATTAGACGAAAGGAAGAAATTATGAGCCTTAAAGACAAAGTAGTTATCATCACGGGTGGCGGCACAGGCATTGGCGCAGACGCCGCGCGTGGCTTCAATGAGGCCGGAGCCAAAGTAGTGCTCAACGGCCGGAGAGAGGATGTGCTTGCTGAGGCGGCACTGCGCATAGATCCTACCGGAAAAAACGTGCTTTACGCAGCGGGTGACATTGGTAATCCAGAGATAGTTCAACGCGTCGTACGAACTGCTGTTAAGCATTTCGGAGGCATCGACGTGTTGTTCAACAATGCCGGTGTGTTCAAGCCGACATCGTTTTTGAGCGTGACCCACAAAGAGCTCGACGATTATTTCAATCTCATGCGCGGTTACTTCTCTCTATCTCAAAGCGTGGTGCCGGAAATGCGCAAGCGTGGGAGTGGAGCGATCATCAGCATCGGATCGATTTGGGCTTTGCAGGGTATTGGAGCCACACCTTCAACCGCGCCTTCAATGGCCAAAGGTGGTATTCACTCCTTCACTCGAGCGCTTGCAATTGAATTGGCTTCAGAAAAAATCCGAGTGAATGCTATCGCACCTGCTGTAGTAGAAACGCCGTTATTTGATCCGCTACTCTCGCCGGAACAGCTTGCGTCTTTCAACGCATTCCACCCAATTGGACGCAATGGCGTACCTCAGGACATAACTTCAGCAGTGCTGTTCCTGGCGGATGACGCGCGCTCCGGTTGGATCACTGGAGTTGTATTGCCGGTTGATGGTGGCGTGACTGCAGGACGAAATTGAACCGTTTCATTTGCTATCAACACTCGGTGTGCGGCATCGGGTGTTGCCTACCATGTCACATTACCGCAAGGTTCCTGAAACCGCATGAAGGATTTGGTCATAATTGGCATTGGTCCAGGTGAAATCGCCCTTGCATCGTCGTAACTTTCACTCATCTCTGGACCAATCCCGTTGCAGGTTACAAGGCGCGGTGATGGTTTCGTTCAAGGATGAGTGGCCGGATTGAAGAATGACTTTTGGGGACAGATGCCTCAGATTTTTGACTGTATTCTCCGTCCGTGTTACAAGTCATGCTCCATTTACGATGACGACTCTCCTGTCAAATAACAATGCATGGCGACGGCGTTTTGCCCGCGCGATTGCGATCCTGTTTCTAATCTATACAGGGTTTGACTTAGCTTCGCCGGAGCTTTGTAAAGGCGATGCACTGGGAGATGGTGGTGGAAAGCCAGTAATTGTCGCGACTCGGAACGCCAAACAAATCATCGAAACGAGCAACGCTATAGAACGCTCAACCAGTCCGGACCAGAATCAGATTCCGGAACAGCCTGCTAGTGACGAGGACTGCTTTTGCTGCTGCACTCACGTCATTCCCGGCACTATTACAGTTTCTTTGGAAGCCGCAGACACTACCGCACTGAGCAGCATTCCCGAACACCTATCAATACCATCACCTCCGTTACCTTCTGAATTTCGCCCTCCTCGGTTCGTCTAATCCATTTTTGTTATTGAGATCTTAAGTCGTTTAGGCGCGCGTCCTCGCATGCCTGGACAACGAGCATTGATCCCGGCTCTCCCTCTGAGAGACCGGCTCTGTTTAGAGTTTTCAAGGATAGGCCGAAAAATGATTTTCCAATTACGCGCTGCGCGTTCTTTCGCGTATGCACTCGCTGTTTCCCTCTTGGTAAGTTCGATCAGCTTTGGTCAAAGTTCTTCCGAAACTGCTGTTGTTAGGGATGTAGATCTAAAGAGCTCCACAACCAAAGTTCGGGTCGATTCAACATCCATCAGCGGGCCGATCGTCAGTCCTACAGTGGCGCTTTACTTCGATCCTGTGCAGGGAAGTTCGTCAGTTGATCTAGTGCGGCGGGCTCTCGCTTCTAACGGTGAGTTGGCCGCGGCACGTTTGGACGTCGAACGTGCGCGCGCTCGACTGCGGCAGGCGGGCTTACGGCCTAATCCTTCCGTTGACATCGAACAAACGACCGACAGGTTTACTGGAGCGGCCGGTGAACGGGAAACAAGCATCGGCGTATCAGTCCCGCTGGAGTTGGGCGGGAAGCGCGGTCGCCGAATTGATCTCGCCAAAGCTGAGGTGGGGGCAGCCGAAGCGGAAATTGCCAATCGCGAACGACAGCTAACCAATGAAGTGCGGACAACCTATGCCGAGGCGTTGGCGGCATTGCGCGAGTTGCAGATCACGGAGAATCTGAATGACATCGACATTCAAACGGCGCGTTTCGTTCAGACGCGAGTCAACGAAGGCGAGAGTGCGCCAATCGAGCTTAACCTGCTTCGCGTCGAAGTTGATCGGTTGCGTTCACGGCGCGCCCTCGTCGAAGGGAGACTCAAGGCTGAGCTTCTCAAACTCAAAGTAATAGCCGGCCTGTCTCCTGACGATTCTCTGCGATTGTAAATTCTTCAACGGAAAATCTGTGCGGGGGCTGCCGGGTAACTGGCAGTCCTACCGCGACCAACTTTTTCTTGACGTCTTCAGTACTACGCCCGGAATGTATCTTGTTCCGCAAGTTGTAAGTCGCTTCAAACAGTCACATCCAAAGATCGACATCCATCTCGAATCAAAGACACGCGAGAGGTTGAAGATGGCGTTCTCAGTAATGAATTTGACTTTGGCTTTGTTGGCGGTCACCTGTCTGCCGAAGAGGTAAGTGCTGTTCCGTGGTTAACCGACGAACCGCTGCTCGTTGTTTCGCCAGGTCACAGCTTCGCGGGGAAGAAGACTGTTAGAAAGCAAGATCTCCGGGAAGAAAGATTTATCATCCGTGAATCCGGCTCTGCGACTCGCGCGACTATCGTTGCTCAACTGCAGCAAACGAATTTCGAGTTGGTGACTGTAATCGAATTGGAGAACCCGGAGTCTATTAAAAGGGCAGTTCACAGCGGGCTCGGTATCGCGTTTATTTCAAAGTTTGCTCTTGCAACTGAGTTAAAGGCAAAGACCCTGACTGCCATCCGCGTTCGTGATCTCACGATTAATCGTGAACTAAAGATCGTTCACCGCAAGAATAAGCACCTGAGTTGCGCGGTACTAGCGTTAATTAAAATGGCTCGACGCGAGCTGAATGGATGAAGCGTTGCCGGGCAGGCATAATACCAGGCGAGCTGTCGATGCTATAAGAACCGTTCTTCCAGAGCACGAAAATAGGAATTGCAGATCGCAGATCGATAATGACCACCGCTCAAACAATTGAGGCCCTCCGAGAAGCTCGCGCGCGAACATTGGACCTTGTCCGCGACCTTAGCGATGAACAGTTGATTGGTCCTCGTTTGCCGATCGTCAATCCACTCAGATGGGAGATTGGTCATATAGCATGGTTTCAGGAGTTCTGGGTCCTACGACACCTCGCGGACCACTCGCCAATTCTCAAACACGGCGACGAGCTTTACGATTCTGTGCGAGTAGCTCACGACACACGTTGGGATTTGCCATTACTCGAGCGAGACGAAACCCTGGCTTATATGGGGCAAGTTCTTGAGCGCGTAATCGAGCAGGCTGGTAACGCGAGCCCCAAACTGACAGATGCTGAAGGCTATGATCAAGAGTATTTCCTGCACCTCGTGTTGCTCCACGAGCAAATGCACGATGAGGCAGTCACTTACACACGTCAGACATTGAGTTATCCTGCACCTAAAATCCCAACGCTCAATAGTGTTCGGGTTGCAGACCAGATTGCTACGCTTGCTCAAAACGTTGACTATCTGACCCGTGATGCAGAAATACCCGGGGGTAAATTCACTCTGGGAAATATTGCAGACCAGGTTTTTGTTTTCGACAACGAACAACTGGCGCACGAGGTAGAGATTGAGCCTTATGCAATCTCGAAGACGACTGTGAGCAACGGTGAGTTCAGAACGTTTGTAGAAGACGACGGCTATAGCAGGAGCGAACTTTGGAGTGCGGAAGGTTGGCAGTGGCGCACGGCTGCCAGTGCAGAACATCCGGTTTATTGGCGGCGAGAAGGGAACAGTCGCTGGTTGCGGCGCAACTTCGATGAGTGGATCGCGCTCGATGAGCGCTTGCCGGTCATTCACGTCAACTGGCATGAGGCTAATGCTTACTGCCGCTGGGCAGGACGTCGTTTGCCAACAGAAGCAGAGTGGGAGATGGCGGCCAGTGTAGAGCCATCAACCAGAGGTCGAAGCCTCACAGAGCCCAAACGACGATATCCCTGGGGCGATAATTTTCCGACTTCGGAGCGAGCAAATCTTGACTGGCGTGCGCTGGGCTGCGTCCCGGTTGACGCGTTGCCGGCCGGTGATAGCGCGTTCGGATGCAGGCAAATGATCGGCAACGTATGGGAGTGGACGGTTAGCGACTTCAAACCGTATCCCGGCTTCGTCGCCGGTCCTTATAAAGAGTATTCCGAACCGTGGTTTGGGAATCATAAAGTCCTTCGCGGCGGTTGCTGGGCGACTCGTTCGCGCCTCATTCATAACTACTATCGAAACTTCTACACGCCTGATCGTCGCGACGTCTGGGCGGGATTCCGCACCTGTGCGGTTCAGACTTAGGACGAATGAGGATTGCAATCGTAACTCCGGCTCCGCCGAACTCGCGCTACGGAAATCGCATCACTGCGCTGCGCTGGGCGAAGATTCTAAGGCGACTAGGCAATCGCGTCTCGATTTTACAGAGCTACGACGAGAAGCCGTATGACTTGTTGGTAGCCTTACACGCTCGAAAGAGCCATCGGGCCGTGATTAGCTATCTTAGGCAGTGTCCCGAAGGTCCAATTATCGTCGCCCTTACAGGAACCGATGTTTACCGCGACATTCGGACTAGTCACTCTGCAAGAAAGTCGCTCGACGTTGCGGCCAGAATTGTCGTGCTGCAACCGAAAGCGATCGAGGAACTGCGGCCCAGGTGGCGAACCAAAACACGGGTAATCTACCAGTCCGTGGAAGACGGTCCTCCAAACATAGGCGCGGGAAGATTAGCGAAAGCCAGAGCAACCAGGTCTGAAACAAGTGAACGATCCGACGGTGCCTTTGACGTATGTGTAATCGGCCACATGCGTGCTGTGAAGGATCCTTTTCGCACAGCCATGGCGGCGCGGTCGCTCCCTCACTCGTCGAAGATCCGAGTCTTACAAGTCGGCGGTGCGATGACGGCTGCAATGGCCCACAGAGCCAGCAAAGAAATGTGTACTAACAAACGTTACCGATGGCTCGGTGAGCAGCCGCGGCCGCGTGTCCGCCGCATTCTGCACAACAGTTCTCTCTGTGTGCTTTCATCTCGCATTGAGGGAGGAGCAAACGTGTTGTCAGAAGCGATCGCGGCTTCTGTTCCGATCATTGCGTCGCATATTGATGGCAACGTTGGAATTCTTGGTACAGACTATCCAGGTTATTTTGATGTCGGTGATACTGGTCAGCTCGCACGACTGTTAATTCGAGCGGAGACTTCCCCTGCGTTCCTTGCGGAACTAAGATGGTGGATAAACCGTCGAGCCCTTTTAGTTGATCCCGCAGGAGAGGAGCAAGCATGGTCAGATTTGATTGACGAACTATCCGACTGACCAGATTGCATCGTAGTCAGGACTACGCCGTGCGGAAGAAGTGAGAAACGAGGAAACGAAATGCCCAAAACAATCTCAAGGGATGAATTGAAGGCGAAGATCGATCGCCACGACAACTTTCTGTTGGTCGAGACTCTGCCGGCCATGGCCTATCATCATTCTCACTTACCCGGAGCGATAAACTTGCCACCGGAAAGTGTGACGTCGCTTGCTTCGCAAGTCTTGCCGGATAAGAATGCCGAGATTGTTGTTTATTGCGCCAGTCCTACTTGACACGCGTCGGAGAACGCCGCCCGTGAATTGGCGGCGCTGGGTTACACCAATGTACGAGATTATGCGGAAGGAAAGCAGGACTGGATTAATGCGGGACTACCAGTTGAGAGCGACCATACGCATTGACGCCGCTGTTCTGATCCTTTGCGTTAGTTCCTGTTGCAAATGATAGAAAACAATTGCGACGCGTCTCCAGCATTCGCAATGCAGTCGAACTGTTTTCTTGTGCCTTGTGGATGAGTCCACTCATCCATAGAGAAGCCACCCAGCTATTCCACCACCAAGAAGTAACCACGCAGAGTTCAGTCTAAAACGAAAGAGTATTGCCCCGCTGATTATCGCGAGTGCGATGGTAGTGAAGTCCATGATCGCAGCTCGGCCAAGCTGGTAGGTGACGACAACCATTAGCGCCAGCGCGGCTGCGTTAACGCCATCGAGAAATGCGCCTGCAGTGGGAGACCGCCGAATGCGCGGAACGAGAGGGCCACTCGCGGCCACGAAAATGAAAGCGGGTAAAAATATTCCTAACGTGGCAACCGTTGCACCCTTTATTCCGCCAAGCACGTAGCCGACGAAAGTTGCCGTGGTAAAGACTGGACCAGGCGTGACCTGACCGACAGCAATTGCATCGAGCAATTGCGTTTCGGTCAACCAATGCCATCTCTCGACCAGGTCGGCGCGGATGAAGGCGAGGAGAACATAACCGCTTCCGTACAGCACCGCCCCGACTTTGAGAAAGAAAAGAAATAATAGCACCAGGCTGAATGAAGCTGTTGCTGTGCTGGTCGTAGCTGACTGTAAGAAGATAATCAATGGAGATGTCGAGATCAGCGACAGGAGGCTTTGTTGACCTTTGACTGCTCTCAAGATCAATCGCACGGCAACAACTATCAGGCCACCGCCCAGGAGAACGAGAAGTTCGTGAAGCCCCAAAAAGGTGAGTAGGACTCCTGCTATGCCTATCACGGCGAGGAGTTTGGTTTTAATCGCCGCACGTCCGAGCGACCACAAGGCTTGGAGAACGACCGCGATGATGACCGGCTTTACTCCGTAGAGCACGCTCTTGACTTCGGGAATAGATCCGTAGCGGACGTAGGCCCACGCGAAGGCCGTGACAATCACTACTGCCGGAAGAAGGAAGTGGCGCCTGCTATCACGAGTCCCTTCCAGCATGCCCGTGTTTCTCATTCCGTTGCAGTTTATTTGTAGCAAGGCGCGCGTCAAGAGACCATACGCCAACACCACCAAGAACGCCCCGGCCAGTGCCGCCTTCTTGTCGGAAAATGTGAGCGGGATCATGGACGCTGCGGATAGGGCGCCGTAAATCACGCCGCAGATCGTACCGAGTAGGGTTTTGGACATCTTCACGTCGTATGGAAGAAGCTTTGCAGGCTGTTTACGACTTCCTGCGATTCCCGATCAAGGAGCACAAGACCGGAGATTCTCTTGAGATGGGGCTCCCGTAACGCTGACCCTATCTCTGGACCACTAGATCAGTGACAGGACGAAGCCTTCGTCACAACAAGTCTCACTGGGGAGCCCATCTATTCTTTCCTTCGTGACGATCGGTACCATCACGAGGGCAGCCAACCTTCGTTTGCCCCGGAACGATCCAAAAGGATAAAGACCATTAAAGCTATTCAGTCAACTATATTTGGTCTCCAGTAATTAGGGAACGGATCGAAGCCGGGAGATGATCGCCAATCTCAGCCATGATAAAAGGCTTCACCCCTTCGCGGCCGGTGAGACTAAGCCACACCGATCCCCCTTCGCGCTCAACCTCAATCCCGAAGCCAAAGAATGGACAGCATAGACGCTCAAGTGTGATGAACTGTGCTGCTGTCAGTAGAACGTCTGACTCATTAGGTAGTTCAAAAGCATAGCCGTCTGGGAGTTCACGCATGTTTTGAGCAGAGCGAAAGAGTCTTTCAATTGCCGCTATGTGTGCGCCACGTTGCTCTGGTGCAATTGCGGTCATATCACAGGCAAAGGGTGATTCTCTATCTGTCATACGGTTCTCGGCCAGTACATAATGATAAACACTCCGACAAGCGCAACTGCGCCCCCAATTAGATCAAACCTATCGGGCGAGATCTTATCGATTCGCCATCCCCACAGGATAGAGAGAACAACAAACACTCCGCCGTAGGCCGCGTACACACGCCCAAAGCTCGCTGGTTGCAGCGTAGGTATGACACCGTAAAGAACGAGCACGGCTGCACCGATTACGGCGTAATAAAAAGGCCTATTCTCACGCAGCCACAACCAGACAAGGTAACCGCCGCCGATCTCACACAGACCCGCAGCGACAAAGTAGAGTAGGGATTTGATCATCCGGTTATTTTAGGGCTAATGCCACAACGCGACAATCAATGGAATTAACTCCTGGCGCCAACAATTCTAAGGCTGATCGCTTCAACTCGTTCTCGGCGCTCTTCATCTAAATCTGCGTGCAGTCGCCACAGGAGCACCGCTCCGGAAGTCACTTCAATCAAGTATTCAATTCGGTTTACTGCCGGTTTCACTTTTCATTTTATGGGCCAAGAAGTGATCTGCAGAGAGAGAGAGAAAGAAAGAGAGAGAGAGAGAG
>Ga0207712_10001151_pt1 | contig 18414 bp, 7 predicted proteins | sample KBSS44metaG_FD_184402 | JGI IMG/M metagenome (GOLD analysis project Ga0207712, IMG submission 184402) | Switchgrass rhizosphere microbial communities from Kellogg Biological Station, Michigan, USA - KBS S4-4 metaG (SPAdes) (version 2) | ecosystem: Host-associated > Plants > Roots > Rhizosphere >... | reverse complement strand
ATGTAACTCCGCAGAATCCGTCGCTCGCGGAAGTCGCGAAAGAGATCAACGGCAAGGCGCTCGCCGATCTAACCGATCCGTTACAACCGGGTGTAACCATCAAAGCCGGACAACAGGTTCCCGGGTTTGCATGGCTGCGCGATGACGGCACCACTGCCTGCGGCAACTGGCTCTACTCCGGTTCATGGACCGAAGCCGGTCCGCAAATGCAACGACGGGGAACCGACGATCCATCGGGTCTTGGCATCTACCCGAACTGGGCCTGGTCGTGGCCGGCTAACCGCCGCGTCATGTACAACCGCGCTTCGTGCGATCCATCGGGCAAACCGTGGGACATGGAGCGTCGTCAGATTTGGTGGAACGAGGCGCAACAGAAATGGGTAGGCAACGACGTTCCCGATTTCAAAGCCGATTCGAAACCTTCGGATCACATGGGTCCGTTCATCATGAATCCCGAGGGTGTCGGTCGTATCTTTGCACCACTCGCGGCCTTTGCTGATGGACCATTTCCGGAGCACTACGAACCGGTTGAAAGTCCGGTGGCAAATCCACTGCATCCACAGCAGTCGAATAATCCGGTCGCCAAAAAATTCACTTCAGACCTGGACAAGCTCGGCACACCCGATCAGGGCTTCAATGTCGTTTGCACTACGTATCGACTTACCGAGCACTATCACTATTGGACCAAGAACAATCCGATGAACGTGCAGCTTGTGCCGGAACCGTTTATCGAAGTGCCGGCTGAACTGGCCGACCAAATGGGGATTACGGGCGGCGAGAAGCTGAGAGTTTCGAGCGCACGCGGGCAATACATAGGAAAGGCCATGGTCACCAGGCGCATCAAGGGAATGATGATCGATGGCAAAAAGACGTTCCAGATCGGCATACCGATTCACTGGGGTTATCGCGGCATTGCCGAAGACGAACACAAGACGGCGCTCATGACCGCGAATCAGCTTTCACCGGCCGCGATCGATCCGAACGCTTATACGCCGGAGTTCAAAGGCTTCCTCGTGAAGATTGAAAAGGCTTAAGACATGGCTAACCCACGCACATTTCAGATTCAGGAAATCTCGGCCCATCCTGGTCCGGTGCCGGGGCAGGGAACGCGTCGTGAAGAAAAGGTGTGCAAATACATCGACGTCACGACGTGCATTGGCTGCAAAGCGTGTGAAGTCGCGTGCGTTGAGTGGAACGATCATCCGTTTCGCGAGACGACCTTCAACGACACTTACCAGACGATGCCCTCGACTGAGTGGAACTACTACAACCTGATCAAGTTTGCTGAAGACGAGCGCGACGGCAATCTGATGTGGCTGTTGCGGAAAGATCAGTGCATGCACTGCGAAGATCCCGGCTGTTTGCGTGCTTGTCCTGCTGATGGAGCGATCATCAAGTACGAAAACGGCATCGTCGATTTCCAACAAGAGAACTGCATCGGCTGTGGTTATTGCATCTCAGGTTGTCCTTTCGACATTCCGAAGTTTCATCCAAATACAAAGAAAGTTTACAAGTGCACGCTGTGCTCGGACCGTGTCGGGCAAGGGCTCGAACCCGCGTGTGTTAAGTCATGTCCGACGGGCTGCCTGAAGTTTGGAACGAAGTCTGACATGGTCCAAATCGCCGGACTGCGCGCGAAGCAATTGCGCGAAGTCTCGGGTTTTGCCAATGCCGGTGTTTACGATCCGCAATCGATCGGGGGCACGCACGTGATCTACGTGCTGCACGATCTCCAAGCTCCCGAGCGCTACGGTCTGCCTGCGACTCCTGTGATCCCGCCCAGTTACACGTATTGGAAATGGCTCGCAAAACCGATCGGTTTGTGGATGGGTATATTAGGGGTCCTGGCTGTTTTCTTTCACCGTGTTTCAGTTGGGCCAAGATTGCCACAACCCGAAATCCCACCGCCGCTGCCAAGGCAGCCCGATACGGTTGAAGCAAAGCGCAAGGAGACGCCATGAGCACTGTAGAGCGATTTGATGAGCGGGCGCGACGTGAGGCCGATCGTGTTGGCGAGACAATTGTGCATCGGGGCGAATTGTTGCGGCACCCGGTTTACACGCGCGTGTTGCACTGGTCCGTCGCAATTTTCTTTGTGCTTTCCTTACTCTCCGGCTTCGCGATCTATACTCCGTGGTTATTCCGTTGGCTAACACCGGTGTTTGGTGGCGGACCCCGGACTCGAGCGTTTCATCCGTGGTTCGGCCTGCTCTTCACTCTGTTTTTCTTTTTCCAGTTTCTTAACTGGTTCGCACCAATGGCGTGGACCCGGGCGGATCGCCGGTGGCTCAAACACATCAAAGAGTATTCAACTCACCAGCACCGGGTTGAGCCGGACGATGTGGGGTTCTTCAATGGCGGTCAAAAGATCTATTTCTGGGCCATTGTGGTCAGTGCGGTTCTCTTTCTCATCACAGGTTTGCTGATGTGGTTCGACAATCTCGTGGGCCGTTGGGTCGTGGCGGTGAGTTATGTGATTCACGATCTAGCCGCGCTGTTGATGTTGGCGGGATTCATCATTCACATCTATGAAGGGACATCACACCAACCAGGAACCCTTCATTCGATGATCGATGGCACAGTGACGAAAAGGTGGGCGTGGACACATCACCCGGGTTGGTATCGCGCCGTGACTGGGCGCGATCCGCGTGAGGACTACGAACGCGAAAAGCGACAACTAGAAGAGCGGTAGCCACAAAAAGGCACAAAAAGCACAAAAGTATTTCCTGATCGCTTTTGGGCCTTTTGTGCCTTTTTGCGGCAGAAAGGATCTGATCATGCGTCTTACTTTAATCCTCGTTGTTATCCTTGGAAGTGCGCTGGCTGTTTTTTCGCAAAGCGCTGACACGAATGATCCTTTAGTGCGAGTGCTGCAAGCCAAGGGAATCCTTACGGAAACGGAAGCACGCGCGATCACGACTAACGCCTCACCTACTGAACAAAGAGATCGACTCGCGTCGCTCTTGCGCGACAAAGGCGTGATCTCGGCAACTGAATTCGAATCAATACGCGCTCCCGCAGCTTCACCCGAGATAAAAACGATCACCGCCGAGTACAAGACCAGCACGCCGCCACCAGTGGAACAACCAGTCGAGCCCAAACCACAACCGACACCTGCTGTGATCGCCGCAATCGCGCCAGTCCGCTTGCAAGGCATCGATTCACCGAAACGAGAAGGATTGATTCCCGATCTCAAACTGGGCACGGGGGCGCGTCTGAAGTTCTATGGCATCTTCAAGACGAGCGTCATTCACGATTCATCATCACCGCAGGGAAACGATTTTCCGTTGCCACTGCTCGCACAGGACACCGGCCCGAACAACTCACCGGAGTTTCACGTGCGCGCCCGCGGACTGCGACTGGGCGCAAATTTCGAATGGCTTGATCCGGCGCCGAAGACGAGCATCACCGGAAAAGTCGAGTTTGATTTCGAAGGTGATTTTCCGCGCTCCAACAATCGCAACATCAGCTCGATTCGATCGAGCCAGCCGTCGATACGCCTGGCATGGGTCAGAATCGATCGTCGGTTCAATGATAAGGACAGCGCCTTCGTTCTGTTTGGGCAGGATTGGTCTCCGTTCGTCTCATCGACGTTGCCCAGCATGATCGAGAACACAAACTTCGGCGGCGTCGGTTACGGCGCTGCTTACACGCGCATCCCGCAGGCCAAGTTTGGTTTCCTTCATAAATTCGGCGGCTCGCGCAATCTCCAGTTTGAGCCGGAGATCGCGATCGTTCTGCCTGCTTTCGGAAATCTGCCGAGCGACGTCGCCAATCAGTTAGCCTTCGGTGAGCGACAGGGCGTTGATTCACAGCAACCGGGCGTGCAGGGACGCGCCGTACTTCAATGGCAACTCGATAAAGCAGCGAGCGTGGCTCCGGCGCAATTGATCTTCAGCTTTGAACATCAGCAGCGCACCGCGATCGTTACAGCTGCAAACGTGCCCGTTGCATTCAGGCCAGCGTTTCCGAATGGCGTCGAAGTTGATAGCAATAGCGACGGCTACTCGGCCGAGTTTCAACTGCCGACGCACTTCATCACGGTGGTTGGTAAGTATTATGGCGGCTCCGATCTGCGTTTCTTCCTCGCCGGGCAATTGCTCTCCAACTTCAACGACACTGCGGGACTGACAAGCACCGCCACCGCGACTTCGATAGATGGCGCGTCGACGGTCGCCTTCGGACTGGACAACGGTATTCCCGTTGTAGCGCCACAGCGACCCGTGCGCGCGCAGGGCGGTTTTATTCAATTGGGCTTTCCTTTGTCGCGAGTATTCGATGCGGATCCGAAAGGACGCAACGCCGGTTGGACCGCGTTCCTCTACTATGGCTTCGATCAAGCGAAGGCGCGTGATGCGCGACGGTTTGGCCTGCGCGGTGGGCGTAGCGATCTCTTCTCCGGCAATATCCAATACAAGTGGAACCAGTGGATAACGTTTGCCTACGAGGAAGGTTACTACCGCACACGCGCGGACTCCCGCGTGGGCTTGTTGCCGCTGTTTCGGGGCATCCCGAGCTACGCCACGCACAACATTCGCTCGGAGTTTGCGGCAATCTTTACGTTCTGACACGTGGATAAAAGGTCACCTATGGACTACGAAGAAGTTGCTATCAAAGACGCTGACGTTCCGGTCGCCTCGACTCGCGTATTTCAACACCTGGTGAAGACTTATGCGAGTGAAGTAAACAAGCTCAATTCCGTCTGGCGTGAATTCACCGGGGAAGATCTTTCTTTCAAACCACATCCGCGCTCCAGCACCGTCGCACAGATCATCGAGCACGAGCTGCTGTCCGAACGCCGGTTCTTTGCCGAGTTTCTGGGCTTGCCGGAAGTGCCGGCGAAGGAAGTCTTGCCGCAGGACCGCACTCCTCACGGAATGGCGGTACGAATGGTGGAGCTCTCTCGCGCACGTTTGCACTTCCTGGCAAAGCAAAGTGAAGACTGGTGGCTTGAAGTTGTTCCTTTCTTTGACGTGCAGCGCGAAAGAATCTGGATCTTCTGGCGGCGCGTCTTGCACACCGCGCATCATCGCGCCCAACTCGGAGTTTATCTCCGCATGCTCGATAAGTCGGTGCCCTCAATCTACGGCCCAACCGCTGATGTGCGTTGGGAAGGAGCAGACCCGACGAGTAGTGTAGCCGCAGCCAGCAGGAAATAGATCATCCTCCGCGTTTGAAGAACTGGACTGCACGCTCGTGTTTTTCCGGCGCCGCACGACTGTCGAATGTCCCCAGGTTTTTACGCTTGCCGGTTTTCTCGTCTACCTTACGGGAGTAGAGCCGATACTTACCTGATTTCAATTTTCTAATCATTGAATTTCTCCGTTCGTACGCGATTAACGCATACCGATGTTTCCTTCCGCTGCATCGAGTGCGTCTCGCGCCCCTTTTTAATTGCTGCATTCTTCCCCTTCGCAATCAGGATGCCTACGACGCATCTGAGTGGTTTTGTTGTGGCCAAACTAGCCTACAAGGTCTTGATGAAGCGCAGAGGATCATCAGTATTTATGTGCTCGCCTTAGGTATCGCAACTCCGCTCGCAGGAGTTCTCGCCGACCGTTTCAAACTAAAGCTCGTTTACATCCTGGGTCTATGCATCTTTCTCGGTTCGCTGCTGTCTGGTCTTGCTCCGAGTTTTTGGTTGCTCGTTGGCGCGCGTTCTCTTCAGGGAATTGGCGGAGGTATCGCGCTGCCTTTGAGCACCGTTATGCTTTTCACAACATTTGAAGACGAGGAGCCCCCGGATCGAATCGAAGAAAAAACGATTGAGCCCGCGAAGCGGGCGGAAGCATAAAGCCTGGGGCGCCAGCCCCAGGATAAGGAATCAAAAAGCGATTGAGCCCGCGAAGCGGGCGACAGCTCCTAACATCATAAGCTGTCGCCCGCTTCGCGAGCTCAATCGTTTCTCTACGATTCGATCCTGGGGCTGGCGCCCCAGGCTTTATGCTGTCGCCCGCTTCGCGGGCTCACCCATACATAATTTAGTACTGGTTGAGTTTGAAAATACGAGTGCTGGTTTAGTTGAAATACGCCGAAGGCGTTCGCTAATTGCAGCCCAGGGTTCGAGGAACGAGAACCCTGGGTTTATAACGTGATGTTGATTGAACCCTGAAAGGGTTCGCCAATCGCCTAACCCTTTCAGGGTTGAATACATTTGTTGTTTTAGCATACCCAGGGTTCTCGCAGGCTCGAACCCTGGGCTGCAATTAGCGAACGCCTTCGGCGTATTTCAACTGAACCACTACTCGTATTTTCAAAATCAACCATTACCCATAATTTCCGCCAATTGACAGCATCTGAAATCACGAGTAGGATTCGCCGCGCTTTGTAACCTCATTTGTATTGAAGCAATAGTTAGTTAAGTGTTCGAGGTGAAATGAGCCGGCGAGGTCCACGTATGGATCTCTTCGCTCAGTTCCGCTAAGAGGCGGCTGCCCAGGCCCTTCCAACCACTAACTGCAACTTTAAAACTTCGCCGGATAGTAATGCGCCCCGGCTTTGCACGTCGAATTGTGTCCGACATCGAAGAGGAATTCATGAAAAACCACCAGAAATCGATGGCCAGCCTGTTAGTTCTCCTAATCTATCTACAGTCATTGGCAGTGCCTGCTCTTGCCGCTACAGAATTTGTTCGCCCGACTTACCCGAACACTGCACCAACAGTCGCGACTCAGAGCAGCAGCACCGGTGTCGAGCTAACAGCCCTCAGCACCGCCTTCAATAACCACACCGGCATCGATTATCACCAGCGGACCAGAAAGGTCGTCGTCTCGGCCAATTCGACAACCGGACAGCCAAACAACTTCGAGCTCATTCAAGCCGACGGCGTCCACGCAAACTTCTCCAACGTTAGCGGCGTGAGCGGCGAGCTAAAGATCGCCACCGCACGTGACGATGGCTTCGGCGTCAGTCTCGCCGGCTTCAAACCGGGTGATCTCTTTACCAGCACTGACGCACCCGGCGTCGTCGCGCGCGTCGCGAGTGATGGCGGGACGGTGCAGAACCCCTGGGCCACGCTCACCGGCGAAACAGGATTGGTTACCGGACTGTATGTCGATCGCACCGGCATCTACGGCGGCGACGTGATTGCCGTCACGACAAGCGGCGGTATCTGGAGGATCAACCCGAACGGCCTCGCAACCCAGGTCGCCTTACTCGGAACAGCGCTTACGGGAGTCACTACGATTCCTGACGCACCCGAGAAGTACGGTCCGTGGTCTGGAAAGATTCTGGCCGGCGCAAAGGAACAAGGCCTTCTTTACGCCGTTGACGCCAATGGCAGTGTCGTTACTTACACGCTCAATCTGAACCCCGCTGACATCCGCGTGATTCCCGCGCACGAAAACTTTTACGGCGTCGATCGAGTAAGCAGAAAACTCTGGGGCGCGCCGGCAGACGCATTCGCAGACATGATCGGCGACATTCTCATCGCCGAATCGTCCGGCATGCTCACGCACGTTCGCTGGAACGGAACAGACTTCGAATCACGTCACATCGCGCAGGCGCCCCAGTGGTCGCAAATCACATTCGCGCCTGCGGGCATCGCCGAGATGCGGGGCGTCAAACAGGTTTTTGACAACCTCGCCGTGGTGCGACACGCGCCCGAGCTCAACGACGGCCGCGTCGAGGGCGCGCTCTGGCAGCTGCTCGGCGAGAACATCTTTATGGCGGGTAACTCCACCATCACTTCAGATCTGCTCGTTCCGGGCACGCCTACGGTCTCGATCATTGATGGCCAGCCGACTTTCGGTGGCGTCATTGAGGGAAGTGACAGCACGCAGCCGACAAACTACCAGTTGAACTTAAGCGGTAACGCTTCGCTCCGGTTCCTAATTACGCGCACGGATCCGATGACGTTGACGGCGGTCCCGTTACCGCCGGAGCCAGCCGGAACACGCATCGTCTCCTTAACACAGGCGGGTCAAAGCGCTGGCGACTTCTCAACGTTGCGTGACTTGTCGCTTTCCGGAAAAGCAGGCGCTGTTATCGTGCCGCCGGGAACGTACGGCAAATTCTCAGCATCGAGCCGCTCCGCATTCATCTTCGGTGTCGCAAACGCCACTGAGCCGTCGACCTACAATCTCGAAGAGCTGAGTCTTTCCGGCAGCAGCGAGCTGCGTCTGGTTGGTCCGGTAATTCTGAACGTTAAAAACAAAGTGTCGCTCGTGGGTTCGACTCTGGGCGCCGCCGAAGATCCGAAGCGCATGTCTCTGGCGATAGCCGGCGAGGGATTGAGCCTGAGCGGCGGAGCTGTGCTTTACGGCATCGTGCGCGCGCCGCAAGGTTTGGTTTCAATCACAGGAAAGTCGCGTGTGCGCGGTACGGTCAGTTGCGATCGACTTCAGATCAACGGCAACGGTGTGTTGCAGATTACCGAGAACGACGTTCCCTTGCCGCCGATCAATCGACCACCGCTGGTCGATGCCGGACCTGATCAGACCATCACACTTCCGACCGACACGGCAAGCCTGAGCGCCACGGCAACCGACGACGGATTGCCCGCGAACAGCAGTCTCACTGCGTCATGGCGCAAGGTCAGCGGACCCGGAACAGTCACATTTGCTGATGCGACTAGCCTGAATACAAGCGCGACCTTCGTCGATCCAGGTGACTACGTTCTCGAGTTGAAAGTATCTGACGGCCAGCTCTTCAGCACCGACACAATCACTATCACCGTCATCCCGCGCAACCAGGCGCCGGCAGTCGAAGCCGGACCCGATCAGGAGATCGAATTACCAAACTCCGCGACGCTGAACGGTTCTGTAACTGACGACGCGCTTCCACGTGGCGCAACTGTGACCGTGAGCTGGAGCGTCGCATCCGGCCCCGGCAATGTCACTTTCGCCGACGCAAACGCTGCAACGACGAGCGCCACCTTCAGCGCTCCCGGAACTTACATCCTTAAGCTAACAGCCAACGACACCGAGTTTAGTATCGATGATCAACTGACGATCACGGTCTACCCGGAGAACCAGCCGCCAACCGCCAACGCCGGAGAAGATCAGACTATCCGTCTCCCCAACACTGCACATCTGCAAGGCATCGTGAACGACGACGGTTTTCCGCACGGCAGCACCCTGACGTCAACGTGGACGCAGGTGAGTGGACCAGCGCCCGTCACCTTTGCCGATGTCTCTGCCGCAAACACGACCGCGACGTTCACAACAGACGGCACGTACGTATTGAGACTCACCGCCAACGACACTCGCTTCACCGTGTCTGACGACGTCACGATCACAGTCCTGCCGGCAAACGAAGCCCCGGTAGTCAACGCCGGCATCGATCGCACATCAGCATGGCCAGGCGGCGGTCTCGAGTTGCAAGGTACGGTTAACGATGACGGCTTACCCGCCAGCAGCACTCTCGCCGCTACGTGGGCGAAGGTGAGTGGTCCGGGCAGCGTGACCTTTGCTGATTCCCACGCGCCTGTCACTTCAGTCACTTTCAGCGCGCCGGGTGTTTACACCTTGCGATTGTCAGCGACTGATTCAGCTCTCTCGGCCAGCGATGACGTGACGATCAGTCTGAGCCAGTTCAACCAGGCTCCAGTGGTCAATGCCGGCCCGGATCAGCTCATCACGCTGCCTGTTTGTGCGTCTCTTTCCGGCTCAGCGACAGACGACGGCTTACCAACCGACAGCACGCTCTCATATCGCTGGATCAAGGTTAGCGGATCAGGCACGGTCACATTCGCCGACGCTTCCGCCCTGGTGACAAGCGCGTGCTTCAGCGGCAGCGGTGTCTACGTGCTCCGGCTGACTGCGAGCGACTCGGGTCTCGCCGCAAGTGACAACATCACAATCACGGTCAACACGGCGCCGCACATCACGTCGCAGCCCGTTCTGACCTATCAACCACCCACAACCACGGGTTCAGCAATCGTTCTGAACGCGACGGTTAGAGACTTTAGAGACACTCATCCCGATTTCGAGAAGGGAATTTCAGGCTTAGTCACGGGCCTGGTCCAAACGCAGCTCGGTACTGACAATAAACCAATCTTCGTTGGTCCAAATGGTCGCGGCGCGATCTCGAGCACGGCGAGCTTTAACCAGTGGTACAACGACGATGCGACCGTAAATTCGAAGACGATCACCCCGGTCGTACTGAGCGAGACCGCGCCAAACTCCGGTGTCTACTCATTCCAGTCGAACGCGTTCTTCCCGATAGACGGGCAACTCTTCGGCAATCAGGGCCGCGTTCACAACTACCACTTCACGCTCGAGCTGCACACGAACTTCACTTACCGCGGCGGCGAAGTCTTTCAGTTTACGGGTGACGACGATATCTGGGTCTTCATCAACAACCGTTTGGTGGTCGACCTCGGCGGCGTTCACGGCGCGGCGTCCGGCTCTGTCAATCTCGACACGCTTGGCCTGACTACGGGCAGCACGTACAAGTTTGATTTCTTCTTCGCCGAACGGCACACGACCGACTCAAATTTCCGGCTCCAGACGAGCATCGGCCTTTCGCCGGATCAGCAGTACAAGTACCAGGTGCAGGCTGTTGATACTGACAACGAGCAGCTTTTCTACAGTCTTTTGACAGCGCCGCAGGGAATGCAGATCAACTCGGCTACGGGATTGATCACGTGGAATCCGAGTATCAACCAGGTTGGTACGCACGATGTCGTCGTCAAAGTCGCCGATGCGCGCGGTGGCTTCGATACGCAGAGCTACACTTTGACGGTCGTCGATCCGCGCAATAAGGCGCCGCTCGTCAACGCTGGAGCGGATCAGACGATCACGCTACCTGCAACGGCGAATCTTCAGGGCACAGTGACGGACGATGGTCTACCGGTGGGAACGACTCCGGCTGTTTCATGGAGCGTCGTGAGTGGACCGGGAACAGTCGTCTTCAATAACCCGAACTCTGCGACAACGACAGCCAGCTTCAGCAAAGGCGGAACGTACGTCTTGCGGCTGACCGCGAATGACTCTGCGCTACTCAGCTCTGACGACGTCACAGTCACCGTCATTCAACTCAACGCCGCTCCAACAGTCAGCGCCGGCCCCGATCAGACGATCACTTTGCCGGATACCGTGGCTCTCAACGGCTCTGTCACCGATGACGGTTTGCCGACGAGCGTCGTCACGAGCACGTGGAGCGTTGTGAGTGGCCCGGCCGCAGTAACGTTTACGCCCGTAAGCCAACCGGTGACGACCGCCACATTCACCGTTCCCGGCACATACGTACTTCGACTCACGGCCAACGATTCACAGTTGAGCGGGAGTGATGACGTTACGGTTACAGTCAATCCGCATCCGTGCCTCACGCCGCCGCATGGTCTGGTCGGCTGGTGGCAAGGCGAAGGCAATTACAGCGATTTGGTGAGCGGTAACAACGGCACGCCGTTGAATGGCCCAACCTTCATCGGGGGACAAGTCGGGCAGGCATTTAAACTCGATGGCACCGACGATTCGATTCAGATTGCTGACTCGACGCGCCTCAAGCCGGCGAACATAAGTGTTTCGGCGTGGGTCAAATTCGACTCCCTCGATTCGGTCACGTCCGATATCGGCTTGCAATATATCCTTTTCAAACGCGGCAACGGCCCGTTTGAAGCCTTCTCGCTCTTCAAGCTTCGTGGCACTGGTCCCGACGATCGAATCCATTTCCTCGTCGGCTCAAATCCAACCGTTAACCTCAGGGCCGCTGCCGTCTCCACGACAGTAATCAAAGCGGGGCAGTTCTATCACCTCGTCGGCACTTACGACGGGCACGATATCAAGCTTTATGTGAACGGCGTGCTCGAGCGGACACAACCGAACACCTTCGACATCGGTTACCTGAATGGTAAACCGCTCGTGATTGGTGGATCGGGTGAGCCGTTCAATGGCCGAGTGCGAGGCGTAGTCGACGAGGTTCAGATCTACAATCGCGCCCTCTCCGCTACAGAGGCTCGTTTGGTCTATGAGACCGGAACCACTGGTCTGTGTGCGGTTGAAGTCAATCATCCACCCACAGTTAACGCCGGACCCGATCGAACGATCACGGTTCGCGACGCGGCAAGCTTACAGGGAACAGCGACAGACGACGGCCAGCCCGCGGGCAGCACGCTTTCGGTCAACTGGTCAGTCGTGTCTGGCCCAGGTACGGTCACATTCGATAACCCGCAGCAGGCCAGCACTACGGCGACTTTCAGCCAAACAGGAACTTACGTCCTGCGACTCACAGCCAACGATTCCGATCTGATAACTGACGATGATGTCGTCGTCACTGTCAATCCCTCCGCCGGCAATCAACCGCCGACGGTCAGCGCCGGCGCAGGCCAAACAATCCAAATCGAACAAACTGCGACACTCAACGGCACGGCCACTGATGACGGTCTACCCGCAGGCAGCACGCTTGCGATCACCTGGTCTGTCGTGAGTGGGCCAGGCCAGGTCGTCTTCGGTAACACACACCAGGCACAGACGACCGCCACGTTCAGCACGCCGGGAACGTACGTGTTGCGTCTCACTGCATTCGATACGGAGATAACACGCTTTGCCGATGTCACGATCGTAGTCAAGCCGACAAATCACGCGCCAGTGGTCAATGCCGGACCTGACCTCGCGATCACGCTACCTGCCACAGCGGCGCTCAACGGCGCCGCGACTGATGACGGCCTGCCAACTGGTGGAACACTATCAGTGTTGTGGAGTGTCGTGAGTGGACCAGCTCAGGCCGGTTTCAATCCGCTAAACCGCGCGGCGTCAATCGCGACTTTCAACACGCCGGGCACGTATGTCTTACGACTGACGGCGAACGATTCGGAGTTGAGCACCAGCGACGACGTCACCGTAGTAGTCAACGCGGCGGCGCCGCCGGCTGTCGTGAGCATCAACTCACCGGCTGACGGCTCCTCGATCACCAACCGCACGAGCTTCATCGGCAGTGTCAGCGCGGGCTCAGTGTGGAAACTCGAATACAGTCTCAACGCGGACCCGCAAGTCTGGACCACGATCGCTTCAGGCAACACGGCTGTGACCAACGGTCTGCTCGGAACTTTCGATCCAACTCTGCTCATAAACGGCATCTACACCGTCCGTCTGAGCGCCACGAATGCCGGCGGGCAGACTTCGTTCAATACGGTCAGCGCAGTTGTCGGCGGCGAGCTGAAGGTCGGAAATTTCACAGTGTCATTCACCGATCTCGATGTGCCAATGGCGGGTATACCGATTCAGGTCGTGCGCACCTACGACAGTCGCGACACGCGCACGGGTGATTTCGGCGCCGGATGGACACTTGGACTACGAAACGTTCGCGTTGAGAAATCAGGCGTGCTCGGCGCTAATTGGGAACAGACAGTCACTGACGGCTTCCTGCCGACGTATTGTCTGCAACCCACAAAAGTGCCGCTCGTCACAGTCACGTTCGCGGACGGCAGGCTCTTCAAATTCCAGGCCTCGCTGAACGCTCAATGCCAGTTGATCGCACCGTTCGAGTTTGCCACGGTGGGTTACACACAGCTCGCTGGAACACCGGGCACGCAAGGCGCGAGACTCGTAGCTCTCGACGATAATGATGTCTTCGTCGCAGGCGCGGCCCCGGGCGATGCCGAGCTGCTTAGCGCCGAGAGCGTCGAACCCTACAACCCCACACGCTTCCAACTAACTACCGCGGAAGGCACTGTTTTTATCATTGATGAAAAAGCCGGCCTCCAGTCGATCAGGGACCTTAACAACAACACCGTTACGATCACTTCGCAGGGAATCATTCACTCGAGTGGCAGAAGCATCACCTTCACGCGCGACGCGCAAGGCCGGATCACGAGAATCACTGATCCGTCCGGCGAACAGCTCAGCTACGCTTACGACGCGAAGGGTGATCTTATAAGCTCAACTGATGCGGACGTGCGTACCACCACTTACGCATACAACTCAACTCATGGTCTGCTCGATATCGTCGATCCCGCGAACCGTCGCGGCATCAGAAATGAATACGATGCGAGCGGGCGTTTACTGAGCACGACCGACGCTGACGGGAACACGATTCATTACAGCTTCAACCCGAACACGCGACAGCAGATTGTCACCGATCGCAAGGGCAACATAACTGTCTACGAGTTTGACGAGCGAGGCAACACGCTCAGCATCACCAACGCGGAAGGCAAAGTTACACGTGCAACCTACGATCTCGCCGGCAATCGTCTGACCCAGACGGATCAACTCGGCAACACGACCACCTATACCTACGACAGTCGCGGCAACAGGCTGTCGAAGACTGATGCTCAGGGTCGCATCACTCGTTACACCTACAACGAGCGCAACCAGATCACGAGTATGACTGACGCCAACGGCAACACCGTCACGAATACTTTTGACGCTGCCGGAAACATGCTTACAGCAAAGGATGCGCTCGGCAACATGATCACTTTCACTTACAACTCCGCCGGTAAGCCACTGACTCGTAAGGATCCGGAGGGTCGCATCTCGTCTTTTGAGTATGACCCGTTTGGCAACTTAACGAAGGAGACGGACCGGCTCGGCAATTTCACGCGCTATACCTATAACGGACTCGGTGAGCGCACCACTGTTACGGACGCGCGCGGAAACACGATTACGTTCAACTACAGCGATGCTGGATTACTGACCTCAACTGTCGACGCCCTCGGCAAGACAACGAGCAACGAGTACGACACGGCCGGCAACATGTCGGCGATCGTGGATGAGCTCAGTCACCGGACAACGATGACCAGCGACGCGACCGGAACGCCGTTGCAAACGACTTACGCCGACGGCACGCAGCTGAATCTCGAGTACGACGCTAATGGTGAGTTGTCAGGCAGCTCAATTACAGGAGGTCTCGCCCCTACTCTCGAGCGTAGCCTGGTCGGTCTGCCCAGCAAGATTACGGTTGCGCCGGGCATAACACTTAGCTACCAGTATGACGCCAAAGGACGAAAGACTTCCGACTCAGATCCGCGCGGCAACGCGACCACTTACCAGTACAACCTGCTGGACAAAGTCACGTTGCGAACGGATGCGCTTGGCAATCAAACACGTTACAGCTATGACGGTGTCGGCAATTGCATCGCCGAAACTGATGCACGCGGAAACACGATCAGTCACACTTACGATAAAGCCAACCGTCTGTTGCGCACGACGCTACCCGACGGAAATTTCTTCGAGAACACTTACGACTCGCTCGGCCGTGTGATCTCTCGACGAGATTTTGCCGGTAACGTCACCGGTTTCACTTATGACGCGGAAGGTCACCTGCTCACCGTAACGCAGCCGGGCGGCGCCGTTACTCGTTACGAGTATGACGCCAACGCTAACTTGATTTCCTCGACAGACGTTCTCGGGCACAAGACGCTTTATGAGTACGACAAGATGAATCGTCTCACGAAGAAGACGTTCCCTGATACGACGACGGAAATCATGGTCTATAACGACGGTGGTCAGCTCACTTCAAAAACTGACCAAAACGGTAAAGCCACTACTTACGATTACGACAACAGGGGCCGTATCTCCGGGATCCACTATGCGGATGGAAACACGGTCACTTACACCTACACTGCAACCGGGAAGCGCGACACTGTTACGGATTCTCGTGGCGTCACAGATTTTGACTACGATGCGATGGATCACGTGACGCGTGTGCGCTATCCGGATGGAACGCTGATCAGTTACAGCTATGACCCAGCCGGGAACCGGACCAGCATTACTACGCCGGACGGCGCAACCGTGTACACCTATGACGGCGCCAACCGCTTAACGAAGGTGACGGATCCGCGTGGTTTGATCACTACGTACGACTACGACGGCCGAGGCAACGTCATCACGGTTAAGCACCCGAACGGCCTGACCACCGCGAAGACTTACGATCAAATGAACAAGCTGCTTTCGGTTAAGACGACGAAGGCAAATGGCGACGTAGTCTTCCAGGAAACATACGTGCGTGATGCGGACGGACGGCGGACGAAGATCACACAGCTCGACGGCTCGTTAGTCGAGTACGACTACGACGCGCTGTCGCGTTTGAAGACTGAAACCTATAAGAATTCGGGCGGCGCCGTCCTGCGGCAGCTCTCGTACGCGTACGACGCTGTCGGCAACCGCTTGACGCTCAGTGACAACGGTACAACGACCACGTACACCTACAACGGGAACGATCAGCTGACGTCTGATGGAACGAGTACCTACGCATACGACTCGAACGGCAACACGCTGTCGAGAAGTGTGGGCACGTCGTCGGTCCGCTTTACTTATGACACCCGCAACAAGCTCACGCAAATAACGCAACCGGACAATTCCACGGTTAACTATTCCTACGATTCGGATGGGAATCGCGTCCGGTCGGTTGGGCCAGGTGGTACAACCAACTACGTCGTTGATCCGGCGAGTCGTGCGCCGCAAGTCGTGGTTGAAACTGACGGCAGCGGACACATCGTCGCGTCATACACGTACGGCCTCGGGCTCATCAGCCAGAGACGAAACGGCGTTGATTCGTTCTACCTCTCCGACGCGCTGGGCTCGACGAAAGCGTTGACGGATAGTCAGGGCGTAGTCACGGACCGTTATTCCTACGACGCTTTCGGACAACTGCTCTCGAGTACTGGAACGACGGTCAATTCGTACCTCTACACGGGCGAGCAAAAGGATGATGCGGCCGGACTCTATTACCTGCGGGCTCGTTACTACGACCCGGCAGTTGGCCGCTTCATGGAAGCGGATCCGTATCAGGGCAAACCGCAGGAGCCGGCCAGTCTGCACAAGTATGCCTACGTGCAGAACAATCCGGTTAACAGGACCGATCCGCTCGGTCTCTACGGCCCTGAAGAGGGAACTGCAGCGCACCAGACGATTGGGCGTTTCTACATCTGGGCCTACGGCGATTACTTTGTACAGAAGGGAGTCGCCCCCAATGCGGGATTTGATCCATCGATCAGTATAGGTGACGGTTGGGGAGCTTATAACCGGGCCATCAGGTCGGGAGAAGAGAGTATGGGGGCTCGGCCCGATCTGCGTAACTACCTGAGCGGAGATGTTTACGAAGTAAAGCCGCTAACGACATATGGAGTTGGGACGGCTTTTAAAGAAGCTACCGCATACGCAATCGCTTTGAACTTCTTCGAATTCGACGAGCCGGGATTGGGTGTTTGGTATCCGGGTGTGTTCACATTTCCGCCGGTCATGATTTTTGCTGACGGAGATGGAGAGGAAACGCTGACGGCTTTTGCGTATCCGTTATTGCCGGATCCTGGCGCGGTTCTCTACAGCAATAATGTGGTGCGAGACATGGCCAAACTCGAAGCGGTTGCGGCTGCTAAGAGGGTCGGGTATGCGGCAGTAAAACGACTCGTCAAGATAGGACCGAAACTAATCCAGGATTATCAGAGGGCGGGGCTCATCGAGAATCAGGAACAGATCAAAATCCACGCAGCGTTCGGTGTCCCTCTATAGCAACTGTGGGGCGGCATTCTGTGGCCGCCCGTCTGGTAACAACGAACGGGTGGCCACAGAGAGGGCCACCCTTACGGTTGTATGCTCAGGGTCAAAGTCATTGCAGGTAGACCCATTTCGCGAAGAAGTCTTTGAGACTCTTTCCGTTCGCTTCTTCCATTGCAGTGACGAAGTCGCTTGTGACTACGGATTTTCCGAAGTGTCGGCGTGTGAACAATCGTAGGCCGTTCCAGAACGCGCGCTCGCCCATCTCTTCGCGTAGCAAGTGCATGACGTAAGCGCCCTTGTCGTAAACGAGCGTTCGATCTTCGCGCGTCGGACTCTTCCAATCGGGAAACACCAGCGACTTGTCTTTACCTGCGGCGCGCACTTTCTCGTAGTTCGTTTTATAAGTCTCGATCTCGCGCAGGTAAGCTTCTCGTCCGAAGCGATGTTCGAGATACGCCGCGGCGATGAACGTCGCGATGCCTTCATTGAGCCAGAAGTGGTTCCAGTCGCGGCAGGTCACCATGTTTCCCCACCACTGGTGCGCAAACTCGTGCGCCGCAAGCCAGAGGTCCTGCTCGTTTTCCAGTATCTGCTTGCCATACACCTCTTTCAACGCCGTGAAGCTGCTCATCTCCTGTTCGACACCGCCTGCCGCAAGCACCTGCGTGTACGTTCGATCGGCGTACTTCACACCCGCGCGCTCTTCGAAGAAGTCGAGCATGTCAGGCGTGTCGCGAAAGATGCGGCGCACTTCGATCGCGGTGTAGTTGGTGGCGAGATATTGAAACTCGACGTTTCTTCGTTTCTCCTTCACGACGTGAAATGGGCCAGCCGCGAAACCGAAGATGTACGTTGGAATCGCGGTGCTTTGTCGCCACTCGGAAAGGCGTTTATTGTTTGGCAGCTCGCGTTGTGAGATGAAGCTGCCGTTCGCGATTGGGGTTAAGTTCGCCGGCAGGATCAGTTTGAATGTCAGTGTTGCTTTATCCGCCGGATCGTCTACACAAACCATCCACTGGCTCGTGGAGAAGATCGT
>Ga0207712_10001149_pt1 | contig 18420 bp, 17 predicted proteins | sample KBSS44metaG_FD_184402 | JGI IMG/M metagenome (GOLD analysis project Ga0207712, IMG submission 184402) | Switchgrass rhizosphere microbial communities from Kellogg Biological Station, Michigan, USA - KBS S4-4 metaG (SPAdes) (version 2) | ecosystem: Host-associated > Plants > Roots > Rhizosphere... | reverse complement strand
GTTGCCCTCGCGCATATCTTGAATCTGCGCCTGACCCATCTGTTCGGTACGTGTTGCCCGCCGAATCAGGCGAATTGAGAAGTGTGGCCAGGATGGCCGCTTTCTGATTTTCGCGTTCAAGGACGAGCGCACCGGTACTGTGCGATTGTGTAACGTCGCATCGAGCACCTAACATGCGCGCATCGACGCGCGCCTACTCCGCGCACGACCAAGCATGACCATCCCGCACTCTCATCACGACCATGACCACGCGAGTACCGGCGAGCGGCGCCTGTTGTGGGCGTTCGTGCTGACCTCGATCACGCTCGTCGTCGAAGTGGCGGGCGGTTGGTTTTCCGGATCGCTGGCCTTGCTCGCCGATGCAGGCCACATGTTCGTCGATGCGTTCGCGCTGCTGCTCGCCTTTCTCGGCGCCTACTTCGCGCGACGACCGGCGGATGACAAGCGCAGCTTCGGTTACGCGCGCCTCGAGGTACTCGTCGGCTACACGAACGCATTGTTCCAGTTCGCGCTTGTCGCCTGGATCGCGGTCGAAGCGATAGGGCGTTTCGCCAAGCCCGAGCCGATTCTTTCCGGCACGATGCTGATCATTGCCGTGGCAGGGCTCCTAGTGAACCTGTTCGTGCTGCAAGTGCTCGGCGGCCACGATCACGACGATCTCAACACGGCCGGCGCGCGCCTGCATGTGCTCGGCGATCTGCTCGGCTCGTTCGGCGCCGTCGCCGCGGCGCTGCTGATCCGCTGGCAGGGCTGGCTGTGGGCCGACCCGGCGTTTTCGATCCTTGTTTCGTTGCTGATCCTCGGCAGCGCGTGGAGGCTGCTCAAGCGCTCGGCGCACATCCTGCTCGAAGGCACGCCGGATGGCGTCGACACTGCGCAGGTTGCCATCGCCGCGCGCGCCAGCGAGGGCGTGGTCGACGTGCATCACGTGCATGTCTGGCAACTTGCCGGCGGCCGCCGCCTCGCCACGCTGCATGCGCGGCTGACCGAGGAGGCGGATGCGCACACAGCGCTAGCGCAGGTTCAGACCATCCTCAAGGAAAAGTTCCAGATCGTCCATGCGACCGTGCAAATCGAGCGGCGCGACTGCGCGCACGAGGACTGCGGACGGCATGCGCATGACGATCACGACCATGCGCATGACGATCACAACCATACGCACGATTCCGCACACGCGCACTGATTTGCTCTCGTTTTCCCCTGAGGGAAAGGGAAGCGCGTACTTTCTCAACTGCGGCGTTTCTCCAACCAGGCTCGTGCACGCTCGCGGCCGAGGTCGCGCAGGTCGCGCAGGAAATCCATGCGCGCGGTGAGCCGCGTCTTCGCGCTGTAGCTGTCCAGCGATTCGCCAGGTTCGAGGACCTGGATGTCGATCTTCTTCAGGCGCTGGCCGAGCGGGGTCAGCGGGAAGTTCTTCGCCAGCATGTTCTGCGCGGTCTGCAATGTTTCGAGCTCACGGATAAATGTGGTTGAGAACGACAACTCGGTGATGCGCTCGCCGATTTCGCGCGCGGTCGCGGGCGGTTGTGCACGCTCGATCGGCTGCACGAGCACGCAGGCGATCGTCTCGGCATTGCAGAGGTAGACCAGCGGTTCGATTGCGGGATTGCCGGCGTAGCCGCCGTCCCAATATGCCTCGCCGTCGATCTCGACCGCTGCGAACAACTGCGGCAGGCAAGTGCTGGCGATCAGCGCGTCGAGGGTCAGGTCGGCATTGTCGAACAGTTTCAGGCGTCCGTCGCGCACGCGCGTCGCGGCGATGAACAGCTTGAACGGTGAGCTGTTGCGGATCTTGTCGAAGTCGAACAGCGCTGCGGCGATGTTCTTGACCGGATTGATGCCGAGCGGGTTCATCTCCTGCGGCGTGAAATAACGCGTCAGGCCGAGCAGGATGCGCTCGGTCGCCGCTCCTGCGGGCGAGGCGAATGCCCAACGCATCAGGCTGGCCTGCGCGCCGACCGCTTCCCAGAGTTTGGCCAACATTTTGCGCGCGCCGTCGCGCTCGCCGTCGAGCCAGCCCTGGGTCAGGGCGCAGGCATTCATCGCGCCGCTCGAGGTCGCACTGATGCCGTCGAAATCTAGCGAACCTTCCTCGAGAAAATAGTCGAGCACGCCCCAAGTGAAGGCACCGTGCGCACCGCCGCCCTGCAAGGCGAGGCTGATGGTCGAGTCGGCGGGAGCCTTGGGCATGTCGGCATCATAGCCTGAGCGCGAACACGACGTTGTGGCTTGAGCGTGCAGGCAGGCCGGTGGACGCGTTCGCTAGCGACGGTCGATTTCACGCAGCATGTCCGGATCTGGCACGGCAGTACGCGCGAGCAGATCGTGCGCGGTCTTGCGTTCGCGTTGTGCCACCGCAGGTTTGTCCTGCGTGTCGGCAATGCGTGCGAGCAATGTGTGCAGTTGGGCAAGCCCGACGTCGTCGTTCGGCGCCGTCCGCGTGCGTGTCTCCAGGGCGCGGGAGGCCAGCTCCTGGGCCTCGTCCGCACGACGCAGGCCGAGCAGCGCATGGGCCCGGGCAGCCCATGCCGCCGCCATGCGCGGATCCTGCGGATTCAGCTTTTCCAAGGTGGCGATGACGCCATCGGCTTCCTTGAGAGCCTCGTCCGGCTTCCCCGCGCGATTGAGGATGGCGGCATACGACAGATGCACGTAGGCGCCGATCAACGGCGGACTGGCTGGAGAATCGGCTATGCGCACCGCGCGCTGCGCATAGCCGATCGCCTGGTCATGCCGGTCGCGCCGGATTTCCAGCTGCGCCAACGAGTTCAGGTCGCTCATGACCATCGGGTGCTGCTCGCCGAGCATCTTCAGGTGCAACTCCAGTGCGCGTTGCATCAGCGGTTCGGCTTCGGCGTAACGCCCGCTCTGCAGGAACACGGTGGCGAGATTATTCGCGGTGGTCGCGGCGGGGGCGGTGTCGCCGAGGCCGAGCTGCTTGTAGATCGAAAGCGCTTCGCGGAATTCTTGTTCGGCCTCGGGAATCTGCTTGCGCGCATTGGCGAGCATGCCGAGCGAATTGAGCGTGTTGGCGACATCCGCATGCTGTTCGCCGAAGACCTTGCGTTGAACGCGCAGTGCTTCCTCGAGCGAGGCTCGGCTTTCGTCGAGATGATCCTGTCCGCGTTGCGCTGCGCCGAGCACCTGCAAGGTTTCCGCGACGGCGGGGTGCTCGTTGCCGAGTCGCTTGCGCCGGATCTCGAGCGCGCGCAGCAACTCGGTTTCCGCCTCTTTCGTACGTCCTTTCTCGAGCAGGGCGACGGCATAGTCGTTGCGCATCTGCGCGACGCGAGTGTCCTCGTCGCCATACAGATTACGTGCGCTGGCGATGGCTTGTTCGAAGGTTGTCGCAGCTTCGTCGAAACGCCCACGGCGGGTAAGCACCAGTGCTTCGGTCTGGCGGTCGCGCGCCTGGTCGGCGATGCCGGCCTCGCCGCGGCCGGCGTCCAGATCGTAGGCGGCACGCGCGTCGGCGCGGGCCTCGTCGAAACGGCCGCGCTTTTCTTGCACCTGGGCGCGAATGATCAGGGCGCGCGAGTGCATGGCCGGGTCGGGGTCGCTCGCGAGCAGGAATGCCAGCCTGCGCTCCGCATCGTCGAGCCGGCCTTGGGCGAGGTCGACGGCAGCCAGCTCGGTCTCGGCGCGCAGCCGGCTCGCCGATGCCTCGTCGAATGTGGAGAGCGCGCTTTGCAGCAGTCGCGTAGCCTGCGGATACTGGCCGAGCTGCGCGTACAGCGAGCCTAGGGTCAGCGCCATCTCGCCGCGCAGCCGCGGCTGATCCTTGAGTTCGTTGTCGATGCGCTCGCTGCCGCGATCGAGCAGCTCGCGTGCGGTAACGCGCTGTCCCGCGGCGCTGTCGGGAGAGGAGGCCTCGAAAATGCTGGTCAGGAATGCCTGCGCGGAACGTGCAAGCAATGCCTCGGAGTCGGCCTTGCGCGCCTGCCACAAGGCGATGCCGGTGCCGGCGATCAGCGCAACCGCGATCGCTACGATGGCGGCAATGCCGACGATGTGGCGGCGGGCGAATTTCGCGACGCGGTAGCGCCTGCTGTCGGCGCGCGCGAGGATCGGCCGACCCGCGCGCCAGCGGCGGATGTCGTCCGCGAACGCTGCGACCGTCGGGTAGCGCCGCGAAGGATCGGTATCGGTGGCGCGCGCGACGATGACGCCAGCGTCGCCGCGCAGCGCACGCGGGTTGACCGCCTGCGGGCCGTTCTGGCTGGCGCGTTCGCAGGCGCCGGCGAGGCGTTGCGATGGGTGGCCGGTGGTCGCATCAGGATTATCGTGGAAGCGCGCGCCGGTCAGCAGCTCGAACAGCAGCACGCCGAGCTGGTAAACGTCGACCGCCGTCGTGACCGTGGCACCGCTCGCCTGCTCGGGCGCGGCGTAGGCACGCGTGAACACGCGCGAGGCAGTAGCCGTGCGCTGCGCATCGCCGGTGTTCTCGAGCATCTTGGCGATGCCGAAATCGAGCAGGTGCGGCCGGTTGTCGGCATCGACGAGCACGTTGGACGGCTTGATGTCGCGATGCACGATCAGCAGGCGATGCGCATGCGCAACGGCATCGCACAGTTGCAGGATCAGGTTGCAGCGCGCGTCGAGATCGATGTCGTTGCGCTTGGCCCATTGGCCGAGCGGCACGCCGTCGATGTAGCCCGTGACGAGATATGGGCGTCCGTCTGCGGTGACGCCGCCGTCGAGCAGCGGCGCGATGCTCGGATGGGCGAGCCGGATCAGGATCTGGCGCTCACGACGGAAGCGGGCGAGGATTTCGCCGGAATCCATGCCGCGTTTGATCAGCTTGAGCGCGCCGCGTTGGGTGCCGGCATCGAGTTCGCGTTCGGCCAGATAGACCGCGCCCATGCCGCCCGCGCCGAGCACGCTGCGCGTGGTCCAGGGGCCGATGCGCTGACTGGGCGGCTCGACGGCGTCTTCGTCGACCAAGGCGCTGCGCAGAAGTTCGTCGAAGGGTTTGTCCGTGATCAGGGCGGCGGGATTCACCATCTTCGCGTGGCCGAGCAGGCGGCGCAGCGCATCGGCGGTGGCGGCATCGTCGGCAGCAAGCCGCTCGAGCCATGTCGTGCGCGCGCCGTTGTCCAGATCCAGCGCCTCATCGAGCAGGGCAGACAGGCTCTTCCAGCGATCGGATTCGAACTTCGCCATCGGTGCGCCTGATGGTTGTCCTCAAGGTAGACGGAATTTCGCGGCGAATTACGCCACGGGCGGATCGTCCGGCAGCATCAGTTCGGCAAGCAGTGCGCGCGCCTTGACCAGATCGCGGTTGACCGTGCGCGCCGATACTTCGCGCAGGCACGCTATTTCGTCGATGCTCATGCCGGCAAAGACGTTCATCTCAAGCAGCTCGTTGAGCCCGGGATCGATCTCGTGCATCTGCGCCAGCGCGCGGTCGAGGTCGGCAAGATCGACGCGGGCTTGCACGGATACACCATCCTCGCCGTCCGCCTGCGACAGGGTCACCAGCATCGCGTCGCCGCCGCGCTTCTGCGCCTGCTTCGCGCGCAGGTGGTCGATCACGGTGGTGCGCAGCACGCGGCCGACGTAGGCGAAGAACTGGCCGCGCGTCGAGCCGCGCAGGCCCTCGCTGTCGGCCATGCGCAGGAAGCCTTCGTGGACGAGTGCCGTCGCGTCGAGCCCGGTCACGCCGCCCGCTTCGACCAGACGCGCGCGTGCGATGCGCTTGATTTCCGGATAGAGCCGACCGAACAGTTCGTTCGCCGCGAGATTGTCCCCGCTGCTCACGCGGACCAGCAGTTCGGTAATGCTTTGCATCCGCTCCAGTTCCCCGCGCCCCGCGCCGGCGACAAGCCTAGCACAGCGCCGAATTCCCAGGCGGCGCCCGCGCTGTTAAGCTACGCCACCTTTCAAATTCATTACAGGAGACAACGATGGGCAGAGGCGACCGCAAGACCAAGAAGGGCAAGACCGCGATCCGCAGCTACGGCAAGGCGCGTCCGCATGCAGCAAAGAAAGCTGTCGGCGCGAAGACTGCCGCGGCGAAGCCGGCGGTGAAAAAAGCCGCTCCGGCAAAGAAAGCCGCTGCGGCGAAAAAGCCGGCCGCCTGATCGGCGCATCCGTACCGCGACGAACCCCGCATCATGCGGGGTTTTGTTTATTCGGGGCTTCCGCCTTTCGCCGCTATGCGGCCGGCTCGGCCGTTCATGCCGCTCCTGCGGCGCGGTGCCCGCCGACGAAAACCTGCCGCGCCAGCGCGCCGCCGATCCAGTAGCACAGTTCAGCCGGATGGCTTGCGTTCCAGATGACAAAATCCGCGCGCTGGCCTGAGGCGAGCGTGCCGCGATCGCCAAGTCCGAGCGCGCGCGCCGCGTGCACGGTCGTCCCGAGCAATGCTTCTTCCGGTGTCATCCGGAACAGCGTGCAGGCCATGTTCATCGCCTGACGCAGGGAGAGCAGCGGCGAGGTGCCCGGATTGAGGTCGCTGGCGACAGCGAGCGCCACGCCGTGACGGCGGAACGTCTCGATAGGCGGCAGTGTACTTTCGCGCAAAGTATAAAAAGCGCCCGGCAGCATCACCGCGACGCTGCCGGCCGCGGCCATGGCGCCGATGCCGGCTTCGTTGGTGTATTCGAGGTGGTCGGCCGAGAGCGCGCCGAACTCGGCGGCGAGCGCCGCGCCGCCCTGGTCCGACAACTGATCGGCGTGCAGCTTCACCGGCAGGCCATGCGCGCGCGCGGTCTCGAAAACGCGCCGCGTTTCTGACGGCGTGAACGCGATGTTCTCGCAGAACGCGTCGACCGCGTCGGCGAACCCGGAGTGCGCGATCTTCGGCAGCATGTGAATGCAGACTTCGTCGACGTAGTCGGATTGGCGCCCGGCGAATTCCGGCGGCACGGCATGTGCGCCGAGGAACGTCGTGCGCACGCCTATGCCGAGTTCGTCGCCGATGCGGCGCGCAACGCGCAGCATCTTTGTCTCGTTTTCGAGATCGAGGCCGTAGCCGGATTTGATTTCGAGCGTGGTCACACCGTCCGCCAACAACGTTCTCGCGCGAGTCAGCGACTGCGCGAGCAGATCGTCCTCGCTCGCCGCGCGCGTGTTGGTGACGGTCGAGACGATGCCGCCACCGGCCTTGGCGATGTCGGCGTAGCTTGCGCCGTTGAGGCGCAGCTCGAACTCCGCGGCGCGATCGCCGGCGAAGACGAGGTGCGTGTGGCAGTCGATCAACCCAGGCGTGACCAGCGCACTGCGCGCGGAATGCACCTCGCGTGCGAGCGTGTCGGGCCGGCCGGGCAGGGCGGACATCGGTGCGGCGAACACGATGCGGCCGTCCTTCCAGCCGAGCGCGCCATCGTCGATCAGGCCGAACGCGATACCGTTGCCGGCCAGCGTGGCAAGGCGGCAATCGAGCAGCAGTCCATCCCAGAGCATGGTCATTTCTCCTCGTTCTCCGCCGGGGCGGCTGGTTTTGGATTGGGAGCGGGCGCGGCGGCGCGTTGGTGTTCGTCTATCAGACGCTGTGCGAACGCGCGATAGACGGGCACCGGCGCGATCAGCGAGGCGATCGCGCGCGCGAGCAGACATACTGCCAGGATCGGGATGACCATGCTCTGGTTGGCAGTCAGCTCGAGCGTAATCACGGCCGAAGTCAGAGGCGCCTCGGTGACGCCGGCAAGGAACGCCCCCATGCCGAGTAGCACGACCGCAGCCGTATCGACGTGCGGCAGCAGGCTCGAGATGGCATTGCCCATGCCGGCGCCGACCGCCAGCGCAGGTGAGAAGATCCCGCCCGGGATGCCAGCCCAGTACGAGAGGATGTTTGCTGCAAGCTTGAGCCAGCCGAACACGAAGGCCGCGCCATGCGTGGACTGCACGAGGTCGCGCGCCTCTGCGTAGCCGGTGCCGTAGATGCCGCTGCCGAAGCGCGCGCTAACGACGCCGAGTATGGCCAGCGAAAGACCACAGCCGGCTGCGAACGCGACCGGCCAGCGCGCGCGCAACGCGGCCACGCGCGCGAGCGGGTTGCGGCTCGCAGGATTGGGTTCCCGCAACAGGATCGTTCGCACGAACAGGCCGCCGCCGATGCCGCCGCAGAGCCCGCACAACGCGACCGCGAGCCAACTCTGGTCGAGCGGCAGGTCGGCGGCGACGCGGCCGAAGTAGGCGTAGTTGCCGAGCATGCCGAGCGAAACGATGCCGGCGAAGATGACCGCGGTCAGGACGATGCCGCTGAAACGATGCTCGAATGTGCCGGCGAGTTCCTCGATCGCGAACACCACGCCTGCGAGCGGCGTATTGAACGCGGCGGCGATGCCGGCACCACCGCCGGCGAGAATGAAGCGCGACAGGGCTTTCGGATCGTCGAAACCCAGACGCTTGCCGACCGAATACATGATGCCTGCGCCGACGTGGACTGTCGGGCCTTCGCGGCCGATCGAGGCACCGGCGAGCAAACCAAACAAGGTGAGGGCCATCTTCGCCAATACCACGGGCAGCGACAGCAGGCGATCACGATATGGCGCGTCGGGCACGTCGAGCGCGGCGATCACCTGAGGAATACCGCTGCCACGCGTAGCCTTGAGCGGCCCCGAAGTCAGCCACGCGAGTAACGCGAACGCCGCCGGCATGGTCACCAGCGGCAGCCACGCCGACACCTTGAGCATCGCGCGGAAGCCGGCGAAAGCGTAGTCGCTCGCTTGCGCGAATGAGATCGCGGCGAGGCCGACCAGCACGCCGCCGCCCCAGAGTGCCAACCGCCGCTTCCACTGCAAGGCGGCGAACAGTTCGTGGTCCAGCCTGTTGCGCAGGCGCGTGACTACGGGGCGTTCGTCGGATCCGTGCATGCGGTGATTATCGCAGAGCCGAGGTCGCAGCGCCGACTGCGATGCGGTGCTTTCGCGGGAGCGAATTCTGTGCCGCCGCATTTGCGCTGCGCGGCTGGCATACTGCGTGCGAGTCCAAGGAAAACCGCAAGCATGAAGAACTATTCCGCCGAGTCGTTGTGGGGCCCGCAGGGTTGGACGCGCGACGCGCGCATCGCGATCGATGCGGGTCGCGTCGCCACGGCGACGGGTGAGGAGGGCGAACGCCTCGGCCGCTGGGTTTTGCCCGGCATGCCGAACCTACATTCACATGCGTTTCAGCGCGCGATGGCCGGTTTGGCGGAACGGCAGACGAACCCCAGCGACAGCTTCTGGACCTGGCGCGAGATCATGTACGCCTTCGCCGGCCGCATCGGCCCGGACGACCTGCGCGCGATCGCGGCGCAGCTTTACGTCGAGATGCTCAAGGCCGGCTACACCCACGTCTGTGAATTCCACTACTTGCATCACCAACCCGACGGCAGGCCGTTTGCCGATCCGGCGGCGATGTCACTCGCGCTGATCGAAGCCGCACGCGAGGCCGGCATTGGCCTGACTCTGTTGCCGACGCTGTACATGACCGGCGGTTTCGACGGGCGCGCGCTTTCCGAACGGCAGCGTCGCTTCGGCTTCGATGTCGACGGCTATCTGTCGCTTTTGCGGCAGTTGGTGAAAATGGAAAATGCCGCATTGCGCATCGGCGTCGCATTGCATTCTCTGCGCGCAGTTCCGGAGAAGGCGATGCGCGTGGTGCTTGCAGACGAAACGACGCGCGCGATGCCGATTCACATCCATATTGCCGAGCAGATCGGCGAAGTGCAGGATTGCCTTGCACTGCGCAATGCGCGCCCGGTCGAATGGCTGCTCGACAACCTGCCGGTCGATGCGCGCTGGTGTCTCGTGCACGCCACCCATATGAGCGCGCAGGAAACGCAGCGGCTGGCGCAGTCGGGCGCGGTCGCCGGTCTGTGCCCGACGACCGAGGCCAACCTCGGCGACGGCTTGTTTGCGCTCAAGGCTTACCTCGACGACAGCGGCGCGCTCGGCATCGGCTCGGACAGCCATATCTCGGTGTCGCCGGTCGAGGAATTGCGCTGGCTCGAGTACGGCCAGCGCCTGGCGACGCGGCATCGCAATATCGCCGTGTCGGCGACGAACCATAGCGTCGGCGAAACCCTTCATGCGGCGGCGCTGCGTGGCGGTGCGCAGGCGTCTGGTGCCGCCATCGGCACAACCGCAGCCGGCGCGCGCGCGGACCTGGTCGTGCTCGACGAAACTTCGTCGCTGTTTGCGGGCCGCGACGAAGCCAGCCTGATCGACACGTTCCTGTTCGCCGGCAATACCAACCTCGTGCGTCACGTCGTGGCGAACGGCGACTGGGTCGTGCGCGATTTCCGCCACCGTGACGAGGAGCGTATCGCCGAGCGCTATCGCCGGACCATGCGTACGTTCGCGGATCGCTGATTCACCCGAGGCGTCGTTCATAAACGCTGCTCGGGTCGGCTTCGAGACCAGCGGTTTGCCTCGCCCCGACGTCGCCCGCGAAGCGGGGAAAGATCATCTCGCCGGCGAGCGCGAGCACGAAGCCGCCGAACAGGACATAGTTCGCGGCGTGCTGGAGCTGGTGGGTCAACTGTTGTTGAGCGACAGAATCCGGCATGCCGAAGAAGAGTCAATGGGCGGGCAGCGCCATTGTATTGCGGCGAATCGACAGCGCCATCACCGCGGCTACGAGGCAGGCCGCGCCGGCGACCAGGAAGGCTTCGACGTAGTGGTTGGTCTGCACGCGCAGCACGCCCGCACCGTAGGCCGCGGTCGCTGCGCCGAGCTGGTGGCCGGCGCCGATCCAGCCGTAGACGAGCGGCGAAAGTTGCGGGCCGAAACGATCGGTGGTCAGGCGCACCGTCGGCGGCACGGTCGCGATCCAGTCGAGGCCGTAGAACACGGTGAACAGTCCGAGGCTGCCGATGCTGAAATCGGACCACGGCAAATACAGCAGCGACAGTCCGCGCAGGCCGTAGTAGACGCACAGCAGCACGCGGCTGTCGTAGCGGTCGGACAGCCAGCCCGAAGCCGTGGTGCCGAGGATGTCGAAGATGCCCATGAGCATGAGCAGGCCCGCCGCGCGTGTTTCGGTGATGCCGTTGTCGGCACAGAACGCGATCATGTGCGTGCCGATCAGGCCGTTGGTCGACAGGCCGCAAACGAAGAAGGTGGCGAACAGCAGCCAGAAGGTGCCGGATTTCGATGCGGTCGCGAGCGCGCCGAACGCGGCCGCGAGCGGATTGGCGCGCGTCGCGTCGCTCACCTCGGGCCCGGCGGCGCCGTAGCGATGCAGGCCGACTTCGGCCGGGCGCTCTGGCATCAGCATCAGCACAAGCGCAATCAGCGCGAGCGCCGCGCCGGCGACGATATAGACGACGACGCGCCAGTCGTCGCCGCGGTCGATGAACCAGGTCAGCACGGGCAGAAACACCAGCGATCCAGTCGCCGTGCTCGCGGTGAGTAAGCCGAGCACGCTGCCGCGGTTCTTGTCGAACCAGCGGTTGACGACGGTGACGCCGAGCACCATTGCCATCGTGCCGGTGCCGATGCCGGCAAGCACGCCCCAGGTCAAAATCAATCCGAGCGGTGTCGTGACGAAGGCGCTGCCGCCCATCGCGGCCGCGAGCAGCAGCAGCGCGGCGACCATCGTGCGGCGCAGGCCGAAGCGCTGCATTGCTGCCGCGGCGAACGGACCCATGAGGCCAAACAGGGCGAGACCGATCGACACGGCCAGCGTGATCTGATCGCGGCTCCAGCCGAAGTTCTTCTCCAGCGGCACGATCAGCACCGCCGGCGTCGCGCGGATGCCGGCGACGACGAGTAGGGTGAGGAAGGTCAGTGCGGCGACGATCCAAGCGTAGTGCAGGCGGTTTTCGAGGGCGGCGGCGAGACGGCGGCGGAACATGTGGGAGTCCTGTTGCGGCCGAGGGAACCGCGTGCGAGGAAAAAGTATATAATCAGAGTATGTACACGTTATTTTGTGAGTATATACACCTAATTTCCTGCGGGCAAGGCCGATGACGAAAAATTCACCCATGTCTTCCGAACGGCGACGCAGCGACTGCGTCTGCATCAATTTGCGCCGCATGTCGCGCGTGGTCAGTCAGATCTACGACGATGCGCTCGCGCCGTCGGGGCTGAAGATCACCCAATTCTGTCTGTTGCGCGCGATCGAGCGCCTCGGCTCCACCTCGGTCGGCGCGCTCGCCGACGATCAGGAACTCGATCGCACCACGCTGACGCGCAATCTGGCCCTGCTCGAGCGCGACGGTTTGATCGAGCAGTCAGCCGGTGTGGACAAGCGCATGAGCGTTGCCCAACTCACGCGTGCCGGCAGCGCAGCGATCGCGCGCGCACTGCCACATTGGGAAGGAGTGCAGAAAGAATTGCGCCGCACGCTCGGCGCCGAGACTCTGGCGCAGTTGAGCGACATTCACGCGAGGATCAGCGGCGTGGCGAAAGCGAGCGCCGGCTAGGCACGTCGCATCCGCAGGGCGCGATGCCACACGGGTCTGCGCGATGTGCCGTCAGACGAACCCGCGCGCCGGGAATTCGGCCGGTCGCTGCAGCCAATTGTCCACGGGATAGGCACACGCGCCATCGACAGCGTGCAGCGTGTAGGCGTGGCGTGCCTGTGCCGAGCGATTCGCTTCGGACAAATGCGGGAAGCAGCCGTTGAACACGATCAGCGTGCCGGCCGGCACTTCGAGCCATTCGAGCGCGGACATGTCCCATTCGATGGCGGCATTGAGCTCGTCCGTTTCGAGCCTGCCGTCGGCCTTGCTGCGGAACAGTTTTTTCAATCCCTTGCGATGCTCGCGCGGAATGCCGCCGAGGCAGCCGTTGCCGCGGTGCGCGTCATCGATCGCGAACCAGTAGCCGGTCACCGACATCGGCTCGGTATAGAGGTAGGTCGAATCCTGGTGACAGACGACTTCGCCGCCGATGTTCGGCTGCTTGAAGATGTACATCGACTGCATCACACGCGGCTGCGCGACGCCGAGGCTGACGCTGACGGCTTGCAGCGCCGGGCCCTTCGAGAACGCCGAGAACACCGGGTCGAGATCGTGCATGGCATGGCCGAGCTTGTTGACCGCGAGTGGCAGCGGATAGGCGAGCTTGCCGTCGGCGTCGAACGCTTCCTCTTCGAAGAACACGCCGATGCCAGTCGCCGATTGCATGAAGTAGCGGCTGTCGAGATGCTGCGGCGCCTTGGTCGAGAAGATCGTGCCGGCCGCGCGCGGGCCGTGTTCCTCGACGAGCGCGTTGGCGCGTTCGCGCAGACGTTCGCATTCGGCGCGGCTCTTGAAGCCGTCGACAATCAGCACGCCGTCGCGGTGGAAGGCCGCAACAGCGCCATGCGGCAACTCACCGTTTGACGAGGTTTTGCAGCGGACGACGGACATGGTGGGCCTTCGGTGAGGTCAGTTGCGCAGTTTGTAGCCGGTGCGGAAGATCCACCAGACGATGCCCAGGCACAATGCGAGAAAGCCGAGGATCGCCGCGAGGCTGATGGCGACGTCGACGTCGGCCTTGCCGTAGAAGCTCCAGCGCATGCCACTGATCAGATAGACGATCGGATTGAACAGGCTGATCTTCTGCCACAGCGGCGGCAGCATCGTGATCGAATAGAACGCGCCGCCGAGGAAGGTCAGCGGCGTCATGATCAGCATCGGCACGACCTGCAGGCGCTGGAAGCTGTCCGCCCACAGACCGATGATGAAGCCGAACAAGCTGAAGCTCAGCGCGGTCAGCACGAGGAACGCAGCCATCCAGAACGGATGCTCGATGTGGTACGGCACGAAACAGCGCGCGGTGATCAGGATCAGCGTGCCGAGCATCAGCGATTTGGTCGCGGCCGCGCCGACGTAGCCGATCACTGCTTCGAATGCCGATACCGGTGCCGACAACAGCTCGAAGATCGTGCCAGCCCATTTGGGCATATAGATGCCGAACGCGGCGTTGGAGATGCTCTCGTTGAGCAGCGGCAGCATGAGCAGGCCAGGAATGATGAACGCCGCATAGTCGACGCCGTCGACGTTGCCGACGCGCGCGCCGATCGCGGCACCGAACACGATGAAGTAGAGCGAGGTCGACAACACCGGCGAAAGCAATGACTCCAGCAGCGTGCGGAACGTGCGCGCCATTTCGAACTTGTAGATCGCGCGGATCGCGTGCAAATTCATGCCGCCCCCCGCACCAGGCTGACGAAGATGTCTTCGAGCGAGGACTGGCTCGAATGCAGGTCCTTGAAATCGATGCCGTGTGCGCCGAGACAACGCAGCAGCTCGGCAATGCCGGTTTCGTCGGTCTGCGTGTCGAACGTGTAAGTCAGCGTGTCGCCGCCGGCGGACAGTTCGAGCGGCAGCGCGGCGAGTTCAGCGGGAATCTGCTGCAGCGGTGTCTGCAGCGAGAGCGAAAGCTGCTTTTTGCCGAGCTTCTTCATCAGCGCGGCCTTGTCCTCGACCAGGATCAACTCGCCCTTGCGGATCACGCCGATGCGGTCGGCCATGTCCTCGGCCTCTTCGATGTAGTGCGTAGTCAGGATGATCGTCGTGCCGTTCTCGCGCAGGCGGCGCACCATCTGCCACATGTCGTGGCGCAGTTCGACGTCGACGCCCGCGGTCGGTTCGTCGAGGAACAGGATGCGCGGCTCGTGCGCGAGCGCCTTGGCGATCAGCACGCGGCGCTTCATGCCGCCGGACAGGGTCATCACCTTCGAATCGCGCTTCTCCCACAACGACAAATCGCGCAGCACCTTTTCGACGTGCGCGGGATTCGGCGCGAGGCCGAACAGGCCGCGGCTGAACGTCACCGTCGCGATCACGCTTTCGAACGCGTCGGTGTGCAGCTCCTGCGGCACTAGGCCGATCTTTGCGCGCGCGGCGCGGTAGTCGCGCACGATATCGTGGCCGTCGGCGACGACAACGCCGGTCGTCGCGTTGACGATGCCGCAGACGATCGAGATCAGCGTCGTCTTGCCCGCGCCGTTCGGCCCGAGCAGCGCGAAGATCTCGCCGCGGCGGATGTCGAGATCGACTTTCTTGAGTGCCTGCAGGCCGCTCGCGTAGGTCTTGCTGATGCCCTGGATCGAAACGATGGGTTCGGAACTCATGCCGTTTGCTCTTGCTCGCGATTCCGCTTTGTATTGGAACGACGAGCGGAGAAGGGTTTTTTCGACATGGCTCGGTGAATTCCTAAAAATCCGCCGCGCCCGGTACGCGCGGATACGGAATCGCATCGCGGATATTCGCCAGCCCGCAGACATAGACGACGAGGCGCTCGAAGCCGAGGCCGAAGCCCGCGTGCGGCACCGTGCCGTAGCGGCGGAAGTCGCGATACCACTGGTAGTGCGCGGGATCGAGCTTGAATTGCCGCATGCGCGCATCGAGCACATCGAGGCGCTCCTCGCGCTGCGAGCCGCCGATTATTTCGCCGATGCCCGGTGCGAGTACATCCATCGCGGCGACGGTCTTGCCGTCGTCGTTGAGGCGCATATAGAACGCCTTGATCGCCTCGGGGTAATTCATCACCACGACCGGGCGGCCGACGTGCTTCTCGGTGAGATAGCGCTCGTGCTCGGTCTGCAGGTCGCTGCCCCAGGCGACCGGATATTCGAACTTGTGCCCGGAGTTCTGCAGGATCTTCACCGCTTCGGTGTAGTCGATGCGCTCGAACGGCGCCTTGACGAATTCCTCGAGCCGCGTGATCGCGGACTTTTCCTGGCGTTCGGCGAAGAACTTCATGTCGTCCATGCGCTCGGCTAGCACGGCCTTGAAGATGTATTTGAGGAAATCCTCGGCCAGGGTCGCATCGTCGTTGAGGTCGGCGAAGGCGATTTCGGGTTCGATCATCCAGAACTCGGCGAGATGGCGCGTCGTGTTCGAGTTTTCGGCGCGGAAGGTCGGGCCGAAGGTGTAGACCTTGCTCATCGACAGGCAGTAGGCCTCGACGTTGAGCTGGCCGGAGACGGTGAGGTAGGTTTCCTTGCCGAAAAAGTCCTGGTTCCAGTCGATACCGCCCTTGTCATCGCGCGGCAGGTTGAGCATATCGAGCGTGGATACACGGAACATCTGGCCGGCGCCCTCGGCGTCGCTCGCGGTGATGATCGGTGTGTTGATCCAGAAGAAGCCGCGTTCGTGGAAGTAGCGGTGGATCGCCTTGGCGATGCAGTCGCGCACGCGCGTGACCGCGCCGAACGTGTTCGTGCGCGGGCGCAGGTGGGCGACCTCGCGCAGGTATTCCATCGTATGCGCCTTGGGCTGGATCGGATAGGTTTCCGGGTCCTCGACCCGGCCGACGACTTCGACTTTCGATGCCTGGATCTCGAACGCCTGGCCCTTGCCCTGGGAGGGCACCAGCGTGCCGGTCGCGATGACCGCGCAGCCGGCGGTCAGGTGAGCGATCTCGTTCGCGTAGTTCGGCAGCGTGTTCGGCGCGACGACCTGGATCGGATCGAAGCAGGAGCCGTCGCTGACGTTGACGAACGACAGCCCGGCTTTCGAGTCGCGGCGCGTGCGCACCCAGCCGCGCACAGTGACTTCGGCACCGGCCGCGATGGAACCCGACAATGCTTGTTGAACGCTGGCGATGGACATGCCTTGAAACTCCACGGGTTTTGGCCCAGATATGGGACAGGAAAGGTGCGAATCATAACGGAAGCTGTCTTCCGCGAGGCTCCGGCGCACGCTTTCGTGTTTGCCCTGTACAATGGAAAGCACATGAACATCCAGCTCACCCCCGCCGCGCGCACGCGCATGCAGCAGTTCCTCGGCACGCATCCAGCGGCTGCGGGCGTGCGCTTCGGTGTGCGCAAGACCGGCTGTTCGGGCTATGCCTATGTCGTCGACATCGCCGACCGCGTCGCTGCGAACGACCAGGTGATCGAGCAGGACGGGGTCAAGCTCGTCATCGATGAATCGAGCCTCGCGTTCGTCGACGGCACCGAGATCGACTTTGCGCGGCAGGGCCTGAACTCCGCCTTCGTGTTTCGCAATCCGAACGTGACAGGCGAATGCGGTTGCGGCGAGAGTTTCACCGTCGGCTGATGCGGAGCGCGAGCGTCGCCGTCGCATTGCTGTGCGCTGCGCTGGTCTCGCCCACATTCGCTTTTGATCCTCTGCAACCCGACGACCGCGCGTCGGCCTCGGTCGAGCGGCGCGTCAAGGATGTGATCCACCGCCTCGGCGTCGCGATCAAGACGAAGAACCTTGCGGGTTTCCACGACAGTCCGGTCATGTCGGCGGCCTTCTCACATCAGGTATCGGCCGCGCAGATGGCGGCGGCGTTCAAGCCGCTGATCGACAGCGGCGTCGACCTGACCGCGCTCGACAAGGCGCGTCCGCAGTTCGACGGCATTGCCCAGGTCGACACCGACAATCAGCTGATCGTCAAGGGCGGCTATCCGAGCGATCCGCCGACCCTGTTCGAGATGCGCTTCGTGCGTGAAGGCGACAAGCTCGGCTTGAGCTTCGTCGACGTGCATCTCGCCATGGCGCCGAAATCGGATGCGAAGGATCTGCGTGCGGTCCTGTCCGACTCGCAACGGGCGAAAGGCATCGCGATCGCGCCCGCGGAAATGCGCGCGGTACGTGCCGCGATGCATGCTTTCGGCGTCGCCGTGAATCATCGCAACATGGACGAATTCCTCAAGTCCGACATCGTCTCGCAATACTGGCGCGAGCATCAGACCGCGGCCCAGGTCGCCGCCGACTACCGCACCACGATCGCGACGCGCGGCGACTTCACGATGCTCGATCCGCTCGAGCCGGTCATCGTCGATGCACCTGGAAAGAACGCGCGCGGGATCACCGAATTCACCGGTTACTATGGTGCGCCCGATGCGCGTATCGGCTTCAGGATGGGTTTCGTCGACGAGGCCGGCGCCTTGCGTCTGATCCAGTTCAGCATCGCGCCGCCCAAGCGCGCGAGCAAAAGCCCCAAGTAGACGAAAGCGTTAGTCGCGTCGATACTGCGGCGCTCGAAGACGAATGGGGTAGGGGCTTGACCGAATCCGATACGCGCGCGGCGATTGCGCCGCTAGGGCGGCGTGCCGACAACGCATCCGATTCCGCGTTGAACAGTCTGCTGCCGCATCTGCTCAAGCTGTTCCGGCGCGAACCCGCGCTCGGCATCACCGTCGCCTACCTGTTCGTGGCGATGGCCGGGATCTTCTACAACTACCGGTTTTACGCAAAATTCCACATCCCGGTATTGAGCCTGTCGCAGATCAGCGATTTCCTCACCGCCGGCATCCAGCAGCCGGTGGCGTTGCTGCTCGTGCTTTCCACATTGCTGGTCATTTGGCTCATGGACGCCGCCAACGTCTGGGCGCGGCGCCGGTATCGCCGCAACAGCGAGCGGCTGCGTGCGTTGGAGCAGCGCTCGCGCTGGCAGAGGCTTCGTCTGATCTGGATCGACTGGAATCTCCGATTCAAGAATCACCTGGTGATGCAGATCATGTACTGCGTCATCATCGTGTCCTACGGGTGGCTGTTCGTCGCGGTCTATGCCGACCGGCAGGTCGAGCGGGTTCAGG
>Ga0207712_10001146_pt1 | contig 18465 bp, 17 predicted proteins | sample KBSS44metaG_FD_184402 | JGI IMG/M metagenome (GOLD analysis project Ga0207712, IMG submission 184402) | Switchgrass rhizosphere microbial communities from Kellogg Biological Station, Michigan, USA - KBS S4-4 metaG (SPAdes) (version 2) | ecosystem: Host-associated > Plants > Roots > Rhizosphere... | reverse complement strand
TGAATTCCTTGCTGTATCGATACGTCGTTCTGGGACCGGGTGATGCCATCGCAAGACTCCTGAATAGTTAGTTCAGGGTGTCCACTAAACCGTAGGAACTATCCGGTCCACTTGACCGAATAGTTAGCTATCGATCTCACAGGCCTCGTTTCTTACGCTCTTCAAGGATTTGAGCCTTATTTGCTACCACCTCCTCTTTAAGCTTCTCTAACCCCAAACGAGCGTCTTGCCACTGCTTGGCATAGGTGGCCTTGGATGTGAATTTGTTGTCGTTGGTGGCGTCCCAAGCTAGAGCGCGCCCCATTTGCTTTGCCCATGAGTCAGGGTCGGCGCCGGCCCATCCGTTGACTACAGAACCCACCTCTTCATGCAAAGAACTGAAGAGAGCAGGGGCGCCACTAGGATCGAGAGTGGGGTTTGCTGCAAGGTAGAACCGGTAGCGAATTTCACCAACGTAGAACCAGAAAACGGCGTCTTCTTTGGCACCTTCGTGGAAAAGCCTCGCAGCATAAACATAGTAGTTTGATGGATCGGAAGACGAGAGCTGCTGCTCAACTGCTGAGCGAGGAAGCTTTGCTGTGTCTTCTGATTGAAGCGGCGCACAGCCTTGTATAGCGATAAGTGCAGAGAAGAGAAGACCGAATGGGAGTATGCCGCGCACGTGTCGCTCCAACGGTAGCTAACTACAAATAGACCCACATCCGGGGCGTTGCACGGGATGTTCAGCCGGCTTCGATTGCACGTCAAGCGAAATTCTTACACTACAGCAAGCTGTTACCCGATATCCGCCGCAACAATCTGCGGCCAAGCTTCGTTGCAATCATCGCGAAGCGAGGGCGTAATGGATTATCAGGCCGGAAACAGGGGCGTAACAGCGGTGCCGGCCGGGCCGCAGGCTCCGCGCCTGTTGGACGAAGTTCGGCGCAAGTTACGCGTCAAACACTACAGCCTGCGCACGGAGCAGGCGTATGTGGGATGGATACGGCGGTTCATCCTCGCCAATGGCAAACGGCATCCGCGCGAATTGGGTGCGGATGAGGTCGAGGCGTTTTTGAGCGGCCTGGCGACCGACGGCGAAGTTGCTGCAGCGACGCAGAATCAGGCGCTTTCCGCGTTGCTGTATCTATATCGAGAGGTACTTAGGCTCAAGTTGCCTTGGCTGGACCGGGTCGTGCGCGCGAAGCGCCCGCGTCGTGTACCGACGGTGCTGGCACGCGAGGAGGCGGCGTGCTTGCTCGCGGCGATGGATGGTCGGCCGTGGCTGATTGCCAGCCTGCTCTATGGCACGGGCATGCGGCTGATGGAAGGCCTGCGCTTGCGGGTGAAGGATGTCGACTTCGCGCGCAACGAAATCGTCGTGCGTGACGGCAAGGGTGGCAAGGACCGGCACACGATGCTGCCGCGTTCGCTGGTCGAGCCGTTGCAGCGCGAGGTTGAGCGTGCGCGCGTCCCGCTTGCGCAGGATCTCGCCGTGGGCGCCGGTGGGGTCTGGCTGCCGCACGCGCTCGCACGAAAGTATCCGCGCGCGCATCTCGAGCTCGGTTGGCGTTGGCTGTTTCCGGCCGCACAGTTATCGCGTGATCCGCGCAGCGGCGCCGCGCGCAGGCACCATCTGGACGATGCGGTGTTTTCGCGCGCGTTGAAGGCAGCGTGCGCCAAGGCGGGCATCGTCAAGCCGGTCAGCGCGCACACGCTGCGGCATTCGTTTGCCACGCATTTGATCGAATCGGGTTACGACATCCGCACGGTGCAGGAGTTGCTCGGCCACAAGGACGTGGCTACGACCCAGATCTACACCCATGTTCTCAATCGCGGCGGTCTCGGCGTGCGTAGCCCGCTGGACGCGCGGTAGGCGTCGCGAGCGCGTAAAATCCGCGGCCTGAATTGGATCCGAGGAAACGCAATGCGGTTTGAACTTCTCGCCGGCGATGGCGCGGCGCGGCGCGGTCGGCTGGGCTTCGCCCGCGGCACGATCGAAACGCCGGCGTTCATGCCGGTGGGCACCTACGGCTCGGTCAAGGGCATGACGCCGCGATCGATCCTCGACATCGGTGCGGAGATCATCCTCGGCAACACATTCCATTTGTTTCTGCGCCCGGGGCTCGACGTGATCGGCGAGTTCGGCGGGCTGCACAAGTTCATCGGCTGGAGCAAGCCGATCCTGACCGATTCTGGCGGCTTCCAGGTGTTCTCGCTCGCCGAGCGGCGCAAGATCACGGAGGAGGGCGTGCGTTTCGCCTCGCCGGTCGACGGCTCGCAGGTGTTCCTCTCGCCCGAGGAGTCGATGCGCATCCAGCGCGTGCTCGATTCCGACATCGCGATGATCTTCGACGAATGCACGCCGTATCCAGCGACGGAAAAGCAGGCGCGCGATTCGATGGAGTTGTCGTTGCGCTGGGCTGCGCGTTCTCGACACGCGTTCGATGATCTGAAGAATCCGAACTCGCTGTTCGGCATCGTCCAGGGCGGCACCTATCCGGCGCTGCGCAAGGTATCGGCCGAGGGTCTGCTGCAGATCGGCTTCGACGGCTATGCGGTCGGCGGTCTCGCGGTTGGCGAACCGGAAGAGGAGCGCAACCGCACGCTCGAAGAAACTGTGCCGCTGCTGCCGGCGGATCGGCCGCGCTATCTGATGGGCGTCGGCCGCCCCGAGGACATCGTCGAGGCGGTCGTGCGCGGCATCGACATGTTCGACTGCGTGATGCCGACGCGCAACGCGCGCAACGCGCACATCTTCACGCGCACGGGTGTGCTGCGCATCCGCAATTCGCAATATGAGCGCGACACGCGCCCGCTCGACGAGGCCTGCGCCTGCTACACCTGCGCAAATGGGTTTTCACGCGCCTATCTGCGCCATCTCGACAAATGCGGCGAGATGCTCGGGCCGATGCTGGCGACGATCCACAATCTGCATTACTACCAGGATCTGATGCGCGGGCTGCGCGAGGCGATAGCCGCGCGGCGGCTTGGGGATTTTGTTGCGGAGTTTTACTTACTCAGGCGTAAGTAGGACGCAATGCTTCGCGTCTGCGCTGCTCGTCATTCCAGCGCAAGCTGGAATCCAGCTTTTCTCTTTGGCTTTTAAGAGCCAAAGCTTCCACTCGCCCTGCGGGCGAGCGGGTGACTTTCTCTTGCTCGCTCAAGAGAAAGTCACCAAAGAGAATGCGCCCCAGAGCATTGCGCCCTTTGGGCATCCCGCCCAAAGGGTCCGCGTCAGCGGCCGGGTTCGGCTGACTGCACATCCGTGTGCAGGCAGCCGAATGAGCGCGATCCATTGCGCTCACCCTGCGGACTTTTCCGACGGCTGCCGCCGCAATGCAATGGGGACCCGGAAAAGCCAAGGCAGCGCGCTCCTGCGCGCAGAAGCAAGGGCAGGAGCAAAGCAAAAGCACTGCACGCCGTTGCTCTTGACCTGGCCTTCGATTTTCCTCCCCCTTCACCGCACCGAGCATCGCAGGCGACGGCGGGGGAAAGGCGCGCATGTCCGAGCGCAGGGATGCGCGAGTTCGCGCCGGCCCGCCGGCGCCGAGAAGCGCAGGGCACCACGCGCGCGCAGCGCGCGTGGTGCGGTGTCGGGGGCGGCGTCTTTTTGGTTACTTTTTCTTCGCTGGAGAAGAAAAAGTGACCCGCGCGCGGGACGCGCGTGGAAAGGGGAAGGGACGCGCCTTGGACACGCGGATGCGATGCTTTGTATGGCATCCATGCAGACTGGATTACATGCCGCTCTCTCGGCATGCCTTCGGGCTATTCGCTGAGGCACCCGCTTTCGCAGTCCAGCTTGCGCTGGAATGACGAGCACAGCGGCAGGGCACGATGAATCGCGCCCTAGGCGAGAATCTCAGGGGCGACGCGCGAGCTCGGAATTGTCGCGCGTGACCTGCATCAGGTCCTTCTTCGACACGCCGAGCCAATACAGGATCGGGCTGGCGAAGAAAATCGACGACAGCGTGCCGACGAGGATGCCGATGACCATGGTCAGGGCGAAGCCGTGCACGGCTGGGCCGCCGAACAGGTACAGCGCGATCATCGTGATTGCGGTGAACAGCGCGGTGATGATCGTACGCGACAGGGTCGAGTTGATCGCCTTGTTGAGAATCTCGACCGGCTCGGCGCGGCGCGCGGAGCGGAACAGTTCGCGCACCCGGTCGAACACGACGACCTTGTCGTTGATCGAGTAGCCGACCACGGCGAGCACCGAAGCGAGCACGTTGACGTCGAATTCCCGGTGCGTCAGCGCGTAGAAGCCGAGCACAATGATCGTGTCGTGGAATTCGCTGGCGATCGCGGCGATGGCGAAGCGCCATTCGAAGCGAATGCCGATGTAGATCATGATGCCGATGATGACGAAGATGACGGCGACGATGCCGTCGCTCTTGAGTTCTTCGCCGACCGAGGCGCTGACGAAGCTCGCGCTCTTCTTGGTCACATCCGGTGTCTTGGCCTGCAGCGCGGCGATGACGTTGTCGGCGACCAGGTTCATTCTCTTCAGATCATCGCTGGATTCGCCTTTGGCTGAGTTTGCATCCTCAAGCTGGAGGCGAATGGCAACGTCATTCGTGCCGAGATACTGCGTGACCTGCGCGTTGTGGAACCCGGCCGTCTCCAGCGCACCGCGCACGCCATCGATGTCGGGCTGCTGGTGGTAGCTCGCTTCGACGAGCACACCGCCGGTGAAGTCTAGGGCGTAGTTGAGGCCGCGCGTGGCGAGCGCGCCCAGCGAGATGAGCAGGAGGGCAATTGAGACGCCGATGCTGATCGTGCGCAGGCGCAGGAAGTCGATCTTGCTGTCGTGGTTGAAAATTTCCATGTGCGTACCTTTAGACGGACAGCGCTTTCAGTTTGCGTCCGCCGTGGACGATATTGACGATCGCATGCGTCACCGTGACTGAGGTGAACATCGAGGTGAGGATGCCGATCAGCAGGGTCACGCCGAAACCCTTGATCGGGCCGGAGCCGAAGAACAGCAGGGCGACCGCGGCGAGCAGATGGGTGACGTTGGCGTCGAGAATCGTTGCCCAGGCCTTCTCGTAACCGGCCTTGATCGCGGCGAGCGGGGTGGCGCCGTTGCGCTGTTCCTCGCGGATGCGCTCGCAGATCAGCACGTTGGCGTCGATCGCCATGCCGAGGGTGAGCACGATGCCGGCGATGCCGGGCATGGTCAGCGTGGCCTGGAACAGCGAAAGCACGGCGACGAGCAGAACGAGGTTGAACACCAGCGCGGCGTCGGCGATGAAGCCGAACAGCTTGTAATAGATCGCTGCGGCGATCAGCACGGCGACCAGGCCGAGAAGGACCGCCTTGAAGCCCTTGTTGATGTTGTCCTGGCCTAGGCTGGCGCCGATGACGCGTTCCTCGACGATGTCGACCGGCGCGGCGAGCGAGCCGGCGCGCAGCAGCAGGGCGAGGTCAGTGGCTTCCTTCTGGCCCAGGCCGGTGGTCTGAAAGCGCGCGCCGAACACGCCCTGGATCGTCGCCGCGCTGATGACTTCCTGAGTTTCCTTGAACGTGCGCACTTCCTTGCCGTCGACGATCTGCGTCTGCGGCACGCGTTCAATGTAGACCACGCCCATGCGCTTGCCGACGCTCTGCTGGGTGAATTCGAGCATCTTCGCGCCGCCTTTCGCATTGAGCTGCACCGACACGGCGGGCGTTCCGGTCTGCGGATCGGGAATCGCGGTCGCGTTCACCAGCTCGTTGCCGCTGGCGATGACTTTCTTCGACAGGATGATCGGTTGCGGTTTGCCGTCCGGGCCGGGGCGCTGCATGTAGTACAGGCGCGATTCGGGCGGCACGTTGCCGGTCCTCGCGATTTCGTAGGCGCCCGGATTGCCGAGGTTAGCCGCGCCGGTGGCATTCTCGTCGACCGCGCGCCATTCGAGCGTGGCCTGCGCGCCGAGGATCTTCTTCGCCTCGGCCGTGTCGTGCACGCCGGCGAGTTCGACGACGATACGGTTCGCGCCCTGCTGCTGGATGATCGGCTCGGACACGCCGAGTTGGTTGACGCGGTTGCGCAGCGTGGTCAGGTTGCTCGAGATCGTGCTGCGCGAGGCGGCGTTCGCGGTCGATTCGCGCACCTTCGCGGTCAGCGGGAAGCTGTCGGCGGTGGCCGTGCCGTCGGTGAGCTCCAGCGGCGGTTGGTCGCCGAGTTTCTCGGGCTGGTTGACTTGCTTGGCGATCACGTTGCCCGCCGCGGCACGGTCGGCGTCGCTCTTGAACGTGGCGACGATGCCGTTGGCGCTCGAATTGATCGTTTCGTAGCGAATCTTCGCGTCGCGCAGCGCACCGGCGATATCGTCGCGGTAGCGCTGCTGCATCTTGTCGAGCGCGGCCTTCTGGTCGACTTCGAGCAGGAAGTGCACGCCGCCCTGCAGGTCGAGGCCGAGCGGCATCGAGTTGGCGCCGATCGCGCGCAGCCAGCCTGGCACGGTCGAAGCCATGTTCAGCGCGACGTTGTACTGGTCGCCGAGGGCCTTGCTGATCGCGGCCTGGGCCTTGTTCTGCGTGTCCGAATCGTTGAACTCGGCAAGCAGGGTGTCCTTGTTCAATTCAAGGCTCTTGAACGCGAGCTTGTCCTTCTCCAGTGCACCCTGGACCTTTTCCTTGAGCGCCTGGTCGACGGTACCGGTGCGATTGGCGGACACCTGCACCGCGGGCTGCGGCAGGAACATGTTCGGCAGGGCATAGATCGCGCCGAGGATCAGCACGACCGCGATCAGGGCGTAACGCCATTTGGCAAAATCGTTCATCGATATCGCTCATGCGCCGGATTCGGGGCGCAACGGTTGTTGTTTTAATTCACCGCGCGGGCCGCAGCTCGACGCGATTCACGGGGTCTGGAACGGATGCGGCCGGCTCAGGACGATTTCAACGTGCCTTTCGGCAGGACCATCGATACGGCCTGCTTCTGCACCTTGATCGTGACGTTCGGCGCGATTTCGACGCTGAGGAAGGTATCGCCCACGTCGGTGACGCGGCCGGCGATGCCGCCATTGGTGACGACTTCGTCGCCCTTGGCTAGCGCCTCGACCATCGTGCGCTGCTCCTTGGCGCGCTTCATCTGCGGACGCAGCATGAAGAAGTACATCGCCACGAAGACCGCGCCGAACATGATCAGGCTCGGCCACGGACTCGGCTGTCCCGCGGCGCCCGCCGCTTGCGCGTAGGCGCTGGAAATGAAGAAATCCATCATTTGACCCTTGTTGGAGGCCGCGCCGGGAAAGCTGGCGGCCGGAGTTGGCCCCAAATTATGGCATGGGATGGGGGGATGTGCATCCCGCCCCGGCTCTTGCTCGTCATTCCGCCAGGGATTGCCGGATTGCGCAGGATCCTTAGGCGCCAGGTGACGCATCCGTTCGGTTTTCCGCGCGCGTCCGGCGCGCGGGTCACTTTCTCTTGCTTGTGCAAGAGAAAGTAACCAAAGAGAACACACCCCGGATGCCGCGCTCGCCGCGGCGCGGCGAGTTCGCGAAGGCATGCCGGGTTCCGCTAATTGCACGTCCATGTGCAATAGCGGAATCGGCGCGGTCCTCGCGCCGACCTACGGCCTTTTCGTCACGCCTTCGCCGCGGCAAACGGGGACCCGAAGATCACGAGCGGATCGAGAGCAACGGCGCGCGACGCTTTTATTCTTGCTTTGGCTTCTGCGCGCAGGAGCGCGCTGCTTTGGTTTCTCCGGGTCCCCATTGCATTGCGGCGACAGCGGTCGATCAGGCCCCGCAGGGGTGCGCGCGAGGACCGCGCGCATTCCGCTATTGCATAGGGATGTGCAATTAGCGGAACCCGGCCGCTGACGCGGACCCGGCGCGCAGGATGCGCGACGGGCGCAATGCTCTGGGGCGTGTCTCTTTGCTTACTTTCTCTGCACGAGCAGAGAAAGTAAGACGCTCGCCCGAAGGGCGAGTGGAAGCCTTTGCTACAGACAATGACCAAAGGCGTGGCTAGTCAAACCAAATGACGCGATCAGCCAAACCCGAGCAAAGCGGCCCTCGTCAGCACGGAGTGAGGGGGACTAAAATCGCAACCTTGAAATTTGCCAAGGTGATTGCGATGGATGCCAACCTGACCCGCTCCGATGTTTCCGCGCGCTGGGACGAGGAGATCGTTCCGCAGCTCGTCGAATACATCAAGATTCCGAACAAGTCGCCGATGTTCGACAGGGACTGGGCGGCGCACGGGTTCATGGATCAGGCGGTCGCGCAGCTCTCGGGTTGGGCCAAGGCGAAGGCGATCGAGGGCATGACGGTTGAAGTGGTGCGACTCGAAGGCCGCACGCCACTGATCTTTATCGACATCCCGGCATCGAAAGATGCGAAGAGCGGCGACGATTGCGTACTGCTCTACGGCCATCTCGACAAGCAGCCCGAGATGACCGGTTGGGCCGAGCATCTCGGCCCGTGGAAGCCGGTGATCGAGGGCGACAAGCTCTACGGTCGCGGCGGCGCCGACGACGGCTACGCGATCTTCGGCTCGCTCGCCGCGATCCTCGCGCTCAAGGCGCAGAAGACGCCGCACGCGCGCTGCGTCGTGCTGATCGAAGCCTGCGAGGAATCGGGCAGCTACGACCTGCCGTACTACGTCGACCATCTCGCCGCGCGCATCGGCAAGCCCTCGTTGATCGTCTGCCTCGATTCGGGCTGCGGCAATTACGACCAGCTCTGGCTGACGACTTCGCTGCGCGGCCTGACCGGCGGCAATCTCACCGTGCGCGTGCTCGAAGAGGGCGTGCACTCGGGCGACGCCTCGGGCGTAGTCGCGTCGAGCTTCCGCATCCTGCGCAAGATCCTCTCGCGACTCGAGGATCAGGACACTGGCAAGATCGTGCCGGCGGAATTCCAGGTCGAGATTCCCGCGCAGCGCGTCGAGCAGGCGAAGCAGGCGGCCAAGGTGCTCGGCGATGCTGTGTATTCGAAGTTCCCGTGGGCCGAAGGCATGCAGCCGGTCAGCCGCGACGACGCCGAACTCGTGCTCAACCGCACCTGGCGGCCGGCGCTCGCGATTACCGGCGTCGGCGGCATTCCCGCACTCGACTCTGCCGGCAACGTGCTGCGGCCGTTTACCGCGGTCAAGCTCAGCCTGCGCGTGCCGCCGACGCTCGATGCGGTCAAGGCCGGCGCCGAATTGAAGGCACTGCTGGAAAAAGATCCGCCGTACGGGGCCAAGGTCACGTTCGATCTCGAAAAGGCCGGCAGCGGCTGGAACGCCCCCGCACTCGCGCCGTGGCTGGAGCAATCCGTCGATGCCGCGTCAAAGGAATTCTTCGGGCCGCCGCCGGCGTACATGGGCGAGGGCGGCTCGATTCCGTTCATGGGCATGCTCGGCGAGAAATTCCCCGGCGCGCAATTCCTCATCACCGGCGTGCTCGGTCCGCACTCGAACGCGCACGGACCGAACGAGTTCATTCACATCCCGACCGGCAAGCGCGTGTCGATGTGCGTGGCCAAGGTGATCGCCGATCACTACGCCGCCAGCGTCGCCGGCCTGACGCGCGGCGTCGCGGCGACGCATGCGCATACGGTCAAGGGTGGCGATGGCTGCTGCGACTGAAGCGCGCATCGTCGTTCGCACCGCGGACGATCGTGATGTGGAATCGATCGCGGCGCTGTCGGGGCAACTCGGCTATCCGACGGCACCAGTCGAGATGCGCGAGCGCTACGCGCGCGTGCGTGCCGCGAGCGCGGGTGAAATCTTCGTCGCGGTGCTTGCGGCGGAAGGCCGCGTCGTCGGCTGGACCCATGTCGTGCCGTGCCTGCAGCTCGAAGACGCACCCTATGCCGAGCTTGCCGGGCTCGTCGTCGACGAGTCCGCGCGTGGCATCGGCGTCGGCAAGGCCTTGCTCGTGGCCGCTGAACAATGGGCGCGGGTGCACGGCTTCGCGCTGATGCGCGTGCGCAGCAACGTGGTGCGCGAGCGCGCGCACCGTTTCTACGAACGTGAGGGCTATGCGCGGGTCAAGACGCAGGCTGTGTTCCGCAAGGCGTTGATGTGAGAGGAAAACTCGCGCTTGCCTGAAGCGAGTCGCGCGGTCCGGCCGCGGACATGTCCATTTGCTGAACGCACATCGGTCCGGATCGCGCATTCCACATTTCCTGCACGTTTCGTTTCCAGACTCGCGCCGGTTCGATTGCACTCGCTCATTCGGAAACGACCAGCATGATGACGAAAATCTCGATTGCCGAAGACGCCGACGCCTGGTGTCGCCGGCTCGGCAACTTCGCGCCTATCGTCTATCGCCCGATGCCGACAAACGCAAATTCGCCGCGCCTCGCCTACGCGGCAGCCAGATCCGCGGTTCCCGCGGCGCACGCGCAGATGCGCGGCGCGGCGACACAGTTCCTGCTCGTTGCACTGGTCGCGGCGGCGCTGGCCTGGCCGATCACCGGCGCCGCGCAGATGGGAGGCGGCATGGGCGGCGGCATGGGTGGTCACGGCGGACACGGCAGCCATGGTGGGCAACCGAGCAGTGCATCCGCAACGAAAAATCCGGATGCGGCCGTACGCGCGCCCAGTTCGCTGCGCGCCATGCTTGGCGAGATGCGCAAACTGCGCGCCGACCTGCTGCTCACGCCCACGCAGATCGAACCGTGGACGAAGATGGAAGACGCGCTGCGCGAATGCGTCGAACTCGAGCGTTCGCGTCAGCCGGTCGTGCAAGCAGGCACGAGCATCGATGCGCCGCGTTATATCCAGGACTTGGCCGACAATGAGCGCGCGCTAGCCGATGCCGACAGCCGCTTCGCCGCGGCGACGAAAACCGCGTTCTCCGCACTCGGCTCGCGCCAGTTGCAGACCACGCGCGACCGACTCGCCGGCGCGATCGCCGACGCGCAGACCGCGTCGCCCGCCGCGCCTTAGTCCATTCCGCCGCAGCTGGCGGCGTGCTATTCCTTCTTCATTTCGTGCCCGCCGAACTGGTTGCGCATCGCCGCGAGCAGCTTGTCGGAGAATGAATCCTTGTCGCGCGAACGAATGCGTTCGAGCAACGAGGCCGCGATGACCGGCGTCGAGACGCCGAGCTCGATCGCATCGGCGAGGGTCCAGCGGCCTTCGCCCGAATCGGCCACCCAGGGCGCGATGCCCTGCAGCGACGGGTTCTTCTTGAGCGCATCGGCGGTGAGGTCGAGCAGCCACGAACGCACCACGCTGCCGTGCCGCCAGATCTCGCCGATCTGAGCCAGGTCCAGGGCGAACTCCTGCTTGTGCTCGAGGATCGAGAAGCCCTCGGCGTAAGCCTGCATCATGCCGTACTCGATGCCGTTGTGGACCATCTTGGTGTAGTGCCCGGAACCGACCGGACCGACGCGACCCCAGCCTCGATCGGGCGCGGGTGCGAGCGCGGCGAAGATCGGCGCCAGCCTCGCCACGACGGCCTCGTCGCCGCCGATCATCAGGCTGTAGCCTTCCTGCAAACCCCAGACGCCGCCGCTGGTACCGCAGTCGACGTAGTGGATCTCGTGTTCGGCGAGGCGTTGCGCGCGTCGCTGCGTGTCCTTGTACATCGAGTTGCCGCCGTCGATGAGTGTGTCACCCGGTGCGAGCAGCGGCAGCAGGTTGTCGATAGTCGCATCGACCGGCGCGCCTGCCGGCACCATCAGCCAGAGCGCGCGCGGCGACTTGAGCGCGGCGACGAGTTCGGCCAGCGACGCAACCGGGTCGATGCCATTCTGTGCGGCGCGTGCGCGGCTTTCCGCGCTGAAGTCGAATCCCGCCACGCGATGTCCGCCGCGCACCAGCCGCTGCGCCATGTTCGCGCCCATGCGGCCCAAGCCGATCATGCCGAGTTCCATTGCCTGCTCCGTTGAAGATGAAAAAGATTGTCGCCTGCGGAAGATAGGGGCGCGACACGAAGACATAAAGGTCGTCGCGCCGATGTGCTTGCCGCATGCTCCGCGAAAATGAACGTCCGTTGCGATGACTGGAATATAGGACTGTTCCGAAACTGTCGTACGCGCCGGCGCCGTACTTCGAGGCAGTCGCGGCGTAAGCCTGCGCACGAATGCGGCATCCTGCCGCATTTTTGGCCGAAGCGCGTCGCCTAGACTACGCAACCGGCAAGGTGACGGTTCGCCACACAGGTTTTTATCAAGGAGTTGCATGCGTCCCGTCGTTCGTTGCCTGTTTGCAGGATTGTTCACCGCCGTGGCGTCGCCGGCTGCGCTCGCCTGCTCGGCCTGCGGCTGCACCCTGAGTTCGGATTGGGCCAGTCAGGGATTGGCCACGAGCAAGGGTTGGCGCTTCGACGCGCGTTTCGATTTTTTCGACCAGGATCAACTGCGCGAAGGCACGAGCAGCGTCGCCCGCGAAACTGTCGCGATTCCGAACGAGCGCGAAGTGCAGCAGTACACGACCAACCGCAACTACACGTTCGCACTCGATTACAGCCCGGGCAAGGACTGGGGTGTCAGCGTCGCGCTGCCTTGGTTCAATCGTTCGCACGGCACGATCGTCGCGGGCGACGAGGCGGTCTCGACCTCGCACGACGAGGGCATCGGCGATCTGCGTGTGCTTGCGCGCTATTCCGGCTTCGATGCGCAACGCGACACCGGCGTCGAATTCGGCGTCAAGCTGCCGACCGGGGCGTTCGGCAGCAAGTTCGAAACCGGACCGCAGCAGGGCGAGACTGTCGATCGCGGCCTGCAGCTCGGCACTGGAACCACCGATCTGTTGCTCGGCGCCTACCATTTCGGCGCGTTCAACGCGGACTGGGGTTACTTCGGCCAGGCGTTGCTGCAGGTGCCGCTGAACTCGCGTGAAAACTTCAAACCGGGCACGGGCTTCAATCTCAACGCCGGTTTGCGCTACACCGCGAGCGAGACCTTCGTGCCGCAGTTGCAGGTCAATGCGCGCTTCGAGAAGCGCGAGCAGGGCGCGAATGCCGACATCGACAACAGCGGTGCAACCCTGATCTACCTCAGTCCCGGCATGACCTGGAATCTCTCGCGCCGATTTTCAGCCTATGCCTTCGCGCAGGTTCCGCTGCATCAGCGCGTCAACGGCCTACAGATCGAACTGCGCTGGTCGGCATCGGTGGGATTGCACTACATCTTTTGACGCACAGGTGTGTGTAACCCACGCAGTCGCCGCTTCGTGACGAGCACTGATTTTCCTGTCGGAAAATAAAAAGACCCCGAGCGCTCGATGCTCGGGGTCAATATCGCAATCTACCCTGCGGGGGGAGATTACGGGGAGAAGCTACTCCCAGCCGCGGGGTGGCTCAAGGTACGCCAGCTGAATGCGGCGCTGCCGTTAGGCGGCATTCAATGTTGTGAAGCGCGGGATGACATCAACAAGTTGAGCCGGGGGCTTGTTTTTCCATCGATTTCTTCCACATTTCGCGCGTTCCGCTCGGCCCGGCTTGCGTGTCGGATCGCCACAGTCCACGGCAACGGCAACGAGTCCCGCGACTGGATCGGGTTGGCAGCTAGGTCGAAACAGCGCTAGGCGTCGATGCGCACGAGCCAATCGCGCACGCCGTGCAGAGACTTGAAGTCTTCGACGCTGCGCGACGGCAGTGACGGATACGCCGCGGCCGCCATCTCGGCGAGTGCGCGGCCGGGGCCGAGTTCGAGGAAGGCGGTCACTCCCGATTCGACGCAGGCGTCGATGCAGGCCGCCCATTGCACGGGCTGCGAAATCTGCGCGCCAAGCTTGTCCAGGCCGACGCCGATATCGAGCACGGTTGCCCCGTCGATGCCACTGAACAGCCGCACTCCGGGGCGCAGCGCGCGCGCGATGCGCGCCTGCGCGAGGCGCTCGCGAAACACGGGTGACGCGGCGGCCAGAAAGCGCGTATGCGAAGCGACCTGCACCGCGACCGGCACCACGCGCGCCGCGCCGCGCTGCCTTGCTTCGATCGCGATGGCATCGAGCGCATCGCGCTGCCCGGCAAGCACGAACGCCTCGCCCGGATTGACGATCGCGATCTCTGCTGCACGACCGGCGCACATCGCGTCGACGAGTTCGCGCGCCAAGCCGCGCACGAACAGCATGCCCTCATCACCCTGGCTCGCCGCGTCCATCGCCCGCGCGCGCGCGGCGACGAGTTCGAGCGCGGCGCCGGGTTCGATCAAGCCGGCGACGCTCCACGCCGCGATCTCGCCGACGCTGTAACCAGCGACGCAGCGCCGCGCCGGCAAGGCATTGCCGAGTGCGGCGACGACGCATAACGGCGCCAGCGTGCACAACACCTGGGCGTCGCGATTGCGCAGCAGATTCTGCGCCGCAAGCGAGGCATCGCCCGGATCGTAGCCAAGCAACGCGGCGGCGACGGCGAACAGCGGTTTCGCCGCAGGTGTGTCGCGAGTCAGCGCAAACATGCCCGCATGTTGCGCGCCCTGGCCGGAGCAGAGAATCGCCAAGGTCATCGCGGCAGCTCGCCGATGTCGCCTTCGCGGTCAAGTCGATCGACGAATAAACTCATCGCCAGCAGATCGGCCGCGCCGCCGGGACTCAGCCGGCGCGCGACAAACGCGGTGTGGATCATCGCGGCAGCGGAACGCCAATTCGCCTGCGCGATGCTGCCGCGCTCGAGGAAGGCGCGCGCACTGGCTTGCGCGAATTCGAGTCCGTCGCGGCCGCCGCGGTGCAGGAGATTGGTGTCGTTGGTGGTCGCAATCAGCGCGAGGCAGGCATGCACGCGCTGCGCCTCGGCATCGCCCCGCGCAAGCCGCCTGGCATCGCGCAAGGCTCGGATGCCGACGTGGTAAACGCTCGGAAATCCGCGCGCGGCCTCGACCCGGGCGCCGCCCACGCCGAACCGTTGCCGCGCGCGCTCGCCGTGGCTGGCGCACAGGCGCGGCCCGGCAAGAATGTCCGCACCCCAGCGTCGTGCGACGATCATGCCAAGCGTTTCGCCGCACACGGCGCCAGCGGCTTCGCGCGCGCCTGCTGCGGCGCAGAGCAGGCCGAGGCCGAAAATCGCGCCGCGATGCGTGTTGACGCCACCGGTCGCGCGCAGCATCGCGATCTCCGCACGCAGGCCGATACGACGCAACGCCGGCATCGCCGCGCCGCAGGCGCCGGCATCTGCGAGTTCCGCGAAATACGGGGCAATCGCCGCGGCGCTGCGCAAGAACATCGCTGCATCCATGTCGTCGTGACTGCCGTTGTCGATATGACTGACGAGGCCCGGTTTGGGCCAGGTGGTAATTTCGAGATGCATGCAGTCCTGCGCAAGCGCGGCGATGCGCCGCGGGAAATCGTTGCAAGCGTCCGCGTGCAGTGCAGGGCAATCCGCGTCGATCCCGCGCTGCGCGGCAACAAGGGCGGCTGAAGCGTGCGCAAACGCGTTCATACGGTGGCCCCGAGAAATGCGGCGACCGGTTCGAGCCGCGCCGCCTCGCGCGTCTTCACCAGCGCCTCGCCTGCGCCCGCGTGCAGTTCGCGCCAGTTCACGCCGGCGCCGTCGGCACGCACGAATTCGCCGTCGAGACGCATTGGTGCGCGTGCCTCGATCATCGCCAGCGTAGCGAGAAGATCCGCTAACCGCGCGCGCGCGGGCAGGGTCCAGAGCAGATCGAGATCGGAGTTCGCGCCGAGATAGGCGAGCCCGGTCAACGCCTGCCAGGCAAGCGAGCCGAACACGCGTACTTCGACTTGGAAATCCTCGGCAACGCCGACGAGGTGGTGCAAGGTCGCCTGCCATGAAAGCGGTGCGCCCGCCATGGCGTCGCGCAGCGACGGCAGCGAGAACACCGACTCGATCGCATCCGTCGGCATCGTTATCGCAATGCGCCGCTTGCCGAGCGCGGGCGGCAACGGCAGGCCCAGTGGCACGCCCGCGGCTTCGCCCGGCAGCGCGCGGCGCGCGATCAGCGGCCAGCCGCGCGCGGCCCAGTCGCGCAGCACCGGCTCGCCTTGCAAAGCGGGTTGCGCCGCGAGCGATGCCTGCCAAGCGCGCGCGTGTACGCGCACGAGACTGTGGCGCGGCGGATCCCGATCAAGCCGAGGCACGCGCCAGCTCCTGCACGCGCAGGGCAATGTCGGCGGCCTTCGGCCTGCCGTTGCGTTGCTTGCCGAGCACGTCGCGCTCGTCCTTGCCTGCCTCGCGGGCGCCGGCGACGAGGATTTCCTCGACCTGCGCGGCGAGCGAACGTTGCGGATCGAGCGTCGCCGCGACCGCACCGGTCTGGGCGAGGTTAGCGAGCCCCGGCGCGAACACCGGCGTGGTCTTCGCCATCGCCTGCAGCGTCTCGATCGGCAGCTTGGTCACGCGCGCCATCGACGGCAGGTCCATGACCACGGGCTCGGCGCCGGGCAGCGCGAGCAGCTTGCGCGTCGCCAGCGCAGTGGCGATGAAAGCGCCCGCTGCGGTGTGGCCGTATAGAAGGCCGATTGTCGCATGGCCGAGCACGTCGGCGAGGATCAGGCACTTGGCCAGGTGCGCGAGAAATTCGTTGAGCCCAAGCATTTCGTCGCGCTTGGACATGCGCTGGCTGTCGCTGTCGATCAGTACGAGGATCGGCGCGTTGTCTTCGCCCGCGATTATTTCGAGCACGTGACGCGCGAGCTTCGCGGCCTCGTCGATGCCGACCGCGCGGCGCTCGCAGACGCCGATCACGTGCAGCGGCGAGCCGTCCACACGAGGGCCTTGCCCGTGGATCAGGCCATCCTCGACGACGACCGAGCTTCCCTGCGGGAACAGCGAGGCGAGGATTTCAGCGAGCGTCATGGATCACCTCCACGATGCGTGCGCCGAGCGCATCGAATTCGCCATACGACATGGCCGGCACCGACGCTGCATCGGCTATGCCGAGCCTGCGCCAGATGTCGAGTGCATCGGCGCAGTCGCCGAACGCGTCGAGGCGGGCTTCGAGGCGCGCCTGCTCGGCGGCCAGCGTCGCGCGCGTCAGCGCCGGCATGCGCGCGAGCAGCGCGATCGTGGCCGCGCGGAAACTTGCCACGGTGTCGTCGACAAAGATCTCGGCGCCGCCGATCAGGCGCCGGTGCTTGCCGCCCATCGTGCGCCAGACCAGCGCGCGGTCCTTCGAATCGAATTCCTCGACGCCGCGATTGGTCTCGATGACCTCGGGCCCGGACACACTGATGCGGCCTTGCTCGGATACGGCAAGCGCCGAACAGCAAGCCGCGATCAGACCGCCGCCGCCATAGCAGCCCGCGCGCCCGCCGACGAGGCCGATCACGTTCACTGCGGCCAGTCGCGCTTCGAGCAGCGCGCGCATGATTTCGGCGATCGCCATTTCGCCGGCGTTTGCTTCCTGCAGGCGCACACCGCCGGTGTCGAACGCGATGACGACCGGTGTGCGCAGCTCGCGCGCGGCGCGCAACAGGCCGGTGAGCTTGGCACCGTGCACTTCACCGAACGCACCGCCCATGAAACGACCCTCCTGCGCGGCGATCAGGATCGAGGCGCCGTCGATGCGCCCGCGACCGACGATCATGCCGTCGTCGAACTGCTCGGGCAGGTCGAACAGCGGCAGATGCGGACTCGTCTCGCGCCGCTCGGGGCCGATGAATTCGACGAAGCTGCCGCGATCGAGCAGGGCGTCCACGCGCTGGCGCGCCGATGCCTCATACCAACTCTGCGCGAGCGCATCGTCGACCCGTGTCGTCGCCAATACCGCGCTCATGTTCCGTCTCCCTCGAGCGCACGCGCCGCTTGGGCAAGGCGCAGCGCGACCGTGTCCGGGCGCGCGCCGCCGTCGTTGATCGAAAACTTCAGTCCGCCCGGCGAACGCCGCCCGACGAAATCGGCGACGACTTCCTTCCACACCTCGCCGAAACCTTCCGCCGCGGTGCGGATCTCGATCTCGCATTCGTTGCCCGGCAGCACGCGTTCGACCAGCACTTCGAGGTTGCCCGAGGCGACCACGCCGACCAGCGCCTGCTTCTTCTCGCCCGTGGCGCGGGCGCGCGCCGTGTGCTTGTAGTTGAGATGTTCCATGATGCGCTTCCTCACCAGTTGCGGAATTTCGACGGCGGCGCGTAGAGGCCGCCCGACCAGTGCACGAGATCCTTGACCGAGCGCGCCGCGAGCAGGCGCCGGTCGGCGTCGAGCGGGTCGATGCCGAGATCCTCGGGGCGACGGATCACGCCGCGCTCGCGCAGGCGCTGGACGAAGGCCTTGTCGCGCGCGCGGCCGACGTCGGTGTAACCGGCGACGCCGCGGATCGCCTGCTCGCGTTCGTCGGTGTCGCGACACAAGAGCAGGTTGGCGATGCCTTCCTCGGTGACGATGTGGGTGACATCGTCGCCGTAGACCATGATCGGGGCGAGATCGAGCTTGAGTTTTTCGGCGAGTTCGAGCGCGTCGAGTTTCTCGACGAACATCGGCGTGTTCTTTTCGCCGAAGGTCTCGCCGATCTGCACGACGAGCTTGCGCCCGCGGCGCAGTGCGGCTTTTTCGTTGGGATCGGCCTCGGCGCCGGCCTTGATCCACGGCTCGCTCGGATGGCGCCGCCCGCGCGCATCGCTGCCCATGTTCGGCGCGCCGCCGAAGCCGGCGATGCG
>Ga0207712_10001140_pt1 | contig 18539 bp, 15 predicted proteins | sample KBSS44metaG_FD_184402 | JGI IMG/M metagenome (GOLD analysis project Ga0207712, IMG submission 184402) | Switchgrass rhizosphere microbial communities from Kellogg Biological Station, Michigan, USA - KBS S4-4 metaG (SPAdes) (version 2) | ecosystem: Host-associated > Plants > Roots > Rhizosphere... | reverse complement strand
CTGGTAATCCCAGGCTTCTTTATAAGCCATATTGCCAAGATCACGGAATATGACCTGCTGTTTATCCATTCTGCAAATGTACTTTTGCATCTTCACTAAATCAAAAAGCGACAGAAAGTGAAAATGACGGCTAATGAACCGAAAGATGAACACTTCGCTGCCCTCTGTGCAGGCTGTGCGTCGCAACAAAAGCTTAATCAAGGTTCTGAAGCCGGCTAAACAAGAATAATATGTCAGAAGAAGAACAGGTAAAAGAAGAACAACAGAATGGCAGTGATGAACTGTTTGAAAGATTTGTTATTAAAATTGACAAAGGACAGGAGCCGTTGCGTATTGATAAATATTTAATGAGACGGATTGAAGGGGCGACAAGAAACAAAATTCAGCAGGCGATAAATGCGGGCATGGTGACAGTGAATAAAAACACTGTAAAACAGAATTATAAAATAAAGGGTCTTGACGAGATTATTGTGTACAGTGACGTGAGCCCGGAAGAGACTGAAGTTCTGCCTGAGAAGATTGATTTTGATATTTTTTATGAAGATGATGATGTGATAGTGATAAACAAATCTGCGGGCATGGTGGTGCATCCCGGAAGCGGAAATTATACAGGCACTTTATTAAATGGGATAGCATGGTATCTGCAACAAAAAGATCCTTCGATCACTGAATCAACATTGCCTCGATATGGACTTGTGCACAGGATCGACAAAAACACAAGTGGTTTATTGTTGATGGCAAAGAACAGTAAAGCGATGACAAATCTGGCCAAACAATTCTATGATCATTCAGTAAAAAGAAAATACATCGCATTGGCATGGGGTGATCTGAAAAATGACGAGGGAACGATCGTGGCGCATGTTGGTCGCAATCTTCGGTTCAGAAAATTATTTGAAGCCTATCCTGAAGGTGATCATGGCAAAGAAGCGATCACACATTACAGAGTTCTTGAACGATTTAATTATGTAACATTAGTGGAATGTGTTTTGGAAACAGGTCGCACTCACCAGATACGTGTACACATGAAATATATCGGGCATCCATTGTTTAATGATGATACTTATGGAGGTGATAAAATTGTAAAAGGAACCGTGTTCGCAAAATACCGGCAGTTTGTCGACAACTGTTTTGCTATATGCCCAAGACAGGCATTGCATGCAAAAACACTTGGGTTTATTCATCCCACAACAAAAAAGGAAATGTTTTTTGATACTGAATTGCCGAAGGACATGAGAGGGGTAATTGAGAAGTGGAGGAGTTATGTTGGAACAGCAGGCAGTGGGCAGTAGCGGTCGTCTTCAATTCGTTTATTTATTGCCTACTGAAATCAGAAAGCGTAGCAGTAAACAATCCCCTTTCTCTTTTCTTAAAAGCAACATCCCATGTACCAACGTAACGAAGTGTTGATGGAACTATAAGGTTTCCAAATTGTGTCATTTGCACTTCCATGTGAACATTAAAATCGTACACACCGGCATCATAGCTAAGATCATAATTACGGGCCACAATCTCCATTGATTTGCTATTGAACCAAGTTGTCATATTATCGATCACCACGCCTGACCCGCTTTTGGCTTTGATTGTAAACAAATAACAGCTTTGCCCGTTGTAGTCAACATAGTCTAATGAAAAATCATACCTATCAGCATGGTCTTTATCAAAGATCGCCGTCTTATCACCCATCAATGGAATGCCCGGTATCTTTTTGCCCGGATCAAAAAAAAGCATTTTGAGTTGTTCCTTGTTTTTCTCGATCCCTTTTTTTGATTTTACATCCCGCTGTGTACCTGCTACTATATTTGTTTCCCCGCATATTTGGCCTTTTGTAAAAAACAGGCTGGCATATAGTTCAGCAGTGTAGTAATTATAATCGTGGCTTTTGTCATAAAAGTCGCCGGTGGTTGACTCATTCAATGTTTCCATTGTTCGGCAACCTTTTGTCACATGCTGTCTTGTTTTACTTTGCAGTGAAGCAGTTACTTCCCCTTTCTTATTCTTCATTCGGATGTCATTCATTGAAGTAAAGCTTAGCACTCTCAGGTTTCGAAATGCCTTATAAAATGTAGTGTCGTTTTTTACACGCTGAATAAATGCCTCCACATCCATTTTATTGCGAACCACAACTTCTGAGAGCTGTATCATTTGCGAGAGCCGTGCATTATCAATTGAATCTTCGTTTTGTGAAAAGACAGTTTGTGCAAAGAATAAGAGGAATAGAAAAAGAAATCTTTTCATGCTACTATGTTGAGTGAAAAGATCTATGCAGGAAACATCATCTTATAATCAACTTTTACTTTGCCTTTTGATATATCATTCAGTTTTCCTTTCAAAAGTTTTCTTTTCAACGAGGTAATATGATCAATAAAAAGCTTCCCCTCAATATGGTCATATTCATGCAAAATAATTCTGGCTGTAATTCCCTGGAATGTCCGCATGTGATGCTGAAAATCTTCATCCAGATATTCGATTGTCACTACTGACTGGCGTTTTATATCTTCACGAATTTTGGGAATACTCAGGCATCCTTCATTATAATTCCATTCAAGGCCATCTAATTCCTTTATATGGGCATTAATAAACACTTGTTTTATTCCCGGCGCATCGGGATAACTATGTTTTTCTTTATCTTCTTCAATTTGCCGAAAGATCTGTTCAGAATCAACCACGAAAAGCCGGATATCTTTGTTCACCTGAGGGGCTGCCAGACCAACGCCAGCACTCGCATACAGGGTTTCCCACATGTCTTCTATGAGTTTAGGAAGACCCGGATAATCCTTATCAATATCATGGGCTACTTTTCGTAAAACCGGGTGGCCGTATGCAACAATTGGTAAGATCATTTCTATTTCGGATTGCAGATTTTAGATTTCAGATTTAAAAATGCAAATTTAAGATTATTAAGCCATCTATTCAATCCGAAATCTGCAATCCAAAATCTAAAATTGACGGAGATACTCTTGCAACAAAATAGTTGCAGCGATCTCATCAACAAGCTTTTTATTCCTTCTTTGCATTTTTTTCAACCCCATTTCAAGCATGGCATCTTTTGCCATTTTTGAAGTATAGCGTTCATCCACTTTTTTGATCGGGATCTTTGGAAAATTCTTTCCCAATTGTTTAATGATCTTCTCAACTAATGGTGTTGCATGGGTATCGGTATCATCCCAGTTTTTTGGTTCACCAATAATGATCAATTCCACTTCTTCTCTTGCAAAATAATCTTTAAGAAAAGGGATCAGTTGTTTTGATTCTACAGTGGTTAAACCAGTCGCAATGATCTGCAAAGGGTCAGTAACTGCAAGACCTGTTCGTTTTAATCCGTAGTCTATAGATAATATTCTGGGCAATTAATAATTAAGAATTAAAAATTAATAATTCAAAAACAAATCGGCGATCACAAATATCGCAAACACTACCGAGGCAATTCCGTTTGCGGTCATAAAAGCAATGTTAACACGTTTCAGGTCATTTGGCTTAACAATTGAATGCTGGTAAATAAGCATTCCAATAAAAATAACTGCACCTATCCAGTAAAGCCGTCCAAAATTTCCAAGCCACCCGGCAAACAATACACAAGCTGCACTAAATACATGAAGCAATTCCGATACTCTTAATGCTTTTGCTTTTCCTAACCAGGCAGGAATGGAATAAAGCTTATTTGTTTTATCAAACTCTTCGTCCTGCAAAGCATAAATAATATCAAATCCGCTAACCCAGAATAAGACTGTAAATGAAAAAAGAATTGGCAAAAGATCAAATCTTCCTGTTACTGCAAGATAAGCTCCTATTGGCGCAAGACTTAATCCCAAACCAAGTATCAAATGACAAAGTGGAGTAAATCTTTTTGTGTAACTATAACCTAGCACAACAAGTAATGCAACTGGTGAAAGGAATAAACAAATTCTATTGATGAAAAAAGTACAAGCAATAAATAATAAGCAACTAATAATTGTAAAAAACAAGACGTTGTTCGCTTTTAAATTGCCTGTAGGTATTTCTCTAATTGCTGTCCTTGGGTTTTTTGCGTCAAAAGCTCTGTCGAGATAACGATTGAAAGCCATGGCAGCACTGCGGGCAAAAACCATACAGAGAACGACAAGGAGTAGCTTTAATAATATCTGATCCCAGGAAATGTTGAAAGATCTAGGTGCCCAGCCAATAGTGTCATTTAAATTCAATCCGGGCAATTCAAGGTTCCATTTTATAACTCCCAAAGAAAATCCAATCAATGCAAAAGGCATTGCAAAAACAGTATGAGAGAATTTTATAAGACTTAAATAACTTTTTACTTTACTCATTTTTGCCAATTAATGTTCAATTCTTCCTTTTACAGCCGGCGCAATTTTACTTCTTATTAATTCCCACAATACAATGCCTGCAGCCGTTGCAATATTCAGCGAATGCTTCATACCCAACTGGGGGATTTCAATGCATCCATCGCAAAGATGAATGGTTGTTTGCTCAACTCCTGTTACTTCATTTCCAAAAACAACTGCGATCTTTTCATTTTGCCTGAAGTTTGCCGAATGCAACTTATAGCTTTCTTCCGCCTGCTCCACTGCATACACTTTATATTTTCTAATTTTTAATTCATCTACTGCCTCTGCCGAGGTTTTAAAATATTTCCATGTCACCGTTTCTTCGGCACCAAGCGCTGTCTTTTTTATTTCCTTATGTGGTGGTTTTGCAGAGTAACCGATAATATAAATTGCCTCGATCAAAAAAGCATCACTGGTACGAAATACACTACCTACATTATAAGCGCTGCGGATATTTTCCAATACAACAATAATGGAGAATTTATCAGACTGTTTGAATTCATCAACCGATTTTCGGCCCAATTCTTCCATGCTCAATTTTCGCATGGCGCAAAGGTAATGGCAGCAGGGAATTTAATGCTTCAGATTTTTAACGGCTTCATTTAACTTCAAATCTATAAATTATCATTGTAGGAGAACTAAATCCAGGGTTGCAATAATTGAGATAAAGATTGTAATTGCCTAAAACTTTAACAGGAAAGTCAACCAACAGCCAATCGCCATCTTTTTTCACTGTTCCTAAATAATTAACTTTATTAAAATCCGTAAAACACATATGAACACTATAAAATGAAGTTTTGATTTTAAAATGTATGGTATCTCCGACCTTTGCCCGGATCAAAGATGTATCTGGATAGATTTCCGTTATGCTGTCACCGATAAAGAATGTTGTAAACAGTGGCCATTTTTTGAACTTCTCTTTCGAAACAGCCTTTGTTAAATACTGATGTTTAAATTGATCGGGGAAATGATTAAAGATCATCTTCTCAGGTGGAGTGAAATAATATATCTCTTTATAATCTTTATAAAATTTCAAGTTTTCTTCATCTGCATCATCAACAGTCCCAGCAGCCCAAGTTGCATCGATAAGCCTCCAGTTATTATTTATTTTAACAGCATTCCAGGCATGATTAGATCGTAATTTATATTGACTAATGTTTATATCTCTTTTTCCAGTTCTGGCTATCCCGTAAACAATTTCAGATTCAATATTAAATGCATCGCAGAAAAATTTCAATAATCCTGCATAACCACCACAAACTGCCTTTTTATTCTTTACAACATAGCTAAGAATAGATGAACGTGGATCTTCTTTTTCAAATCCCCCGATATCATAACTTATATTTTAGGTAATCCAGATAAATGAAGCCCTTAGCCGAAGTGAATCTGCATTAAATGTGTTCCGAATAAAATAAATGATTTTATAGAGCTCGTCCCCAGATTTTATTTTTTCCTGGTAGTGACGCATAATGCTGTCAACCTTTAAGTAAGGTTGATTCTGTGCGAAAACTAAATTCAAATGCATCAAATTGAAAAAGTATATTATCGCGATTTTACGCATCATACAAAACAATCTGTGAAAGTTATTCACAATTATAGCAAAGGTTTTTTTAACCCTGCAGAAATAACACATTTAAACCTGCTATTTTTGTTAAAATCAGAAGATTTCTCAATGGCAAAGACGAAGACAGAAGATACTCCCTTAATGATGCAGCATAAGGCTATTAAGCAAAAATATCCTGATGCAATATTGCTTTTCCGGGTCGGTGATTTTTACGAAACCTTTGGACAGGATGCTGTTGTTGCCTCACAGGTCTTAGGCATTACACTCACCAAAAGAAACAATGGTGCTGCTGCATCATCTGATCTTGCGGGCTTTCCTCATCATGCACTTGATACTTATTTACATAAATTGGTAAAAGCTGGTTATCGTGTTGCCATCTGCGATCAATTGGAAGATCCCAAGCTTGCAAAAGGGATCGTTAAAAGAGGTGTGACAGAAATGGTGACTCCAGGCACTACCGTAAATGACAAGCTCCTTGAACATCATTCAAATAATTTTCTCGCAGGAATTCATTTTGCAGAAAATGATCAATATGGTCTTGCCTTTCTCGATATCAGCACTGGTGAGTTTTTTATTGCCGAGGGAGATCGTGAATATGCAGACAAACTTTTACAGGGTTTTAAACCCGCCGAAGTTATTTTTCAGAGACACCAGCAAAAAAAGTTCAAAGAATTTTTTGGTGCAAAAATTTACTCGTACACACTTGATGAATGGATATTCTCGGAAGCCTATGCTGAAGAAACATTATTGAAACATTTTCAAACTATTTCATTAAAAGGATTCGGTGTAGAAGATCTGAGAAAAGGACTTATTGCTGCTGGCGCTGTAATGCATTACCTGAAAGATACCGAACATCCCAACCTGCAGCATATAACAAATATGCAGCGCATCAATCGTGATGATTTTTTATGGATGGACCGGTTTACAATAAGGAATTTGGAATTGGTAATTCGGAATTCGGAAGCAGGTCACACGTTGCTTGATGTTTTAGATAATACAGTTTCTCCAATGGGAGCAAGATTATTAAAGCGATGGATCGTTTTTCCTTTAAAAGATATTCATAAGATAAACGAACGGCTGGAACTGGTGGAATTTTTTATTCTTAACCCTGACTTAAGAAACAAGATCATTCATGCTATTAAACTCTGCGGCGACATTGAAAGATTGGTTTCGAAAATTCCTTTGAAGAAAATTAATCCAAGAGAGCTATTGCAAATGGCCCGTGGACTAAGACAGGTAGCAGAAATAAAAATAGCTTGTGCAACAGCAAACAACGAATATTTAAAAAGATTGGGTGATGCATTGAATCCCTGTGTTTATATCGCTGATAAAATTTTTAAAGAGATCGTCGATAACCCTCCCGCACTTGCTATCAAAGGCGGGATGATCAACAGTGGCGTGAATAATGAATTGGATGAATTAAGGCGTATCTCTTATGATGGCAAATCTTATTTAACCCAATTACAGCAAAAAGAAGCCGAAGCAACTGGTATTTCGTCACTAAAAATTGGATTTACAAATGTGTTTGGCTATTATCTTGAAGTGACTCATTCACATAAAAACAAAGTACCTGCTGAATGGATACGAAAGCAAACACTGACCAATGCGGAACGTTATATTACTCCTGAATTAAAAGAATACGAAGAAAAAATTACCGGCGCCGAAGAAAAAATCTTAAAGATCGAACTGGAAGTCTATGAAGCATTGCTGAATGAACTGATGGACTACCTTGCTCCTGTTCAAACAAATGGGAATATTATTGCTGTTCTTGATTGTATTACTTGTTTTGCTCACAATACCATTCAATTCCATTATAAAAAGCCAACACTTCATGTTGGTGATGAACTGATAATTAAAAATGGCCGTCACCCGGTAATTGAAAGAAATTTACCAATCGGCGAAACATATATCACCAATGATCTTGAGCTGAATAAAACAGAACAGCAGATCATTATCCTTACGGGGCCAAACATGAGTGGTAAGTCTGCATTGCTTCGTCAAACAGCTTTAATAACATTAATGGCTCATATAGGAAGTTTTGTACCTGCAGATGAAGCATTGATCTCTTTAACCGATAAAATTTTCACCCGTGTTGGTGCGTCAGATAATTTGAGCGGCGGCGAATCAACTTTTATGGTAGAGATGAATGAAACAGCAAGCATCATTAATAATGTAACTAACCAAAGCCTGATATTGCTTGATGAAATTGGCCGCGGCACTTCTACCTATGATGGTATATCAATTGCCTGGAGCATAGCAGAACATTTACATAATTGTCCACAAAAACCAAAAACTCTTTTCGCCACGCATTATCATGAGTTAAATGAACTGGAGGAAAAGTTTTCAGGCATTAAGAATTATCATATAACCAATAAAGAAGTTGGCAATAAAATTATTTTCTTAAGAAAGCTGGCAAGAGGCGGCAGCACTCATAGCTTCGGAATTCATGTAGCAAAAATGGCGGGCATGCCTCCATCATTAATTGAAAGAGCAAATGATATTTTAAAGCAATTGGAAACGAAACACGTGGATGAGGGAAGTCAGAAGTCAGAAGTCGGGAGTCAGAAGTTGGAAACTAAGATCAAGAATCTTTCATTACCGCAAATGCAGTTATCGATATTTGATGCACACAGTGAAACATTTGATGAAATAAGAAAACTATTGACTGATATCGATATTAATCGTCTAACACCTGTCGAAGCTCTGTTGAAATTGCAGGAAATAAAAAGTAAATTGAAATAGACCACAGTCAACAGACGATAGTCCACAGCCAATTCTCCGTGTATAAGTTAATCAATCACGAAATCGAAAAAAGTCTACTGTGGTTCGTTGACCATCGACCATAGCCTCTTTAAATATAGCTCAGCCACCACTTCTCCTTTGCATGTGCTGTTTTATAGCGATCATATTTCCTACAAATTGGGTATAACACAAGCACAACAAATAACCACACTGCATAAACACCTGACAAACCAAATCCTAATCCATTTGGCTTAAAATAAAATGGCAAGCCCCCGGTCGGCACAATATCCTTTGTGCCAAAACCCTGGGCATAAAAAACAACTACAACAACCAGGTGAATGATATAAAAATGAAGGATATAATAAAGCATCGGTACTCTGCCATATACATTCATCACTTTAGTAAACCCGTTCTGCACTTTTTCAATCAATGCTAAAAACAATATTCCCGGTCCGATCGTCATACATAAATAAAGCAGTGATGGTGGATATTTGTTCAGATTAAAAAAGGATAAAACAGTGTATACAAGGCCACGAGGCTGTGATGACCATGGTACCGGGTCGCCATACACGTTTGTAAATCGCAGGATGATGAATAATAGAACCAAGCCAGTTCCTATTCGCAACAATATTTTTCTTCTCCGCGCATGATCTGTTCCTTGCTGATATATCTTTCCAAAACAATAACCGAGCATCATTACTCCTGTCCACGGAAGAAATGAATATATGATAAGATAGTAATGACCTCCAAATAAGTGATGAATAGAAAAGTTTGAAAAATAAAGCATATCTGCAATCACACTGCCCTTTAATCCAGAATTGATAGATGGATAATCCAATAGGTTATGTCCGGCAACTATAACCAGACCAATCACACAAATTATTTCATATGGCAAAAGAACAAGCAGACCCATAATGATCATACTAATCCCTATTGCCCATATCACCTGCAGGAAAAGAATATTGAAAAAAGGATTAAATGACCAGGCAAAAGTTATGATCACTACTTCAACAAACACCAGCCAGAAACCACGTTTGATCAAAAACATACTTATTTCTTTTTTAGATTTTCTCTGGCACATGAGATAAACGGAGACGCCGGCAAGAAAAACGAAAATAGGCGCACAGAAATGAGTGATCCATCTTGTAAAAAATAATAATGGAAATGTTGTCTGCATGTTGGTCGGGTCCATAGCAGCATCTGCCGCTTTACCCAGTTTGGCATTGTAAAGAAAATCGCGAACATGGTCCAGGGCCATTATCACCATTACTAATCCTCTTAAAATATCAATGGATTGAACCCGGTGCCTGGAGACAGTTAGTTCTTTCATGTTGGCTTATTGTTAAATACATATGAATTTACAGTTTCCGCCGATGAGATAAAGTTCTGGTTTATCCACACTCAATGTCATCTTTTCCCAAAAACCAAAAGCTTGCTTGCCGAAAGAAAAAACTTCTTACTTTTATCGCAAATACCAAAGTATGAGATTTCCAAAACTAACTGCTTTTATATTTATCCTCGCACTTGCATCCTGCGACAAAAATCCGAGTGATAGAGAAAAGTCTTATTCAAAAACCGGTGTAGCAGTAACGGCGTCACAAAGTATTCCTGCATTACCAACTGCTGGCTCAGGAACTCTTGATATAGAATTCACACCTGTCGCAAAAATATTGAATTATAAAATTACATGGTCGAACCTTACTGACAGTGTTCTTGCTTTGAGAATAAACGGACCATCACCTGCTGGATACAATAGCATTAATACTTCATTTACTGGGGCAAATCCTACTTACGCTACAACAACCCCTCATCTTGTTGTACAAGAGTTTACCGCAGCTACTTCAACAAACCAAACAAAATCCCTGTACGGTAAAAATGGAAGTTTTTCTGGATCATTGTTTATTGATGGAGTAAAAGTAAAAGAAGAAATGTTGATGGAGGGACTTTATTATTTCACAATTCATACAAAAACCACCATCCCAGCACCAGCAACACCTCCGACTTCATTAGCTTATCGCTGGATTGGTGAACTTAGGGCACAAATAATCATAAAATAGATAGGGAATTAGTTTTTTTCTTGTTTGTCAAACCAAACTGGTTTTTCATTATTCCAATCGCCATTATAATTTATAAAAAGCTCTTCGCCGACATTAATTGAGCGAACAGTTTTTATTTTAATAATTTCATTTTCAAAATCCATTTCGTATTCGCAATTCGATTTGTAGGAGTGATTGTATACTGGCACGTAGCCAAGTGCCATACAGCATTGCTTGCCGTCTTTTCCCCATTCAAAAATATAATCATGCAGAAGTGTTTGATCGAGCAATGTTCTTTCTTCTGCTGACATCACAACAACCGGCGAGATCTCAATGACAGTATTGGCAGGAATCGTCTGTTTTGTAAACACTCCCCTTCCCTTTCCATTACTTTTCTCTATATATAAGCCTTCGAATACCATTTGAAAACAAAAATATAAATCCTGTTTTCAGATTCACAACTTAATTTTGCCACCCGGATTTTTATGTCAGATTACTTAGGCGGAAATATCAAACAACATTTTAATTACCTGCTTGAAAGTGGCAATGAAACGGCTGCCCGGCAGTTTTTGGATCATCAGAATATCAGTGATGTAGCCGATCTTATTAATGAATTCCCGGAACAGGAAGGCTATATTATTAGTCACATGAGTATTCATCGTGCTGCTAGTGTGTTTAAGATCCTTGACCTTTCTGCACAGAAACATATAATACGTGAATTACCTCCTTACAAAACAGCAGAACTATTGAACGTTCTTTCTCCTGATGATCGTACTGATTTTTTGGAAGAACTACCCAGTAATGCTGTACGAGAATTGATCAAGCTGCTTGATCTCGAAGAAAGAAAAACCACTCTTTCTTTATTAGGTTATCCGGAAGATAGTATTGGACGATTAATGACACCAGATTATGTTTATGTGTATCCGCAAAACTCAGTTGAGGAAGTATTTGCCACTATTCGAAAGCATGGTAAAGACAGCGAAACCATCAATGTTATTTATGTAATAAATGAAAAAGGTGAATTGCTGGATGATATCCGCATCAGGGATTTTATTTTAAGTCAGCCCAATAAAAGAGTTGCCGACCTTATGGATAGCAGAGTAACATCTTTGAATGCATACGATGACCAGGAAAAAGCCAGCGAGATCTTTAAAAAAGAAAATCGTGTGGCACTACCTGTAGTAAGTCAGAGTAATAAACTGCTAGGAATAGTCACCATCGATGATATGTTGTGGGTAGCGGAAGAAGAGTTCAGCGAGGATATGCAAAAAATGGGTGGTACAGAAGCATTGGAACAACCCTATCTTGAAATACCGCTATTTAAACTTTTTCAAAAAAGAATTGTATGGCTGGTCGTTTTGTTTCTTGGTGAAATGCTTACTGCCACAGCGATGGGATATTTTCAGGATGAAATAGCTAAAGCGGTAGTACTGGCATTATTTGTTCCTTTAATTATTTCAAGTGGTGGTAATAGTGGTTCGCAAGCTTCCACATTAATAATACAGGCTATGGCCGTTGGTGAAATAACGATCAAAGATTGGTGGCGGGTTCTAAGAAGAGAAATTTTATCAGGCTTGTTGCTTGGCACAGCCCTGGGATTGATTGGTTTTCTCCGTGTCATTCTCTGGTCTCAAATATTTCCCGATGTATACGGTATTCATTATATAGAGATCGGGTTTGTAGTTGGTATTTCTTTGATCGGTGTTGTTCTTTGGGGAACATTAAGCGGTTCAATGTTGCCGATCGTTTTAAAACGGCTTGGCGCTGACCCTGCAGTTTCATCTGCGCCATTTGTAGCAACACTTGTTGACGTAACCGGGCTTGTTATTTATTTCTTTACTGCTTTCCTTTTTCTCAAAGGATTATTGCTGTAAGGAAATATTCAGTTATTCGTGATATAATTCATTCCTCCTGATTCCTTGCATGCTTTTTGCCATCTGGCCATTTTTGTGCAATTTCGTTTTGCAACCGCTCAATCGTTTGCATTTATCCAATAAATGATAAAATCTAATCAAATCTTATGTGTGGAATAGTTGGCTACACCGGCCCAAGAGAGGCATATCCCATCATTATAAAAGGACTTCAACGACTTGAATACCGTGGCTACGACAGCACTGGAGTTGCTTTATTGAATGGAGGGCTGAATGTTTATAAGAAAAAAGGAAGAGTAGCAGAGTTAGCGGAAACATTGGTTGGCAAAAATCTTCATGCACATATTGGAATCGGTCATACCCGCTGGGCTACACATGGTGAGCCAAGCGACCGCAATGCCCATCCCCATACTTCCGCAAGTGGCAAACTGGCAATGATACATAATGGCATCATTGAAAATTATGCCCAACTAAAACAGGAACTTATTAATAAAGGATACAAGTTTAAAAGTGATACTGACACTGAAGTGCTGTTGAATTTTATTGAAGAAATAAGAAAGAATAACAAATGTGATCTTGAAGAAGCGATACGTGTAGCATTGAAACGGGTAACGGGTGCTTATGTTATTTTATTAATTGATGAAGATGATCCGGAAACGATTATTGCTGCAAGAAAAGGTAGCCCTTTAGTGATCGGCATTGGCAAAGGGGAACATTTTCTTGGGTCTGATGCATCACCAATGCTTGAATACACAAAAGAAGTTGTTTACGTAAACGACTATGAGTTGGCCATTGTAAAACCAAGTGAGCTCATTTTAAAAAATCTTGGCAATGAAAAGCTAACGCCATTTGTACAAAAGCTGGACATAGAGTTAGCTGCAATCGAAAAAGGCGGTTATGATCATTTCATGCTGAAAGAAATAAATGAACAGGCTGAAACAGTTTTTGATTGCCTCCGTGGTAGATTAGATGCAGAAAAAGGAACGATCACAATGGCTGGAGTTGAAAACAATATTGACAAACTTGTCAAGGCAAACCGCATCATCATCATTGCTTGTGGCACCAGTTGGCATGCAGGACTTGTAGCAGAATATATATTTGAAGAACTCTGCCGAACACCGGTTGAAGTTGAATATGCATCTGAATTCCGTTATCGCAATCCTGTTATTCATCCCGGTGATGTTATACTTGCCATCTCGCAATCAGGCGAGACGGCTGATACACTTGTTGCCATCGAAAAAGCAAAACAGCAAGGCGCATTTATTTTTGGTATTGTTAATGTTGTAGGGTCATCTATTGCCCGCGCATCACATGCCGGCGCCTATACACATGCGGGACCAGAAATCGGAGTTGCAAGTACAAAAGCTTTTACTGCACAGCTTGCAGTTTTAACAATGGTGGCATTGAAGATTGCAAAACAGAAAGGAAGCATCAATGAAGAAAGATATATGCATTTATTGCAGGAGCTTCATGATATTCCGGATAAGATCGCAGAAGTATTAACCACAGCAGAAAAAGTGAAGAAGCTTGCAGATAAATATAAGGATGCAAGAGATTTTCTTTATCTCGGTCGTGGTTATAATTTTCCTGTGGCACTTGAAGGTGCATTAAAATTAAAAGAGATATCATATATACATGCAGAAGGTTATCCCGCTGCAGAAATGAAACATGGCCCTATCGCATTAGTAGATGATCAGTTACCAGTAGTATTTATAGCTACAAAAGATGCTTATCATGAAAAAGTGGTGAGCAATATGCAGGAAATAAAAGCAAGAAAAGGAAGAGTGATCTCAGTGATCACTGCAGGAGATGACTATTCTGCATCACTCTCAGAATCCATAATGACTGTGCCTGCTGCTGATGAGATCGTTGCCCCAATGCTAAGTGTCATTCCTTTGCAGTTACTTGCTTATTATATCGGGGTAATGAAAGGGCTTGATGTAGATAAGCCTAGAAATTTAGCGAAATCAGTGACAGTTGAATAAAATCAGAAACCAAACATGTCCGACATAAAGAAAAAACCAATTAGCTCTCTCGGATATAATTTTGTCGCAAAAGAATTTATTCCAAAAGGGAAAGATGAATACTATCTCCGCAATATCCAGAACAGAAGTGGGATTACTTATCGTCAATTAACAAAAACCGAAATCAAATCCCTGCAACAAAATAATAATACAGCTGATGATTGGAGTAAATTATTAGTTGCTGATCCATTTAATTCAAATCTTGTTAAAAATTGTAATTTTTTTGGCCTAAACAGGATCGGCAAACTCGAAAATGTTTTTCTTGAGTACCATGACATACGTTTACAGGTTGGGCTCTACAATAGTACGATCATCAGTTGTGACTTTGGTGATAATGTAGCTATCAATAATGTCAATTACATGAGTCATTACATCGCAGGTAATGAAGTGATCATTGTAAATGTAAATGAACTTGCAGCATCTGATCATTCAAAGTTTGGCAATGGAATTATAAGAGAAGGAGAAAAAGAAAATGTTCGCATCTGGCTGGAGATATGCAATGAAAATGCCGGTCGTGGTATCTTACCATTTAATGGCATGTTGCCCGGTGATGCATGGCTATGGAGCCGTTATCGTGATGATGAAGTCCTGATGAAAAAATTCAAACAGTTTACCGAAAATCAATTTGACAAGAAAAGAGGTTACTACGGAAAGATCGGCGATGGAACTGTAATAAAAAATTGCGGGATCATTAAAGACACATGGATCGGAAGCGAAGCGTATGTCAAAGGTGCCAACAAATTAAAAAACCTTACGATCAACTCCGGGCCGGAAGGAAAAACGCAAATTGGTGAAGGAGTTGAACTAGTAAATGGAATTATCGGGTTTGGTTGCCGGATCTTTTATGGAGTAAAGGCTGTTCGGTTTATTCTTTCCGATCATTCGCAATTAAAATATGGAGCGAGGCTTATCAACTCATACCTCGGGTACAATTCTACTATTTCCTGTTGCGAGGTATTGAACTCACTTATTTTCCCTGCCCATGAACAACATCATAACAATTCGTTTTTATGCGCAGCATTGGTTTTAGGACAGAGCAATATGGCGGCGGGAGCTACAATCGGTTCTAATCATAATAGTCGTGGTGCCGATGGAGAAATAATTGCGGGCCGCGGCTTCTGGCCGGGGCTTTGCGTTAGTTTAAAACATAATTCAAAATTTGCGTCGTTTACCATCATTGCGAAAGGAGATTATCCTGCTGAGATAAATATTCCCATTCCATTTTCATTGGTAAGTAATGATGTAGCCAATGATAAACTGGTTATAATGCCGGCATACTGGTTCATGTATAACATGTATGCATTGGCAAGAAATGAAGAAAAGTATGAAGCAAGAGATCAGCGCGGTGATAAGACTCAGAATATAGAATATGATTTTCTGGCTCCTGACAGCATCAATGAAATTTTTGATTCCATTCAATTACTTAAAAAAATTACAGGCCAGGCTTTTGCAAAAAAGCAAAATAAAAAATTGAATGAAGAGCAAATAATTATTCTTGGTGAAAAATTATTAGAAACAAAAGACCCGGGGATTGATGAACTCGAGATCCTGGCAAATGAATTTGAAAATGCAGGTCGCAAAGTACAGCTTACTAAAGTACAGCAGGCATATTTGATCTTTAAAGAACTTGTAATTTATTATGGCGTTAACCAATTACTGCATTTTGCATGGAACAACAAGATAACTGGTTGGGAAAAATTTTATTCGGCATTGCCATTAAGAGCAAGAAGAAGTAATTGGTTAAATATCGGTGGCCAACTATTTCCACAACCTGCCTTTAATACTTTTAAAAAAGATATTTATTCAGGGAAAATAAAAAGCTGGGATGAAGTGCATTCTTTTTATATGCTCAATTCTCAAATTTATCCCGAACAAAAATTGCAGCACTCTTTCGCTTCACTGCTTGAAATACTTCAATTAAAACCTGCAGGCTTTGATAAAAAGGTTTTTAAAGAATTAATTAATCAAGCTGTAGCCACCCGTGAATGGATGGTAAAAGGGATCTTTGATTCCAGAGCAAAAGATTATCACAACCCATTTCGTAAAATGGTTTATGACAATCGTAAACAAATGGAAACAGTTATTGGTAAACTGGATGACAACAGTTTTATAAAAAAGAAGATCGCCGAAATGAAAACCTACCGTGAAAGAGCAAAGGAGCTTCTTAAAAAATTCAATCTCTGATCATTTGTAATTGCGGCTTGTAAAAGGATAATATGTTGCTGCAAATCCGACCTGGTAGCACATGGTATACCAAAGCAGGTCGTATACATAATACCTAAAAGGTTGTTTTGGCGCTCCTATTTTTATTACCAACGCAGACATTATCGCAGTTTTTTGTATAAAATTATTCAGGTGGTACTGATCCGTGAACATCACAAATGCTGATGTAGATAAAAAAAACCTGGCGCCATTATCAGGATTACCACCTTCATATTTATTTCTCCAGCTTACTTTCGGATCAAACCATTGTTTATTAACGCCGGGAAATGTTTTTTCAAATATTTTATAATTGAATAGCAGTGTTTCATTGAAACCTTTTGCAGCGCCACCAACAAAGACGAGGCTTCCCGAAATGATCTTATTCTTATCGATCTTCCATTTTAATTTGTCTTTAGTTTTTTCCTGTGCTTGTAACGTAAACGAAGCAAGAAGAAGTAGGGTAATGATTATTCTCATAAAAAAAATTAAAAGTTTACCGAAAAAAATTTCAGCAATAATTCATCATTCTAAAAAGAATATTTGGATGATTTTTTATGAGGATTGGACGGATTAAAAATGTGTTGATCTGGATAGTGGAGATAGAATAAAAGAGCAGAGAAGCGACCGTTAAATTAATCTCCGGGTTGCAGATAATGAAATAAAGAAGAATGAAAATTTACAGACAAGTAGATTTACTATCATCTGTAAATTTTAGTTAGGCTAAATCGCTTTATTTTTTTCTAAAGAAAAGCCGGATAGGAACTCCTTTAAGATTGAAGTTTTCCCGAAGCTTATTTTCCAGATAGTTTTTATACGGTTGTTTTACATCATCCGGGAAATTGCAGAAGAATGCAAAGGAAGGAACAGCAGTTGGTAACTGGGTAACATATTTGATCTTTATTGGGTGTCCTCTTACCACCGGTGGATGGTATGATTCGATCGCTTTTAAAACAACTTCATTCAACTGTGAAGTTGAGATCTTTGCCATCCTGTTTTCAGCCACTTCCAAAGCGATCTCTATTGCTTTAAATATTCTTGTCTTTTCTTTTGCAGAAATAAAAAGGATCGGCACATCAGTAAAAGGCGCCAATTTTTGTTTCAGCATTATTTCATAATCTCTTGAAGTATTAGTTTCCTTTTCTGCCAGATCCCATTTGTTTACTAAAACAACAACCCCCTTCCCTTTTTTTGCTGCTAGACTGAATATGCTTATATCCTGGGCAGACACACCTTTAACTGCATCGATCAAAATAAGACATACATCCGCCTCATCCATTGCTTTAATGGCACGAATGACAGAATAGAATTCAAGATCCTCATGCACTTTTGCTTTTCTCCTGATCCCCGCTGTATCAATAAGCATAAAATCTTTTTGAAAAAGCTTATAATGTGTGTGAATCGTATCTCTTGTTGTACCTGCTATTTCACTTACAATGGTCCGCTCCTGTCCTATTAGTGCATTTAATAAAGATGATTTGCCAACATTTGGTTGACCAATGATCGCAAACTTTGGTAATGAATCTGCAAATGCTGCAGCATCCGCATCCTCTGCCGGGATCAATTCAGTAATTGCATCCAGCAGTTCACCGGTACCGCTCCCACTCATTGAAGAAATAAAAAATATTTTATCGAATCCAAGACTATAAAACTCTGAAGCGGCTAACATCCTTTCATTGTTATCCACTTTATTCACTACAAGAAAAACAGGCTTTGAACTTTTGCGAAGCATTCCTGCCATTGCCTCATCAAGATGAGTAATGCCTACGGCTGCGTCTGTCATA